>Ga0222668_1000083_pt1 | contig 68205 bp, 59 predicted proteins | sample AntAcemetagen728_FD_179823 | JGI IMG/M metagenome (GOLD analysis project Ga0222668, IMG submission 179823) | Saline water microbial communities from Ace Lake, Antarctica - #728 | ecosystem: Environmental > Aquatic > Non-marine Saline and Alkaline > Saline | place: Antarctica: Ace Lake...
AATTCAAAACGTTTACATCAAACATTAAGCTATCAATGTCCCGACCAGTTCGAGAGAATATACGCTCAACAACTGGCCGCATAATTCACTTTTCGGGAGTCCGCCAGTCTTGGGCTATCGCAATATGAGGAAAAAAGTTCATGAAAAAATTGCTATTTCACGAACTTCTACTACTGTCCGAGAAGGAGAGAACAGCAAGGAGCGTCACGTTTTCAAAGAACGTGACGGTGATCAAGGCGCAAAATGACTATGGTAAGTCGTGTCTCCTCAAATCTCTCTATATGGTTCTCGGTGCGACCCCTCAGAATGTACACCCCAGTTGGAAACAACTTGATGTGACTTTGCTACTCTATTTTAGTGTAGATGACGTTCATTACCGGATGCTAAAAGCCGGTGGACAATACAGTTTATTTGACTCTAATAACAACCATATCAAATCATTCGTAAATGTAACTCATGAGCTCGGACCAGCCTTGGCCGATTTATTCGAATTCCATCTTCAACTGACGAATAATTCCAACCGAGAACCTCAACAGGCTACGCCAGCCTTTCTTTTTCTCCCCTACTATATAGACCAAGATCACAGTTGGATCGAGAATTGGTCGTCTTTTGAACGACTAACTCAGTTTCGTGGGCACCGAAATGCGATAGCCACATATCACTCGGGATTGCGACCAAATGAATATTATCAAGCCAAGTCGCAAAAACAGCATTACGAAGATGTTCGTCAAGAATTGAGGGACGAGCGAGCTGTCGTCATTCGTGTGTTAGAGAAAATAGAAAGACTAATGAAGGATACTCAGTTTGACTTCGATATTGCTAACTACAGTCTCGAAATCGAACAATTGCTTACTGAATGCAATACTCTCCGGAAAAAGGAAGAGGGAATCCGTGATGATTTACGTAAAATTGAAACCCAACGCGTATTGATTCGCCGTCAGATAGAACTTACTGAAGCTGCTGCTGATGAGCTGAATCTGGACTTTAATTATTCAGCAAACGATCTTGAGGACGAAATAGAATGCCCTATTTGTGGTGCAGAATATCATAATTCTTTTGCAGAACGATTTGGAATCGCTGCAGATGAAGATAGCCTACGATCACTTTTGATCGACTTGAGAGACGAACTCAAAACATGTGATACAAATTTTGAAAAGACCAAAACATTAGAAAATAATGTTGTCACTAGCATTGACCATATCACAGAAATACTTGAGGTCAAACAGGGGGAAGTGCGTCTGAAAGATGTCCTTAAAAGTGAGGGAAAGAAGGAAGTTAGAGTTGTATTGCGAAAAGAGAAGGATGAACTGAATTTAAAGATCGGTGAGGTAGACGGACAAATTGAAGACGCAGAGTCGGAAATGAAACAATATAAAAGCAGGAGAAGAGAGACTGAAATAAAGGAATATTATCGTGGTCATATGAAAAAATTTCTTCAACTACTCGAAGTGACAGCATTGAAGGAAGAGGATTACAAACAAGTCGATTCCAGAATCAAAGAGTCTGGAAGTGATTTACCTCGCGCGTTGTTGGCATATTATTTTGCAATTCTGAAGACAATCGAAAAATATTCGTCTACAACATTCTGTCCAATTATTCTCGATTCACCTAAGCAGCAAGACCAAGACGACAAAAACTGGAAGACAATGTTAGAATTTATTCGAGACCACAGGCCACTAAATAGTCAGCTAATTATAGGTTTGGTAGATGATTCTGGAATAGACCTTGGCGACGAGGTCGTAACACTCAATGACAAACGGCAGTTGCTTCAAAAGGACTCGTATTCTCAAGTCGCCGAACGTCTCCGACCATTTATTGATGCTAGTTTGGCTGAGTAAATGAACTCAGGTGTTGTGATGATTCTTAATATGGGTTGCGCAATATAAACGAATTAGTCCATGCATGTGAATAACAAGTGAGCCTCGAATGACCTGGACATCCATACAAGATATTATTGACGAATTTGACTTAGATGTATCCGATGTTGACCCGACAAAAACCATCGCTGCTCTTCGCCATCAGCGCGACGCGAATCATCCCACATCCACAGGCGGGGAATTCGCCGATGAGAAACAAAAAAATATGTTCGCTCGCCTTAACGCCGCAACAGATTGGGTCAAAGCCCAACCTACTAATAATAGTCTTGCTATGATCCCAGTTGATCAACCACCTGCGCCGATCAATTTAATCCCAGCTCTACAGCGTCCCTCTTATTATGATGAGAAGGTTGGAACCTTAATACGTGATACTCGATCCATAGCAAAGCGGTCTAGCGAGTTATCCTATAGATTTCCCCGCATTAGTTCAGGCGCAATAGCCACAATCACGGGGTTCTTAGCTGCGTTTCCAGAGAAATTCATGAAGATCTTTACCCCTAATGCCGAACTCGCACTGTATTCGACGAATCTGGAACAGATAGTCTCCTTGTGTTTCTTCACGGCTGCTATGCTCGCAGGAATGATATTCTGCCTCACATGGCTCTCTGAGAAGTGGGACGAAGAACTCACAGAATCTGCTATGTCCTCCGATGCACGTACGGAACTATTTAGAGAGCTAATTCACCGCATCGACCAGGACAGTAGCAAAACAACGTTCTCCTCCCAGGAGTTCGTTGAAATCGTAAAAGATCATCTTCTCGATCATTGCAACTTCCGATTTCCGTATGATGTATATGTGCAGTTCTGGCGTCACCGTATTTCCCCAGTGATCGCAGAGAAGATAGCCTTCGTCCATCTCGAAGAGTTGGAGTATTGTGGGGCAATTCGGAGAGTTCAAACTAATGGTCTGTACCAAATGTTTGCAGTAACTCCCGATGTTGCCGCAGACGTCAGCTAACCCAAAAATGCGATGCAGTTGCTTACCTCACTAAATTTGAAATCAACGTCGCTGGCGGCAACGTGGTGACTTTAGTCGTTATACAGATCAACGCAGTAAGGGTTCCAAAATCTTGCCAGACCAAAATCAATCACCGATAGACTCCCTCGCTCATTCGCTTTTTGGCGATGCAATTTCGCTCTACGCCCGAGGCAACGAAAGTATGGAGCGTCATGCGACAAGTGCCGTTTACCCATCTATTGCGGCCCTACAGTTTCCGGAAGAATACGCTTTTCTAGTCCTTACTACACGAATGGAGTTTGAACTGAAAAAAATCATTCTCAATGGCCTACACAAGCAAGGAAAACCAGAGCGGTTGTTTGGACGCGTATTGTTAAATTTTGCCACTAAAATTAGCATCGCCTACGGTTGTGGGTTCATCACAGAACAAATGCATCGAGCGATTGAATTGGTGCGTCAAATACGAAACCTTTATGCTCATTCAGAGGATCCTCATGATATCAGGAGTACTACTAAATACGCAAACTTTCGAAAACAATTGATTAATCTTGATAGAAATACAACAAATCTGGGTGCGCAGAAATTACATGATCTTCATTCACAATCAAATTCAACTGATATTTTGTCTGTCGATCAATTTGAATTGATTGGGATACTTGTAACCATCTGCGATAAATTGAGACTAGCGGAATTCTATTCGCAGAAAGCGCCTTCCAAGCCTCAAAATACTGTCATCCCCGCCTTTTATTCCATGTCCGACGCTCCGGAGATGGTCACGGTTGACGGCCGTAGTGGGTTCTTCCCAAAAACAGATAATACCATATAACCATCACATACACCGGAGTGGCGGTGGCCAGCAGATTTTGAAATCAATGTTTTTCCGCAGCCCAGTGAAGCAGGCCGCTATGCTCGTCCTGTCGCCAAAACCGAACGTTATAAGGCACCCCAAATACGCTTGACGAATCAGATTTAAAAACGAAACGAACACGCACACTGAACCGCACACGATTAGTTCCTGGGGAATAATCAGGAGTCTCTCAATCAGAAAATCTGGCGGTGTCCGATGTTTCATCTCCACCGTAAACATCGAAGCCAATTTCTAGCTTTCGATCAGCGAGCATTTTCACAACGCTGGCCGAGATAGTAAAACCTTCATTCGAACCAGCCATAAACAAACCGACAAACAGGTCAACCGAGTAGTTTTCATTGATGTTCTGCCAGACATCCAAATCGTTGGTAAGCTGGTCAAATAAATGGCGGAGTTGGCCATCAAGATTCTCAGGTGAACGATCATCGACCGAAAGCGACCACATTCCAAATCGGGCAATACGAACTCTGCCCGGATTCTTGCCACGAATTTCTTCACCTTTGGTGTGGCTGAACGTCGGCGATGCGCAAAGCAACTGAGTGACTTCGTCTGGAACTAACAAATCACCGCTAATACGGATCGAAAGTTTGGATTTGTGGATATGTGCCATGGGCGATAAAAACCGGCGACATCGCTACTAAGTTTCAGCGGGAAAACTATCGATAGACAGAATTTGATTCTGTCTAAATCTATCAGGAATTCTATCTATTTTCAATTAAACTATCAAAAGTTCCCGGAACCAAAATCATGAGTGGCTCCGTTCCGATAGGGAAGCACCTTGGCTGTTTGAGAAATTTCGGAAATCTGACCGAACCTGTTCGATCTTGGGGTGTCGACTGCTTACAATCATCTGTCTCGCATCACGGCTCACTCTGCTCAGTCACTCATCAGGAACTCACATGAATCGAATTGTTCGCGCATATCAGGCTGACGATCTGGACGCCGTCTTGTCATCCTGGGAGAACGCCACCCGGCTGGCTCATCCTTTTCTGACGGATGAATTTCTGGATCAGGAACGCGATAATATTCCCAATCTGTATTTGCCGAACGCAGAAACCTGGGTGATTGCGCAGGCGGGACGGGTCATCGGTTTCATCGCTTTACTGGGGAATGAAGTCGGTGCCATCTTTGTTCAACCGGAATTTCATGGCACGGGCGCTGGCAAAGCTTTGATGGACAAGGCTCAGGAATTACGCGGCGATCTGGAAGTCGAAGTCTTTGAAGCCAATAGCATCGGGCGCCATTTTTATCAGCGTTACGGTTTCACCCCGATATCGGAATCGATTCACGAACCCACGGGGAACCCGTTACTCAGACTGCAATTTACGGCTTAATTTTTCCCTGACATTCATTCAACACATTACCAGGAACGTGCTTGATGCCGACACACGAAAAAATGAACTATGTCGAATTCCCCGCGAAAGATCTGGCCGCGACGAAAGCGTTCTTTGCAGCCGTCTTTGGCTGGACGTTTACCGACTACGGTCCCGCGTATACGGCTTTCGCGGACGAAGGGCTCGACGGCGGCTTTTTCAATCCGACTTGTGCTCAACCACAGCGAACGGCGGGGCACTGCTCGTGTTCTTTAGTCAGCGGCTGGAAGAAACCCAGGCGAAAGTCGAAGCAGCCGGCGGCACGATTATCAAACCGATCTTTACCTTTCCCGGCGGGAGACGTTTTCAGTTCATCGAACCGTCTGGAAATGAATTTGCGGTCTGGTCGGATCAATAAACGTGTGCCGTGCTTCACTGCGGTCTGTCGAATGCGCACGCGGCAGTCGGCATAACCACTATATCTGCACTCCTAATGCTTTCATTTCTGTTGAAAATCTGAACAGTTCCCTTCACCTGCACTTTCGTAAGCTACTTTTCACCCGGTCATCGAGCTGTTTTGTGACAGCTTCAAAGTTGTCGCGAAAAGACGTTCGCTCCTAAATCTGTCTTTTCCAAGAATCAAATGACGAGTGAAACGAAGGGTTACGACATGAACTGGTACCTGGCAGTCATCAATAAATATGTGGATTTCAGTGGACGGGCACGCAGAAAAGAATACTGGATGTTTTTCGTGTTTAACATCATCATCTCTTTTGTTGTGGCGCTTGTCGGGGGTCTTATCGGCGGCCGAGATGGCCTGTTAACGGTGAGCCTGCCCGGTCTGTATACGCTGTTTATCTTTTTACCCAGTCTGGCGGTCACCGTGCGTCGGCTGCATGATACCAACCGGAGTGGCTGGTGGATTCTGATCTCGCTGGTTCCGTTCTTTGGTGCACTGATCCTGTTTGTCTTCACGATCCTGGATAGTGATCCGGATACAAATACTTACGGACCGAACCCCAAGCTGGCAGCAGAGCCTGAGATTTCCTGAATCAGACTCGCCTCACAATTTAAAACCGCGATTCAAAACCGCGATTCGATGAGGCACAGATGACTCCCTGGAAATGCTCTCGTCAGAAATTCTGACCGGGATGAGTCTGCGCCTCTTCAGAATCGAGTTTCAAAAGAGAAAATCATGCATTGGTATCTGACTGTCCTGAAAAAGTATGCCGTGATTGATGGCCGTGCCCCTCGTCGAGAATATTGGATGTTTACTCTCTTCGATACGATCTTCGCCATCCTGATTTTTATGATCGGAACCGTGATCGGCAGTCTCCTGAATGGCCCGGACATGTTATCCGGTCTGGGGTTGGGACTGTTGATTTTCTACCTGCTGGTGGTGCTGATGCCGAAGTTATCCGTGACGGTTCGCCGTCTCCACGATACCGGTCGCAGCGCACTCTGGCTGCTGGTCGGGCTGATCCCGGGCATCGGTCCGCTGATCCTGTTTGTCCTGCTGGTCCTCGCAGGAGTACCGGGCGAAAACGAGTACGGTCCTGACCCGCAAGCCGCCCCGTTGGCTTAAACTGTTGGCCTAAACTGTTGGCTTAGACTGGCAGCCTAAACCGTTGCCCCATTGAATCGAATTGACGCCCCCTGCTCTCCCTGCCGATCCATGCGCACTGGTCTGCATACTGGCGCGTGTACTTCCTTAACGGGCCTCCGCGCGCCTCAATCGAAAACCGGATTCAGCCCCCCGCCAGAAATACCTGTCAGGATTCATCGAATTTTCTCAGGTCAACTCTGTCCAAATCGTCGCCACATCGGTATATATCCTCCTGAAATGCAATGTGTAACAAAGAGGTGCTCTGTGAATTGAAATTCCGTCTGGCGGCTGGTCCTGGAGTCAAGGACTTTCGTCGAGACATTCCTTCCGTGTATTAGCCCGTCATCGGGTCAGGAAACAAACTATGATACACCCTAAAACTGAGCTGAAATTCATCAGTAACGAAATCGGTTACGGCGTTGTCGCCACAGACTTCATCCCAGCCGGCTCCATCACCTGGGTGCTTGACAAACTGGACCGCGAGTTCAGTTCGGTCGAATTTCAGTCGATGGAAGACATCTATCAGAACATTCTCGACACCTATTCGTTTCGGAACAACCAGGGGAATCTGGTTTTGTGCTGGGACAATGGTCGCTACGTCAATCACAGTTTCAATTCGAACTGCCTGACCACCGCCTACGATTTTGAACTGGCGATCCGGGATATTCATCCTGGAGAACAATTGACCGACGATTACGGCTACCTGAATATCCCCACTCCCTTCAGAGGCATCGATGAAGGAACCCGGCGAAAAATCGTCTATCCCAACGATCTCATCAAATACTACAAAGTCTGGGACAAGAAACTGCTCAAGGTGTTTCATCATATTCCTCATCTCGATCAACCCCTGCAGGAACTACTCACGGAAGCGATGTGGAATGAAATCGTCGAAGTCTCGAAAGGAAACCGGGAGATGAAATCGATTTTGAACAATTACTTCAAAGACGAAAATGGAGCAGAAGCGCTGAAAACCACGAAGGAAAAGCAGACCGCCAGTTGAAGTCCTGTTCCCCATGCGACTTATTTTTTCTTGACACTCAGAGGCACAGTTCCCAGACTTGAGGCATGAGCGATCTTCCCTATATCCGCTGTATGGGCTGTGAAATGGCCGTTTTTGACCCGACGCGGGCCGTCTGCCCGGGTTGCGGCCGATGCCCCGTCTGTGGCAAAAAACGTGTTAAGACTGAGGCTGAGAGCTGCCCCGAATGCAATCTGCCGTACTGTGATTGCTGTGGACGCTGCCCCAAGTGTGCGCAGTTGCGATATTCTGACATCGTCACACCATGTGAGTGCGGCCATCCCGAAGACGCTGATCTGCTGGAAGATCTGACACGCTATGAAGCCGCAGTGGGCGCAAAGTCACGCCCGACCGATTGGGGCTGCCTCATCGGAAGCCTGATTCTGATTGTCGTGTTCCTGCTGATCATCTACGCCCTGGCTGGTTTCAGATAGATTTCCGCTCGCAACAGGCAACTGCTTCACAAGATGATTTCTTTGTGTCCAGCTTGAAGTCCGATCCCCCGGAATACTACCCAAAAGCACATCTCCCCGATAAGATACCCTGAAGCATGAGAGGCCTCATTACTGAATCACAAACATCACGTTTCGCGCGTTTCCTGTTCCGTTGAAGTATCACCGGGACATCCGCTCAATGACAGCATGCTACAGAAAGGGTCCACAAGTGGCTCCCCCCAAACTGAATCTACCAGAGAAATACCTGAATTGGCTTGATGGAGTCGACGAAGACGCCTTTTTAGAAATCGACGGCCGGGCATGGGCTTTAGCGTGCAGCGAGGAACTACTGGAAACGATCGAGATCGAAGAAGACCAAGTTCCCTGCATTGAGCAAGCCAGGCTCCTGGTGAAAATCATTGAGGAAGCCAGCGGCGAATCGAGTACGGAAGGAAATGAGATTCCCTTTGCCCGCATTGCTGGCTGGTTGACGATCGGCTGCGACAACGAAGACCTGCTCTGCGTTGACCCTGCGGACAATTTCTCGGTCTGGGTGTTTTATCCCAGTGAAGGGGGAGACGTCGAGAAACTCGCCGATTCACTCGAGGCACTAATGGAAGAGGCGGAACAGGTTGAGTTGGATTAGCGAAATCGGAGCAGTCCGCATTGGAAATCTCAAATCCTGTTCCATCGACAGTAAGACTCGTTGATCGCGATTCACATTTTTTTCCAATCTGCACTTAACCAATTCAGACCGGTCTGTCTATTTCCTATTTGAGCAAAAAGACAACGGTCGCCCCGTGCCCGCAAACGCATTCACAAACGATTTCCTGAATAGGAACTATCGCCGCTGATCAATACATTGCAGGAGGAAAACCGGTTACTCAAATAAAAAATGGCCAGGCTCCACCAAGAAGGATTGGAACCCGGCCATTGAGAAAGGCAGTCACTCATTTCAAACTGCTTCCTCATGATCAGAAATCATCGTCGCTTCCATTACCAGATCCCGTGTTCGTTCCCACGCCGTTTTGTGGCGTCCCAGACAGTACGTCGTAACCTTTAGCCGTGTTTTGGGTAGCGGTATTTCCTGAGAAGGTGGCCGTATTCCCGCCACCAAAGAGATTCACCATGAAACCGTCGCCTGCGTTGTTCCGGGCACTGTTTTCACTGATCGTGCCCCCTATGATTGGTGCACCAAAGTTAAACCCGTTTTCGGTGTTTCCGACGGATGTGTTATTACTGAGCGTACCGCTGACAAAGACATCGTCAAAATCAAACCCGTCTTCCTGATTTCCTGAGGCGATGTTATTGCTGATCGAGCCACCGGTAATGCGATCAAAGTCAAATCCATCGTCCAGGTTATTCGTTGCTGTGTTGTTGCTGATAACAGTACCACTACCGACTCTATTGCCAAACTTAATTCCATTCACCCCGTTTTGATTCGCGACGTTACCTGTAAACGTCATGTTTGAGACGTCATCAGCAAAGTAAAATCCATTCAACTCATTGTTACTGGCTGTGTTTCCAGAGAATGTGCCACCGGTGACGTCATCGTTGAAGTAAAATCCTTCGTCGTTATTGGTAGCGACATTATCAGAAAACGTCCCGCCTGAGATTTCATCATAGAATGCAAACCCGGCGTAATCATTCTCGGTAGCCTCGTTACCGCTGATGGTACCCCCGCTCATGCTATAAAAGTCGAACCCGAATTCATCGTTGTTGCTGGCAGTATTATTTGAGAAGACACCGCCTGTCATAATACCATCGAAGTTATACCCGTCTGCTCCATTGTTTCGTGAGGTATTCCCGGTGATGGTACCACCTGCAAAATCATCGAAATAAAATCCGTCGGAAACGTTCTGTTCTGCGACATTATTACTAATGGTTCCCCCACTCACATTTCCAAAATAATAGCCGTACTTATTTTCGCGGGATGTATTGCCTGAAACTGTACCACCGGTAAAGTTGGCAACTTCAAGACCATCGTTATCTGTCGCTAATCCATTTCCTGTGAAGGTGTTATCTGTGATGTTACCGTTCGTATCTCCGTCCAGATGCACTCCATCCCTACGCGCACTACTAATGGTATTGCAGGCAATCGTAATCCCGCTCAGGTCATTACCGTAAACCCCGTTCTTCCCGCCGGTGATGTTCATTCCTACGAGGCTGGAATTATCTGCCATAGTAAATACATCAATGGAAGTCAGCGAGCCGTTCACCGTTGGCTGTGAACCATAATTGAAGCTGGCGACAGCTCCGGAATTGCAGCCGATTACGTTCACGCTCTTGCCACCCCCCAGTGCCAGCTGACCATTATTAAAGACAAACCCGGTGCCGGTACTAATCGTTCCCGCGGTTCCATCAAACAAGACGACACTATCATCCCCGGCTGCGTTGAAGACCGCTTCCGCACTGGCGGTATTCGCATCAATAATCGTAATATCGTCTAGTATCTGACCGTTTAATTCGAGTTTAGCCTGTTCCACCGGTCCGCGTGCCTGGTTGAGTACGATATCGATATCACGCACAATCGGATTGACCATCCGACGCTGGAAACGCGTCAGTTTCTGGCTGTCGCCATTTCCGGGAAGGGGCACACGAACCGTCAACATTCCCGTGCCTTGCGAACCACGCAATTCGTCATATTGATATTGGCCTCCCAACACAACACGCGATCCATTCCCCAGAAACGGGAGATCGAACATTCGAAACTCCACGCGTGCACGCGGCCCTGCGATTTCTTTGAAACCGGGTGCCGAATTGTCAAAGTAATAACCGCCCACGTAGCCGCGCAGTTCCGCGTCGACATTCATTTCATCAAATGTTTTTAAGAGGCGGCCCACTTCAAAATCGGTTCCCCAGTAAGCACGTTCTTCGCCTCCCTGAACCACGATGTTATTGCCACTCAGGTAAGCCGTATTCAGGGAATCGACCCGCTTCTGCTTTTGAGTAGGGACATAACCGTTGACGCGGAAATCCCACTCGATGCTCAGCAACTCAACACCAAAACTACCCTGGCGAAAGATATTATTATACTCACTGCGGCGAACATCAAATAATCCATACGCACCGGCGATCCATTGATCGTTGATCATGTGACGATAGGCGAGCCCGAAATTCCCTTCCGCGGAAGAGTCATCGAAGATATTCCCCCGCAGATCGGCGAAGAACAGACTTTCTTCATCTTGCGCCAGCGGGATAAACAGCAACCCCTGCCCGGTATCGTTTTGTCCGCCCCCCATCCCTGTGAAGTCGAAGTAGGCACGATACAGATAATCTTCCTCCTCCAGCCATTCCGGATCCTGAGCAGCGGATTGCGATGGAATCAGCAAGCAGAGTACGCAGCAGGACAAGCAACTCAGTGTCAACTGAGAACGCGAAATTCGGGCAAGCATGAAAATCTCGATTGTTTCTAAAATCGGTTCAAATACGGATTGATAGAATTCAAATACAGGCCCTCAACCATTAGTTCGACGATAGGGAGGGATTTCCTGCATGTGCTCTTGAGCAACAACTATACGTAGATACAAATCGGGTTGCCCAGATATCGATTAGTTAAACTACGAACTTTGTAACGATGAATTGGCTCACTAAGATGCCCATTTGCAGGAAGATTTCGTGCTCTACTCAATACATTCCTGAATGCTCATCCAAGCTGTGCGACTAAATTCGAACACGAACTCACAAAGAGAAAGTCCAAGGTCAGGGATGTTTCTTCCGAGCAATTGGGAATTCCCCGCGATCAGATTTCTCTCAATAACTGAATCATCAAAGATCTGAATGATGATAGCCTGACCGTTGACTTGGATTCCGATGTCTCAGTTCGTTCAAGGAAATTGTTTACCGCTCGATTTGAGGTACTGCGCGATAGACAAAAGCAAGGAACAGTCCCGCCAGAGAAAATTGAATCGCCAGATAAGCCGTTTCTAATCCAAACCAGAGTGGCAATGGTTCTATTGCATGCTTCGCCGCTGCCGCTAGCACATGCATGGTCCAATGGTAAATCCCCATGACGAGCGCAATCATAGTAGCGCCTTTTATGAAAGACATCCCGCGACATAGAAACGGATAGATCAAGGACAAGATCGCTCCCTGCATTAGAATCGCGGCAAAGCCGAACAGGATGATTGGTTCGTCACGGCTGAAGTATCCCAGTCTGTCATAAGTGGCTTTAAACGCAACCAGATGCCAAACAATCGCTAGTGGAAACGTAATTGCAGTGTATCCTAGTGTTCCAAGGACGATTTTTTTCATCTCCCACATTTTTTTCTCCGGTAATAAATAGTAAATAATTTATTCAAATATCAGCTCACTGTTTCTTCTAAAAGATCTAATGCACCACTCCAGCCGAGCATATGATGCTCTTTCATTTCTGACTTCGCAAATTGTTCGTGTGTCAAAACTAATTCCGTTCCACCATCTTTTTCCAGAAACTCGACGGTCACTTGTGTCTCAATTCCTGCGTTTTCATTCGGTTCATTCCAGACCCACGAATAGACGAGCCTGCTGGGAGGAGTCACTTCCAGAAACTCACCTTCCAACACATCGACGATTCCCTCTTTCGACTCAAATCCGACGCGATAACGACCGCCGACTTGCAAATCAACTTCAACAAATTGATGCGTATACTCCTTGCTGGGACGAAACCAGCGTCGCATATATTCGGGTGTGGTCCAGACTCGAAAGACTGTTTCGGGCACGGCCGCGTAGGTACGGCGCAAAACAAGTTTCTCATTTGATGATTCAGCAACCATAATGTGAAAGCTCTCTTTAAACTTGACAACAGAAGTCGAACTCGATTTAATATAGCCATATGGCTATATATTATCAACACCAACTTGACAGAACATTTCATGCACTGGGAGATGGAACGCGTCGGAAGATGCTTGCGTTGCTCGCCAAACGGGGAGAAGCGACGGCCAGTGACCTGGGGCAACCGTTTGAGATTGCCCAGCCTTCCGTTTCAAAACATCTGCGGGTACTGGAACAGGCGGGGTTGATTTCACGACGCGTTGATGGTCGAGTCCACCACTTTCAAATTCAAATCAAACCCTTCACAGAAGCACAGGAATGGATTTCACGACAGAAGGAATTCTGGGAGGGATCACTGGACGCACTGGGTGACTTGCTTGATGAAATGTCTGCAGATCACGAAAGCTAAAAATCGAATCTCTCGTACGATATTTCCGATAAATATCTGAAAGAGAAACGCCAAGACTACTACAAATAATGCTCCAGGACGCCGTACCGGCGATATGAATCAATGGATGACTTTGAGATGGATGCGTCTATTGATGTTATAGACTTTCGATTGCCAGTACCGATACGGATCGTATTGTGATTGTTCATGAAACATAAGTTTTGTGGCTCCAAACTGAATTACGACTCAAGACCAGTTGGCTTCACAGCACATCGCAAGACTTCGAGCACCTTGACGGGATCGCAACCGTAAAGCCCTGACCCCCAGGCGGCGTTGGCTTCGACGACGGCCCAACCCCGATCTTTGATATGTCCCACATCGAGCACAACGGCCTGGGGCAGATCGACATCGGAATCAGCTAATACTTGTTCTGCAAACTGTAAAGCGGCTTGCATTTCTTCTGCGGGAGCCTGATAGTCGTCTAGCTTTGATAATCGCCCTTTGTGCAAGTAAGGCGACAGCGTCTGAACCGTTCGATCCTTTACGAAACATCGATATTCAAATTCAAATCCCACCGGTTCCGCCAGAAGAACAGGCAGCGTTTCGTCAAAATCATCAGGCAAATCCTGTCCGCTGGCGTAAACCATTGCTTTGAACAACTTATCATTGGGTGGCTTAATAAAAGTTGGCTTCTCGCACAGGCGTGCGTTCCCCAGAGACGTCAACTGAATGCTGCGCAGCCGATACTTTTCAGGTAAATTGACGAGCCAGTCCGAAGTTGGTTCCAGTAAAGTCAGTTGCAGCGCTTCTGCGATTGTCGGCGCATACAAGGCTTCTACATACAATACAATTTCGACAGAACGGTTCAGATCCGCGGGAATCGTCAGTCCGCGCAAACGCTCAACATGCCAGCCGGCCTGCACGGCAGCGCGCCAAAGCAACTGATTGTCCTCAGTCGGTCGTGCTGAAAGCAAAAGAGTTGACATCTTGAACCTTTAAATTATATCCAGTTTGATTGTCGCGTCTCCAAGACCATTCAGATCGCGTAGAATCGTATGAACAATGCTCTAGTGAAATGGGACGCTCACTCGTTAATATATTGATATTGCAGTTTTCTCGATTGCATTCAGCTTCAAACGAACCACCCAAAGTAGTTTCAGTGTCGGCTGAGAGAGAAACTTGGTTAAAATTGTAGCATACGATTAATCCGTCGGACAATCAGGACACGCTCCCTTAAGAAATAGTTCAGCATCATTAGTTAGATCAATGATGACAACGAATCACCTTAGTGCTTTGAACCAACGCAGTGAGCAGACAGAATTATGTCAAAACGAGTTCATTACCATCCGAATCTGATTTATTCCGAGGGCACGCAGGTTGTCACGGTGAAAGAGATCATCGGCCCGAACGGTCGCACCTCGCATCCTCGGGGTTCAGTGGGAGTCATTGTTCGTGCGCCCCGCGATCTGGATCACTCGTATCGAGTGCGGTTTCCAGATGGTGTAGAGGAAGCGCTCAAGCCGAACGAATTGACGCTGCTGGCCAGCTTCAAAGAAGGTGAGATCGGCGACGAGCAAATCACGGCCGGCCGGAGTGACCTGTTTCAACGTGTGATCTTCAAGTGCATCATCGGCTCCCGCGCCTTTGGTCTGGACGATGATCAGTCCGACACCGATTACCGCGGCGTTTATCTTCCCCCCGCTGAACTGCAATGGTCGTTGTATGGCGTGCCCGAACAACTGGACTGCCATGAAACACAGGAAACCTATTGGGAGCTGCAAAAGTTTCTGGTACTGGCGTTGAAAGCGAACCCGAACGTGCTGGAATGCCTCTATAGTCCACTCGTGGAACAGGTCACGCCGCTCGGGCAGGAACTGCTGGAGATGCGAGATATTTTTTTGACGCGGATCGTCTATCAAACCTATAACGGCTATGTGATGTCGCAATTCAAGAAGATGCAAACCGACATTAAAAATCAGGGAACAGTCAAATGGAAACATGTCATGCACCTGATTCGACTGCTGATCTCGGGCATCAAAGTCTTGAGTGAAGGGTTTGTCGTCGTTGACGCCGGTGAGTATCGCGAACAACTGTTGGCGATCAAACGAGGAGAACTCCCCTGGGAAGAAACGGAAAAATGGCGCAAGAGTCTGCACAAAGAGTTTGACGCAGCACTTGTAACAACGAAGTTCCCGGAACGTCCCGATTATGAAAAAGCGAACGCGTTTCTTGTGAAAGCGCGTCGGCTGGCCACACTGGAGGAACTGCCGTGAATATCGATCCCCGATTATATCAACAGGTGAAACAGCATCCTTACCCGCTGCTGTTTGTCACGATCAGTGGAGCGCATCTCTACGGTTTTCCCTCGGTTGATTCGGACTATGATCTGCGAGGCGTACATCTATTGCCACTGGAGACCGTGGTCGGCTTAAAAACCGGTCAGGAAACAGTGGAAAAAGCGGGCATACATGACGGACTCGAAATTGATCTGGTCACGCATGATGCCAGGAAGTTTTTTCAGCTGATGCTCAAGAAAAACGGCTATGTGCTGGAGCAGTTGCTCTCGCCACTGGTGGTGCATACGACGCCGGAACATGAAGAACTGAAGGCGCTCGCCGCTGACTGTCTGACGAAATATCACGCGTACCACTATCTCGGTTTTGCCACGACGCAGTGGAAACTGTTTCAGAAAGAAGATCCGCCACGCGTGAAACCGCTGTTGTACGTGTATCGAGTCTTACTGACGGGCCTGCATCTGATGCGCACAGGAGAAATCGAGGCGAACCTCGTGCAACTGAATGTGTCAGCGAAACTGTCTTACATTCAGGAGTTGATTGATCTCAAAATTCACGGTACGGAAAAAGAAACGCTGAATCAAGCCGACCTGAATTTTCACGAACAGGAATTCCAGCGGCTCACAGGAGAATTGGAACAGGCGATGGAAACAAGCCAGCTCCCCGAGAACCCGCGCGCCACGGATGCGCTGAACGATCTGCTGGTCCGAGTTCGTTTGAAAAACCAGAGGAACGTAACTTGAAATGGAATGATTTTGTCCTTCGTCCTCACCGACTTTGTCTGAACAACAAGACGCCTTGCAGAAAGGACTGGGACGTGTGTAGCAGTGGGCCTGCTTGCGCGATCAACGCTACGACAAGCAATATGCAGAGACGCGAGAACTTTACGAAAAATAGAAGCACCTTACATACGACTTTGTTAAAGTAAGATGAATTGTGGAATTTTCGATACTCGACCTTGCTTCCAAGTCAGGTTGACCTAGTACAATCGACTGAAGCAGAACAAATTTACACAATCAATATTTACGGGTGTGTATTTAGACAGGATTTGTACCATGAGAAATTTCAGAATCTTCTTAATCGCCGTGTGTTTTTTCATTTGCGGCTTTGTGTCATTCACTGATCTCACCGCTGCGGACCCCGTCAAGGCAGACGGAGACAAAGAGCAATATGGATTACAGTTTGACGGCAAAGACGGTTATGTCACTCTGCCCAACATCAAGTTTGAAGACTGGGACGCATTCACGGTGGAAGCCTGGGTCAAAGACTGGTCTGGGAGAATCTGCTGTCAGGGGAAACAAGGCGATCCGGAAAACAGCCTCTGGATCTCGATCCGGGCAAACGGACACTCGACTGGCTGGGAGAGTAATATCGGGACAAACTACTCGGCACCGATCGATCCGAATTCCATCGACGGGTGGGATCACGTGGCAATGGTATTCGACGGAAAAGAACAGTCGTTCTACCTCAACGGCAAGCTCATCCATCAGACATCGGCCCCAAAGCCCGGTCCCTTTGATCGGAACAGAAAATTCTTCATTGGCGCTCAGGAAAGTTGGAAAAACACCCAGACCAAACCGGCTGCGCTCAACGGGAAAGGGGTGATGCGATTATTCCGCATTTCCAATGTCGCCCGCTATGACAAAGAGTTTACCCCGGATGATACTGTAAAAACAGATGACAGCACCGTTGTCTTATTCAACTTCGTCACGCCAGACAAGGCACAGCTACTCGACGCATCTAAGAACAAACAGCACGGAACGATCCACAGCGCCAAGTGGGTCACCGTGCGAGAGGATTAGAGACAACCCGAATCCCCCTCTGCTTATTCAGGATTCGGCTGTGGTTTTGCTGATAACGCGTGATCCAGACTCATTCTGCCCGCGCCATTCGCCATCAGAAACAGCATGGTTCCCATGAGCGCCAGATTCTTCATGAAGTGAATCATTTGCCCCTGCTGTGCCTGTGCGTCTTCAATCGTCCAGAAATCGTGGAAGAAATAAGTCGCCAGCACAAGGAATACAAACAACAGGCCGGCACCGATCCGCGTTTTGAAACCAACGATGATCGAGAGGCTGCCAGCGATGAGAAACACAATCGCCCCTGCCAACATCAGTTTAGGCAGCGGCACTCCTTCCGAGGCCATATACCCGGCGATCTTGTTGAAGTTCGGTATCTTGTTTCCGACGGCGCTCATCAGAAAAATGGTGGCAATCATAATTCGTCCTAAAACGGTGACGAGGCCTTGCATGGTCGTGTTTGTCATCTATCCTGCTCCCTGCGTTCAATAATATGAGTCGTTCCAGAAATGAAACTGTCGTTTTAAGCCAGATCAAACAGCATGATCTCAGCGTCGGCTGTTGCCTGAATCAAAAGTTGTTGTTCTTCACTGACGGCGGCACCGTCACTGGTTTCCAGTTGCACTCCGTTGAGCAACACCGAGCCACGCAAAACCTGCAGCCACGCATGGCGGTCTGTGGCTAATTCGTGGATCACCTGCGATTGTGCATCGAGTTGCGAAAGGTAAATCGACGCACCTTGATGAATCAACAACGATCCATTCTCGGCTGTAGGAGATGCTACCAGCCGCAACTGATTGTACCGTTCGCTCTCGGGAAACCGTTTTTGTTCGTAACCAGGCTCAATCCCTTTCCGCTCGGGATAGAGCCAGATCTGGTAGAGGTGAACGGGATCACTGTCAGACGGATTGAATTCACTATGCGTGATTCCTGTCCCTGCAGACATCCGCTGAAATTCGCCAGCGTGCAGCACTTCACCATTGCCCATTGAATCTTTATGTTCCAGAGCCCCCTCCAGCACATACGTGATAATCTCCATATCACGATGCGGGTGGGTTCCAAAGCCCTGCCCGGGTTGGACCCGGTCTTCATTCATCACTCGCAGCGCTCGAAACCCCATCTGGTCCGGGTCCTGATATGTGGAAAATGAAAAAGTATGATAGGTATCGAGCCAGCCATGATTGGCGTGGCCTCGCGCTTTTGCTTTTCGAACCTGTAACATGATTTGATTCCCTGTTTCCATTTTCATTCTCAAGCATATAGTTTACACGTAAACTATATGGGTAAAAAAAATCACTCGACGACTTCTGACGACCGGATAGAATCACGCGCCTTTACCAACAGTCGATTCAATTGCTTGAGTTCCTGACGCGTCAAATGGCCGATCAACTGTTCGTGCAGCGCCACCCCGGGTTTGTCCATTTCCTGAAGCAGACTGACTGCCTTTTCCGTCAATGCGACATAGACCACACGACGATCTTTGTGGCAGCGTTCTCTGGTCACAAGTCCCAGCTTCTCCAGTCGATCGACCAGACCTGTGATTGCAGGCACTACCTGCACCATGCGGTCTGCAATCTCCAGACTCGGCAGAGGCTTCCCTTCTCCTCGAAGGATCCGTAACACATTGTATTGCGAACACGTCAAACCATACTCCCGAAAAAAACGGCCCAGACGATTCTGAAACTGATCGCTAGTGCGTAAGACGTTCAGAATCGCTTCAATCTCGGGCGACTGAAATGCCTGCTTCTTTTTTAATTCATGCTGAAGTTGTTTGATCGCCATACTTGTTCTCCACCTCTCTACTATAATACTTTACGCGTAAAGTATATTTAGGTCAACCATAATTCTGAAGTTTTTTTTCGTGTCAATTGAGAGCAGTTATGAAGCATGAATAGAATATGCACCAAGTACTTTTTTTATATTACTTATGGCTTTTCAGAACGATTGCAAAGTTTTCGGAGTCATCAACTCCAGATCACAGTAGAATGACGGAGCGTTTCGTGTATCCCTGGCGTCTGCTGCAAGGACAACGCACACTTCCCATTCACGCCCATCAAGGTCGACTGCCCAGACCTTGTCCTGAACGACGTAGCAACACGTTGTCGCTTCTTCGGTAATCGTCTTGAGACTGGCAGCCTTGAAAGGTGCGAGCGCGGCGTGAACTTCAGCCACCGATCTGACCTGGATCCCGCAGTGCGCGGAACCTTTGACGGCAACATCGCCTTCCACTTCATGCAACATGAGATTGACAGCAGACTCGACGAGTTCAAACTTCGCGTAGCGTAGACGTTCTTTATTCGGCGATCGAAAGTGACCAGGCCTGCCAGGAAACAGGTCGTTTTCCGACCCTCAGCAGGAATCCGCCCCTGCTGCCAGAGAACCAACACGGAATGCCGACCAGGGGTTGAATCGACAAGATCCACTACGTGAAACGGGGTTACGATTTTGACCTGACGAGATGCGATCTCCTGCATGTCAATTCCTCATAACTTATTAAAAAAATGACCTTACAACAATTCAACAGCAACCGTTATTACAGCATGAATTTCAAACCAAACCTATTTATGAATGTTGACTTCCAATTCAGTACCGCTATACTGGCCCCATTGTGGACCACTTGGTCCTGTTTCGGTAAGTACGGAATTGGTACCCGTATTCAATCTGATGAAAGGAACGAAAGTGATGTTAAAAATTGTATCTGCGCTCGGTACAGTAGGCTTGCTTTTTGCATTGGCGGAAAGTGGTTTTGTTGCAGCCGAGGCTCCTCCGGGAAGCAAACAGGCTGGCGCGTCAGAAGCGGCCATCAAACGCACGCGTAAGACAGTAAAAATGCTCGATGATATTTACAAATCGGCGATCGTAGTGATCACCGATAAATATGTGAATGATGAAAATGATTATCCTGCGGGCAGTGCCTTCGTAGGACTCTTCAAAGCCATGGACAAAAAGGGCTATCATAAAGTCCGTCTGATCGATTTGACAGGCGAACCTTACGAAGCAGAAAATGTGCCTGTGGATGAATTTGAAAAACAAGGCGCAAAGCAGTTGCTAGCCGGCAAACCCTATATTGAAAAGATTATCAATAAAGATGGTAAGCCTTACATGCGTGCGATGACACCGGTTCCCGTTGTCATGAAGAAGTGCGTGATGTGTCATCCACAGTATGCAGACGCGAAGCAGGGAGCCCCGATTGGCGCCATGGTCTACACTCTGCCGATTGATTGAATGCTTGTCTGTGTTGTTTTGTAACCAATCCCTCAAGATGAAGAGCTGGCTGTCGTGAACAAACTTTGGATTGCTTTTGCCTGCGTTATGGGTTTCTCGTTCCTGGTTCTTGGTTGGATCGGAACCCGAATTTATCAGGAGATGCCTCCGATTCCCGTGCAGGTTGTGACGACCGACAGTCAGACTCTCATCAGTACCAACGAGATTTCTGCTGGTCAGAATGTCTGGCAGACGCTGGGTGGTATGGAAGTCGGTTCAATCTGGGGGCACGGCAGCTATGTCGCCCCCGACTGGACTGCGGATTGGCTGCATCGCGAAGCCGTCTTCATTCTTGAACAATGGTCTGCTGCCGATTTTGGAATGGCATTCAAAGATCTTACAGAAGAACAGCAGGCACAACTGACGGCGCGCTTAACAAAATTGATGCGAACGAATACATACGATACAGATACCGGCACTGTCACCATTGATCCCGTGCGTGCCAAAGCATTTGCCTCGAACCTCGCCCACTATACCGAAGTCTTCTCAGCAGGGAATTCTGATTACGCCATTCCCGCAGGAGCAGTCACCGATCCAGATCGCCTGCATAAGTTATCTGCCTTCTTCTTCTGGACCTCATGGGCGGCCTCAACAAATCGTCCCGACGACGATACCAGCTACACGAACAATTGGCCTCACGAACAGCTGGTTGGGAATCGGCCCACAGGCGATAACATCGTCTGGACCGGAGTGAGTATCATGATGTTGCTGGCGGGGATTTCAGCAATGGCCTGGTGGTATGCCTCAAAGCGAGGAGAAGAGGAAAAGGATCTGACCATTCCGGAATCTGATCCGTTGGCGCTCTGGGAGGCGACACCTTCTCAACGGGCCACTGTGAAATATTTCTGGGTCGTATCAGCTTTGATCCTCGTACAGATGCTGCTCGGTGTGATTACAGCCCACTATGGCGTGGAAGGAGACGGATTCTATGGAATTCCGCTCTCCGAATGGCTGCCCTATAGCGTGACCCGCACCTGGCATATTCAGATCGGACTGTTCTGGATTGCGACAGCATGGCTGGCTGCGGGATTATTTATCGGGCCGCTGGTCAGCAATTACGAACCGAAGTGGCAACGGTTTGGTGTGAACGTGTTATTTGGCGCGTTGCTGCTGGTTGTCGTTGGTTCGCTTACCGGTGAATGGTTAAGTATCCAGAACAAACTGACCGATACGGTTGCGTTTTACTTCGGACATCAGGGCTACGAATACGTTGACCTGGGCCGGGTGTGGCAAATTGGTTTGATGGTCGGCCTGTTGTTGTGGCTGGCTTTGATGATCCGCGTTCTGCTTCCCGCCTTGCGACAAACGGGGCAGCAGAGACATCTGGTCGCTTTGCTGACAGTTTCGACAGGCGCGATCGCATTATTCTACGGTGCCGGTCTGACATGGGGACAGCATTCCCATTTAACGATGGTGGAATACTGGCGCTGGTGGGTGGTTCATTTGTGGGTCGAAGGCTTCTTTGAAGTATTTGCGACAACAGTGATCGCCTTCACGTTTATGCGACTTAATCTGATTCGCCCCAAGGTTGCCGCAGGCGCGGCATTGCTCTCCGCCACGATCTTCCTGTCAGGCGGGATCATCGGTACCTGCCATCATCTGTACTTCTCAGGTACGCCGACCGTGGCGCTCGCCTGGGGATCGGCCTTCAGCGCCCTGGAAGTCGTGCCATTAGTTCTCGTAGGATTTGATGCCACGGAAGACTTACGGCGATCAAGATCATCACCCTGGGTCCAAAAATACAAGTGGCCGATCTACTTCTTCATCTCGGTTGCTTTCTGGAATATGATCGGCGCAGGTTTATTTGGCTTCATGATTAACCCTCCCATCGCGCTGTACTATATGCAGGGGCTCAATACAACGCCGCTACATGGTCACGCTGCGTTGTTCGGTGTGTACGGAATGTTGGGAATCGGGCTAATGCTGCTCTGCTTACGGGTGTTGATTCCCGGCAGGGAATGGAAAGAAGGCGCACTGCGATTCTCGTTCTGGTCATTGAATATTGGATTGATGGCGATGTGCATTCTGAGTTTGCTACCAGTCGGACTGCTTCAAACGAAGGCTTCCGTCGAACACGGTTACTGGTTTGCCCGCAGTAGTGAATTCATGCAGGGAGATCTGATGCAGGTCCTCCGCTGGATGCGTGTGCCCGGCGACACGATCTTCTTTTTTGGTGCGGTCGCACTGGTGATCTTCATCGCAGGATTGAAAACCGGTCATTCGTTTCGGCAGACAGAGTAGTTTATCGGTTCGAAACCAGCTCAGTCAGAAATTTTTTCAAGACGGGAACATGACTACGGTCCGGATTCTTGACGGCCGTCAGTAATGTGACCGTTGGCTGACTCATCGCTTCGACAAGCTGTTCAATTTCCGCGCGGCGTGTATTCAATTCGTGCTGGTATTTCTTGACGAATTCGTCATAGTTGTCGGGGTTTGCATGGAACCATTTCCGTAGTTCCGTCGACGGTGTCATGTCTTTCGCCCAGAGATCGACGCGGGCTACCGCTTTCGACATGCCACGCGGCCAAAGCCGATCAACCAGAACCCGGTAGCCATCCTCTTTGGCTGGTTTTTCGTAAATTCGTTTGGTTCGAAAATCCGTTGACACTGATGCCCCACCAATCTCTCAACAATCCGGGACTTCCAGACGGCAGCAGCCAAAATCAAGATGCTGTTTTCCCGCTTTGCTGACGGCAGAGACATCCGGATGCAAGCTGTAGACCATAAATCGGCCTTCTTTCCTTTTTATGACAAGGCCCGCATGAAACAAAATTCCCAGGTGGTGAGAGATATTAACGACTTCTTCTTCGAGTTGTTCCGCGATTTGGCTGACTGTTCGCTCTCCATCACGCAGCAAATCAACAATCCGCAAGCGAATCGGTTCTCCCAAAGCTTTTAACTTCTCTGCACACAAATCGGATTGAAGCCGATCTTTAGACATAAATGCACCATCGCCTGCAAAATAGGAATCATCCCCTGTTCCTTCAACGAGCCAGATTGTCTCAACAATCTGCATTCGCGGGGAATTCGCTCCAGATTGTAGCAAAAAGTTCACGACAGAACACCTCTAGAATTTTCCCAAATTGAGTTTGTGGAACAATTATGCTCTCGAACTAGCGGGAACATGCGGCTGGACTGGTGGCAGATTCCATCTGGACCAGCGAATTCCCAAGAGAAGTGGCTCGAAGTTCCTGATAAAGGGAATCAGGGAGCACGGTTTTCCTTCCCCGTCTGAGAATGAGATCATTATCAAGCGACAGCTCTGGATAGGGTCCTTTATAAACGACTGAAACCAATTTCTCGGTGTGCTGAACCGATTTATTCGCTTTGATCAAAGTCTCTCTGAGTTCCGCATCGCCGACAGTAAAACAGGCATGCGATCCATATTTGCTCAAGAAAACATGTTCAAAACCGGCTGATTCAAGATGCTCGAGCAATGTTTCCAGGCAGGGAACCGATTTCACCACGGACGCAGGTCCAGAAAGTTGAAGTGGCTCTGTGACAGCGCAGTCCGCCGTCAGGCAATGAATGGTCAATTCGCCACCCGACTTCAATCGATTGACAACCTGATCCAGAAATGGCTTGATCTCTGCATCTGTCCCCTCGGCATTAAAAGTTCCCTGTAAGGCAATCGCATCAAGCGACTCAGACGCGTACTCCACGGGAATCGCCAGCGGGCTTCCCAGACGATGTACCCACTGCTGTGTCTCGGCGTGACTCTGACTTTGGGAACACATAATCGGAGTGCCGCCTGTCTGATCGGCTGCGGGTTTCTGATGTTCTCCCAGAACGGTATCAGCTGCCTGCCCTGCCCCACGATGAACCAGATCGCCTTCGAGAATATACATCTCCCAAAGATTCTGATCAGGATCGTGCAGCCAGAACTTCGATTGTTTGGCGTAACAGCATTCAACGCCCTCTTCCCGTTTACTGCTGATGCCCGCCATTTCCAGACTCCGCTGTAACGCGACCAATTCTTCGACATTGTTCAAGCGAAAACCGAGATGATTGAGAGAACCTCGTTCCTGAGGTGAAATCGGTTCCAAAGATAACGTGAGCGGCGGATTCTCCAGCTCAAACTTGGCATAATCGCTGCGATGTTTTGCTGGTTCCGCTCCGAACAGCGTTTTGAAAAAGTTGACCGAGCGGGGAATGTCTGACACATTCAGTGAAATATGAAAACGAATCGGACTTTGTGATTTTGAAAATACCATCTCACGAGACTCCGGAAGGTTGTGGATTGCGATGTGGAAGGGGAGTCAGCCAGGCGACGCCAGCCGTACAAAACAGGAAAACAGCAAGAACATATAATAAGGGCTGGTAAGAACCCGTCATCGTTTTGCTTTGCGCAAAGAGTATCGGCCCCACCGCCGATGCCAGAACAGTCATCATCTGAGCAATTCCCTGAATCCTGCCGAGATGCGTTCGACCATAGAGAACCGGCCACACAGAAAAAAACATGACGGTCAAAATCCCACCAGCGGCGGCGCTCACCAGAACGTAACCAACCACGTCCAGGTAAGTTGATAATTTTGTCAACCACAACATTGAGCCAGACAGCATAAATAGAGAGACTGCCAGCAGCCGATTGATGGGCCAGTGCAATCCCAGCCAACCGGCAACAAGGTTACTGGCGACGCCAACCGCGGTCCCGAGAGCAAGAGAATTATAATAGACTTCCTTTTGAAAGCCCTGATCGACAAGAATGGATTCATTAAACAGTGAGATCCCCGAAACAATCATTCCATAGAATGAAATTCCGATTGAGAAGACCCAGAACGCCTGTGTTTTCATCGCTTGCCAGAGTGTGAAACTCCGCTTCGCGTCGGTCTCTACAAGTTGCGCATCAGTCTGTTCTGGTTCTGTCGTTTTTCGATCTCGCGTTATCAAACCAAGTAAAATGGCCAGAACCAGAACGATCCAACCGATGCCGGACCAGAAAATTCGCCAGTTCAGCTCAGCACACTCCCTGCCGATGAGAGCAGCGGCGATGAACCCCCCCGCCATCAACACAGAATAAATTGCCATGGGCAGACTGACTTTCCTATCGAACCATTTACCAACGATCGTGATACTGACGACTGAGAGTGCACTCTGTCCGAAGCCTCTCGTCAGCATGATGCATAGAAACAGCGCCCCGACTGAAGTGACTGACGACATGGCAATGACCACACAACCCAACATGCCCATGACGACCGTGAGTGTGAGCCGAATACCATAGCGGTCAATCCAATAGCCAACTCCGAGGCAGAATAACGCCCCCAATAGAGTGGCCCACAAATTGATATATCCATAACCGGAACGAGTTAACTGGAATACCGGATCGGCCAGGAGTCGTTCTGTAATCATTCCTAACCCATGCGTTCGTCCTGGCAGGGTTGCCACCATGGCAATCGCAGCAACGAGCACCATTACCCAGCGGTAAAGTGCCACTGATGGAACAGGAACAATCCTTGCTTCAGGAGTTAATTGTACTTGGGGTTCAGTTGTCATTCATCAGCGCCTATCGGAAGTATGTCTCCACATGACCATGTTCTGCATAGCGTTTTCGAAGATAGACGCGAAATCTTTCATAGTGGTCATCGCGCTGGTCTCCGCCATCCGAATATGCATTATAACTCAGGTAGAGTTGTCGCCTCCATGACTCAGATAGATTGGGGCCGGATCGATGCGGCGTAAATCCATCGAAGATCGCAATATCACCGGGTGCCAGTACCAGCTTGATTGATTTCTCTTCATCAACCAGATTATCTGAAAGTCGGTGATAGTCTCCATCTTCAGGTGACAGGGAACCATGCAGATGATAGCCGGGAAATACTTCGGTACAGCCGTTTTCGCTGTTTGCCGAATCAATGGGAATCAGTACGGTTAAAAAACTACGCGGAAATCCGGGCCACGAAATCCAGTCCTGATGCAGCTCGTAGCCTCTCGTTCCCGGTTGTTTGAAGATCAACTTATCTTTAAAGAGACAAGCGGGTTCCCCGTAAATGTCATGGAGTATGCGCAAAAGCCGACGATCATGAGCCACTCGATGTGCCATCGAGCAGAGATCGATCACCGGATCGAAAGTTTCCCAGAGACAGTCGGCATCGTCATGTGTCTGTTGGAATCGACAACGCAGATTCAGTTTGTCAATCAGGTCACGCTGGTATGTTAACTGCCAGGCTTCTTCTGACAACGCCTGCATTTCGTCTGATGTGAAGACATCTCGAAGAATCAGATATCCGTCCCGTTTCCACTGCTCGGATTCGTGTTCGTCCAAAGTTCGTCGTGTTTCGATCCGTTTCATGATCTCTCCCGCTTTCGGCATCGCTTTCGTTGACCTGCAACAGAAAAGTTGATTGTGATTAAAACTCACCCATGACTTCGCCACCGGATCGGGTAGAGAGACTGCGCCAGATGGTCTGATCGATACTGTCACCGATAAAGCGAACGGCACCATCACAGAGCAGCAAGTTGACGCCGCCAGTGTGATTGCTGCGGGCTGCTTTCCAACCGGAAGCAATATAACCTTCGCTGGCTGTGGCGTTCGCTACGCAATCGTAGAACTTTGAATTGGGGCCGTAATAATGATTATAGGACGCACAACGAATTTCACCCGAATACCAGGCAAACTGGCGTTCGTTGGACTGGTTCCATGTCGTGGCGCCGGCACAATTGCTATCACTGATCAGTGAGCCAAACGCAATGTTTTTATAATATTTTTTTTCAGAACCGGGAGCTGTTCCTGTTGTTTCTCCCCCCTCACCAATCAGACTTTCCGACATAGCCGCCGTATTGCTGGTCCCATCGGTAATATCAGCAAAGCGAGTCCGGGAATCGGCGTAGAAAACACCGTCAGATCGATAAGGCGATCCATGCTCACTCCCTCCCGTGGCATCCAGGCCGGTCCCCATATTGGCTGCATAATTTGATGGACCAATACCGCCGGTTACTCCGTAGTCCGTAGAGACTTTTCGTGAGATATCAGAGGGGCAAAGATAGAGGGGAACCAGCGTTGCTGCCGCGAGCTGATTATTACTGTCGGCAATGATCCAAGCACTCCCTGAATTGGAGTACGTAGGTGATTCCAGGTTCAGGAGGTTATAAACGGCTGTCTGTTCCAAAAAAGGCGTCAGATAGGCCAACACCCCCCAGTTCCCCTGAAAATAGCCGATGTAACCACCGGAAGTTGGTTTTCCGCCGGGAATTAAGTTCGGGGGAAAGACACGGTGTGCACTATTGTAATTATGCAGGGCAATCCCGAGCTGTTTCAGATTGCTCTTACACTGTGTTCTACGAGCGGCTTCACGCGCCTGCTGCACCGCGGGCAATAGCAAGGCAATCAGGATCGCTATGATGGCTATCACTACCAACAGTTCGATCAGTGTGAATCCAAAACGGATTACCGTTGTGTGAATTTTATTTTTTCGCAAACTCATGGATCTCTCCCATGTCTTTAGCATTACATTCATACGAACGTCAGAATATATCCAACAAGATCGATTGTCAATGGTTGATCTGGAATATTTTTCTGAAATAAAACAGCCTGTCGTTGATAACAGTCGAGGTTGAAGTGGGAGCAAAGTAACTCGCTGTGCTGAAATTGATGCAGGCACTTTACAATCACAATCGTTGATTCGCTTTTTGATATTGAGGGTCAAGAATAATGAGGTTCGCAAAATGATGATTCTGCAATAAATTCGCGAACCCGCATATTCCCCTTGTGTCTTTAGCGGTATGAAAACTGCATTAATCAACAATAAGTTTGTACGTATCGGCGCGCGGCTCAAAACCAGAGAGCAGCCTCCCAACCGTTTTCGCTCTGCGCAGACTCTGGTGTCACTTGATATTGGAGAAGACCGTCACGGAGAATTCTTTGAAATCACTCAGAGAGGTGAAGTAGAACTCCAGGTGCTTGATCTCCAACCGGGTGACCGACACCTGCTGCTGATGATTCGTGAGAACGATAAAAAGGACAAGTATCTTTGTGGTCATGATGAACGACACTGGTTTGTTGCTGGAATTCCGGAATCTGCGCCAGTCGGAACTGTCCGACAAGCGAAGGAAGCATTGAAACCCCGTGAGGTTCAGATGGCTCAAGCCCGAAAGCGAGTTGCTGGAAAGGCACGCAACCGTCGCAAGAACGCTGCTTACGTCCGACAGGGAGAATGGTTCTTCTTGCCTGTGGAGAACTTGACTGTTGCAGATTCCTTTGCCTTGCGCAATGAGCCTTTAGTTCGCGGAAACGGTGGTAAACCACACTGGGCTGAGTATTGTTACCGGACGGGTGGTGAACCCGTTTATGTTTGCGCTCAACATCGGAACGGGGTCGATCTCTCGCAATACCGAAAAATTTTATCCAGAAACGAAAAAGCCAAGCATTGGAACTGGCGAATCATGCAACGTAACCCGGACGTATATGTGCGCGGCCGGATTCGCCACCCCGATCATAAGACGATCACGCTACATAGTTGGCATCGAGTGGTGATGAATACAGAGCATCAGTCCCGTGCGATGCGGAATGTCGCATTCCTGGATTGAAGTTCTTACCCTCGAATCAGAGGAACAGCCTATTACCTGTTTTTTCAGGAATGTTTTTTTTTGTAACCTCTCAGTCTCTGACTTCCGCAGCGCCCAGCAGTTTCAGGTTCAGTGAGCCGCCACTGACCAACATTTCGTCGAGTGCGTTGCCGGTATCTTCGTTCGTAATCTCTCCGGTTCCATTGCGCTCGATGTGAAACTGCACGGAGCGTCGCATCAGTTCCTTGATGAACGCAGCAGAGACACCTTCCGTTCTTCGAACGAGATCAACAATGACTTCGTCGCTTACCTTAACACCTTCGGAATAGAGCCGAATCAACTTTTGCCGACCGCTCTCATCGGGCAATGGAAACTCGATGGCCTGATCAACGCGGCCTGGTCGAGACGCTAACGCTGCTTCCAACGTTTCAGGACGATTCGTCGTGAGAATAAACAAAATATCTGAATCAGGTTTCAATCCATCCATTTCATTGAGGAGCTTGTTCAACAGTACTTCTTCACACGCGCTTTTCATATCCCTGCGGTCTCGGGCAATCAGATCAACATCTTCAAGCACTACAATACTCGGCTGTAGCAATCGCGCCAGACTCATATATTCACTCAACATGCTGACCTGTTCAGCAGAGATGAGCAGTGTGGTGTGTGCTTCCAGCGCATTGGCGAGAAAATGAATGGTGTGTGTCTTTCCTGTACCGGGAGGCCCGTAAAAAAGAATCCCTTTTTTGGTGGCTTGCTTAAAGCGGGAAAGTTGTTCGCGCTGTTGAACGAATTGAATCACATTGCGTTCCAGTAGTTTCAACGTGGATTCCGGCAAAACCACCTGGTCGCGTGTGACAGTTCTGAGTTTGTGGACGGTGATTCCCTTTGATTCTCCAGAATAGGAATGTTCTGACATTTCTAACGAAAGCACTTTGCCCCGATAAGATTTCGCTTGAACAATCGCCTCTTCCAGTTGCTTAAAGAACTGCTGAGTTATCTTTGTACCATCGAGAGAATTCGGCGCGCCTACCTGAATCTGTATTCCCGTGACCCGACCATACTGTCCGGTTGGGGCCAAAAGCACGGCAAATCGAACTCCCTCTTTTTCCAGGAGCCAGAGACCGACTTTTAATACCCTTATCGGCACCTCATCGCCAACGTCGATTTCTTCGTACTCGGGAGGAATCGTAACAGCGGGAGAGTGTTGGTTCTGAACCATACAACTAGACAAGGACACGCCTTGAGTTGAATAGTCTTCACGCACGCCACAAAAGTGCAATATTTTTGTTTCTTTGTCAAATAATTGATCGATGGCCTGTTGCAGGTCTGCCCGAACGCGAAACGGAAACTTCCGTTCGGAGATCGTGAGGTCATTTGTGAGATTCAGACCAAAGTGTGATTCGAGCAATCGGACGACTAAATTTCTCTCAGCTGATTTTCTCGCTGCAAATTTTTCCCTGATCCACCCCAGCATAAAGAAAATCAACAACGCACCGATCACCAGCTCTGCCAGAATGAAATAAAGCAACGTCATAGTGAGCTCTTTCTCGAATCAATTGGCCACAAGTCATGCCAGTCACAAGTCGAATCGTTCGCTATCTAATTGTATGAACTGATTGAATTGCATTTTACATGCAGTGACTAGGACTCAATGCGTGTGAATGAAACCGAACTCTTATTCGACACACACCCGATCCAGTTTGTTCGAGACAATTTTACCATCTAGTTCTTCAATGAAACCAGAGAATTTCGCCGATTATTGATTCTTCAGATCGAAGTTAAACTCATTTTCGCCCGTTTTGACTTCGGCCGTCAATTCCGAATCCGCGTTGTATTTCGCTGGAATCAATTCCTGACCGGCGACTTCCCCTTCCGGCTTGATAATTTTCACAACATACTTGCCAACCGGGGCGCCTGCTTCCTCCTGTTTGGTCTTCAATTCATAGTGCCCCTCGGCATCCGTCACAGCATGTAACGAAGGTCCAGTAACGGCAGGCTCAAAAATGATGATCGCTTCAGTGTGTGCTTCCCCATTGAGCGTCACTTTGCCTGTGACCTTTTCCAGTGGAACACCCAAGCCACTCGAACTGCAGGAACTCAGCGGCAGCAGGCAGCCACGGATTGAGGTCCCGGGAGTATCGTAAGATCCTCGGTGCAGTTGAACACAGGACCGTTTCATTCTTTGCGAACTGTGAAGTATAGACTCGCTTAAAATATCGGCATCTGGTTGCGTAATACCAACGGTCGTTCACGATCTATTAACGATCTGCCCTGTTCCAGGAACGCATACAGATAACCAGGGCAATAATGGCAATGACAATCACAAACCAGTAAATATTATACGGCACAGAACCATAGCCAAATATTGACAAGCTTCGACCTCCGGATTCTCGTGCAGCCAATAATAACACAAGAATTGAAACAAGCCAAAAATTCCATGCGATAAAATAGCGAAGCATGAGAATTCCTTTGAAGTATGCTGGGAGTATTTTCGAAACAGGATCAATTTAAGAGTAAACCGTAACACAACGCATTTCATCTGGTCAAATCAATAATGGATTGACCAAGTAACCGAATCAATACCCGTGTCAAAACAACGAAGGTACTGCAACGAGGCTTGCCAGTCATCGGCGTTCATGCTAATACCAAACTAGAACAGTTCGGCGCGGTTTTCTACTGCTGCTTTACTAAACATTACCACTCCAGTGCAACGCAATACTTGTGAGAAACATTGACAGGATGTTCAAGGAATACATCCAGGATTACGAAAGGAATCTCGCGCGTCATGAACGCTTCGACCTACTCACCTGGCCCGACACCAAACACCGTGCAATCAGCCGATGGAACCGTTCACTCTGTTCCCGCAGGCTGGACTTTGCTGCCTCCCGGCGATGCCGGATTGACGCGGCGGGTGAAGGCGGCGGGTGAATTCTGGATCGTGCAGGAGAAGAAAGGTCGACGTACTTTTTCGAAAGGAGTCTGGGCTCCCGCTGAAACGATTGAACGGATTCGTAACGAACTGGACGCCGAGCGATCGACGGACGCCTATGCCAAACGACAGGCAGCCGCTGCAGAGCGTCGGGAAAAAGTGCAAGCGGAATACGTGGATGATTTTCTGGGCACGGTCCTCGCATTTCTCGACTTTCATTCAGCACATGCGGAACTGGCAGATAAGATGGCCCACGCGATCACCGCTCATGCAACGCCGGTAGGCAGTGGTACGGTGGCGCGAACCAAACGCATTCCCGTGGAACAACGGGCCGAAGCCGCCGTCATTGCCTGGATGCGGCACCAGACGACCGCTTATGATACGATGGTCATTCCGCGCGTCAAAGGCAAACGGCGTGAAGTTCGGCGGATGTTGGCCCGAAGGTCGAAAGAACTACTCAGCCTGTATCGAAGCAATGAATCATCGCCCGTAGATTGTCCACTACAGCGGGCTTTGACTGAATCAACAACAGAAAGCAAATCAAAATGAAAACAGGCCGTTATCGACATTACAAAGGCAATGACTATCTCGTGATCGACGTGGCCCGTCACAGCGAAACCGAAGAAGAAATGGTCGTCTACCGTCAAGACTACGGCGAGCGGGGACTCTGGGTGCGGCCGCAGGACATGTTTCTGGAGACCGTCGAAACCGAAGGACAACAGGTGCCTCGCTTTCAATTCATCGGCCCCGCAGAGGAATAATCTCGCTTCGCTGATCTAAACCCGTTTATTCATCCTCTGCTTCGGCCCAGATCCGAACGGCGCCGTCGTCTTCGACGTGTAAATGAATCACGTTTGGGTGACAACAAACGGGGCAGTCCTCGACATACTCCTGATTGGTTCCCGCCGTCACATCTACCGGAACAACGATTTCTTCGCCGCAGGCTTCACATAGATAATTGGCTTCTTCCTGCATGGCGTATGCTCCTCCTTTACGCTACTTCATTTGATTGGCGATTTTGTTATTTCTTCCCTCGCTGTCTCGTTGTGTTTTTTGTTTTCTGTATTTTCTTTTGTAAGTGGGGAAGTTTTGTCGCCGGTTGTCGTGGTGACTGGCGTTGTTCTTTCGACATTGGTTTCTCCTTTGCCTGCATTCTATCAAACTGACTGCGACGCCGGTAGAATAATGTTTCTGAAGTCCAAAGAAGTCGCCATTAATTATTTCGATTCACCGCTTTGATGCCGAGACCAAACCAATGATACTGCGGGTAATGCATATTTATGTACCAGAAAGCAGCCACGAAAAACTGGACGAACTGCTTGAAGGGTGTGATATTCTTGGTCGCTGGCGAGACACAGACGCCGACCAGATTGTACTGCACCTGCTGGTTCCCGTTGAGGAAACGGAACCGATTATGGATCGGTTTGAGCAAGAGTACGCCGACGCCAAAGGCTTCCATGTCATTTTGTTCCCCGTCGAAGCGGTTCTGCCTCGGATCAAACCAGAGGAAGTGGAAGAAGAGCAGGATGAGCCCGACGAAGACGAAAAGCAGACGTTCGGAAAAGAGCGAATCAGCCGCGAGGAACTTTACGCAACAGCCAATGAAGGTCTTGACGTCTCCCGTGTTTTCATCGGGATGGCAACTCTCTCGGCGGTGGTCGCTGCGGTCGGGTTATTGCGGGACGACGTAGCAGTCATTATTGGTGCAATGGTGATTGCACCTTTGCTCGGTCCGAACGTTGCCATGGCGCTCGCCACAACATTAGGCGACTTTGAACTGCTTCGCCGCGCCTTGGTGACCAACATCGCCGGCACGTCTGCGGCTTTCGTGTTAGCCATCGGCGCCGGTCTGCTGTTCGTAGTGGACCCGGAGATCCCCTCAATCGCTTCACGGACAGATGTGGATCTGGGAGACATTCTGCTAGCCTTGGCCGCTGGTTGTGCCGGGACGCTGGCTTTCACTCAAGGGCTCTCCGGTGCAGTGATCGGGGTGATGGTGGCCGTCGCGCTCGTGCCTCCGCTCGTCGTTTGTGGCATGCTGCTGGGAGAAGGTTACCTCGCGCTCGCTGGAGGGGCATTTCTGCTCACCGTGACCAATGTGATCTGCATTAACCTTGCCGGCGTTGCCACGTTTCTGCTGCAGGGTGTGCGGCCTCGAAGCTGGTGGGAAGTAGAGCGCGCCAAAAAAGCAACATGGCGGGCCATCCTGGTCTGGGTTGTCCTGCTGGCAATATTAGGGATCGTCCTGTGGCTCAATCAGTAAGAACGGGAAGTCGTCAGCCTCTGAAACACCTATCGCCTGCTTCTTTCAAATTCCAGACAATTCCGTTAGAATTGAGCGTGTATGCCGTTCTAGCCAGAGAGGTCTCTCTCTGTTAGAATCACGCAGATTGCTGCATTGCAGGGCCTGTTATGCTGGTCCTGCTTAAACGTTCTACTTAAACATTGACGAAAAAATCATCCTAGTACCGGAGAATAGCCAGATGGCAAAGAATAAACAGCAGAAAAAGAAGGACCGTGAAAAACGAGTCGCCAAAGAAAAACATGCCGCAGATGCGAAAAAGCGGACCCAGGAAAAAACATCGAAGGAATCTAAAAAAATGGTTCCCGATCGAGCGCAGCTTATGAGATCAGCAGTGCCTAAGACCGACAATGTGGTGACCGCCAAGAAAAACACCTTTACGCAACGGCGGACGGGCGGCTGAGCTAAGACAGGGCGAAGTCACTGATTTGAACGAAGCCGAAAGGGACCAGCGAGATGAGTTTGTTCACAAAAACATTTCAAACCAGAGCCTCGGCTGCCGTCGTACTGATCCGATTGATGGTCGGGCTGGTCTTTCTTTCGGAAGGCATTCAGAAGTTCTTATATCCGGAAACCCGTGGAGTCGGTCGATTCATCAAGATCGGCTTACCGGAACCGGAGTTCCTCGCTTATTTCGTTGCCAGCTTTGAAATCGTCTGCGGTGCACTGATCGTGTTGGGGCTGTTGACGCGACTGGCTGTACTCCCCACGATCGCCATCATGCTGGTTGCCATCTTCTCGACAAAAATCCCGATGCTGTCCGAGCAAGGCTTGTGGTATATGGCACACGCCGCCCGTACCGACTTCTCTATGCTGTTGGGATCACTCTACCTGCTGATCGTCGGCGCCGGCCCGCTTTCCCTCGACGCCATCCTGTCATGGAAGAAGAAAAAGCCGAAGAAGAAATCTGCTGATGCGTGAAGTTCTTTCCCAGTTGTTGTGGATTGGCAATGCGCGGGATGCCCGCGATGTGCAGGGCGTATTAGATCTCGGAATTTCTGCTATCATCGATCTGGCACTGGAAGAACCACCGGTTTCTTTTCCGCGCGAGATTGTCTACTGCCGTCTACCATTGATCGACGGCGGAGAAAACAATCCAGCGACATTACAAACAGCCATTGAAACGGTGGCCCGCTTCATTCAAGCCGACGTACCCACTCTGGTAGCATGCAGCGGCGGCATGAGCCGTTCGCCGGCAATCGCAGCGGCTGCGATGTCAAAAATTAATTCGATCCGTTTCGCTGAAGCGATTGAGCAAATCGCCGCTACCGGGCCGTGTGATGTGGCGCCCGGTTTGTGGAATGAGATTCAAGCATTGCTGGAACCGAAATAGCCGCGGCTCATTGAAGGGGCTTCGCAGGCAGGCGATGATTTTGAAACGGCCTTCCAGCCAGCGTCTCTGTGCTCTACGTTAGAAGAGGTGCTACTCTAAATCAAACGCCAGCCATATTTGTGGAGGTCCACTTCTCGGTCAGAATCGACTTCTCGACTTCGGCTGCACAAATTGGTTTGGAAAAGAAATATCCCTGCCCCAGCTCGCACCCTAAATCCTGCAGTAATTCCAGGTGTTCTGCGTTTTCAATTCCTTCGGCAATGACTTCCAGCCCCAGTTTTTCTGCCAGAATAATCAAGGCATGAATCAACATCACTTCACGGTCTCGATCTGATTTGTTGATAAACTCACGATCCAACTTTAAGACATCGATCGGAAAGTCACACAGACAAGATAATGACGAGTATCCCGTACCAAAGTCATCGACATCCAGATTCACGCCTAATTTTTTCAGTTGATTCAGTGTTGCGATCGAGGTCGCACGGTCGTGCATGATGATGCCTTCAGTCACTTCCAGATGCAGGCACTCTGGTGGAATCGCATACTTCTTGAGAGCTTGCCTCACGACGTTGACCAATGTGGGATGTTCTAACTGCTTGCGTGATACATTGACGTGAAGATTCTCAGGGGCCTGCGAACCCAGGGAACTTCGCCATTCGCTAAGTTGTCGGCACGCTTCGTCAATCACAAAGTTACCGATGGGAATGATCATCCCCATCTCTTCGGCGACAGCAATGAATTCATCCGGTGGTATCAGACCACTCTCAGGATGAAACCAGCGAATGAGTGCCTCGACGCCTCTTAACTCTCCCGATTTCAAATCGACGATCGGCTGATAAAACAGTTTGAGTTCGTTTCGCGAAATGACGTCTCGTAGTTCATTTTCGATGTAGAGTCGCTTGTCGGCTTTCTCGCGCAACACACGATCGTAGACAATCGGACGATCTAATTTTGTCGCCTTGGCTTCATACATGGCCAGGTCAGCATTACTGAGCATTTCACTCGCCGACTCCGCAAGATGTTCGCTGGTGACAATGCCAATACTCGGTTTGGAATGGATTGTGAAGCCCGCTACTTCATAAGGCTGAGAAAGTGTTTTCAACAGCCGCTCTGCCACGATGATTGCATTCTGGGGGGACTTCAAATTATCAAGCAAAACAACAAACTCGTCGCCGCCCATCCGCGCTGCTTGAATCCGGTCTGCAACGCGGACTGCTTTTCGCAGACGAACCGCAATTGCTTCCAGCAGTTTATCGCCGACATCATGCCCGAGACTGTCATTGATCAGTTTGAAACGATCGAAGTCCATAAACAACAGCGCAAAATGATTGCCCGCCTTGCGGTCGATCACTTTCTGAATGCTTTTAAGAATAGATCCCCTGTTAGGCAGGCCGGTCAATGGATCGTGGTGGGCAAGTTGATTCAGGCTCTCAACGAGTCGCTTCTGCTCGCTGATATCAATCCGCAATGCAAGATAACCGCCGATCTCTCCCTGCTCGTTGAGCATGGGAACAATCGTGGTATCAACCCAGTACGACGATCCGTCTTTCGCTCGCTTGCAGATCTCGCCTCGCCAGGTCTCGCCGCTACCAACCGTGCGATACATATCACTGAAAAACTCTTGGGAATGTTGGTCGGACCGCAGTATATGGTGGCCTGCTCCGATTAATTCTTCGCGGCTGTAACCGGAAATCTTACAGAAGTTGTCGTTGACCTCGAGAAATTTCCCCCGAACATCGGTGATCGCAACGATCCCGGCTTCTTCCACAGCATCGCGAAATGCCTGCAAATAGGTGTATTCGGAGTGATTATCAACCACCGTTACTTGTCCCTTGTTAATATGATCATCTGCATGCCTCTGGATTTGAGAGAATGTCTCTCAAAATTTTTTGAGCGAGTGCTGCTCTCAATAATCTTTTGTCACCATATAAAAATGACCAGCATGACTCCCAATGTTCGCTAAAAGCTTAGATCACAGATCAAGCAGCCAAACTCAATAAGGAGAGAAATGCGGGATTCGACTTAAATGAGAATCCCGTTGTAACGGTTTTAAGATCTGTAATGCCTGATTTGAAAACGGCAATCTTAATTGAAACGGGGAAGCAAACGGGAATCAAAAGCGTTCTTGGAAAGTATTTTCCGGTTCCCCAAGTATTTTCAAGGACTGAACCTCGCGGCTGAAAACATTGTCTTGCCTGCAAACCAGAGCTGAAGAAACGATCGCCGCTGTAGTCTGAAAGCAGAGCCAACTCATGGATACGAAACCCTGGTGTGACTTGAATGTGCTTGAACACCTCGCCCCGAAATGGAAATCTGCTGCGTGCCGCCTGTTTTGATACCTTCCATGGTTACCGCGCGGATGGTAAAAAGCATTGGGCACTGTCATTCATCCGAGACTGGTGGAAGTCACGCCACGACCGGGTGTTTCAAACTCCTGATGGCTTTTATACCGGAATTGGTAATGGCCGCATCGTTCACATCAAGTATTAGCAGAACTGAGTCGCCACGTTTTTGAACCAAGGCCGCCTCAATGGTATGAACAACATTCCCCACGTGGCTTGTTCAACGTAGAGCCGTGGGTTCGATGACAAGCGGTTTCTCATTAGTACCATAGGTAATTTTACATTGCGGTAACTTTTTATTCAGTGCTTTGATACCCGCTGCAGTCACTTTAGTATCTCTGAGATCCAGTGACTCCAACCGCTGCATCGATTCGAGATGCTTTAAACCAGTATCTGTGGTTTCCGTTCCATAGAGAATAAGCGTTTTGAGTTGTTTGAGTGATTCAAGAGACTTCAAACCAGCATCCGTAATTTTTCTGCCATTTAGATCAAGTTGTCGCAGGTTTGTGAGTTTACTGACATGCTGCAAACTACTGTCAGTGACAGCAGAATACATTAAAGAAACTTGCACCAGTTTTTCAGGATTGGGTAGATGAACCAGTCCACTGCCAGTGACAAGAGTATTATTCAATCCTAGATATAACAACTGTTTCATTTGACCTAGATGCTTGAGTCCATCGTCAGTAGTGAGTTTACCTCCATGTAGCTGAGTGATCTTGATCAGGTTTTTAATCTGTTCCAAACCTTCATCACCGGACTGTGTTCCTGAAAGATGTAGATTGCGAAGGCGTCGTAGATTGGTGAGGTGCTTGACCCCAGTATCGGTAATTTTCGTATATTCGAGGTTAAGATACGTCAACTTCTCAAGCTTTGGAAGATATTGCAATCCATCATCACCGACAGAAGTGAAGGAGATATCTAACTGAGTCAAATTGGTAAGTTCAACGAGATGTTGCAGATCCGTACTAGTGATAGATGTTCTTTTAAGATAAAGCCCTTCAAGTCGCTTTAAGTCTTTCAATAATCGAAATCTATCATCTGTCACCTTCTTATTATCATTAAGATAAATCGAATACACAAAGAATGGTTCCTTGGGCAAGTCCTCCAGTCGATGGGCGGTAACTTTCTTACCATTAGTAATTACATCTACATGCCCCCCAATGCTCAATACCCACTCTGCCGCAGTGAGGTTTGGATTACTACTGGTTGAAATTGGTTCTTTCGGTGACTTAATCACATCCAACTCATCATCCACCTTCACCCATTTGGCACCAACGATCTTGCCGTCGTGTCCGTTGCCGGACGAGTCTTTCAGCACATCGCCGCCGCCTTCGTCGAAGTGGTATAACGCCAGCGTGTTTTTGTCGTTATTGAAGCGTTTGTCTGGGGTGAAGTCTTTGGTGTAACGGGCGGTGTTGGAGATGCGGACTTCGTCGAGGATGCCTTTGAAGAAATGCTTGTAATTCAGTTTGGCAGATAAATCATTACCTGCACCGATTCCTGTTGGTTGCTTTGATCTATACTTATCTGTTGATAATGAGATCTTTTCTGTTGTACTGGTTGTTGTTCCATTATGAGTTTTGTAGAGCAAGTCTGCCTGTTTTTTTCCGTTGATATAAATCACCTGCATTCCGTCAGAAAGTACGAGTGCGATGTGATAACTTCTTCCTTCACTCAGTGGAGAGTGGCTTCCTGAACCATAAGCAATCGTATTTTTGGAATCCCCCGCAGTAATGGCAGTATTAATGTTATTTCCATTCAGACTAACCGTGAAAGGAAATGAGGCAACACAATAACTGACAGGGTTAGAACTGTTAGGCAGGTCAGGAGACATCCAATATTCAATGGTGAATTGATCAATTTTTTCCTGCAAATATTTTTCACCAGTTAATGATTTAATCTCAACGAAAGATGATTCACCATTGAATTGAAGTCCATAGTTCTCTGTTTCTGAGGCCGGTGGTTTAGTCCCGAAATCGCTTTCTATCTTGCAGTTCGGCAGGGCTTTTTGCAGGTCAGCGATGCCTTGGGGGGTGACTTTTGTCTTTTGGAGTTCAAGAGTCTGCAACATCTTCAGGCCGGAAAGATGTTTCAAGCCTACATCAGTGATTGGCGTTGAATCTAAACTCAATACCTTTAGATTCTTCAAGTCTTTGAGATACGCAAGGCCGGAATCAGCTATCTTGCAGTTACTGAGACCGAGTACAATCAATATCTTTAGACCGTGAAGATGTTGCAGGTCCACATCACTGATTGACGTTGATTCTAAACCCAATATCTTTAAATTCTTCAAGTCTTTGAGATGCCCAAGGCCAACACCGTCGATTTGTGTATTAGTGAAAGATAACTTCTCAAGCTGTTTCATGTCTTTCAATTGCTCTACACCAAAATTGGAAATTGCGGTGCTGCCAACATAAAGAGTTGTCAGGCTTGGCATGTTCGAGAGGTAACCGAACCACTTATCAGTAATTTGTGTACCGATTAAACTAATATAGTTTAACGGGATGTCTTTCAGATATTGAAGTCCCGTGTCACTAATGAGAGTATTTTCAAGATTCAATTTCGGTAGGGTTTTCAATCCAGCCAAGCGTTTCAGATCGTCGTCTTTCACGCTCGTACCTTTTAGGTCTAAAAAGTTGATGACAAACGGTTCGGTTGGCAACTGTTCGATCTTGGTGATACTCTTACCGCCGGTGTTTACCCACCCGCCCATTCCAATCACCCACTCGGCAACCTCACGGTCAGTCATGGATATTTCGCTTGCGGTGGATGGCTCAGTCACCTGTAACCCATCATCCACTTTTATCCACTTGGCACCAACGATCTTGCCATCATGTCCGTTGCCGGAAGAGTCTTTCAGTATATCCCCTTGGGCTTCGTCGAAGTGGTAGAGAGCCAGTGTGTTTTTGTCGTTTTCAAAGTGGTCCGTTGGTGTGAAGTCCTCGGTGTAGCGGGCGATGTTGGAAAAACGTACTTCATCGGTGGAGCCTTTGATTGGAGGGCCTTTATACCGATTTCCAATGGTAATGAACTCATCTGTATGAATATTTGATCCATTGAAATTCATTTCTCCTTTTTTGTGGCCATTCACATAAATTTGTGCAACATTCCCTTTGTAAGTGACTGCGATATTGGTTCTTTTCCCAAATTCGACTTTGGAATCGGTTTGCAGCACTTGGAATTGACCATTATTCGAAACACTCGTAGACCATTCTTTTTCTTTTCCCTCAGCTTTTGAATAACCGATACCGAAGCTAGTCAAACTGGAACCATTTGCAATAAACCTTAGTGGTCTATTAGAATTCTCATCAATGGTGACCCATGCTTCGACTGTCAAGTCGCCCGCTGTTTCATGTTTCAGAGGTAAAATGACACGATCGGAATCGTTTTGGAACCGTAGTGCAGAATGCGATTTTGCTGGGGTGCCCGCAGATGGCACCTTATTCTTCGCCACTGCCAACGGCACCATACTACCCTGCAACTTATCATCCACCTTCACCCATTTGGCACCTATGATCTTGCCATCATGTCCGTTGCCAGAAGAGTCTTTCAGCACTTCGCCTGTGCCTTCGTCGAAGTGGTAGAGAGCCAGTGTGTTTTTGTCGGTTTCAAAGTGGTTCTTTGGTGTGAAGTCATTGGTGTAGCGGGCGATGTTGGAAAAACGTACTTCGTCGATGGAACCTTTGAAATATCTTATACCCCGACATCCTATGGTAATGAACCTATCTCTATGAATATTTAATCCTTTGATATTCATTTCTCCATCTTTGTGACCATTCACATAGATTTGAGCAACATTCCCTTTAAAAGTGATTGCGATATTGGTCCTTTTCCCCAATTCGGGTTTGGAGTTGGATCGCAGCACTTGGTATTTACCATCATTCGTAATACTCGTAAACCATTGCGGTTCTTTTCCATCACCTTTGTGCAAACCAATGAAGAACTGTGCGTTTGTAATATAATTTTGTGGTTGATTAGAATCCTCATCAATGGTGACCCATGCTTCGACTGTCAAGTCGCCTGCTGTTTCATGCTTGAGCGGTAAAGTCACATAATCGGAACTGTTTTGGAACCGTAATGCGTAATGCGATTTCGCTGGTGTACCCGCAGATGGCTTCTTTTTTGTCGCCACCTTCAACGGCATCAACCGAACCTTGACCGTCTCTTTGCCACCCGCTTTCACCGTAAACTGCTTTGTAAATGTTTCGAATCCGCCTTTGGTCACTTGTAATGTGTGTGTTTTTTCATCAGCCACCACTTCAATCGGTTCTTTACCTTCACCCGTTTTGATGGTGATTTTCTTTTGCTCATCAACTGAAACCACTGCCCCCGCCAATTCGGGTTGATCGATCTCCAGAATAATTGTGCCTGCGGCAGTGTCTACTTTAAGAATAATACCAGCCAGTAAAATGAGCGATGCCAACACAGTGCCCACAGCAATCCAGCCCCGTTTTCCGAGGGACTGCACTTGCTTCTGTAACGGTTTAAAAACAGTGCCGCCCAGCGTGTGATTCAAAAAACCAGAAGTGAGAGTCTCATTTTGAGTACCCGTCAGCGGTTTCTCTGCCGTCATGGCATCCGCTGACATCACAACGGTCGGACTGGATGCCATCCGCCGTGATTGCAGGAACTTGTGTAACTCGGGATCGGAAGGTTCTTCGGATACGGTCGAGGAAGATTTCATCAGATCACAACGATTGATAGCATCGATCACTTCCTGCATCGACTGAAACCTATCTTCTGGTTTCTTGGCAATCATTTTCTGATACACGGCATCGACATCAGCGGGGATATGGACATGCTTGCCTGACAGTGAAGGAATGGCATCGTTCTGGTGAGCCATAATTCGATTGACCATCGTGCTTCCACTATAAACCGATTCCCCGGTAAGCAGATAATAAAACGAACATCCCAAACTGTAGATATCGGAACGGGCATCAGCGGTGTGTGTGTCCTTGGCCTGTTCGGGGGCCATGTAATCGATGGTGCCCATCACCGAGCCATCTTGTGTTAGCTGTGTAGCGGGGATATCGTGGGCTTCGTCTTCGATCCGGGCCAGACCCATATCCAAAATTTTGATAGTGCCTTTTTTGTCCAGCAACAGATTGGCGGGTTTAATGTCTCGATGAATAATTCCTTCTTCATGGGCATATTCCAATCCTCTTGCCGCTTGCAGAATATAATCGACGGCAACATCAACCTTCAGCACTCCCTGTTTTTTCACAACCGCTGACAGATCAATACCATCAACATACTCCATCACAAAATAATGCACGCCATTGGCTTCGTCGGCATCAAAAGCAGTCACGATGTTGGTATGAGATAATTTAGCAGCCGCTTCCACTTCACGCTCGAAGCGTCGAATCGCACTCTGATCTTGAGTCATCGCAGCGGGCAGGGTTTTGAGGGCCACTTTGCGTTTCATGCGTTTGTGCTTTGCCAGATAGACATCGCCCATCCCACCCGCACCTATTTTTTTTTGTATGACATAATTGCCCAGCAGCAGCCGGTCGCCTTTACCCTGATAGACCAGCTGGGCTTGTAGCTTGGTCACTTTTTTGTGCTTCACCAGCAGCTTGCCCAAGTCTTCGGCTGACTCTGGCGGAGGAGATTGCGACTCTTGAAACGCAACGATCTCCTCGGCGGAGATTACTCCACTATCATGCAGTTGAGATACAAATTGTTCCAGAGTCATCGACATAGCCGGTATATTAGCCCGAAAGTAAACTGAACAAATGAGTTAAGTATTATCAATCTACTGAATTTCGTATTAAAAACAAGTCTTTCTTGGCGGGGTTGGTGAGTCGCGAAGATAATATTTGAGATACAAAGGTGGGATAATATCGTTTGTATACAAATATTGGTAAATGGTATGATAAAGACCTGCATGACAATGCGAAATCGTAAGCTGTAAGTCAACTTTGTGCTTGGTACTCAAAAAAATACAACGTTAAAGAAACGATCGCCGCTGCAGTCAGAAAGCAGAGCCAACTCATGAACGCGAAACCCTGGTACGACTTGAATGCGTTTGAACACCTCGACCCGAAATGGAAATCAGAGATTGAGCGCGGGTTACTCTTCGGTGGCAATTTCTCAGAACGAAACCCGTTTAATATCCCCGGTCCCTTTTATGGAGGCCAGACCGACAACTGCCTGACAGGGCATCCGGAAGCACCGCAAAACGTCATGTTTGATGTAGACGGATATGAATTTGTTTACCGCCAACCAACGAATCTCGACGAATTGGAAAATCTGCTGCGTGCCGCCTATTTTGATCCCTTCGATGGTTACGGCGCAGATGGCAACCACCATTGGACACTGTCATTAATCCGAGACTGGTGGAAGTCACGCCACGACCTGCTGGCAGAAGCTGAATCATGGCGAGCCCTGGAACAGAACGTCGATGCGTGGGAGCAATATCTAATGGGACCCGCGATTGATTATCTCAGCCAATACGCCTTCTTCATCGAAGAAGGTAAGCTGCCGGGTGTGTTGGATCATCTGCCGCGGTTATGAGAGAGGCAACTGAAACACTTTCACCCCCCAGAATGGTTACAGTTGTGCGGACTCCTTTCTGTTATAACATGATCATTCTTCGGTTCCTGCCCAGTGGGCATCGTCCAGTCCCAGGTTCATTTTGAATTCTTTATATGAGGCAAAGAATACGGGGACCACAAATAATGTCAACAGCGCCACCGTCATGCCGCCGATGACGGGCCATGCCATCGCTTTCGCAACGTCGGAGCCGCGACCAGTGGAAAAGATGACCGGCAGCAGTGCGATAATCGTGGTGAATGTCGTCATCAGACACGGACGAATTCGCTTGAGCCCTGCTTCGACAACAGCGTCCCGGATATCCTGATTAGTCAACAGTCTTTTACGCGTAAAAACCTGATCAAGATAAGTGACCATCACCACGCCATCATCGACGGCGATTCCAAACAGGGCAATAAAACCGACCCAGACCGCGGTATTAATTTGAATGTCATTGATCGCCAGTAAAATCATTCCACCAGCGAACGCAACAGGGATTCCCGAAAAAACCGCCAGCGAGATTGGCAGGTTACGAAACTGTAAATAAATAATGAAGAGATTCGTCAGGATCACCAGAGGTACCACCCAGAGCAGTCGATTGTTGGCTTCGATCTGGTTCTGAAATGATCCGACCGCCTTCAGCCCGTAACCGGTTGGCAGACTTAATGAACCATCCTGTTGAGCGGCGCGCAGGCTGGATTCCACGGCCTCTACCGTTTCCAAAGCGCCTTCCAGACCTGATGACGAGAATGAAACGTGCGCTACCAGCCGGGCGTCTTCGCTATTAATGACGCCCGGTCCCCACGTTGTTTTCATTTCCGCCAGTAAAGACAGTGGTATAATTTCCCCCGAATGCGTGACCACTGGTAGCCGATTCAGGTCATCAATCTGCTCGCGGAGATCGCGTTCGTAACGGACACGTATCGGGTAGCGCTCGCGGCCTTCGACGGTTCGGGTCACATTCGAACCTCCCAGCGCGGTCTCGATGATTTGATTGACCATCGCGGTTGACATCCCGTACCGGGCCGCGGTTTCTCGACTCACGTCAAATTCCACGTACGGTTTTCCCAACACGATATCGGGGTTCACTGTCGCCCCATTGACCTGCGGAATCAGTTTCAAGCGATCTGCAACGGCGATTGACGCTTGAGCCAGTCCGTCCAGACTATCGCCGTAAATACGAATCGCCATCGGTGCCTTAATGCCGCTCTGAAGCATGACCACTCGCCCTTCAATCGGTTGCAGCGGTGAGGCAGGCGTGACTCCCGGCAGCGTCGCGACGGCGTTGATCTGCTCCCAGATGTCTTTTGAAGTCACTCCAGGCCGCCATTGATCCACGGGTTTGAGCATCACATAAGTTTCAATCATCGCTGCAGGCGCGGGATCAAGGGCAGAATCGATGCGACCAATTTTCCCCAAAACGTTTTCGACTTCGGGAATCGCTCTGATCAACGTATCCTGTGTCTGCAACACTTCCATCGCCTGCGAAAAACTGGCGGCGGGATACAGAGTTGGCATGTAAAACCAACTCCCTTCATCGAGGGCAATCCAGTCGTTGGAAGCCAATCCGGGAAACAGATGCTTGGCCTCCACGAAGCCGGGCACTTCGTTGGCGTCGACCCCCAGGGCACCAGCAATTTTCTCGAAGGGCTTCAAGACCGTGGGCATCCCCAACCAGGCACCCAGTCCCAGCAACACGACAAAGGTGGGAAATGAGAAGAACAGCAGCTTATGCGCCATAAAAAACCGCAGTGTCGGCTCATAGAGAAAATGAATGGTTTTACCAATTGGATTTTCATCGACGGGCCGCAACCGTTCACTCAGCACCCAGTAGCAGCAAATCCAACCGATGCCAGCACACAGGAAGATGAATACAGGAAGGCTGAGAGAAATCAGGCTCAGGTTCAGGTAATTCGCGCCTGCCGTCCACGCCAGAAAGCCACACACCAGCGCAAACACGCTTGAGACAATGAGTCTGCGCCGCTGACTCCTCTGAGTCGAAGCCAGAAACAGACGACTCAAAAGCGGCACCAGCGTGATGGCGACAATCAATGCCGCTGTGATCGAAAAGGTCTTTGTCCACGCAAGCGGCGCGAATAGTTTATAGTCTCTGCCGGTGAGCATGAAGACGGGCAAAAAGCTGACCACCGTCGTCATGACGGCCGTGACGACAGCGGGTGCGACCTCAATGGCAGCCTCATGAATGACTTCCAGGCGTTTCTCACTCCCCCCAGGCCTGCCTTTGGCTTCCCAGTCGGCCAGTTGGCCATAGATCGATTCAGAAACCACGATCCCCATATCAACCATCGTACCGATTGCGATAGCGATTCCGGCCAGAGACATGATGTTGGCATCGATCTCGAAGACATTCATGGCGATGAATGCCATCAATACTGCAATCGGTAGCGTGATTGCCACCACCAGAGAGGCGCGTAAATGGAGCAGAAACAGCAGTATGACCACCGCCGTGATAATGACTTCCTGAGTGAGTGCGGTGGTCAATGTAGCGATGGTTTCATTGATCAAGCCGGTGCGATCATAGACCAGTTTAAATTTCACCCCTTTTAAACTTGGCTCGATTTGTGTCATTTTTGCTTTGATGAGGTCAATCACTTTTCGCGGATTTTCGCCAAATCGCATGACAACAACGCCACCAACGGCTTCCGCACCATTCAAGTCAATCGCCCCTCGGCGAAACTCCGGACCAAGCTGTACCTGTCCCAGATCGCGAATACGAATCGGCACACCATCGCGGGAGCGGATGACGGTCTGTTCAATGTCGCTGACTGCTTTCGTTGTATTTTGATCCGCGCCGATGAATCCACGTCCACGGATAATGAATTCCATTCCCCCCGATTCAATGGTCTTTGCTCCCACATCGATGTTTGACTTGCGGACTGCATCGATTACCTCGTCGAGAGGAATATCGTGAAAACGAAGTTTGTCCGGGTCGACTTCAATTTGATACTGCCGAACATAACCGCCTACACTGGCCACTTCGCTCACACCGGGAACCGCCTGCAGTTCGTATTTCACGACGAAATCTTGCAGGCTCCGCAGCTCTGCCAGATTCATGCTCTCTGAAGGCTCTAACACATAATAGAGCACCTGTCCTAACCCGGTGGCGTCCGGTCCCAGCGTGGGAACGACACCTTCCGGCAGCAGCGCTGCGGCGGTCCCCAACTGTTCGACGACACGTGAACGAGCCCAATAGAAATCGGTGCTGTCTTTAAACGTGACCTGCACGAAGCTATAACCAAACAAACTTTTTCCACGGACCGATTCGGCATCGGGAACGGCCAACATCGAAACGGAAAGCGGGTAGGTCACCTGATCTTCCACATCCTTCGGAGATCTTCCCGGCCAGGCTGTGAAGATGATGACCTGATTTTCGCCAATGTTAGGAATGGCATCAATCGGAACCTCGCGAACGCTGTACCAGCCGAAACCGATGAGGACAGCCGTCACACAGAGCATAATCAGGGGTTCACGGATACTGAATCCGATCAAGGCACGCAACATCTGCTATTCTCCTTTTGGCCTTGAGGGCGATTTGTCCTGTGATTTCCGCGTCTGCTGTTTCGTTGTCCCTGATTTTTTAGCGGCAGGCTCGAACGTTTTCACCAACTCTCCACAGTGCAGCATCTGACTGCCGAAATAAGGATTCACGAGTTTGTTATCCACTTGAAGCCAATCTCCTCCCCCTTGCGGCACCATCGGGCAGAAGAAATGATGAAATGCTGGTTTGGCATCACCGCCACGAACTTGAGTCGCCAGAGTTACAACGGCATGACTGATCGGCTTAAATTTTTTACGGGCTTCTGCGAGGGAGAGATGATGCAGATGCTCGGAATTAGTCGAGATCTGCTTAAACTCCGCGCTGACTGCTTGACTGAGTTTGGGATCCTTGGCCAGTTGTGCGGCAAGCTTATTGAGTGACGTCGCCTGTGCTTGCGTGATTTTTTTGTCCGCCGCAAACATCTTCTGGATTGAAATATAAACGGAATAGAATTCTTCGAGCGCCTTGCCTGTTTCTCCCGGGAGTTTTTGAATTTTGATGGACTCAAATTTGAGAGGCGTATTTTTTTTACCTGACTTTTTTTCGGGAGTATATCGCGTAGGGTCAATCAAGCTCGGCTTGCCCGATAGCTGCATTTGAGAGTCGATCAGGAAGTTGCCGGCTGTCGCGACTTTTTCTCCTTGTTTGACGCCGGAAAGCATGACCGCGCGATCTCCGAGCATCGGGCCAAGTGTCACATTTCTGAGTTCGAAGCGTCCCGGTTTCGTTTCGACATAGATCACACTATGACTCCCGGCCAGCAGCACGGCGGAACGGGGAACTGTTAGTGATTCACGCTGGGCAACTGGTTGATCGGTATAACCATAGCGAGACGTGGGCACGAGTTTCATTCCACAAATCGGACAGTCTCCCGGTTTGTCTCGAATAATCTGGGGATGCATGGGGCTGATCCATTTCCCTGCCAGTTCGGAATCATAGACTTTTCCTTGTGGACCGATGGGAACTGTGATCTGTGCTTTCGCGTAATCGCCGGGCCTCAGTTTTCCATCAGCGTTATCAAATTCGACACGCACTCCAACAGTCCGCCGGGCTTGATTGACGGTCGGGTCGATAAATACAACCCGTCCCTTCAGTGTTTGTCCCGGCAGTGATTGCAGTTCTGCTTCGACCAGTTGACCAAAGCGAATTCGTGACGCATCTTCGGGATACAGTTCCAGCATGAGCCAAACTGTTGTCAGGTTGGCGATGCGGTAGATCGGTTCTCCGGCTTTGATGTATTTACCTTCCTCCGCCAATTTTTCAGTGACAGTCCCTCCGATGTGTGAATAGATCGTGAGGCGTGACTCCGCTTTCCCCGTCGATAACAGTTGATTGATCTGTGCTTCCGTCATCCCCAGTTCGATAAGTTTCTGCTGGGAATTGGCAACCAATTTTCCCTGCACCTCTCGCACAGAGGCCAGCGCACCGGATGTCATTTTTTTCAAGGCATTCCGCGATTCCAGTAACTCAACTTGCGCTGCATAAAGCTCGGGGCTATAGACAATCGCCAGATGATCTCCTTTTTCGACTTCGACACCGGTATAGTCTGCAAACAGTTTTTCAATCCGTCCATCAATATAGGCGGCAATCGTAGCTTCCCGGCTTTCGTCAATTTGGATCGCACCGATGGTTTCAATCCTGGCGCTGACGGGTTCCAATTTGACTTCTGCCGTCTGAATGTTGGCTAAGCGACGCTGCGCCGGATCGATCATGATTGCCATCTGATCAATGTTGCCCCCTGACTGAGACGCGGGGACCAGAGGCATCCCGCAAATGGGACAGCGCCCGGGTTTGGGTTGTCTGATCTGTGGGTGCATTGGACACGTATAGATCTGCGACTTACCGCCCTCAGTCGTGGTTGCTGCAGAGGGACCACTGGTCTGAATCCAGCCCATTCGCTGTGCCACGCCGAATAATACGATCAGAAAAAGACCGACAGACAGGAATAGTGCTGCTGGCAGAAGCTTTATGATCCACCAGCGCATCGATTTGGCGTCGGGGTGAGGCGTTGAATTCATGTGATCTGTCGTTGAGTCGTTCGTGGAAGATGGTTTCATCTGTCCCCTCCGGGATATTCATTTTTGAGAGAGCGGCCAGCCAACAACGGTAAACCAGCGTTGGACCGTGCCGGAAAATGTCCTGACCAGCCGCTCTGTTTCTGCATGGGATCGCTTAAATTCGTGCTATGCAAAGTCATTATCGGAAATCGTTTAGAGCTGTTATTCATAAGACTCTTTGCCCTGCGCTGTTTACCATTAACAGGTGACAGACTTGATCCATTGTTCTGGAACGGGCAAAACCAACAAAAGAAGTGCGCATGAAAACCTCGGTTCAACAAGATCGTTAACGAGTGCGCAAGAGTAGCTTAAATCAAAGAGACGCAGAGCAGAACCTGCGCATACTTCTGCGAAAGCAGAGAGCGCGATGAAATGTCGGATGCTTGATCAGCATGATTTTGAGGTTGAGAAAAGTAGCTGGCAACGTCGTGTGTCAGAGACTGATGCACGAGCAGTGTTTCCTGTGCCTGATTCGTTTTGACAGGCAATGCTGGCATGTTACTTTTTTGACCACAGCAACAACGGGCTGAGTTGCAGTTACAGTCTGGAGTATCAACGAGTCGCGTTTTGTGAGAACAGCAGCTTCTCGGTGCCGCTCCACTCCCTAAATCACATTTCGCACTGCAACATCCGGACTTTTGATGAGAGACCTGATTATCTTCATGAGTGCGTTTCTGACATGCGCAACCCAAAAGTGTTGTCGGAGCAATCGCCTGAACGAACAGCAGTACTGTCGTCATCCAGATGACCAAAACTCGACAAACGACACGCATGCAAACGATCCTTCTCAAGAAAACAGCAGATACCAGACAAACTATACTGTATCGACAGAATTCTGTGAAGTCCAGACGAATTCAGATCAGTTCCCGTCTGGCAGACCAGGTAGATTCGACTGATCAGAAAAACGGAAATCCTGTCCGGCTACACGACTGAGCTGGGTCAGAGAAATGGCAAGTTCGCCGATCGCCTGATGGTAACCTAATTCCAGCGTCAACAGGTTCCGATAGTCTCTGATGATACGATCGAAATCGACTGCTCCTCGTGAGTAGGATTCCTGATCAGCTTGTAATGTCTGACGTGCCTGGGGGAGAATCGTATTTTTATAAAGCCCGGCGGTCTCATCAGCGCGCCTGGCTTCTGCGAGCAACTCGGTAATTAATGCATCATATCGATCAAGAAGATCTTTTTCTGAATATGTTGAAGCGAAATGTTTCCAGGTGGCTTCATCTTCGAGCGCATCGTACTTCTCTTTCCAAAGCGGAATACTAACCTGTGCACCTAAAGACCAGGGATCTTGACCGACATCAAATAGAGTCGACGGGGGTCGGTTATTATCCGTGAAAAAATAATTCGCTGAGACAGTCAGTTCCGGTCTTCGACTTAAGTGCGCCACTTCGATACCCCACTGAGTGGCCTGCATGCGTAGTTGGGCTGCTTGAATTTCAGGTTGCGAACTCAAAGCACTTTGATAAATCGCCTGCGATGATAATGTTGGTAGAGTCACCTTGAGTTCTGTAATTGTTTTGATCGGGAGGTCGGCATCTCGCGCGACCAGACGGTTTACATTCGCTTGCACCGCCACTCTTAATTTCCTGTAAGTCAGCAGACGTTCTTCCAACTTGCTCAGTTCGAGAGTTCCCAGCAACACATCCCCCTGCGTCGCGGTACCAGTCGCGACTTGCGCATTCGCAACCTGAATCAGCGATGTCAGCAGTTCCTGATTCGCTTTAGCCGTATTGATTTTCTGATCGATCACGTACAACCGATACCAGCCCGTGCGAACGGCGGCAATCACGCGCAGACGTTCTGCCAGATAGTCTGCACGCACGGCAAATGCTTCGAAACAGGAACGCTGTTCTTCAGCATTCAGCTTACCGAGCCAGGGAATCGCCTGACTGGCGCTCAACACAGCCCGTTGAGAGCCGGAAGCCGTTTGAATCGGCGCGCCAAATACATTGGCGCCCACCTTCGGGTCGGGAAGCTTGTTGACATATCGTGTCCGGGATGAAGCCGCATTATATTCCTGATAGAGCTTCACCAGAGTAGGATTCTGATCAACGGCCAGTATTTCCAACTCGCTCAATGTATCGGACAATGCCGGCTGCGGGATGACCAGTTCTGAATGAGTTCCGACTGTCAGGTCAGCTTCCAGAAACTCAGAGCTTGTCTGCACGATATCGGTAGCAGGTTTTGATACCTCTTCAACCGGCGTAAGCTCCTCTTCAATTTGCAGCGAATACGAATCCTGCACGGTTGCAGATTTCGAAGCACAGCCCACCGTCAAGACTGCCGAGAGTCCCATTCCGAGCGCGAACAATTTAAATGAGGGATGATCCTTCATCCGGCAACCTTACTGAACTCTACTGAATCATGATTCCGCGCATTCGGGGAATTGATCACCAGAGGTTATAAATTGAAATGGCACGGTCCACAGAAAGCATCGACTTGATCAGCGGTCTTCCTGTGCGAGCAATGACGAATTTACCGATCTTACGGCGAAATTCGAATCGGACATGACAGTTGTGAGGAAAGAGGTGGTCAGGCAAAACCTGTGATGCAACGCAGCAAAGCGCATCAAAAAGCCTGCTGAACAAACTGAGAATGTCCAGCAGGCTTTTATTTTTCGTAAACATTAACCACATAATGGGTTAAAAGTGGACGATACTGGATTCGAACCGGTGACCTCCACGATGTCAACGTGGCGCTCTAACCAACTGAGCTAATCGTCCTGAGGTTAAGCAGGGTAAGCATCGATTAAGATATCGTCAAGTTCCAGACCGAATTCTGTGAAAAAAACCGCCGAAAGCTGGAATCGGGTGTCCTGTCTGACCGATCATACCAATTTCAATGGTTTCTCGCGATTTTCACGCGATCGTGCGAACATTGACGCGGACATAACCTGTCGAATATAAAGACCATACCTCCTTCGAACGACCTGAGCAGTGAGCCCTTTGTAACGGCGACTGTGGTGGTTCCGACTTTAGATCAATTTCAGAAAATCAAATGATTCAAATCAAATTACCCGATGGAACCGTCAAAGAGTATTCAGACAATAGTACAGCCTTAGATGTGGCACAATCAATCGGTGAGCGACTGGCGAATGCGGTCGTCGCTGCTGAAGTGGATGGAACCATTTGTGATGCGTTTCGCCCTTTGAAAGACATCTCGGACTCTCAAGAAATTTCACTCCGCCTGTTGACTGAACGCGACGCGGAAGCCCTGGGCGTCATGCGACACTCGTGTGCCCACATCATGGCACGGGCGGTGATGCGACTCTGGCCGGGCATTCAACTGGCGTTTGGCCCGACCCTGCCTCACGGTTTCTATTACGATTTTGGACTCGAACATACCATCAGCGAAGACGACTTCCCCAAAATCGAAGAGGAAATGAAAAAGATCATCAAAGAGAAAGAACCGTTCGAACGGTTTTCTCTCGACCGGACGGAAGCGGTTTCCTTTGTCAATGAAATGGATCAGCATTCCAAAGCCGAACATATTGAAACCGGTCTCGCCGATCACGGGCAACTGAGCTTTTATCGTCAGGGAGAATTTGTTGATCTCTGCCGCGGACCGCATATTCCGGATGCCAGCAAGGTCAAAGCATTCAAGCTGTTGTCCATCGCCGGTTCTTACTGGAAGGGAGACGCCGGCAACAAACCGCTGCAGCGTCTCTACGGAACCGCCTGGTTCAGCAAAAAAGAGATGAAGCAGTATCTGGAACAAATAGAAGAAGCCAAACGCCGCGATCATCGTGTGCTGGGGAAAAAACTGGGGCTGTTTCAGATCAATCCTGAAGTGGGACAAGGGCTCTGTCTCTGGCTGCCCAAGGGTGCCACCATTCGCGCGGTACTGGAAGACTTCATCAAGGTTGAACTGACGCGACTCGGTTACCAGCCTGTTTACTCGCCGCACATCGGTCGTGTAGAACTGTATGAAACCAGTGGTCACTTCCCCTATTATCGCGATTCCCAATTCGCACCGCTGTTCGGCCACGATGCCGGCCAACTGGTCGATTTCTGGGTCCGAAAGCTGGAAGAAGATACTCTTTCCGCCGAGGAAGAAGAAACGTTTTTTAAATCCTCACGCGTGATGAACTGTGATTTCGAATTTCCGCCGGCCGCCAGTCGTGAAGAGAAAATCAAAATTCTCAAAGACTGGGAACACAAACACGAACGTTATCTGTTAAAGCCGATGAACTGTCCGCACCACGCGGAGATGTATAAAGCGATTCCCCGCAGCTATCGGGATCTGCCCGTGCGTCTGGCCGAGTTCGGCACCGTGTATCGTCACGAGCAGACCGGCGAACTCAACGGCATGTTGCGGGTTCGCGGTTTGACTCAGGACGACGCGCATATTTTCTGTACTCCCGAGCAGGTCGAAGGCGAATTCAAAGCAACGCTGGAGCTCGTCAAATTCGTACTGGCTTCGGTCGGTCTGGATAATTTCCGCGTGCAACTTTCGCTTCGCGAGCCCGGCAGTGACAAGTATGTTGGCAGTGAAGAAAACTGGCAGCATGCAGAAGACAGTCTGCGGAAAGTGCTCGAATCATCGGGGATGTCGTACAGCGAATGCGAAGGCGAAGCGGCGTTCTACGGGCCGAAAGCCGACTTTATGGTATCGGACTGTATCGGCCGCGAATGGCAGTTGGGGACCGTGCAGCTCGACTATAATCTGCCCGAACGGTTCAAGCTCGAATATACCGGTTCGGACAATCAACCGCATCGCCCCGTGATGATTCACCGTGCCCCCTTTGGATCGATGGAACGTTTCACCGGTATGTTGATTGAACATTTCGCAGGGGCGTTTCCGCTCTGGCTGGCGCCCGAACAGATTCGTGTGCTGCCCGTCAGTGATAAGACGCTGGACTATGCGAACGAAGTCGCCGCCCAACTCAGGCAGAACGGGTTTCGAATTTCGGTCGACACGCGGAGTTCGAAGGTCAACGCCAAGATCCGTGATGCCCAACTGGAATTGATTCCATACATGTTCATCGTCGGCCCCAAAGAAGCCGAGCAGACTGCAGTTGCGGTACGTGATCGTATCGACGGCGATCTGGGTCCGATGCCGTTAGCAGACGCAATCACCAAACTAAAACAGGAAGCCGAACAGCGACTCGTGCGACAGGTGGTGAAAAGCACTTTTTCCGGCATTGAAGGACAAACTGAAAAATCGAACGAGTATTAAGATCCACGTGAACGGCGAGTTCAAAGTGTCGTGTGCCACGGCCGGCTTGTCCGGCCGTGCTGCTACAAACGGAGTAACGACTGCCCTATGTGAGTCTGGACGGAACCGATGGTATACCTCGAAACTACCGGCTTGATTCGAATTGCATGCGATCCATTTTTTTCGTGCTTTTTTAAGTAAGGAGTGCTTTTTCTCATTCACTGTTGGCAAGCCAACAGTGCCACCGGACCGAGTATTAAAATCTACGTGAACGGCGAGTTCAAAGTGTCGTGTGCCACGGCCGGCTTGTCCGGCCGTGCTGCTACAAACGGAGTAACGGCTGCCCTACGTGAGTCTGGACGGAACCGATGGTATACCTCGAAACTACCGGCTCGATTCGAATTGCATTCAATCCCACCCATTTTTGTCGTATATTTTTAAGTAAGGAGTGCTTTTTCTCATTCACTGTTGGCAAGCCAACAGTGCCACCGGACCGAGTATTAAGATTCACGTGAACGTCGAGTTCAAGGTGTCGTGTGCCACGGCCGGCTTGTCCGGCCGTGCTGCTACAAACGGAGTAACGACTGCCCTATGTGAGTCTGGACGGAACCGATGGTATACCTCGAAACTACCGGCTCGATTCGAATTGCATTCAATCCCACCCATTTTTGTCGTATATTTTTAAGGAAGGGATGCTTTTTCTCATTCACTGTTGGCAAGCCAACAGTGCCACCGGACCGAGTATTAAGCTCCACGTGAACGTCGAGTTCAAGGTGTCGTGTGCCACGGCCGGCTTGTCCGGCCGTGCTGCTACATACGGAGTGACGGCTGCCCTATGTGAGTCTGGACGGCACCGATGGCATACCTCGAAACTACCGGCTCGATTTGAATTGCATTCAATCCCACCCATTTTCGTCGTATATTTTTAAGGAAGGGATGCTTTTTCTCGTCCACTGTTGGCAAGCCAACAGTGCCACCGGGCCGAGTATTAAGATTCACGTGAACGTCGAGTTCAAGGTGTCGTGTGCCACGGCCGGCTTGGCTTGTCCGGCCGTGCTGCTACAAACGGAGTGACGGCTGCCCTATGTGAGTCTGCACGGAACCGATGGCATACCTCGAAACTACCGGCTCGATTCAAATTGCATTCGATTCCACCCATTTTTGTCGTATATTTTTAAGGAAGGGATGCTTTTCTCGTTCACTGTTGGCAAGCCAACAGTGCCACCGGACCGAATTGCATTCGGGTCTACCTAATGATGGTGTTTTTTAAGGGTCACTTAAACATTTTCAGGCAGAAAGTTAATTGATTCCATCCGCATTCCATTGCGGGTCGCTTTGATCTTTGGTCCGGATTTCGATATAAATTGAGTTGAGCGCTTTTGTTACTTTCTTAAAGAAATAGAGTCCGTGGATACCCATCTACTTCTGAATTGCTTCAGAAGTCATTCATACTTGTTTTTGTGAGTAAAACGCTATGAGTCAGGCAGTAGGACAACAGATTGATGCGGATTTTTTCGCCAAGTTTCCCACATCGGCTAAGATGTATCAACGGGCCTGTACTCTGTTTCCCAGTGGAGTGACACACGACGGCCGGTATATGAAACCGTTCCCGATTTATGTGGATCATGCTCTGGGCGCCCATAAATACGACGTGGACGGCAATGATATTATCGATTACTGGAGCGGTCACGGTGCGCTGATTCTGGGCCACAGTCATCCCGATATGGTCAAAGCAGTTCAGGATCAGGTCGCAAAGGGAACTCACTTTGGTGCCTGTCATGAACTGGAACTGGAATGGGGCGAACTCGTCAGGCAACTGGTGCCTTCCTGTGAAATGCTGCGTTTCACCAGCAGTGGAACCGAAGCAACGATGATGGCGTTACGCGTCGCCCGCATCGCAACCGGAAAAACCAAGGTCATAAAATTCGCCGGTCACTTTCACGGCTGGCACGATCTGCTCACCCAGGCTTCAGAACCGCCGCACGATGACAAAACCTACGCGATGCCCGGCGTCACGAACGGGGTGTCTGATGAACTCGTCATCATTCGTCCCAACGATCTGGAACTAGTCGAACGAACCATCGCCGAACATGACCCGGCCTGTATTATTGTCGAAGCAACCGGGAGTCGCTGGGGCGTGGTTCCCTTGGAAGAGGGCTTCCTGCAGGGACTTCGGAAACTGACCGCCGACAAGGGCGTACTGCTGATCCTGGATGAAGTCATCAGCGGTTTTCGTGTTGCCCCCGGTGGCATGCAGGAAGTGTGCGGCATCGTCCCTGACTTGACGTCGCTCGCAAAAATCGTCGCCGGTGGTTTGCCTGGTGGCTGTCTGGCAGGACGCGCCGATCTGATGCAGGCGATTGCCTTTGACAATCCCTTCGGCCAGAAAATGAAACATCCCGGCACCTACAATGCGAATCCCCTCTCGGCGGCTGCGGGCATTTCTGTGCTGAAACAGGTTGCCACGGGTGAGCCTTGTCGGAAAGCCAATGCAAGTGCTGCGAAACTGCGAACGGGAATGAATGAAGTTCTCACCCGCAAAAATGTGAACTGGGTCGTCTACGGTCAATTTTCCATTATCAAAGTCTTTCCCGGCTACGATGGTCCGCGACCCACGGATGATTCGTTCGTCCCTTACAATAACGATTTTGATCGTCTGGACCGTAAACATGATGCCCAGTTAGGGCACGCGTTCCGCTGTGCTCTGCTTCTGAATGGTGTCGACTGGTTTGGCTGGGGCGCGATGACGACCGCGGCACATTCAGACGACGAAATCAATTTTACGATCAATGCGTTTGAACGCGCGATTGACACACTCCGCAGTGATGGACTCATCGACTGAGATAAACTGAGCGACAACAGGGAGTCTGTGCAGCGTGGAAGAAATCTGGAAGCCGACCGCAGAACAGGTGGAACAGGCCGTAGACAAACTGCTTCCCGATCTCATCGAACCTGGCTTGAAAGCGCTGTTCGTAGGCACGAACCCCGGCTTATATTCGGCGGCCGTCGGTCATCATTTTGCCCGTCCCGGAAACCGTTTCTGGCCCGCCATGTTTCGAAGTCACATCACCGAGCGGCTCTATTCGCCGTTTGAAGATCATCGACTGCTCGAGCGGGGAGGCGGACTGACCAACATTGTCAGCCGCGCGTCGAAACGGGCCGACGAACTTTCGAAAGCTGAGCTGTTTGAAGGGGCCGAGATCCTGACGGAAAAGGTCATCGAATTCCGTCCGCAAAAAGTTGTTTTCCTGGGAATCACATCCTACCGTGGGGCCTTTCAGGAGAAACAGGCACAACTCGGTCTGCAGGAACGGCCCCTCGGCGAGGCCGAACTTTGGGTGCTGCCCAACCCGAGCGGACTCAATGCGCACTACCAAATCCCCGAACTGGGAAAAATCTTTGCACAGATGTGGCGCTGAATAGTCTTCCTATTCTACCTGTTTTAAAAAGCAGAACTCATTTCCCGCGTTAAATTTCCAATCGTCGGGAATTGATTGAATCCCGCCGATTTGTCTCGACGATGAATGTTTATATCAGATCAGAGAAGCTGCGCAACCATTGTCGTCGATTCTGATTGAACCACATGTGACTGTCACCAACTGCCTTACTGCCTGTGCAGGTTGCTCCATGAAACGAAAACCGATCTCCCGCTGGCATCGAAGCATACAGTTGCTGTTCTGCGTTCTATTGCTCAGTCAGCAGGGGTGTTTTCAACACCGGGAGCGTTACAGTCTGGCCAGTTTCTGGATGGACTATAACACGCTGAGAGCACCGGCGATCTTTTTTGAGAAAAAGCAGCACTTCCCGTACAAGGCCAAACAGGTCTCACTGTTCCACTGGCAATATGGAGTCACCCCTGGTCGAGATGTAAAGTACGTCAGACCTGATCTGGTGGGGGGAAATATGGAGGCTGAAGCGGCCCTCTATGAAGGCGTGATGAATGTGAGTGCGACAGATGGTTCCTTTCAACCGACAATGCAACCGACGTCTACTCAGCAGTCGGAGTCGATGAAAGATTCGAACTCAACGCATGCTTCGAAGCCAACGGTCAGTCCCAACGGTGCCATGAGCGTGGCGCCACCTCAGGGAAAACTGAAACCGCACGTACAACAAAGACCCATCAAAAAGAACGGTCGATTTTCAATAGAGATCATTCCGCCGCCTCCGGCACCGGCTTCGGCACCGGCGTCGAATCCCTGATGTTGGTTAGCGTGTGGGTGGACTGACACGCAGCTTATAGACGCTAATCCAGACGAAGGGTTGCCCGCGTTCATCAATCATCAGCTTGCGTGTGAGACCATCACGCCCGATGGCGTTGCGGATCAGAATGCCCCACGTTGTGTTTTTTTTGGAAACCGTAACTTTGATCTTATCCAGATCGATTTGCTTCTTAGTGATTTCGTACTCATCCGTAATCATCGGGATGCCTGACGCCTTCGAAGCCGCTGTCAGCACGTCTCTTAACGGAACGTTGGTCAGTTCCACCGGAATCAATTGAAAGTAGCGTGGCGCCGTCTTCTGACGCGAATCTTTCAAGTCCCAGCCGATCGGCCAGGGACTGGCTGTCGACTCCCAGGGAGAAACGACCAGCTCCAGTGAGCCGGAAGGTGTTCGTGAGGGATAAAAGGCCAAACCAAACTGTTTGAGCGAAATCGCCAGGACGGTGCCTTTCGCCAGCTTTTCCAGATCCGGTTTGACGGTGGCATCAGTTGATATTTCAGAGACCCGTTTTTCTGCATCGACATCGAATCGCACAGGCAGCGAAGCCGGAATATCGAGTTTGTTGATCGCGGCTTTCAGAGACAGCCCCTGCACATTAGCGGGCGCCAGTTGAGAGAGTTCTGCGAAAATCGTTTTAAACTGTTCGGCTGAGAGTCCCCAGAGCGGTTTGCTGTCAGGCGAACCCTGGGCGCCATAGGTTTTGAGTTCGTTTATCCACTCTTTGAGTTTGCGCAGATCTCTGCGTGCAAAACGATGCTCGGGAAAGTGGATTTCTCCGCTGCGGTCGAGCGTTCCCGTGAGACGGACTTCGCGAAAGGTACCCCTCACATTTTCTTCGATACTCGGTTTATCATCCAGCACCGCCCGTCGTGTTCGCATCGAAATATTCAGATCACGAAAGATCCGCCCCCACTCCTGAGCAGACAACGCCGAACTGGTTGTTTCCGTGAATAACGTGACCGAAACCGATGTCTTGATTGGAGCCCCTTTCGGCCCCGACGATTTCGGGAACTGGAGTTGTGCCTGCAGGGTATCACTGCCGGAAATGATCATGGCGATCAGCAAACAACGTTTGGTGAGTGTGAGTAAATGTTTCATATTCGTTCGAGCTGGCTGAAGAGATTGAGATTCTCACTGGCAACACTATCGTTCCAGTCGACAGTGGCACTTGAGAATCTGATATTGTTACTGAAATTCGAGTCACCCCGAGTATAACAAATCAAATTCGCTTTGATGATAGCAAAGTTTGGTTTCCGACTATATCACTTGCCCTGTTGGTCGCTTGGCCTCTAGAATGTCAAAGATCTGAATCTCGCATAAGCGGCATGAATCAACCCTGGCAAGGGTGATCAGCACCGCCTGCGCATAAAAAAGCAGACCAACAGAGGGTCATCTGCTGGTCTGCCTGGAATGCAATACTTCAGTCCGTTATCGAGTATTGCAGATCATGAACTCACTTTCTGCGTCTCAATTCATTCAGTCTGCGAGATCGGCACCAATTCCAGCACCGATTGCAGCTCCGCGATTACCACCGATCGCGCCACCGATGTCGGCACCAATGGAGGCACCTCGTCGACGATCTGATGTTCCGCGGTAACCTGAACTCCAGCGGCCGTTGTTCCGGTTTCCATGATCGTTGTTGTAACCCCGACCGTTGTAGCCACGGCCGTTGTTATAGCTGCGACCATAGTTACCACGACCTCGTCCGTAATTATTATAAGATCGGTTACCGTAGTAGCCGTTTCCACGATTGTATGATCCACGGTTACCATAATAATTGTTGTCATCGTAGTAGTAATCACTATCAGAATCGGAGTACGTCTGGTAGTCCCCGTCTACGTCTCCCTCATCCTGGTAATTTTCCTGATCCATTCGCGGGCTGGGGCTGCGATAGGTTACAGGGTCGAACTGTTCCCATTGGCCGTTATTATCGATCAGCCATTGACCGTTCTCGGTCTTAAACCACCAGTGACCGTTATGGTGACGATAACGGGCACGCGTTGCCTCATCGATGTCCAGATGGGCGGTTCCCTGACGGACCATCGCGTCGACCTCAACGTTCCCCTGCCCTTGAAAGGTTTGTCGATCGCCATGCTTGAAGGGACGATTGGCCTGGTGACGCTGTGACTGATCGACATTATCTTGGAGTCGGTCTTGCGGCCTGGCGTTCCTCTGAATTCGTTTCATTGCACCATCTGCCGCATTCGCTTTAGGCGGTGCAACTGGCGCTACATTCTTGTCAAGCGGTGGAGGTGTGAGCCCCGGCGTTCTTGCTGTCCCTTTTGATTTCATTTTCGCATCCAGTTTCGAATCGACTTTCGAATTGTTGGCATCCAGCTTGGAGTCCGCATTGAACTTTGAGTTCGAATCGAGTTCGGTTTTCGTACCCTGCCCTTTTTGAGCGCGATCAATGGGATTGTCTGTTGCATTGGATTTCTGATTGAGCTGCGCCTCAGATCCGACCTTCGATTTGAGTTGTGCATCAGGTTTTTCAATCTGTACCTGAGCGGATAAAAGCGCGGGGCTGACTCCCAGAATGGCTGCTGCCGTTAATACTTTCAAACTGCGGCGTATCATCTGATTCTCTCCTTTTGTGAATTGTTCGTTTCTAATGTGATTGTGGTTTGTTCCTGGCCACGATTAGTAAGAATTGCAAAGACCGTGCCAACACCAGTAAAAGTGTTAGATTCGTTTAAAGTGCTAAATTTTGACTGTATTTCGTCAGTGGAAGATTCGCTGTCTGATACTTTTCTGGCGGGTCAGCGAACAGCCTGGTCTGAAAACTCTCAACGAACGTTTTTCCAATTCGAAAACATTTCGCATTCGGTTCATGTTGACAGCTTCCGATGAAATGGGATGATAAATCTAACATAATACCTGAGTCGAAATTGCACCTGATCTAACTTGAGGACACACCATGTTTCACATTCCCAAAGCAACGTTCTTCTGTTTTCTATCCAGTCTGGCGTTACTGACTCCGTTACAGGCACAAGAGACTCCCGCTGGCTTTGAGAAAATATTCAACGGCCAGGATCTCACCGGCTGGAAGGGATCAGACAAATACTGGTCTGTCGAAGAGGGAGCCCTCATCGGGAAAGCCGACGGCAGTTTGAAATACAACCGCTTCATCATTTCTGAAGTCGAACCGGTCCGCAATTTTGAATTACGGGTGAAAGTCAAAGTTTCTCCGGGCGGCAACAGTGGTATTCAATATCGCAGCAAAACGTTTCATGATCTCGGAGATACTGTACTCACCGGTTATCAATGTGATGTTGTTTCCAACCGTCCCGAATACAATGGCATGCTGTATGAAGAAAAAGAACGGCGGATTCTTGCCCGGACCGGAAAGAAAGTCATCATCGACACTGAGGGACAGCCCTGGGTGGTCGGGACGCTGCCTGTTAAAACATTCCCCGCCGGTGAATGGCACGATTTTCGTATTCTGGCGAAAGGCAACCACCTGCAACACTGGATCGACGGTCAGCAAACCATTGACGTAATCGACCTGGACGAAAAAGGGCGCGACCTCGCCGGTCTGCTGGGAGTCCAGGTCCACGTAGGCCCGCCGATGACGATTCAATACAAGGATTTTTATCTCAAACGCCTCTCCGACAAACTGCCGCTCATCACAGCCGCAGAAGCACCGATCCCCAAAACCGCCGTCCAGGTCGTCCCTCAGGGGGGAGGCAAAAAGGAACGGAAGCCTGAGAAGTAGGGGAGACCGCATCATTTCTCACGAAATCATGCGGACGTTTTAAGGTACATGGTAAAGCGTTTCCTCAACGACCAGAAAGATTTATTAAACCATCCCTTTGAGATACTGCTCACTGAAATTCACCTTCAAAGCCACCCAGAGAGGCAGATGATCAGACATCTGCCAAGTCCGCCATTCTTTTGAGTAATATTTTTTGCGACCTGCCTCATTAAGCGCTTTGCCGCTCTTCTGTTTCCACTTTTTCTTGTCTCGTTTTGGATCTTTGCCTGTCAGGCGATAGTAAACATCATGATCTGCAGGCTTGAAAACCGACTTGTAGTACCCGAAAACCCCCGCACTGGCATGAGAAGGATAAGACGCCATTTGCAACTCGTTTTTCTTCAGCATAAACGCGATCTGATCATAATACTTATTCTCCATCATATTCGTTTTATGCTGTAGTTCTGGTGGTACGAAGAATCCTGCATCAATCAATGCCTTCATTGTTGAGTGTTCTGGACTGACAATATTGAAATCGCCTAATAAGATGAGATTGCTTTCTTTGGACTTGGCCTGCTTGGATAGGAATTGCGAGATTTGCTCTATTTCAGCAATTCGACGTTGAAGCTTCTCTCCGGAACTAGCTCCATAATAAAGGTGTACCGTACAGAGGCTAAATTTGAACCACCCCGATTGGAATGAAACGAGATAGGGAGTTCTTGCAAATTGCTCTTCTTCATTTATGAGCAGCTTCCTGGGTAATACTACTTCTCCGGCGACGTTCTTGAATCGTACCTTCCTTTTGTCAAACAAAATCGTACCACGCTCATTATTTCCACCTCTACCAGCGGTGACGTCTGTTGTAATGTAATCCCACCATGGCCCCAGTAAATCCAAAACGCGTTCGAGTGGCCCTAAGTCTTCGTTAATCTCTTGAACCGCCACAATATCGAAACGCGAGATAATTTCTGCGATGTAATGAAACGATTCCGTGAGCCGCGGTCCATGTTTAAACTTATTGGAGTCGAAGTCTCGCATGTTCCATGTGGCAAGCAGCAGCGTGTCTTCCAGAGAGCGTGGCGGGACTTCAGCATCGAGCTGTTTACGCAGTCTTTCAAGACTCTTTACGGTTCGTTTCCGATCTGCTGTAGCAGTATGCTTAAGTTTCCAATACATCGGCATAAGATTTTCTCCTGCTTAGGATGACTTAGAATATTTCAGGTCACAGTTTCTTATACGAAGATCTAGAATCTTGTAGATAACACCAACGACTTGAGTAATCATCGATCTCTTGATCGCCTCATCACGACAAGCCACGGGTTACCTACCCGCAAGCATACTGAACACAAAGCCATAAATCAATATGTGCAGTTATTTTTTGTTCAATCACAGTCTCTGCAGGAATAACGTCAGCAATAAATGGCACTCTATTAATCAAAAAAAACACCCCGAACCATGAATGATCCGGGGTGTGAAGCGTATCTGTTTTAAAACAGATTATTTGAGCTGGTTCTGTACTTTGACCAGTTCCTGTTTTGCATTCTCAAGTTTCTTTTCTGCTTCGATCACGTCTTGCTTTTCAGCTGCCAGTGATTCTTCCGCATCCTTCAGTGCTTCGCGGGCATCTTCTTTATCCGATTCACTGGTTTTAGCCAGTTTCGTCTTAGCAGCAGCAACAGCCGCTTCCGCCTGCGTGACATCGTCTTTCTCCTGCTTTAGAGATTTTTCCGATTCCGTCACTCCGGAAGTCGCATTCTTCAACGCTGCCGCTTTCGTTTCTGCCAGATTTTTCCTGGCATCGGCAACGCGTTCGGCAGCTTCTTTATTCGCTTCTTCCACATTTTTCGCTTTTGCTTTTTCTGCTTCAGCAAGCGCGGCATTCAACTCACGCCGTGCTTCTGCAACATCCCGCTGTTCTTCGCGAATTTCTTCTGCACTCTCACCATCACGCAACGACTCCCGCACATCGTCCATTTCCTCTTTGATGTCTTCGGTACCCATGCGCCGCGTTTCATGAATCTCAGCGGTTCCGTCGTGTTGGGCCTGGGCAATTTCCTGCTGGCCTTCCTGCTTCGCGTCACTTACGTTCTTACGAGCCTGCTCTACAGACTCGGAGTTCGTCTGGCATCCGACCAGAACCAATGCAGCCAGTGCCGAAGCAGAACTTAGTTTTAAAAATGTCATTTTTCTCTCCTGTTAGATTTCTACTGTTTTGTTCAACCACTTCTTTAATTAAAATGGCCCTGAAGTTAGTGATTTTTTTACCGTTGTTCGCGTGCAAACGAGCGAGCTCTGACTTTTTCAGTCACATCCCCGGGAACTCTGTTTGATAAACACTGATAATGCAGATTCTGTGCCAGTATCCACCAACTTGAATGAAATGTGTCAGAATATGCTGTTTGCAGCTTAAAAAAGTGGATACGCACAAAGCAGGCGGGCCAAAGGCATTTTCCCAAAGGACGATCAGCTTCCACTCCGGTCGTTTATCGAACAGATTAAAGAGAAATCATGGGACACTTATGACTGGGCCCCGTAAAAGAAATTGGCCAACCGGCGCGAAACGACTATAGTTCTTCTGAATCCTATATTTCATGAGTCTATTGAAAGGGCAAGAAGATGTTTGGTTGGCTTCGTCGCGATCCCCGGAAGAAATTAGAGATCCAATACGCACAAAAACTGGAGCAGGCACGCGACGCCCAGCGGAATGGCAACATTAAAGGATATGCGGATTTGATGGCGGAGGCTGAAGTGCTCCTGCAGGAGCTTGATCGGCTGGCAGAGCCGGCTGAAGAGACTCCCAGATAAATTGACTACCACGCAAGGCACAAAAACCAGATGAATTCATGGAAGTAGCACGGGTAGCCTCGAATGCAATTCGGGGTTGTCGCAGGCAACGGGAAACTGGCAGGAGCAGCGTACTAAACTGTTATCGTTTCACGACCTATGTTTTCTTCCAGCTTGTTGCAGTCGTGATTGAAACCCAATTTGAACGTCTTCTCACATCACTGTTGGCGAGCCAACAGTGCCACCCACTTATTTTTTATGCTTTGCAAGCAGCAGGCTGAAATCGCTGCGGAGGTTGACAGACAACCTGGTTGCTGTTCGAGGCAGCCTTAGCTCTGGACGCGAATCATTCTGCGTCGATCAACACAAAACAGAAGCGGTTTTGTTTTCGCTGAAACGGATTCCCCACCAGTTCAGGAGAATCCCCCACGAGGTAACCTCCCCAGTCGGCTGCTCCCGTTCCCCAATGTGCAGCTTTTACTTTTCTGACCGCTGTGTCTCTTGGATCCCGCAGCAGGTTCTTTCCGATTTTGAGTACCGGACTGTCGAGACTCATCCCATCAGCGGGATCGGCAAATCGGAATGAAAGCGTATTAGCTGTTCGCAACTGTGAAGCTTTGAGCGGAAACGAATACTCCTTACGCGTGTTCTCGGGGATCACCCCGACAACCTCTTCGTTGAATAAGACTTGAACTTTGCCGGTCGGGGTCTGCTTAATTTTCGTGTTTGAGTTGCGCGCTCCGACTGAAAACTTCAGAATGGCATCAGTCTGGATTCCCGCTGGTTTCGTTCCGTTCGCCACGACGAATTGTCTGTCCCGCATTTCATTACCGAGATTGCTTCTGACCTGAAATTTGAGATATCCATCCGGTAACGATGCCGAATCGACTGTGACGGCATACTGCTTTCGATAAAACGGTTGCCCCGTTTCCCGCATCGGTTTCCAGTCAGTACCATTCAGCGAATATTCCAGGAATTCCCCCGTCTGAGGCTGCACCAGGTGGGCCTGCACTTCGGTTTCCCCTTGCCAGTCAGCTCCAATACGCGGCGAACCGATGGCGATGCGCTGTCCCAGTCCCTTATAGAAATAATCCATCTCTTCACCGACGACGCGATAAATCAGATAGCCCTGCGGAGACAAATCCGGACAAAGCTGATTCGCTTTGGGATTCCACCAGCAGCCGGCCAGAGCGCCCCCCGTACGAAACGGGACTGGCTGGGTTTTCTCGCTGACGACATGGTCATCACCCACCAGTTGAAAACGGATATCGTGCTGTTCCGCCATCTTCAGAAAGCCAGGACAGTATTCGGTCAGGTCATGCTCTGAAGTGGTGACGACGTAGGTTCCCGGGCTTCGCTGCGCCATGTCCTGTTTCATCCACGCCGTATGCATTGGCTGAACCTGGAGCGTGGGGTAATCCAACATTTTCCCGTTCACCTTAAGTTTTCGCTGCCCCAGGTGATAACTGTAATCGACAGAGACAAAATGGATCTTGCCATATTCAAACGAAAAGAAATGCGGGCCTAAATGCTCCCAATACAGAGGCTTGGCACAGCGGTGATCGCCTCGCGGAAATTCATCAAGACGATACACTGAATCCGTGTGATCGCCGGCGACGTTATAATGAGGCATCGTCAGATGATTCATGATGCCTGTATAATTTTGAAAGCCGGTGCGTCCATCGGCGGCACTGCCCAACAGCGCTTTGGACAGATTCAGAAGATCGCCACTATTGACGACAAACCGTGGTTTCGGAGTCAGTTTATTTGCTTCCTCGACGAAGCGGCTCAAGCCTTTGAGTGCGACAAGATTCCTGGAAATATGCGTGTCGGTAACATGGATAAAGATGAACTCGCTCTCGTCACCTACGGCTGGCTTGAGTTCGAAATTCACTTCTGCCGCCAAAGGTTTGTACCAGTCCCCCTGGATATCATAGCCTGGGGGACGTGTTACATTGATAAACACGGCACTGGGATTCGGTTTCAGTGCATAGGCACCCTGCGCGTCTGTTTTGACGACCGAATAACCATCCGACACGCTCACTCCCGGCAAGCCGGTGAGCGTGCCAGACGAACGTACCATCAGCTTTCCGGTAATCTGCGCAGGAACCATGGCTCCATAATTCGGCTGGGGCGTTTCTTTCGGAATCAGTTTCAACGGCTGGGAAACATCCGTTGTATCAACCGTTCGTTCCGCTGCCTTAAGGCAGCCCG
>Ga0222668_1000084_pt1 | contig 67429 bp, 66 predicted proteins | sample AntAcemetagen728_FD_179823 | JGI IMG/M metagenome (GOLD analysis project Ga0222668, IMG submission 179823) | Saline water microbial communities from Ace Lake, Antarctica - #728 | ecosystem: Environmental > Aquatic > Non-marine Saline and Alkaline > Saline | place: Antarctica: Ace Lake...
TACCCAGAACCCACGTTCCCAAATTGAAAAACTCCGTTCCAAGTGTGAAAATATATCCCTCATCCCCACACTTTATCTCGCCAAGAATCCCCGCGATTATCGCGACAGGCTACAGTAGCCTTAATGTCGGAAAGAAAGCGGCGCTTATGAGGAGTGTTCATTGTGATCTACGGGGTCATCTGAGCTATGGCGCGCGGCGGAACGAGGAACGTCACCGCGACAGGGAAGAGTCTCGGCTTCGGGTCACGATAACGATCGCTCAGGTGTTCGATTTCGAGTTTCAGTTCCTCGGGAATTTTTTCGAGACGACTCCGAAGGTCGCCGAGGTCACGTTCCCTTTGACTTTTCTCATCGGACGTCCAATCAAATTGCAATTGACCGTCATCCTTTTCAGCGAGCGTCTCACGGATGGAGCGTTCGAGTTCGTGCATGACCGCGGTGAAGTTGGCAACCTCACGTTGGGAGCGATCATTGAGGAACGCCTGAAGGTTCTTGGTGCGGTCATTCATACGGGCATCGAGTGCCTGCCGGAGCGGGGATTCGATCTTGGGCCACATTTCCTTGAGCTTGTCCTCGATGAATCCGGGAGCGCCCTGTTCTTCTGCCGCAGCATAGGCGTCCTTGGTTTCTGTGACGTTCATCCGACTGAACCGGCCTTCGCGGAGAAGGCCTCCCGCCATGATGAGTTCCTCGTGCAAGCGGCGGTTGTCACCACCGAGAACGAGCAGGCGTCCATGAATGATGACCGCGGGGGATTGCAGCGCGTTGTCGGGCACAAGGCGGGTCGTAAAACGGTTCAGCTTGCGTGTGCCTGCCAGTGACCAGATTTCGGCACGTAGAAGGCGGAGGCACATCTGCACCAAGCGATGATTGAGGTGGCAGAGCACCACGTCGTCCCGACCCGCGGCGAGGGATTGGTCGAAAACGATAGGCCGAATCTGTTTTGTGTGCGGGTGGGCGAGTCCCTCCGCGCAAAGCCCCCAACTCCCAGTGAGTGCCGGTAGATGGAAAACTCCGGGTTTGTCAGTAGGCCGGAGAGCTGGCTGACCGGCGAGGGCGAGACCAGTTTCGACGACGTTTTGAATGTTGGCAGGTGAGAGACGGAGGTCGCGGCGGGTTTCTTGGAGTTGCTCGGTGAGTTTCTGGAGCTGCTCCCGCAATTTGCGCTCAAACTTGAGCATCTTCCGGACAGGCTCGGAGTCGCGTTCGGCTCGGGTCGTGTCGAGTATGCGGCGGCGGCGGCCAAGCATGGCTTCTTCGACCTGCTGGGCGATGACCGGGCCGACTTTCCCGAGATCTTCGCGGATGGCTTCCACTTTCAGCGCGGCGCGGAGGAGAAACTCCAAATCCCCTTCGAGGTCCCCAGGAGCTTGGCCAGGCTTGGTTTCGTCAAACCCCTTACCGACGAAGTGGTGGACATGAACCTCTGGATTTTTCTGACCATGGCGGTCCACACGTCCGTTGCGCTGCTCCATGCGGTTCGGATTCCACGGAATCTCGTAGTGAATGAGCTGCCAGCAGTGGTTCTGAAGGTTGACGCCTTCGGAGGCGGCGTCCGTGGCGAGCAGGATGCGGACCGGTGCGTCTGCGGGACTGGCCTGAAAGGCAGCTTTGATGGATTCCCTATCCTTGTATTCGCCCGCCGCACCTTTCAGCGGCATGCCGCCGTAAATGGTCAGCAGACGATCCTGCCCTGCGAGTCCTTCGGCAGCCAGGAGATCGTGTAGCCATTTCTGCGTGGCCCGGTATTCGGTGAAGATAATCACCCGCCGGTCGGACCATTGACCATCGGGTTTAATATTCGCTTTGAGCCAGTCAATGAGCGCTCGAGCTTTACTGTCGGCCCGCGTGGCGGCGTGAGTGGCGAACTCGCGGAGTTCAGCGAGGAGCGTTTTCTCTTCGGTGGCCAATGGGGCGGAATGACGGGATGCGGTCTCGACGGCTTCCGACGAAACGTTCTCGTAATCATCGTCATCGGCGAAGTCGTTTTCGACATCTTCTAGTTGCCGCTGCCATGCCGTCCCATTCGAAGCATTCTTTGCCGCACCTACGGAGTGGGCGTGCTTTTCCATGGTGGTTGCAAAGGCGGCGGGGGAGGAGAAGAGACGTTTTTTGAGCAGCTTGAGGACGAATTCCGTCGCATATCGCTGACCCTCAGTAGCGGCGGATTTTGCCCGGAGGTCGGAATATTCACGAAGCGCCTGATGGCCGCGGCGTTCGGCGGCGGAGTAATCCACCTCCTGATGCAAAACGCACCGCTTGGCAAATCGGCGAGAGCCATCCCAACGAAGCTCCAGCTCAGACTTCAACCGGCGCACCATGACCGCTTCGAGCTGGGTGCGGTTGAGCGGAACGGCGCGGGCAAATCGCTGGTTGTCCAGAAGCTCCAATAGAGCCGAGAAGCTTTCCGGGTAGCCATTATGTGGGGTGGCGGTGAGGAACAACTTGTGTTCGAAGAAGGGAGCAAGCGTGCGGATCGCCGCTGTTCGTTGGGAGTCGATGGCATATTTGCCTCGACCCGAGGGGGCAACATTATGGGCCTCGTCCACGATGAGAAGGTCGTATGGCCGCGGGAATGTAGGTTGGTCGCCTGCCGGCAGAGTCTCGCGAAAAAGCCGCATCGGGCGCTCACGCTTCAGAAAATCAATCGACGTGATGAGCCGCGGGAAGTGTGCCCAAGGGTTGACGTGGATGCCGCGACGCCTGCGCAAATCGGAGAACAACTGGCTGTCGACGATCCGGAAATCCAGGCCAAATTTGTCGCGCATTTCCTCTTTCCACTGAACCTGTATGGAGGACGGGCACACGATCAGAATGCTGCGGGCGCGATGGCGGAGCATGAGCTCCTGCATGACCAACCCGGCTTCAATGGTCTTCCCGAGGCCGACGTCGTCGGCGACGAGAAGGTTGACCCGCGGCATCTGGAGCGCGCGGACCACAGGATCAAGTTGGTAGTCGTCCACGTCCACCCCGCTACGGAACGGAGCTTGGAGCGCCTTGTCGTCGGCGCTGGAAACGGATCCCCACGCTACCGCGTCCAGAAAAGCATCAAACGTGCGGGGCAAGTCAAAGGCATTGAGCTGAGGCAGACTAGATTTCTCAACCGCCGTAGCCCCTGGTTCCAGCTCCCAAACGACAGTCAGTTCCTCCCCCAGGCCCTCGTCCTCAACCGACGACAAACGTAAAAGGTGCTGGGGCTTCCCGCCCTCTTGCGCGTTGGTTGGCATCGTCGAAGTCTCTAGGTCGCTCACGACAAATGGTCGCTGGCGCACAATCACAATCTGACCGGGCTCTGGAAGGGTGGACGGCTCAGAGATCACGTTACAAGGTGGACTGCAAGACAGAGAGACCAGCACCGTTTTGCCGTTCTGCTGAATGCGGTGGAACAAATTTGCGAGGGTTTCCCGGGGTGCGGTGCCGCGATTTTAGGATCCGCCAATTCATGAGCGCCTATTCATCGCAATTTGAAAATGAAAAACAAGCTCACAAAGAAATCCCCTGAAGGAAACGTGCTGGCCTCCAAAAGTATGGGCTCGACGGTTTCGGTTGAAGGATTTTGCTCGCCGCTCAACCTTCGAGCAATATCCGCAGCGTTCGGATTTGCTTCTTGATGACCTCGTAGTTGGAAAGGGAAGCCGCTCGTGCTTCCAGCCTTTCCAGCAGGTCACGGCAAGAGCTTCTGATTTTTTCTTCGGCATCTTTCGGTGACGCGGATGTCTTCCTCTTTTCCTTGAGACCTGCCGGTTTGAGTTTGTGCTGTTGCACGTAGTCTTTGGCCTTGGCCTCCAGTCCCGGAGCCGTCATCTCACCCGGCAGGTTTTCACTCGTGACCTCGCGCCAAAATTCTGCCCGATTCTCTTCTGGTATGCGGCTCGTGATCACTCGGACATGACTCTCACGAACCGGCAGAATCTTAATTCCTTCATCCTTCAGCTGGGAGATGAACTCGCCGGAGACTAGTAGCCGGTGGGCATATTGCTTTTGATAATTAAATCGACGGCGAACGTAGTCCTCGAACTTCTGGGCTGGAGTGTCGCCGAGCTCACCGTAGTCTTTAAAAAGGATTCCGCTCTTGTAATTGCGAATCTCCAGCAGCGCCATCGCGACTTCCATGGCTCCGTTCTCGACCCGTGCTTCCTGCTCTTCCAAAAATCGCTTGTCATCGAGGTCCAATTCATCCCACGACTCGAGTTTTAGGGCTCGAAGCGTGGGAGGCGATGGAGAGCGTTGCTGGTTCATACTATTTTTCACCATTGTGGTATCCTTTTTCCGGGCCATGAACTGAGCCGTTCCTTGGGGTTATGCCAGTAGTCGAGCCAGGGTTTCATAGACTCGTTCCATTGGTCTTTGATTTTTGCCCGTATAACGCCTGAAAGGGATTTCACTCCGGTCTGTTCTTCGTTTTGAGCTCTGCGCATCTCGATAAATTGGGCCTCAGACGCCAGGACCGTGTCAGGCCAGAGGTGCAGCACGCCTTGGGGAATTTTAAGCTCCCGGGCGACTTGTTCCACCAGTTGGAGTTGGCCCAGTGCATAACGCCGCCACCTCTCCCGGGTATGGAAGACCTCGCTGCGAATGCTTTGGTTCTCTTTTCTGGCCTTGGCTTCGATCCGGGCGAGGTTGTCGGCGCGCAAGTTGATGGGTTCGTGAAAGATGGTGATCGGTTGAAGCTCCACGATGGCCTTCATCGTCTGCGTGATTTCGGCGTGACCTTGATCGGGGAGCGTCGGGGCCATGGCGATAAAAATATTGAGTCCAGCCTCTTTGGCCTCCCGCAGAACTTTGAGTTTCTGGGCGGGACCTGGAGCGTGCGGCTCGTAGATTTTGGCGAGTTTGGGATCCAATGTTGGCAAGCTCATGCCAAAAAGCAGGCGGTCTCCGAACTTCTTGAAAAGCGCGAAGTCTTTTCTGGCTAGAGGAGAACGGGTAAGAATGCGAACGTTGAGCGTGGATTCCTCCAAAATAAGTTCCAGCGACCGGGTGACTAGACGTTCCCGCAGTGCGTTCAGCAGCTTCGTCTTCTCCAGATCCCCACGGATCGAGAAGGTCTGGTAGGGGTCGGTGGTGGTGGAAAACATGACAGCCCGGTTGCCGTCGGGACTCAGGTATTTGGCCTTCTCCTTTTTGATCTCCTTTGACGTTAATTTTCCGCTTTGCCAACGCCTCAGAGCACTTTGAGGAGGCGGCTTGAGACCCTCTGCCTTACGGAGGGAATTCAAGAAGGCTTTCTCGTCCCAGGCCCGGAGCAAGGCGTATTCGCCCCACCGGGCATCAGCCCACGGGATGCCGGTCGACTCGCTTTCCTCGATCCATTCCGGGGGGACGTAACCAGCCGCCTGAATTCGACCCGACTGTTTGATCTCCGAGGTGTTCGGCACGTAGCAAAAGGTGCAGCCGTGCAAGCATCCATGGGCGATATTGAAGCTCCAATCCGACAGAGATTTGAAGATAAAATTGTTCCGAGTGATCAGCGCCGGGATGGGGTAGGTGTCCTTGGGACCTCTGTTCGTCGGTACGGGAACCTCTGGGGATTTTGGGTTTGTAGCCAATTGGCTACAACTGCCAGAGAGAATCCTCTGAGTCGAGAAGAAGGTAGGTGGAGAAACGGATTTTGCCCGGCTCGTCGAGCACTTTCGCACCCATGTGAAACGCAAGATCGGCGATCGGGCCATGTCGATGGTGGTCGTGGAGGGTCGTCTCCAACGCCGTCGAGGGAAAAATTCGAGACGTCACTGTGGACAGTCTGCCAGGGCCTCCAGGTGTTCGAAGGCGGCCTCCATGGCATGTCTCTCGGTTTCGTAGCTGCCGGGGATGTCCTTGCCGCCGATTTCAATCCAGAAAGCCGGTCCTGTCCGCCCAATATAGACTCGCTGCTTCTTGTAGTTTCGCCAGCGGGTGTAGCCGGGGTAGATGAACCAAGCAGAGGTCCGAAGGAATGCACTCCTCCGGGATTTGGGATTTTGTTTAGATGTAGTCATGTTGGAATTTTGGAAAGTTGGTGCGTCGCAGTGATGGCGACAGCTGTGCGGAATGGGAGGGCGAACGTAGAAAGAGAGTTGGTTGTCCCCGTGATCGGATGGTGACCGGGCAGGGGTAGGTACCGGTATGGAGTGGAACCGTGGTAGCGCCAGGATGCCCAAGGCGGGCTCGGTAGAGATGCAGCGGAGATGTGGGGGCAGGATGCCATTGGTGGGGTCGGAACGCGCGGCGGTGGGACGACGCAGGCGGCTGATGCGATTACGTGCCTTCCCTTTTACCGGGTGAATTATCTTTATTACTCTCCCCCTCCCATGATTTGTGGTTCGGTCCTTTCCCCCCCTATATAGGGGGGGGGAATCTCGGACAACTAGACGGATAACTAGCGGACAACTGCGGACAACTGCCGTTTTACCTACGTAGCACGCCCGGACAGCTGGCGGACAACTCGAAAAACTGGCTCGGACAACTGCCCCCTTTTTTGCCACTTTTCCCGGACAACTGGAAACGCTCATGCCAACACCCCCTTCCCAGCTTCGGTAATGGTCAGCCTATACGCTCCGTTTTTGCCGCCTCGATCCTCTTCAGCGTATCCTCGAGCTTTAAGCTCGCCTAGCAATCTCGGGAACGTGCCATTTGCTGCGGTACCGCCTCCCTCTCGTATCAACTCTTTCAACCTCGTGCGGGTGCACCCCGGGTCAGCCGCCAAGGCCTCCAGGATGGCGATGTGTGCTGTATTGATTCGCCACACCGACGACTCTGCCACAAATTCCCATCGTGTCTTGCCTTCCGGGGCCGGGGAGAATTTGACGATCCCTACCGGTTCACCTTCTGCCCCAAGTCCGCCTTCCCGATCCTTTCGAATCACCAGTTTTACGTACCCAGCCTTCCCCGGCTTGTATGGCGTCGCAGGTGCAAAAGGCTCGCCGGTGACAAACTCCAGCATGGAGCCGCCTACGTCGCCTTTTTTACTGCCTGAGCCTCGCGCGAACCCTCCGTTCTCGCCCACAGACTTGATGGTGTGATCCAGCATCAAAACAGATGCTCCTGTGGCAATGAATGGCTGAACATTACTGGTTGACCACGTCATGAAGTCGCTGGCTAGGTCTTCATTCAGGCCTGCCGCCCCAATGGATTTCGCTACCGAATCAATGACGGCCAGCCCGGCAGACCTATCCTTTACCCATGCCTGTGCAATTTTTACCTTTGATGGGTCGGGGAACTCCACGTACTTTAGCTTTGCTAGCACTATGGACATGTCGCATCCCATCGAGGAGAAGCGGTATAATACGGTCTTGTGACCGTTTTCATAATCCAGAAAAACCACTTCATGACCTTCCTTCATGGCGGAGTACATCGCCAAGATTGCCACCAATGTTTTACCTCCTCCGGGTGGTCCATAGAAGACATTGGCGGTTCCCGCGTAGAGCAGGGATGTCTTACCGTCTAAGGCGGCGACTGATGGCAATGTCTGAGTGATTCCTGCTTCCCATGCAGTTTTGATGTCCACGAAGGTTTCGGCGCTGCCTCCCTGGTAGCGCGACACCAAATCGGCCATCGTGGCCGCTTCGGCTTGTGCATCGCGCTTTTCGGCTACTTTTAGCCCGAACTGTTTTTGCAAGTTGTCGGCCATCTTGGCTGCGGTCCACTTCATGCCTTCCGCTCCGGCGATCTGAGCATCGGCCGCGCACGGGGTGCCTAACGCCATCCATGCGGCGAGTATTTGTTTGATTTCAGCCTCGCCGACGATTGGGATTTTTCCGTCCCCCACTCGTGCAAGATGGTCGATCACCCAAGTCTTGCTCACTGACTGCGGGCCGCCTGCTATCCCGACAGCTTGACATAGATAATACATGGGATTGCCCAATGGGGACCCCAAGTCGATGGGATACTTCGTTCCCGGGAGTGGGACAGGCTGAGGCCCGAATTTTTCACCGTCGGTCTTGGCAAATTCCGGGAGCATGAGTGCTCGTAAACACGTCGCCTCAATTCCCGGTGTACCTGGCTTGACATTATTTGTATCTCCGCCTACACTTTGTCCTTCACTGTTAGCTTGTGTGGCCTCCCCTTCGCCGGGGGGGCTTTTTTCTTCAGGCGGATCTGGATCCGGCGGTGCCTCTGGATTCGGTGGTTGTGGGGGCGGTTGGGGGACATGTGGTTCCGGTTCTGGTGGCCCTGGCGGAGGTTGTGGAACAAAGTGTGGTTCCGGTTCTGGTGGCCCTGGCGGAGGTTGTGGAACAAAGTGTGGTTCCGATTCTGGTGGCCTTGGCGGCGGCTGTGGAACAAAGTGTGGTTCCGGTGCCTTTGGTCGTTGTCGAGGAGGTTGTGGAACCCCGTCAATGTACTCCGACGTTGTGTTGTCGCTCATCTGGATGCCTCCTTGATGGTGAGCTTTTGAATGGCTGCGGCGACGGCGGCAGGGTCGAATCTGACCGATTTGCCCAACTTAATGTACGGAATTAACCGTCTTTTTCGCAGGATCACAGCGCTCATAGTGCGGCTCCCGGTTGCTTGGCTTGGGCAAACTCACCCGCCACTGCGCGGCGCTCAAACTCCCCGATTACCTCTCGGGAGATATAAAGCCTCCCGAATATATTCGTGGTCTCAAGCCAAGGATGGTTCTTTCGCCAGCGCCAACCTGTAGCGCGAGTTTTACCGAGACTTTCTAGCCAATCGTCAAAAGAGACGAAGTTGCTGATAGGATGGACATCACTGCCCGTTGAAATTTCTGACATTTTGCAAAAACGAGATTTGCAACGCACCTAAAGATGGCCGTTACCGTGGTCAGGTGTTTTCTCGTCCTGCCTCAGCCAGGATTAGAACCTGACCTCGCGTGGCGAATTTATCGAGGGTAGTTGCGCCAATTCTCGTAATGGCCGGCGACCCGGAGAGAAGCACATTTAAAGAAACCTGTCTCCGAACCGACTTTTATCCGGCTCCTATCTTCCCCGACTATTTGCCGGGCTCGCTGGGATTTTAACCCCAGAGCAGTTGCAAACTATCACATAGCAACTAATGCTGTCAAGTGTCACGTAATGTTAACAGCGATTGGATACGGCTGATTTATTTCCCGGCTTTCCAAGCCTCTGGAGATTTCGGGGCGCAGGCCGGGAGTGAAGTCAGCGCTCATTTACCCGGCGGGAGCAGAACGATTCGCATCATCCACATTCACCAACCGCAACACGTAACACCGCCGGATGAGATAGAGGATGTGTCGGGAGCAGAATTATTTAACGTGGAGCCGCAAGCACACACCAACCACCTGCCTGCGCGTCGAGAAGGACAGCGTCGTATCGAGGTCGAGATCACACAAGGCATGATCAATCAGAACTTGCTCGTTCTCACTGACGCGGTGAACCGCGGAATCGTCAATGTTGGAGAAACACTGGCGCTTGAGTGTATGCCCAGTGGTGAACGGTTTTCAACCGAAGTGATCGAGCAGGGAAAGAAACTCCGGGAGCGCGGGGCAATTGGCCGCTTCTATGCGGCAGCACGCGTTCGTGCGGGGGACTGTGTCAAGTTGAGTGAGGTGGGTCCACGTAGATGGAGGCTGGAAAGACTTTCTGGAGCTAGTCCATCAGCGCAACAAGACAGGCTGCTTTTTTGACCGATGTGGATTTCGTGGCTGGCCGCTTATGGTCTGGCCAAAGTCGCTATCATCGCCTGTGCCCTATCCAGATCGGAGATGAAGAAGGCGAGTCTCGACGTGACCCGACAGTGGCCACTCCCTCGGCATTACCTATTTCCGGAATTATTTCGAGCTATCCTGGTCGCCCCCCCCAAGTCCCACCTTCGTCTTCTTCCCTCAGATCACGAGCGCCTCTCGGGATTGGCGATAGGGTCTTGCGGCTAAACCCTGTTGCCGTCCTGAGTTGGTCGTACGTGATTAACTTTTTCGCCACGCAAGGGCGGCGGAGTCAAAATGCCCTGAAAGCATCATGCTCATATACTCACTTGCTTACTTGCTCGCCCGTGCTACATTCACGCCATGCAGAAAATAAAACGCAGACGCCAGGTGGTAGGGGAAAAGGACCGCACAATCAGCGGGAAGGTAGAAAGGGTGAGGGTTCCCGGTGAGGGGAAGGACGGTAAAATCACGGTGCCGGTTTACCGGGTAGAAGGTTGTCCTGACGAGCAGGACCGCACAATCACGGTGCGGGTATATCCCGGAGGGGCAAAATGACCGCCAAAGCAATGAAGGCGAGAGTGACGGAACGCGCTCTTTTCCAGCGGATTAACAGGGCACTGAAAAAGGAGGATAAAATCCTGAAAAAATGCCGGCGCGATAGTCGGGAATATTACAACCTAGGAGAGTACTACGTGGTGCACCTCGCCAGTGGTGGGGTCATGTTTCACTATAAAGACCTCGCTCTGGAAGAGTTCGCTAAAAAGCTCGGGGTGTTGGCGTCCTATGAGAAACTAGAGGACTGAGCGAAGGAAGGCGGGCGGAATGTCACCACGAAAACAAGAGGGGATTGCGCGTAAAAACAGAGGTGGCTGCGCCGGAAACCCCACCGCGGTTTTCCTTGGGAAGAGATTCCTTGTGGGGGACTATTGCGAGCCGGTCGGCAATCGCAATAGCCCAACTGCCGGGTCAAGATCGCCAAACGTTTTTAGCCGTATCAGCTCAGGCCCAAGAGTTGGCTTTGCGGTTCACACTGCTCTCAAACTGAATCCAAGTCGCAGAGCGACTCGAATATACGTTGCAATCCGTAGCGACAAGGCTTCGAGTCCCCGAACTTCAGCGGGATTAAAAGCATTTCATAAGCGGCAACAAGCGCCATGCAATAACTCAACGGTATGAATACAAGCCCCAGAAGAATCGGAAGCAGGAAAGCCTTCAGGGACAGCCAGGAAAACACTCGCCCGTAATCAGAATACAATCCCCAAATCGTCAGCCCGATTATCAAAAAGCCGAATGCCGCTTGCAGCGCGAAAATCAACCTTCCCAAGGGCAAGAATTTTGGATCTTTGTCCGTGATTACTTTCACTATCGTAACCGCAACAAGGACCGGAAACAGGAGGACCGAAGGATTGAGATTTGCCGGCATGGTGGAATTGAAACCACGAGAAGAGGGAGAAAATCTCATCCACCCAACCCGGATATTTCACGTCTCGCCGAAGAGGTCAGGCTGCCCAGGCTGAGTCACCACCAGCGGCTTCTTGAGGTCCGCGCCGCAGGCCTTGGTATCCACGGGCCAATATTCAAAAATTCCATCCGGCGGCGTAGAAATCATCCGCCTTTTCTCCTCGTCGTTAAGCAGCTCCGGGTCGAGGTATCGAGTCCAATCGGCCTCCTCGATAAAGATCGGCACGCGATCATGGATGACGGAAATTTCCGCATTGGGCGGCATGGTGAGGGTGGCCATCATGGAGTTGTCCTCACTGTAAATCCCCGAGGCCACTGACGGTGCTGTGCACTGGAGCTCACTGGGCTTCGGCCAAAAATGGTAGCTCGCGAAACAGCGGGCGGGGCGGTTTACTGCCTGTCTGGAGGAATTAACCGTCTTCAAAGACCATCACGACCAGCCTAAAAGATGTGTGAAATTTTAGAAGGAAGGACTTTCACGGAAGAAACCCAGCACTCACACGCAACCAGAATAGATTTCTGCGAGTCCTTCCGCGACTTTCCCAAGTGCCAATTGAGTGCCAATAAAACGCGCTATATGGTGCGTTTTTTGGCATTTCCCTGCATCTCCTTGCATCACAAGAAAAATCCCGTAGAGCCTTTATTAATGCGGTTCCCCTCGTGTTTGAGGGGGAGCGGGTGACGAGATTCGAACTCGCGACATCAACCTTGGCAAGGTTGCACTCTACCACTGAGTTACACCCGCATGAAGAGACAACCAAAATACCCAACCCCGGAAAAAGGTCAATCGGTCTTTTTGTCTGAATTGCCTCAAGCGACGCGGGTTGGTCCGGCACCTCTCCTCTGGATCACTTCTTTTTCAACCCCGCCAACATGCGAAGGCGCAAGGTGTCGTAAATGGGCGCTCCCCGCACCAAGGAGGAAGTCAACATGGCTCCGAATCCGGCGGCCAGCATGGCATCCATGATATTGGAGGTTGCCGTCATTTCCGCAATGAGAACGATTCCCGTGAATGGTGCCCGCACCACTCCGGTAAAAAATGCCGCCATCCCCACCACCGCAAACGCCACCGGGGAGACGACATATTCTGCCGGAACCAATTCGTTGACGCCAGTGGCGAAAATCGCCCCCAGAGCCGCCCCGACCAAAAGCAAGGGCGAGAACAACCCGCCCGGCGTTCCCGCCGAATAACTGACCGGGCCAACAAACCACCGGACCACAAAAATCAGCAGAATCGTCGCCACCGGCACTCCGCCACTGAGGATTTCCTGGGAAAGCGCATCTCCTCCTCCGACCATCGCGGGAGAAAACCATGCCACCCCGCCGATCAAAGCCCCCACCAACCCCGCCCGAAGCTCCGGCGGCCAATGCCGCAAACTCTCCAGCGCGTCCATGAAGAAAATTGTCATCCGGTTGTAGGCCACGCCCAGAAGGCCCGCCGCACCTCCAAAAAGAAAATACAAACCCAGGGTCCAGGATTCCCCCCGCACCAATGGCCCGACGTGAAAATCCGGAGCACTCCCCAAAATCATTCGAGCCACCGCCACTGCCGTCACCGTTCCCACCAGCGTGACGATGGTGAGCCGAAGACGAAAGGTCCGGCTGACTTCCTCAAAGACAAACAGGGCTCCTCCGATGGGGGCATTAAAAGCCACCGCCAGACCCGCTCCTCCCAAGGCCGCTTGCACTTCCCGGATGACATCTTTGACGCAGCGAAATCGCCGGGCCAGATCCGCCCCGATGGTCGCCCCCATTTGAATGGTGGGACCTTCCCGGCCCAAGGCCAGGCCGGTGCCAATGCCCAACAACCCGCCAAAAAATTTGATCGGTACGGCCAGCAGGGAAATGGGTTCGGCCTGTCCGCGGGTGATGGCTTCCACGTGCTGCACTCCCGATCCTGCCGCCAGGGGCTCCCGACGCACCAGCCAGCGGGCCAAGCCGGCACCAATCGCTCCGAGCACCACCGGCACCACCCATCCCATCCACGGCCAGGCCTGAGCCCACTCCACCAAGCCACCAAGCCGGGATCCCATCCAGGCCAATCCCGCCCGGAAGGCCGCTCCGACGACACCAATCAGACAGCCCCCGATAAACGCCACCAAACAGGCCCGGCCGATGCCGCTCATCTCCCGATCAAATTCGGTCTCAGGGTATTCTTTGGAGGTTTCCAGCGGCTCCACGACAATCAACGGTTAAATATCCGCGGCCTGCTCGACGGGCATCTCTCCCGGTTCGGGCACGGTGCTTTCATCCATGGTCAGCACATAAACGAGCATGGCCAAAATCATCAGGACAACGGCCACGACAAATAGCCAGTGTTGGTGAAGTTTTTTCTTCGAAGAACCGACCTCTGGGGACGGCTTGTGGTGGCGATGGTGATGTTGATGTCTGCTCATAATGGTGGGGACGGGACCAAAGACTCTGACTTCACGTCGGGCACCGCCGGACCCATTACTATCAGTCTGCCGGGCTTTTCCAAGTCCCGTGATTTGAGGCCGCCAGTGCGCCTTCCTTTGCCTTAATCCCTCGGATCACCTTGCCAAGACAACCGGTTTTCTGCCATCTTTATCGTGCGAGCACTCAAAAGACACCCTCTCGTCCCCGTCTCCCAATTCCACCGATTTTTCTGAGACACCAAACGGCGATCCGCGACGTAGTCTTTTGTGGTGATCAAATGATCATCGGTGTCTGCACCTCACATGGAAACTCTCTCTACCAAGGATCGGCCGCCATCGCCAGCTCCACGCGTCCTCTCATCCCTGCCCCCGCCGGAACCAGAAGGCTCGGCCACTCTCAACGGCAGTCTTCCCGCGAAGCCGGGCCTTTGGACCCGACTTATTCAGTTCATTGACTCCGACTATTTTCCTGGAGGCGAGGAAGCCGCCCGGGCCCAGCCGGAAAAAATGGAACTGGGACGATGCATCCCCTTTCTCATTCTCCACCTCGGTTGTTTGGGGGTGATTTGGACCGGATGGAGTTGGACCGCGGTAGCTATTGCGGTGGTTTTGTACCTGGTTCGGATGTTTGCCGTGACCGGTTTCTATCACCGCTATATGTGCCACAAGGCCTACCGGACCTCGCGACCCGCTCAGTTTATTTTTGCCTGCATTGGACTCACCTCCGTGCAGCGGGGACCCCTTTGGTGGGCCTCTGTACATCGTCACCACCACGCCCATTCGGATGAAGAAAGCGATCCCCATTCGCCTCATCAAAAGGGCTTCCTCTGGTCCCATATCGGCTGGCTCACCAGTAGCAAAAATTTTCCCACCGACTACAAATTGGTCCGGGATCTCACGAAGTTTCCTGAATTGATTTTCCTCAACCGTTTCGATCTCCTCGGGCCTCTCGCGCTTATCGTGGCGCTCTTTGCGCTCGGAGCCGGCCTCGAACGATTCGCTCCCGGCTTGGGCACGAACGCCTGGCAGTTGGTCGTCTGGGGATTTTTCATTAGCACGACGGTGCTTTTCCATGCCACCTGTTCGATTAATTCCCTCGCCCATCTCATGGGTCGCAAACGTTTTGTCACCCATGATGAGAGCCGTAACAGCTTCCTTCTGGCCCTCATCACCCTGGGCGAGGGGTGGCACAACAATCACCACGAGTTTCAATCCTCGGCCCGGCAGGGATTTTATTGGTGGGAGATCGATATCAGCTATTACGTGCTCCGGTTGCTCGCCGCGGCCGGGATCATTTGGGACTTAAAAGCGGTTCCCGCCCGGGTGTACGCGCAGGTCGCTTCGGATCACGAACCGCGCTGATGGAACGCGTCGCCATTGTGGGAACCGGGGTGGCCGGCCTCGGGTGCGCTTGGAATCTCCGCCACCACGCGGCGCTCACACTCTTGGAACAAGATGCTCGTCCCGGCGGCCACAGCAACACGGTCACGGTGGACGAGAATAAGCGCCCCCTGCGCATTGACACCGGGTTCATCGTTTTCAACAAGGTCAACTACCCGAACTTGTGCCGCCTCTTTGCCGAACTGGACGTGCCGATCAAGCCTTCGGAGATGTCCTTCAGCGTCCAACACCTCCCGACCGGTCTGGAATATAATGGCATGGGCCTAAACAAAGTTTTCGCCCAGCGGCGCAACCTTTTCCGACCCCGCTTTCATCGACTTCTGGCCGACATTCAACGATTTTTCCGCCTGGCCAAAAAAGCTCTCACCGATGGCGACGGGGACCCCCACATCACGATCGGAGAATTCGTCGCACGCCACGAACTCGGCAAAGACTTTCTCGCCTTCTACTTGCAGCCGATGAGTTCTGCAGTTTGGTCCACCGAACCCCGGGACATCCTCGATTTTCCAGCCTCCACACTGCTGCGCTTTTTCCACAATCACGGATTTCTCGGGGTGGACACCCACCATCCCTGGTTCACTGTCGAGGGAGGCGCGAAAACCTATGTGGACCGAATTCTGGCGGGTCTGGCTGCCGCGCAACCTGGAGCCGAAATTCCCCGGTTAAAGGCCCAAATCACCCGGGTGACCGAACAAAACAGGTCGGTGGAAGTCACCCTCGCGGACGGCCAGAGCCACCGCTTTGACCGCGTAGTGCTCGCCGCCCATGCCGATCAATCGCTGGCCATGCTGGCAGCGCCCGATGCCGACCAACACCGACTACTCTCTTCGTTCCGCTACCAGGAAAATCACGCTACCCTCCACACCGACGCCTCGGTGATGCCAAAAGCCCGGCGGGCCTGGGCCTCATGGAATCACCGGATCGGGGGAACCGAAGGTCACCCGCAAGCGACCACCCACTATTGGATGAATGCGTTGCAGGGGGTTTCCCCAAGCCAAAACTATTTCGTTTCGCTCAATAGCCAGGGACAAATTCCTGCCGACCAAATTTTGTACGAAACCGTTTATCACCATCCGGTCTTCAACCTGGAAGCGGTGCAGGCGCAGGGAGAACTTTCCCAACTCAATGGCCGAGATCGCGAGCAAAGGATTTTCTTTTGCGGGAGCTATTTCAAATACGGATTCCACGAGGACGCCTACAGCTCCGGTCTCGATCTGGCGGAACATTTGAAGCAAATTCTCAAATTCTGATATGAATTCTTGTCTCTACGAATGCACCATGAGGCATCTTCGCCTCATGCCCAAACGCCACGAGTTCGTCAACCGCATCTTTCTCTTCGCCTTCGATGTCGATGAATTGGACGCGATTCCCGAGGCGGTTCCGATTTTTGCCCACAACGAAGCGGGGCTTTATTCCTTCCGTGATGACGACCATTTTCAAATCGTTCCTGGCGGCACCGCCCGGGCCAATGCGGAAGCCTTTCTTTCCCGCGAGGGGATCGAAGAAAAGCCGGCCCGCATTCTTCTGCTCACCAATGCCCGTTGCTTCGGCCATCTCTTTAATCCCATTTCGATTTGGTATTGTGAGCGCGAGGATGGCTCGCCCCTCGCTGCCATTGCCGAGGTCGGCAATACCTTCGGTGAACTCAAGCCATTTCTGGTCCCCTTTCACAATGGGGCCTTCCGCCTCCGCACCCCGAAGCATTTTTACGTCTCCCCGTATTCAGCCCTCGATCTCGAATTTGATTTCCGTTTTGACCGTCCCGGCGATCGGCTCGTCGTCTGCATCGACGACTATCAGGGCACAGATCGCACCCTGACCAGTTCCTTGACCGGACGGCGCGCGGAATTGACCACCTCCCGACTCCTCGCGTTCACGATCAAGTATCCCTTCATGACCCTGCAAGTCATCACCCTGATCCACTGGCATGCTTTTTTGCTCTGGCTCAAGCGGGTCCCCTTTCACCTCAAGGAAAACGACAGGCCTCTCCAGAAAGGCGTTTTTCGGCCTCACAAATCCCTCGCTCCGGATCGCGCTTCGAAAGAGCGGGCCAAATAATCGCGGTCAGGGAGTCAGGATGAACAAACCCCTCCCAGGGGGCGGTGAGGGTGGCAGGGAATTCGACTGAGCGGCTACATTTTGCCCACGTAAATGATCGGGCCCCGAGCGGCGATCGAGCCTCCCTTGGGTTCGAGGGAAATCGCTAGAGCGGCCACCTCGGTCACCCCTTGGGGGGCTTCAAAGACGGCCCGCCCACCAACCGCAGCGGTCAAAAGTCCTCCATCCACCGGGGTGGATGATCCGACAGGGATGACCCAAAGCTGATAGTCCTTATCGCTCGGCGGAGCCGGAAGTCCTGCCAGATCAAGAACCCCCTTCCTCCGCGAAGGATCCCACAACGCGGTGAGCGCATGCTGGTCGGGCGCTTCCGCTTGCGGAGTCAAGCTGACATTTTGAATTTCGCGGAGGGGATCCCGCTTCTCCAAGGAGGCCACCCGAATATCCAAATCCGCTTTTTCCTGGAGGAGGGCATTGACCCGACCCTGCAATTGCTCGCGCTCGCCGTTGAGGCGGAAGATCTTTTCTTTCAGGCCTTGGGTCTCTTGAGCGAGAAGGGCTCGTTCCTTGGTCAGGTGCGAGGATTTGACCACACTGAGACCACAAAAGACCGCCAGAGCCGCTGCCAGCGCCCATGGCATCCAGGCCAAAGAAAACCCCGCCGCTTCCACCGGCTGACTCGGAGAACGTTCCTCGACGGCCTGCAAAACCTTGTTCCGAAGTGAATCCGAGGCGGCTTGGGTCGGAAGCGAAAGCGCCATTTCAGTCGCAGCCGCTTCGTATTTCGCCACCAACTCTCCCAAGGTTGAATCAGGCTTCAACGCCTCCTCAAAGGCCGTGAGATCCGTCCCTTCCAAAATGCCCAAGGCGTACATGGCGGCCAATTCGTCGTATTCTTCCGTACTCATGCGAACCTCCCCAAGCTTTCCCGCAGGCGATTCATCGCACTGCGGATCCGGCTTTTCACTGTGGTCAGAGGCAGGGACAACTCCCGAGAAATCTGGCTTTGGGAGAGCCCACCAAAATAAGCGAGTTCGATCGTCTCGCGAATATCCGTCGGCAGCTCAGCCACCGAGCCCCGAACCGCTCGGGCTTCTTCCGCCCGTTCGGCGGCGACCCCGGGCGACCGCGTACCGGACACGGGCGGATGCGACTCGGCCTCAACGCCCGCCTCTTCATTGAGGCGATGCCTTCTGGTGGCGGCGCGGATGCGATCGATTGCCTTATTGCGGGTCATGATGATGGCCCAGGCCAAGGGGGCACCCCGGCGGGAATCATAGTCGGCGGCATCTTTCCAAATCTTGGCAAAAACTTCCTGAAGCAATTCTTCGGCGTCTTCCGGGCGTTTCAACATTCGGAGAGCGAGCGGGTACAGGCGGGGAGAAAAGGCATCGTAAATTCGCGCAAAAGCCTCCCGATCGCCCCCGGCCACCCGACGGATCTCCGCCGCGTCGATCCCGACCGGCGGCGCCAATTCGTCAGTTATCTCGATCTTTTCGGGCATGCGTCCTCCGGTTTGCTTAAATTCCCAAGAGGCGAAAGCAAGAAAAATCGGGTTGAGAGGCCATGGACGACTAGACATTCCATAGAAGATTTCGTCTCCCGCAGCCGTTTGGGTTCGAATCCGGGTGTTTTTTCGAGTTCACCTTCTCGCAGTACAGCGAACCGCAACGTATTCAGTTTGGGGCAAAATGAATTTCCGCACCTCCACGGTTGCCTGCGACGCGGGAAATTCGCGCACTAACATTTCGGCAATTTCGGCCCCCAAAGTCTCGATCAGGCGCCGTTCTCGTTCGCCGGCCAAAGCCACGATGCGGCGAGCAGCGGCGTCATAATCGACCGTTTGAGCAATATCATCCCGGAGTTCGGAAAAAGGCACCTGCGGGGTGATGGTCGCATTGATGAGAAGCCGCTGGGGGGAGGCTCGTTCAGCCTCGGGAACGCCAATGACCGACTCGACGGCCAAGCCTTGGATAAGAATTTCGTTCATGAATAGTCATTGGTCATTGGTCATTGGTCATTGGTCATTGGTCATTGGTCACTTTCACTTTCACTTTCACTTTCACTTTCACTTTCACTTTCACTTTCACTTTCACTCGCGGCGAAGCGCTCGTCAGCTCCGGAAGCGAACTTCCCGGATCGTCCGCGCGCCAAATCGTTCGCGGAGTTTGCGCAAAATCTCAGGTTTCCAAGTGCGGTCGAGTTCGTAGCGCACGGTGGGTTGGAGGACATGTACGACCAAGACGCCGGCCCGGACCGTCTGGGGCACAGAATGGGCGGCCAGAAAATCCCCGACCACCTCCCGCCAGGCCTCCTGGATTTCCTGTTCGTTGAGACGCTCGGTCAGGCCCAACTTGGGCAGCAGCTTCTTCAGCGCCTCTCCCACACCGACGCAGCGATCGGGGCGCTTCGGGCCATCGGGCAGTCCCCGCCAGTCTTCGAGGACACGTTTCCGAATATAGTCCGTGCGCATAAAAAAAAGAGGCTCCCGCCCAGAGCGAGAGCCTCTTTATAAAAAAGGGGATATCCTCCCGGCGGTTAAGCGTCGCCGCCGTCGTCGCCGATCGCTTCGACCGGACAGCCTTCCATCGCTTCCTTGCAGAGCGCTTCTTCTTCCGGGGATTCGATCTGCTTGTACACGTAGCTGTGACCACCGTCTTCGTCGCGCTTGAAGTTCGCCGGAGCGGTTTCGCGGCACAAGTCACAGTCAATGCACTGATCGTCCACGTAAAATTTGCCTGCTGCGTTTTGCGTATATTTATTTTCTACATCTGCCATAAAGTATCTCCTAGACGGCGAAAGCTACGGTCCCAACCCAAGATTGCAATCGTTTTTTCGTCATGAGAAACCGTCTCCCGCACTATGAAATCTCTCTCCCTCGATCCCGTCCTGCCCCTAGAGGGGCGTCATGTTCTCCATCTTTACTTCGGCATTGACCATGGAGCCTGGGATCTCCTCGACGGCCCCGAAAAAATCGAAGCCAAGACCGCCCTCGCCTCCTTGGTGCAGGAAATCCGGGCTACCGCCGATACCCAGTTGCTGACTTTCAGCGTCGTGACGCCCAAAGCCGACCTCGGGTTTATGCTGGTCACGCCCGATCTCCATGTGGCGGACAGCTTTGCCAAGCAAATCGGCCTCGCCCTCGGCCCCGGGGTCCTCACCCCAGAGTTTAGCTGGCTTTCGATGACCGAGCGCAGCGAATACACCACCAGCAACGAGGAATATGCCGCCAGCTTGGAGAAAGACGAGGGCCTGGCTCCCGGCACGCCGGCTTTCGCCGAAAAAATGGACGCCTTTCAGGCCCGGATGAAAAAATACGGCCAGGACCGCCTCGAACCCAACCTGCCCGACTGGCCGGTGGTCTGTTTTTACCCCATGTCGAAACGCCGCGGCACTGAGGGCCAAAATTGGTATGCTTTGGATTTTGCCACCCGCAAGAAGCTTATGGCCGGTCACGCCCGGGTCGGTCGCACCTTTTCCGGACGGGTTTTGCAACTCATCACCGGTTCCACCGGCCTCGACAACATGGAATGGGGAGTCACCCTTTTCACCAAAACCACCTCGGAAATCAAAACCATCGTTTACGAAATGCGTTTCGATGAGGTTAGCGTTAAATACGCGGAATTTGGAGACTTCCTCATTGGTCTCCAAATGCCTCTCGATTCACTCTTTGCCCGGGTAAATTTGTAAAAATTGGAGGAACCTCGTCGCCGGATCCGGCCTGCCGCCATTGATTTGCCGGTGGAGTTTGCACTGCCCCGCGTAGCCAGTGTAGATTAGCAGCGAACTGATGAAGGAAAAAATCACTCGGCTGGAAAACATTCTCCGCGAACGGACGCCGCTCTTGGTGGCGTATTCCGGCGGAGTGGACAGCACGTGTTTACTCGCGGTCGCTCATCGGGTCTTGGGCGACTCCGTCCTCGGGGTCATCGCCGATAGCCCCAGCCTCCCCCGGGCGGCTTTGGCCGAGGCTCGCCAGGTGGCCGACGAGATCGGAGTCCGCCATCGCGTGCTCACCACCGAGGAATTTTCCAACCCGGAATATTTCACCAATCCGCCCAACCGGTGCTATTTTTGCAAAGCGGAATTGTTCACCCAAATGGAAGCCCTGGCTGCGGCGGAAGGATTCGCCGCCCTCGCCTATGGGGAAAACGCCGACGACCCGGCCCACCTCCGACCCGGCTCTGCGGCGGCGGCGCGTTTCCACGTCCTTGCCCCCCTCAAGGAAGCCGGATTGACCAAAGCAGAAGTCCGAGCCCTTTCGCGCCAACTGGGTCTTCCCACCGCCGACGCGCCCGCGCAACCCTGCCTCTCATCCCGCATCCCTCACGGGACCACGGTCACTCGCGAAGCGGTGGCCATGGTGGAACGGGGCGAAGCCTTTGTCCGCTCCCTTGGCTTCAGCGTCTTTCGGGTTCGCTATGTCGAGGGAACGCCGCCCGGGGCCCGGGTACAAATCGCTCCCGGAGAATCGACGGCCGTGAGCGGTCTCAAGGACACCCTCGAAACAGGACTGTTCGAGGCCGGATTCGGCTCCGTGGAAATCGATCCCCTCGGATATCGCTCCGCATCCTAGCCCGCTTCCTGGTCATGTCAGACGTGCCACCCATCTTTCTCCAGCGGATTTTAGAGCACAACCGCCATTGCTGGGGCGCCGTTATCGCCAGTATATTCGCCGCCGGGATGGCGTGGATGTTTTACGGAGTGCTCTTTACCGGAGCGATCCTCCTCTTTGAAGTCGTCCGCACCAATGACGTGAATCTTTTTCGACCGCCCTGGTGGTATTATCCCACGGGCCTCCTCCTCATCCTGGGGATTTTAATCTCGGCGGGTGTCGGCCGTTGGCGGCATCGCTTTCGGGCCGCTCCGGATCGGCCCATCATTGGTTGGCACCTGATTTTCGAAGTAATTTTTCTGCCCGCAAAATTGACGTTTGCCATCGGCGATCATCTCAGCGCCCGGATCAAACTCTCCCCCAGTGAACGCCGCGAAGGATGGCATCTCCTCCAGACCATCTGGCAAATGGGCCACGCCAATGTCAGCCAACTGGGAGGCGAACTCTCCCGGCCACAGCTTCTTGCGAAACTCCTCCCCGCCCTGCAATTGACCGATTGGATCGATTTCCACCAAAGCGAGGGAGAATGGTATTATCGGGTCTGTTCGGAGCAGGAAGACGTCCTGCGGGGACTGCGGCCAGAGCAAAGCGCCTCTGAACCAGTTCTTGAGGAGGAATGATATCAACTCCCGGCTTATACTAGCTCTTTGAAATAGAATGGTTGAAGACACTGCGCAAAGGAGGGTTGGAGACGTTTCTTGATTACGGCAAACCCGGTCCCAAAGTTGGAAGCCAAGCTGGCAGCGGGCGAGTTCGTTAGCGCCGTTGCAGCACAGCGCTGGCGGAAAAACTTGAAGCGCTGGAACTGCCTGAGGGTAGCAGGGTCAAACTCTGGATGAAGCTCGCTTTGGTCTACGCACCGGGTTGAAGCGACTCTGGGCCCGCAAGGGCCAGTGTCCCGTGGTACCCCGGCAAATCAAATATGAATGGGACGAGCCCGCCGGTGTGCTTCGCCTCATTGGTCGGGAATGGATCCGCTCTCAAGCAAACGCTTCGCACTGAAGTCAAATGCCATCTTAATTTAAAGGGGTGGTATTATCCTAAAAACAGAAATGAACCACAGAGAGCACAGAGGACACAGAGTGGAAGCAGAAGAAGATAAATGGCTTATGAATATTCGGAAAGAGTTCTGGGATGTCATCTGGAAGGTGACTGCCCATTGACCTATCTATTTTTTGTAAATCCTTGTCTCTGTGTTCTCTGTGCCCTCTGTGGTGAACCTGCATTTTCCTATTTAGGATTATTCCTTCAATTCCTCACCGGAGATCGCGTTGGTGATGACAAATTTTTCCTCGTGGAAGGCGGGGTCGGCGCTGAAGCTGAGGCGGCCAGCGTAGCGGCGTTCGATGTCGACCAAATGTTCTTCGTCCTCCGACCGCAAGCGGGCGAGGAGGTCCGGATGCACGATGACTTTGACCTCGTGGACCGTATCTTGGAATTTGCGCATGATGGCGTGGAGAGCCCGCTGCAATTCCACACTCATGGTCATGGGGCTCTTGATGTTCCCCTTGCCCTGACAATGCGGACAGGCCATGAACTGGGTGCTGGCCAGGCTCTCGGCAGCACGCTGACGGGTCATTTCCAGAAGTCCCAGGCTTGAAATGGGCAGAACATGGGTGCGGGCCTTGTCCCGTTTGAGACGATCACGAACACGCTGATAGACCGCCTGTTGGTCCCGGCGATGTTTCATGTCGATGAAATCGCCGATGATGATGCCTCCAATATTGCGCAGGCGGACCTGACGGCAAATTTCGTCGGCAGCTTCCAGATTGGTTTGAAGAATAGTTTTCTCCATGTCGCGGCTGCCTTTGTTGCGGCCGGTGTTCACATCGATGGCAATGAGGGCCTCGGTTTCATCGATGACAATGTAACCGCCACAAGGCAACCAGACCTGACGGTGAAAGGCGGAATCGATCTGGGCCTGTACTCCGAAGCAATCGAAAATCGGCTGAGCGCCGGTGTAGAGTTGGATCCGTTTTTTGGCTCGGGAGGAAATCTGTCCGACGATCTCCTGCATTTCTTCGCAAGCCTTGGCATCATCAACAATGACGGCGTCCACCTCGTCGGTGAGAAAATCACGAATGGTCCGGCCGATGAGGCCGGGTTCCTGAAAGAGGCAGGCGGGGGCGGGGTCCTCGACCAGACCGCGTTGGACTTCATTCCATTGGTCCACCAAGATACTCAAATCCCGGACAAAATAGCGGGCCCGCTGACCCTGACCGACGGTGCGAATGATTACGCCCATGTTTTCCGGGATCTCCAGATCCCGAAGGATGTTGCGGAGGCGTTCCCGTTCTTTGGGCTCTTCGATTTTTCGTGAAACCCCGCATTGTTCATTGAAGGGCATCAAAACGAGATACCGGCCGGCGAGGCTGATGTCGGTGGTGATCCGGGGCCCTTTGTTTCCGATCGGGCCTTTTTTGACTTGGACTAAAATGTCCGACCCTACCGGGTAGATGTTCGGCACATCCTTGTGGGTGATTTTAGCGCCTTTCTTTTTCGCCGGCTTGCCGCCTCGGTTGACCGCTTCGATGCCGCTGTCGAGGGCGGCGGGGATGGCGTCCCAAAACTGGAGGAAGGCATTTTTTTCAAACCCGATGTCGATGAACATCGCCTTGATGCCCTGTTCGATATTGCGGACTTTGCCTTTGTAGATGGCTCCGACGATGTTGCGGTCGGAGTCGCGCTCGGCGGTGTATTCCTCGAGACGATTATCCTCCAGTAAGGCGACACGCTTTTCGAGGCGCTCGCAACTGACAATTAATTTGATCCCGGTGCTTTTTTTGCCCAGGCCGAGAAGTTTTTTTACAGTTTCGATCATGTGATAAGAAGGGTGATGCTCCCCGAAGGGAGAAAAATTGATGGGTGAGGGTGGATTTCATCAACGCCGCGAGCGGTTTTCGGATTGCTCCGGTTTCGCCTTGCGGTCTCCGCCGCGGAAGAAGTTGAAGAATTTTTGGAGGCCGGACTTGTTCCGTTCCTTGTTTTGGACGCGTCCGCCAGCATCCGCCTCATCACGCACATTGGGTGCGTCGGGGCGGGTTTCCTGGCTGCCTTGTTGCGAATTCATGCTGACGCCCTCCTCGGTCGGAGCGGCGGTCGTGGCGGCCGGAATTTCCCGGTCAAAGTCCACGCTGTCGACAAATTGAAAATTTCCTGGCGCCGGATCCAGCCAGGCCAGTTCGAACGGTTTGTCCTTGGCTTTGCCATTGGCGGGCTCGCTTTTAGCGGTGGCCTCGGACGCGCCGGCGGCGGCGGCGACATCGGTGGTTTCCTCGGGCTTCTTGTCGAGGGCAAAGATCTGTTCGAGAATTTGCCCCGCCACCGGGGCGGCCACCCCGCCGCCAGATTTCGCCCCCTGCACAATCACGCAGACCACATATTTTGGGGCGTCATAGGGTGCAAAACAGAGGAACCAGGTGTGGTTGTCCTCGATGCCTTTGCGCTTGAACTGGGCCGTGCCGGTCTTTCCCGCCACTTCCATACCTTTGATCCGGGCCCGCCTCGCGGTGCCGCCGTCTTCATTGACGACTCGTCGCATGCCATTGCGAACGATCTCGATTTGCTCCGGGGTGAGGCCACCATCCGTGATCAGGCTCGAGCGCACCCGCGAAGGTTCCCGCAAGACGACGGTGCCATCCTGGGCCACCACTTTTTCGATCATTCTGGGATAGTAGCAGGTGCCTCCGTTGGCCACGGTGGCTCCGATCATGGCCATCTGGATGGGACTGGCCAGTACCATTCCCTGTCCGATGGAGGTGTTGGCGGTGTAGCCGGCACTCCACCGCTCCCGGGGACTGAATTCGGCCAAATAGGCCGGGCTGGGGAGAACTCCGGGAGCCTCTCCGGAGAGTGGCAGGCCGGTCTTTTGTCCCAAGCCGAGGAGATTTCCCATCGCATCGATTTGGTCGATGCCGGCGGCGTTGCCGTATTGATAGAAAAACGCGTTGCAAGAATCTTTGATCGCGTCGGAAAGCGACTCGGACCCATGGGATCCTCCCTTGGAGGCGATCCAGCATTTCATGTAGGTATTGCCGTAGGTGACCCCGCCGGAACAATTGTAGTGGCGATCGCCCACCCCGGCCCGCAACCCGGCCAGCCCGACGGGAATCTTATAGATCGAGCCGGGCGCGTAGGCGCTGATGGCCCGGTTGAGCAGCGGGTTGGTTTCGTCGTCGATGAGAGTTTTCCAATCCTTCGAAGCGATGGAGGGGATGAACTGGTTCGGGTCATAGGACGGCACCGAGGCCATGGCTAGAATGTCACCATTGTTAGGGTCCACCACTACGGCGGCTCCGCGACCGACGACCCGGAGGGTTTTTTCGACGATGTATTGGATCCGGGCATCGATGGTCAGATAGACATTGTCGCCCTGGATGGGTTCGACGATTTGGACATCGTCCTGCTTGATGACGCCTTTGACGTCCCGTTGGAGAATTTTGACCCCCGGCGTGCCCTTGAGGTAGTCGTTCATGTAAAGCTCGATCTGGGCTCGGCCTTCCATGTCGGGATCATAGAAATTGAATTTTTGAATGTCGGGCAGGGCGCTGAGATCATGGGGCATGCCGACATAGCCGAGAAAATGCGCCCCCAGGGCTCCGTAAACGTATTGCCGCACCGGTTTCTTGGTCACATCGACCCCGGGGAGCCCCAGATTTCGTTCCGAAAGGACGGCCATTTTTTCAAAGCTCAGGTCCTGCATGTAGTTGAAGGGGACTTCGCGGTTGTTGCGATAATGGATTTGCAACTGTTCGGCATTGTAATCCTCGGCCACCTGGAGTTCCTCCAGCCGCGGGATAATGGAGTCCGAGACGATTTGGGCGACATCCGCTTCCTTCATGTCCTTGGGCATGTTGTGAACCGTGCCGCGATAGGTCACCTGGGGCGACGGTCCATTCCCGGAACGATAGGCTTGCACCATGTCCGGGAGGTAAAAATCGACATCGAAGCTGGAGCGGTTTTGGACCAGAGGAATTCCGTTGCGGTCGAAAATCTCACCCCGAACGGCCGGGATGCGGACGGTCACCCGCGAGCCGGAGGCGATCCGGGCGGTGTATTCGGCCCCCCGGGCGATTTGGACATACCAAAGTCGGAAAGTAATCCCAACCAGCGCCAACAGGATGACCGCGGCGAGAAAGACCATCCCTCGAAATGCTTGGCCTCGTCTCATCTCGGGGAACGATGCCGCCCGGGCTCCCGGGTGATTTCAGGGAAAAAGTGTCCGGATTGAACCACGATCAAATGGAGCAAGGGTGCAAAAACCGCCGCCACCAGGCCCGGGGCCAAAATCCGCCAGGCCACCAGATCATTAAAAACAAATCCCGGGCGTCGAAAACTGATCATCGCATATTGGAGGGCGAGGAACGCGCAGGTGCCTGCCGCCGTCAGAGCCAGATGCAACCACCAATGCCCGCGCTGAAAGGCGGGTTGGAATCCATGCGCAAAGAGCCCGAAAAGCACAAAGAAGACGATAGACCAACCCAGCCCAATTTCAACCTGTCCGTTGACGACGTGAAGATACATTAGGTCGGTGAGGAACCCGGTGTAGATCGCAGCCAACAACATCGCCCAAGTCGGTGCAGCCAGCGCAAAATAACAAAAAACCATCGGAACCAAAAGGATGCGGGCCCCGTGGAGTCCGCGCATCGGCGGGAAAAATTCCTGCAAAATCAACAAGAAGAAGACCGCCACCACGATGGCGATGAAACCGGTCAGAAGTTTCATTTCGCCCCCACCACAACGAAGACATCCTCGACCGAGGACAGATCGACACTGGGCGTTACCAGGGCTTGGCCGTCAAGAGCCCGGGCCTTGAAGCTCGATACCGTCCCAAGGAGAATCCCCGAGGGAAAAACCCCTCCGGGTACTCCAGCCGAATACACCTTCTGGTCGGGTTGCAGGTCGGCTGTCTTGGTTAAAAAATCCAGTTGCATCTCGCCGGCTTCCCCGGCTTCCTGAATCCGTCGTCCGGAGAGAATGCCCTTTTCCAGCGAGCCTTCGACCTTGGCCGCGACTTTGCAGGTCTCATCCGTGATGAGAAGAACGGTGGAAATGTTTTTGCCCACCGTGATGGTCTTCCCTACCAGGCCCGCGTCGGTGAGCACGGTTTGGTCGCCCACGTCGAGGCCATCTTCAAAGCCGCGGTTGATTTTGATCGTATTCCACCAGGTCGAAGCGTCGCGCGAGATCACTTGGGCCGGCACCAGCCGGAAGACCGAGCGTTGCTTATATTCCAAAGCGGACCGCAGGTTGTTATTCTGGGCTTCGATATCCCGGAGAATCTTGTTGGTCGTGCTGAGTTCCTTGTTCTCGGTTTTCAAACGGACATTTTCTTCCTCCAGTTGATCCAGGGTCTGGAGCCCCTTCCCCATGGAGCCGAGTTGCTCCTGCACCGCGCTGCCCGTTTTGAGAAATGGACCAATCCAGCCGAGAAAGCCGGCTTGGAGGTTTTGCATCGTCCGGGAACCGAGCGAAGAAATCACCAAGGCCACCGCAATGATGACGATGATTATGATTCCGTTCAGCCGATTCATGGCAATAGTTTGCTAACCAAGGTGCAAGCGAGTCTCCGGCACCGGATAACCGTTAGTGGTTGCCGCCAAAGGTGCGATCAACGGAGGCGACAGCCCGGAGAAATTTAATTTCTTGGAGGGCCTTGCCGGTTCCTTCCGCCACCGCGCTGAGCGGATCATCGGCCACATGCACCGGCAGACCTGTTTCTTCCTGAAGGAGTTTGTCCAACCCGCGGAGGAGGGCTCCGCCGCCGGCGAGGACCATTCCGCGATCGACAAGATCGGCGGCAAGTTCTGGCGGACAGCGTTCGAGGGTGACCCGGACGGAGTCCACGATCGTGGAAATGGGTTCGGCCATGGCTTCGCGGACTTCCTGCGAAGAGATCGTGATCGTCTTGGGGAGGCCGGCGACGAGATCGCGTCCTTTCACTTCCAAGGTCGTCTCTTCCTCCATCTTGTAGGCTGAGCCGATCTTGATTTTGATTTCCTCAGCGGTCCGCTCTCCGATCATGAGATTGTAGGCTCGCTTCATGTAGTTGGTGATCGCTTCGTCGAGTTCATCGCCGGCCACCCGGACGCTGCGAGCGAAGACGATTCCGGAGAGTGAGATCAAAGCCACCTCGGTGGTGCCTCCTCCGATATCGACGATCATGTTGCCGGCGGCGTCCTGAACCGGCAATCCGCAGCCAATGGCGGCCGCCATCGGTTCTTCGATCAAATACACTTCCCGGGCTCCCGCATGGGTGGCGGAATCTTTGACCGCACGTTTCTCCACTTCGGTGATCCCGCTGGGGACCGCAATGACGACCCGGGGACGGACCATCCGGCGGCGATTGTGAACCTTGCTGATGAAGTGGCGCAACATCGCTTCGGTCACTTCAAAATCGGCAATGACGCCGTCTTTTAATGGGCGAATGGCGACAATATTGCCTGGAGTCCGGCCCAACATTCGTTTGGCTTCGTCCCCGACGGCGAGGACCTTGCGGGTTCCCTGCGCCACGGCTACGACCGAGGGCTCTCGCAGGACAATCCCGTGATCTTTGACGTAAACGAGGGTGTTAGCGGTTCCGAGGTCAATCCCGATGTCATTCGAGAAAAATCCTAAAATATTATTAAGCATAGAAATATGAGTGCTCCTGCTCTGGGGTCGGCCGCGTTCGTTGCCTCAGCCATACCAGCCATTACAGACCCGGAAAATTGCGATGCTGGTGCCTCTCAGTCAAGGTAATCCTCGACTGATTCGCGTCTTCGAAGGCTCAGAGCGCAGCGGCGATCGCCTCACTCATCCCCAAGGTGTCCACTCGGGTGGTACCTTCAGTGTGAATATCTGCGGTGCGCAAGCCTTGGGCAATGACATTGCGGACCGCCTTTTCGACCGCTACGGCCGCCGCTTCCTCGCCGCAGGAGTATCGCAACAACATGGCGATGGAGAGAATCTGCGCGATGGGGTTGGCGATGCCTTTCCCCGCAATATCAGGGGCACTGCCTCCACTGGGCTCGTACATGCCAAAGCGGGAGACCCCGGAGGTCTCCGCACCGAGGCTGGCGCTAGGCAACATGCCAAGCGAACCTGTCAACATGGCCATCTCGTCGCTCAAAATGTCCCCAAAGAGGTTCTCGGCCAAAACAACGTCGAAATTCTTGGGGTTTTTCACCAACTGCATCGCGGCGTTGTCTACATAGAGATGGTTGAGGGTCACCTCGGGATAGTCGGCGGCCATTTCCGTAACCACGCGACGCCACAAGACGCCATTTTGGAGCACATTGGCCTTGTCGATCGAAGTCAAACGGCCCTGGCGTTTCGCCGCCGCTTCGAAAGCGACTTTGGCAATGCGACGAATTTCGCTGGTCTTGTAAACCATGGTGTCCACCGCAATCTCTTCGTCGCCTTCCCAGCGAATGCCCTTCGGCTCGCCGAAATAAATTCCGCCCGTCAATTCCCGAACGCAGAGGACATTAAAGCCACCTTTGACAATGTCGGGGTGCAAGGGCGACGCGTGGGTCAAATCCGGGAGACAAACTGCCGGCCGCAGGTTGGCAAAAAGCCCGAAATGTTTGCGCAAGGGCAACAAGGCCGCGCGTTCAGGTTGTTCCTCGGGGGGAAGCCCTTCCCACTTCGGACCACCGACCGAACCAAAAAGAATCGCATCCGCCTCCCGGCAGGCCTGCAGGGTTTTTTCCGGCAGTGCTTGTCCGGCCCCATCAATAGCGGCTCCGCCGACCAGTTGTTCGTCGCAGGAAAATTGCAGAGAAAAGCGGGCTTCGACGGCGCGCAAGACCTGCCGCGCTCCCGCCATAACTTCCGGTCCGATCCCGTCTCCGGCCAAGACGGCAATTTTGTAGATGGTGCTCATGAGCGGGGCATCCAAGCAGCCTGCGAGGCTGGTGACAAGTCGCGAGGGGAGTGAAGGGGCGATGGGGGGGACCCTGAGGAGGGGCAAGTTCCACCTTGCCGGTGGGAGCTCAAGCGGTGCGGGCGGCGCGAAGAAATTCTCGCATCAAATACTCGTTCTTGCGGCTGGGATCGAGTTCGACCCCGCTGGCCACATCGACGGCATGCGGGCGCACCATCCGCACCGCTTCGCGCACATTGTTGGGTGTGAGCCCTCCGGCCAAAAGCACTTGCCGGGCCGGATGCGCGAGGACAAACCCCCGGACCTCGCCCCAATCGAGGCGTTTCCCGGTGCCGCCGTAGGCCCCCGCGGCCCAAGCGTCCAAAAGCAGATGCGGGGTGTCAAACTGAAGGGCTTCCCCCAGGGAGGACTCGTCTTTCACCCGAATGGCCCGGATCCAGATGGGAAATCCGGCCTGAACGCAAAATTCTGGCGACTCATCGCCGTGAAACTGAACCGCATCGAAACACCCGGAATCCCGCAAGGTCGCCAGAAACTTTTCCTCCGGGTTCACGACCACAGCCACCCGAGCGGCCGCATCGTCGAGGCGGCTGATCCAGTCCCGGTTCTGTTCAAAATCTAGAAACCGTTTCGATCCGGAAAAAAAATTAAACCCGAGGGCGTCCGCTCCGGCGGCCAGCGCGAGTTCTGCATCCGCCTGATTGGTCAGGCCGCAGATTTTGGTCCGCAGGGAGTCGTCCCTTTGAAAGAAATTTTTCACGATTCCGGTGTCCGTTCGGGGCTCCCTCCCGTCCGCGGCCTCCTATTCAATCACTCGGGCATTCGCCTGTTTGACCGAAGGATGATGGGTGATCGCATGGATTTTCCCATCGCTCCCCCGGAAAAAGGAACTCAAAATCCAGCTGACTAGACTGATGACAATGGACCCGAAAAACGCGGTCCAAAACCCCGAAACGAAAAAGTCCGGTATCAGCATGGAAACGAACAGGAGCAAGAGCGCGTTGACCACAAAAATGAACACGCCCATGGTGATAATAATGAAAGGAAAACTGAGCAGCAGTAGAACCGGGCGCACGAAGGCGTTGATAATCCCGAGAAGGAGGGAGGCGCCCAGAAGCGCGCCCCAGCCATCATAGCTGATCCCATGGAGGAGATGGGCCGCCACTACCACGGCAATCGTTGTAATCAGCCACCGCAAAATAAAGGCAATCATTCGAGGACTCTAATTTGTTGCAAATATTTTTGAAGATTTATTTTGCCAATCAAGGCCACCGTCAGGAAGCTAGATCGCAAACAGCCGAAAATCATCATGTCGGAACACAAAAAGAAAAAAAACAAGGGCGGTAAATCCAAGGAAGACGGGGACATCAAGGAACCGAAAGAGGCCAAGAAAGCCAAGCCGACGAAAAATCCGGCTGGGCCGAAGGCGGCCAAGTTGGCGGTGGCCAAACCCCGGGGCAAAAAAGCGCCAGGCACCCCGGGCCGGAAGAAAGCGTCCAAGCCTGAACCCATCATCCACATCGAGCTGATCTCGATGCGGGCTTATTTTATCTCTGAAAAACGACGCTCCCGTGGCGAACATGGCGACGAACATGGGGACTGGATTGAGGCCGAGCATCAATTGAAGGCCGAAGCCAAGCCGGCCGAAGCGGCTTCTTCGCTGTCCCTTTTGGCCATTCCAGAGGAAAAATAAGGCAGGTGGCCACGGCGGGGAACGCGACAGGGAGTGGCGTGAAGGTCAAACCGGTTCGGAGATTCCTCCCCCGGTGCGGGAAAAAAGCGTGATCTGAAGGCAGGATAAGAAAATCCTTTTTGCACCTGCAGATTTCCCCCATAGAGTTGCGGCATGGACGATCTTGAATGTCATCTTCCCGGCATCCCAAAATTACGCAGCGGCAAAGTCCGCGAAGTCTTCGACCTTGGAGAGTCTCTTCTCTTCGTGGCCACCGATCGGATTTCCGCCTTCGACTGCATCCTGCCCAACCCCATTCCCCGCAAGGGAGAGGTGCTGACCCAGACTTCGGCGTTTTGGTTTGAAAAATTCGACTTTGTCGAGAATCACGTGTTGGAAACGAATTTTCGCGCCTTTCCGGAGAATTTGCATCGCTTCGAACGAGAGCTTGCCGGCCGCTCGATGATTGTGAAGAAAGCGTCCCCGCTCCCGGTCGAATGCGTGGTTCGAGGTTACCTCGCTGGTTCCGGATGGAAGGAATACGCCGCCTCCGGCACGGTCGGCGGACACAAACTTCCTCCCGGACTGCAATTGGCCGACCGCCTGCCCGAGCCACTTTTCACTCCCGCGACCAAAGCCGACACCGGCCATGATGAAAACATCACCTGGAAGGAATGCCGCTCCATCCTTGGGGATGAGATCGCTCTCCAGGTTCGCCGCCTTTCGATCGAACTCTACGAACACGGACGCGCCCACGCCGCGCAAAGGGACATCCTCGTGGCCGACACCAAGTTTGAATTTGGGATCATCGACGGGGCCGTCATTCTGATCGACGAAGTGCTCACCCCGGACTCTTCCCGCTTTTGGCCCAAAGCGAACTATGAGCCCGGGAGCAACCCGCCGAGCTTTGACAAGCAATTCGTCCGCGACCACCTTGAGTCTATCGCTTGGAACAAGCAACCGCCGGCCCCTGAACTGCCCCCGGAGATCATTGCCCGAACTGCGGAAAAGTACCAAGAAGCCTACCGTGCTCTCACCGGGCGTTTGCTGGTGTAAAGCAAGGTCCAAAGTCTACGGTCCAATGACCAATGACCAATGACCAATGACCAATGACCAATGAAAGAATCCCTCGAGCAGTTCATTGTCTGGCTCGCCATCGAGCGAGGGCTTTCGACGAATTACCAACTTTCCACCCGGCGATCGCTGGAGACCTTTTGCCACTGGCTGACCCAGCACGCGTCCAGCAACTCCCTGGCCGAAGTCGAACCTGGCCACATCACCGACTTTCTGGTTTGGCGGAAACGTGCCGGCCTCGCCGCCGCGTCGATCAAACTCGAAGCGGTCGCCATTCGGATCTTTTTCCGCTTCCTTCTGGCCCGCAATATTCTGTCGAAGAATCCGGCGGAAAATCTAGCCATCCCCCGGATCGAATCCTATCTGCCGGAGACCCTCAATGCTTCTGAGGTGGAACGTCTCCTCGAAAGCATCCATCCGACGGACCCCCGGGGTCTTCGCGACCGGGCCTTGCTCGAACTCCTCTACGCCAGCGGCCTGCGGGTGTCGGAACTCTGCCAGGCCCGCTTGGAGAATCTCAACCTCGACGAAGGCATGATCCGGGTCACCGGCAAGGGGAACAAAACCCGCATCGTGCCCGTGGGTCAAAAGGCCTGCGAGGCCCTCCAGTGTTACCTCGCCTCCGAACGTCCCCAGCTAGTCAGTTCCCGCTCCGGGGCGGAGATTTTCCTCTCCGTCCGGGGCCGAAAACTCACGCCCCAACGCGTTTGGCAGCTTCTCAAACAATATGCTGCCCAGGCCGGACTAGACACCAATGTCTATCCCCACCTTCTCCGCCACAGCTTCGCCACCCATCTTCTCAGCGGCGGAGCCGACCTTCGCATCATCCAAGAGTTGCTTGGACATGCCAATATCTCGACCACCCAGATCTACACCCACGTGGACCGGACCCACCTCAAAGCGGCTCATAAGAAATATCATCCCCGGGGGTGAGGACCCGGCGTCGGATCGTGCGAGTTGGGAGTTGCTAAGATGCGGTGCAAATTCGGTCTTGATGTCTCATGAGGCAGTGGTCTTTCCGCCTCTGTTCAAGAGACGACGAGCAGAAAGGCCCAGCACGACCTCCACCCTAGGGAATATTGCTTCGGGTGCCTCGACCAGAACCTCGGCATTCGTTTGGTGAATCTCAACGCGATTGACCCTGGATTTACGGATGGCGATCTTGAGGTTGACTATTGGCTCCTGGTTGCCGCACAAACGTCCCTGATGGAATCCAGGGCCTGAGGGTCCTCCAGGGTGCTCAGATCACCCGGATCACGGTTTTCCACGACCGCAAGAATTGCCCGGCGCATGATCTTGCCTGAGCGCGTCTTGGGAAGTTGCTTCACGATGCCGATGAAGGCCGGGCGAGCGACAGCCCCAAGCCCGGTGACCACGCCCTTGGCCACTTCCCTGATCAGCGCGTCGTGCGAATCGGCGGTGGCATACTGGTCAGGCTGCCGCAGCACGATAAAGCATTTCACCACTTGACCCCGGAGTTCATCAGTCGCTCCCACGGCGGCGGCTTCCGCCACAGCGGGATGCGCGTTGAGAGCTTCCTCGATTTCCCGCGTGCCCAGCCGATGTCCAGCGACGTTGATCACATCATCCGTACGGCCGTGAATAAAGAAGAAGCCGTCTTCATCCTGCTGGGCGTAGTCGAAGCTCGAGTAAACCAGCCGGTCAGGAAACTGCCTGAAATAGTGGCGGTCAAAGAGTTCGTCGTTTTGCCAGATCGTGCTGAAGCAGCCCGGCGGCAGAGGAGGGCGGATCGCAAGCACGCCGCGTTCGCCGCGGGGAACGGGGTCGCCCGTCTGTTCGTCTGCGATATACACATCGTAACCATAGACCGCCAGGCCGGGCGAGCCGGGCCGCGAGCACACCGCGCCGAGGCCCGGAGTTTGCGCGAGAATGGGCCAGCCGCTTTCCGTCTGCCAGTAATGATCCACCACGAGGACGTTCGGCAACGCAGACTGAATCCACTGCGCGGTGGCTTCGTCCAACGGTTCACCCGCGATGAAGAGATGGCGCAGGCTGCTGAGATCGTGGGAATGGACGATCTCCACGTCGTGCTTTTTTAAAATGCGCATGCCCGTGGGGGAGGTGAACATCACCGTGGCCCGCGTTTTTTCCGCGATTTTCCACCAGATGCCGGCATCGGGATGAATCGGCAGACCTTCGTAAATTACTGTCGCCATTCCGTGAATCAACGGACCGTAAACTCCATACGAATGTCCCACCGCCCAGCCGATGTCCGCCGCGGAAAAAAATGTCTCACCCGGGCGCCCGTCGAAAATATGCCGCATCGAGGCCGCAAGAGCCACGGCATGTCCGCCCGTGTCGCGCAGGACGCCCTTGGGCTGTGCTGTCGTGCCGCTGGTGTGGAGAATGTAACTCGGCTCGCCGGATTCCAGCCATTCGCAGGGAATGTCCTCCTGCGCCTGCGCCCCGGCGATCTCCGCGTAGTTCACGTCCCGGGCGGAATCAAAGGGCGCATTCGGATCCAGACCGCGATGGATGACCAGCACGCGGATCTCCCCTCCGGCCAGCTTGATGGCGTCATCTGTGGTTTGTTTCAGCGGGATCAGTTTTCCGTGGCGCTTGCCGGCATCGCAAGTGATCACAAGGCGGGCGGCGGTGTCCCCGATGCGCTTCGCCAGGCTCTCAGCGGAAAACCCTGCAAAGACCACACAATGCACCAGCCCGAGACGCACGCAGGCCAGCATGGCAATCGCCGCCTCCGGAATCATCGGCAGATAGAGCACAACACGATCTCCCTTCACCAGCCCGAGGCCGAGAAAGACCGCCGCCATCCGTTGCACCTCGTGATGCAAATCGCGGTACGTCAGCGTGCGCTCCTCGCCCGTCTCTGAGGAAATAAAAAAAATGGCCGCTTGGTCCGCCCGCTGCGCGAGATGTCGATCGACCGCGTTATGGCAAAGATTCGTGCGTCCGTCAGGGTACCATCGCGCAAAAGGCGGTCGGGAATAATCGCACACTTTGGAGAAGGGCTCCTGCCATTCAATCGCGGCCGCCTGTTCGCTCCAGAAGCCTTCCGGGTCTTGAAGGGAGCGTCGTGAAAATTCCTGCTGTCCGGGGAGTTCATTTATCATGGGAAGAGAGGGCATCCGCCTTTTAAAGGGGCAGGGCAAAGGAAACAATCCCAAAACCGGTGGAAAATAATTCCGTCGGTCGGTTTGGGACCCGCGGGCGGTCAACCCTCGGTCACGGGGACCCGATTCGGCACGTTTTCGTATCCGGTGCTTTTCAGATGTTTGGCAACCCTGACCATTGAACCCGACCAAATTCGACTCGAGTTCTCTTCAAGATCAGCCACCCATTGATGCTTACCGCCGGCTCGATATCCGGTGGAATCATCTCAATACCCCGATTGGCTTTTGATTCAGACCTTGAAGAATCGTTGAGTCTCGGCCATCACCTCAATCAAGCGATCCACTTCGGCTTTGGTGTTGTAAAAATAAAAACTCGCACGCGCGGTGGACTCCACCCCGAGTTTTCGCAGGAGCGGCTGGGTGCAATGATGCCCGCCGCGCAAGGCCACGCCCCATTGATCAGCCACGGTCACGACATCGTGTGCATGCACGTCGCTGAGGAGAAAGCTGACCAGACCAGTGCGCCCAATTTTTGGACCAAAAAGCCTAATGCCTTTCAATTCTGAAAGCCTTTCGTACGCGTAGCTTGCCAGTTCCTGGTCGTGCTGCCAGATGTGCTCCAGGCCAATGCCATCGAGGTAATCCATGGCCGCGTGCAAGGCGAGGGCACCGGAGATGTTGGGCGTGCCGGCCTCGAATCTGTGCGGCGCCTGTTTGTAGGTGGTTTGGTGAAAATCGACGCGCAGGATCATGTCGCCGCCGCCCTGATACGGCGGCATCGCGTTCAGAAGCTCGCTCCGTCCGTAGAGCACGCCAATACCCGTCGGGCCGCAGAGTTTGTGACCAGAGAAAACCAGAAAATCGCAGCCCATTTGTTGCACATCAATGGGCAGGTGGCCCGCGCTCTGGGCCGCATCAACGAGCGTCGTCACTCCGAGTTGCCGGGCACGTGCGCACAACTCGGCCACTGGGTTCACCGTGCCCAGGGCGTTGGAGACATGAACCATGGCAAACAATTTGACTTGTGAGTTGAGCAGTGGCTCGAGTCGGTCCAGGTCGAGCAATCCCTCATCGCCGGTGACCGGCAGGTAAACCAGTGTGGCGCCCGTACGTTCAGCCAGCATTTGCCACGGCACGATGTTGCTGTGGTGCTCCATCTCGGTGAGCAAAATCTGGTCGCCGGGTTTGAGGTTCTTGCTGCCCCAGGAGTTGGCGACGAGATTAATCCCCTCCGTGGTGCCACGCGTGAAGACGATTTCGTCAGAGCTTGGCGCGTTGATAAACCGCGCGACACGGATTCGGGCGGCTTCGAACGCGGCGGTGGCGCGATTGCTCAATTCATGGATGCCCCGATGCACGTTGGCGTTGTCACGCTCGTAATAGTGAACGAGGGCGTCGATGACGGCGCGCGGCTTCTGACTGGTCGCGGCGTTGTCGAGGTAAACGAGGGGATGCCCGTTCACCGTCTGGTGCAGCGCGGGAAAGTCCTCTCGAATCTTTTGCCAGTTGATCGTCATGGATTGAGGTTAAAACAGCCCCAGTTGGAGTTTGCCCGCGTCTGACATCATTGATTGGTCCCACGTCGGTTCAAAGACCACCTCACAGGTGGCTTCGGTGATTTCATCGAGGGCCAGTAGTTTGGTTTGCACATCCGAGGAAAGTGCTGGCCCCATCCCGCAGCCGGCGGCCGTGAGCGTGATCCTCAGGTCCGCCCGATAGGAACTGGTCTCCGCAATGGGGGTGAGTTCGGAGCTATAAACGAGACCCAAGTCCACAATATTGACCGGGATTTCCGGGTCGTAGCAGGTCTTAAGTTGGCTCCACACTTCCTTCTCCAGCTCCTCCAGCGTCCGGCGCTGACCGGTCGGGCTGGCTGGTTTGGCGGCGACCTCAATGCCGAGCGCATCAACGTCTTGATCGGCCAGTCGGAACATGTTTCCGTTGACGATAATGGTATAGCTGCCACCAAGCGACTGAGTGATGTGGGCCAGTTCGCCTTTCTGAAGAGTGACTTTGGTGCCGACAGGGACGATCGTCCCTTCTACGTCGCGGGTGAGAGTGATCGGTTCGTTCGAGTGCATAGTTACTCCTTCTCAGATTCGGTTGAAACGGTTTCGCCTCTGCCTTCTACGGCCGCTGCCACCGCGTGCCACGGCAGCATGGCACATTTGATTCGCACCGGAAATCTATGCACGCCGGACAGCGCGGCCATTTTGCCCAAATCGCCGTCGCTATGGCCCGTGGTGATCAGGTCATGGACTTTGTCGAACATCACCTTCACCTCGGCCTTGGTCTTGCCTTTGAGGTTTTCGGTCAACAGCGACGCCGAGGCCTTGGAAATCGCGCAACCGGAGCCTTGGAAGGTCAGTTCCTGCACGACGTCGCCGTCCATCCTGGCGTAAACGGTATAGCTATCGCCACAGACGGGATTGGTGCCCTGCGCGGAGCGGTTGGCGTCGGGCAAGACACGGAAGTTCCTCGGACTCTTGTTGTGGTCCATGAGAAGTTGTTGATAAAGCTCTGTCAGGTCGTCGGACATTATGGATTCACTTCGATTTGTTGATTCTGTTCCAAGCGGTCCCACACCAACCGGTCCAACTCCTGGCGCACGGCGAGGCAGCGGACGCGGTCAATGATTTCGCCGGCGAAGGCGTGGATCAACATGCGCCGCGCCTTCTCCCGCGGAATGGCGCGGGCGCGCAGGTAGAAGATGGACTCGTCATTCAACTGCCCGATGGTCGCGCCGTGCGTGCATTTCACGTCGTCGGCGTAGATTTCGAGTTGCGGCTTGGTGTCGGCGGTGGCGCTGTCGGAGAGCAGCAGGTTTTTGTTCGTCTGCTTGGCGTCGGTCTTCTGCGCCCCGGCGCGGACGAGGATCCTGCCGTGGAAGACGCCCTTTGATTTGTCAGCGAGGATGCCGTTGAAATACTCGTGGCTCGCCCCATGCGGCTGGGCGTGGTCGACAATCATGTAGTGGTCGGCGAGTTGCTCGCCGCGCGTGAGGTAGAGGCCGTTAAGGATGCACTCCACGCCCTCCCCGGCGAGGGTGGCATAAATGTTCGTGCGTGAGAGCTTCGCGCCGAGGGCAATCGAGTGGGTGACCACATTGCTCGCGCTCCCACAGTGCACCGCGACGGTCGCGAGGTGGAAGGCCTGCTGGTTCTCATCCTGGAATTTTAAGTGTTCAACCACCGCATTGTCACCGGCAACAAGTTCGGTCACGGAGTTGGTAAAGTAAGCCGCGTCACCTAAGCTCACATAGCTCTCGATGACGGTAACCCGGCTGTTGCGCTCGGCCACGATCAGGTTGCGCGGGTGCGCGGTGGTGCCGTGATCCTTGGCGGTGGAGATATAGCGCAGGTGAATCGGCTCGGCCACGGCCTGGCCTGCGGGGACGTAAATGAACGCGCCATCCTGAAAGAACGCCGTGTTCAACGCGGTGAAGGCATTTGTGTCCGTGTGGGCATGACGGCACAGGTGCGGCTCCACCAGCGTAGGCTCAGTGGCCAGCGCGGCGGCGAGGTTCATCACTTTCACGCCTTCCGGCAGTCGGGCGAGGGATGACAATTCCGGTGCGAACTGACCGTTGACGAAGACGAGCTGACCGCCGGCGAGTGCGGTGAAAGGAAATTGACTCAACACCTTTTCCGTCACGCCGTGGTGCGGCGGCTTCGAGACCGGCGCCAAGGTCATCTTCTCGATGGGTGCCACATTGGTGAAGCGCCAGTCCTCGTCCTGCAGCGTTGGCAGGCCGAGTTGATCAAAGCACGTGAAGCCCCGCTTACGAGCCGACAACAACCACGGCGGCTCAGCCGCATTTCTTTCGAACAACGCCGGCTCCGGGCGGTTTAGGCTGAACTCCGTGATTCGGGGTTCTCGGGAGACGTTCGGTTTGGTTTCGGTGATATTCATTAATGTCATTCGGTTCGAGCCTTAGGCGGGCACGGCGGCGGCGGCGTCGATCATCTCGTCATAGCCTGTCTCCTCTAATTCGAGCGCCAGTTCCTTGCCACCGGACTTGACGATCCGGCCGTCGTAGAGCACGTGCACGAAGTCGGGCACGATGAAGTTGAGCAGGCGCTGATAGTGCGTGATGACGAGTTGGGCGTGCTCGGGGCGTTTCAGCGTGTTGACGCCCTGGGAGACAATCTTCAGCGCGTCGATGTCCAGGCCCGAGTCGGTTTCGTCGAGGATGGCGAACTTCGGCTCCAACACGGCCATCTGGAAAATCTCGTTGCGTTTCTTTTCGCCGCCGGAAAAACCGTAGTTGACCGGCCGTTTCAATAAATCTTCCGGCAGGTGGAGCAGCTTCACTTTCTCCTTCACGAACGTGAGGAACTCCATTGCGTCGAGTTCGGGCAATCCGCGGTGTTTGCGGATTTCATTATAAGCGGTTTTGAGGAAGTACGTGCTGTTCACCCCGGGAATCTCGACCGGATACTGGAAGGCCAGAAACACGCCTTCGCAGGCGCGTTCCTCGGGGTCGAGTGCCAGCAAGTCCTGGCCGCAGTAAATGACCTCGCCGCCAGTGATGTCGTAGCCTTCGCGGCCGGCCAGGATCGCGGCGAGCGTGCTCTTACCGCTGCCGTTCGGGCCCATGATGGCGTGCATTTCTCCGGGAAAAATCGTGAGGTTGATTCCTTTGAGAATCTGCCGGCCTTCCACATCGGCACTCAGATTTTGGATCGTAATAATGGGTTCTTTCATAGGTAAATATTAGTTATTGAAGTTCGTTCGTTCGTTCGGCTTTTAGCCCACACTGCCTTCCAAGCTCACGCTGAGTAGCTTCTGCGCTTCGAGGGCGAACTCCATCGGCAGTTGTTGGAAGACATCTTTGCAGTAGCCATTGACGATCATGTTCACGGCGTCCTGCGTCGGGATGGCGCGCTGGTTGCAGTAGAAAATTTGGTCTTCACCCACCTTCGTCGTGCTGGCCTCATGCTCAACCTGCGCCGTGCTGTTCTTCACCTCGATGTAGGGGAAGGTGTGCGCCCCGCACTGGTCGCCGATGAGCAACGAGTCGCATTGCGAGTAGTTGCGGGCGTTGGCCGCGCCTTTCATAATTTTCACCAGGCCGCGATAGCTGTTATCACCATGACCGGCGGAGATGCCCTTCGAGATGATGGTGCTGCGGGTGTTCTTGCCGATGTGGATCATCTTCGTGCCAGTGTCCGCCTGCTGATAATTATTCGTCAATGCCACCGAGTAGAACTCTCCGACCGAGTTGTCGCCCTGCAAGATGACGCCCGGATACTTCCAGGTGATGGCCGAGCCGGTCTCGACCTGCGTCCAGGTAATCTTCGAGTTGCGCCCTTTGGCGAGACCGCGCTTGGTGACGAAGTTGTAGATGCCGCCCTTGCCGTTCTCATCGCCCGGATACCAGTTCTGCACGGTCGAATATTTGATCTCGGCGTTGTCCAGCGCGACGAGTTCGACGACCGCGGCATGGAGTTGGTTCTCATCGCGCATTGGGGCGGTGCAGCCTTCGAGATAACTCACATGGCTGTCCTCATCGGCAATGATGAGGGTGCGCTCGAACTGGCCGGACTTGGCCGCATTGATGCGGAAATAAGTGGAAAGTTCCATCGGGCAGCGGACGCCTTTGGGAATGTAGCAGAACGAACCGTCGGTGAAGACCGCCGAGTTCAGCGTCGCGTAGAAGTTGTCCGTGTAAGGAACCACCGAGCCGAGATACTTCTTCACCAAGTCCGGATGCTCCTGGACCGCTTCGCTGAATGAGCAGAAGATGACTCCCGCTTCGCCCAGTTGCTTCTTAAAAGTGGTGCCGACGGACACGCTGTCCAACACTGCGTCCACCGCCACGCCCGCAAGCCGCATGCGTTCGTGGAGAGGAATGCCGAGCTTCTCGAAAGTCTCCAAAATCTTCGGATCCACTTCGTCCATGCTTTTCGGGCCGTCCGCAAGATTCTTCGGCGCGACGAAGTAAGTGATGTCCTGATAATCGATCTTCGGGTAATGGGCCTTCTGCCACGTCGGCGCCTCCAGGGTCAGCCCGTGGCGATACGCTTTCAGCCGCCATTCCAGCAGCCACTCCGGCTCGTTCTTTTTGTCCGAGATGAACCGGATGATACCCTCGTTCAACCCGGGCGGCGCGGACTCCGTCTCGATGTCCGTGTAGAAGCCGTATTTGTATTCACTTTTGACTGCTTCTTCGATCGTGTCTGTTGATGTGCTCATACTTCAGTCGGTTTGGTGGTTGCTTCAATAAGCCGGAACCTCTGGCTCCGGCCAGGTGTTATCCCTGGTGATGCGCGTCGCAAGACCGGTCGGTGGGCGCGTCGGCGACGACGGCAGTGAGTTGCACCAGCCCCGCTTCGAGCAAGTAGGCTTCCACTTCGTCCCCGTTAACGTCGACCAGCAGGTGTCCATCGACCTCAACACATGGGGAAAGATGCTGCCCGCTTTTTTCGATCATCTCCGCGCGGTATGACGGGTTGATGATAATATCGCGATCTTCGTAAGCCAGATTGTATTTCCGCATGATGGAGCGCACGCCCTGGCTCCAGCCGCAGGAAGTTTTCAAGTAGGCAGTGATGGTTGGTGTTTTCATTGATGTTTTGCGTTTTGTTTTCTGGTTGCGGTGCGTTCGCACCCTTGCGGTCTCTTTCTTCCGGTAAATTGGTCAAACTCCGTCTTCGCCGTCGTTCCCGATGGCTTCGACCGGGCATCCTTCCAAGGCTTCCATGCAAAGCGCCTCCTCCTCCGGGGTGGTCGGCTGCTTAAACAGATAGGAGTAGCCGCCGTCATCGCTGCGAGTGTAATTGGCCGGGGCCGTCTCGCGGCACAAGTCGCAGTCAATGCACTGGTCATCGACGTAAAACTTTCCGGCCACGTTTTCCGTGTATTTATTTTCTGTGTCGGCCATAGATTCTCTTTGGGTTCATGCTCTCGGGCTCACGTCATCTCAGTCGGGTCGGTGTCGCGCGCCGACCCTTCGATCAGTTTCCGTCTGCGCACCTCCGAGTTCCTAAAGCGCTTGCTTGGGAAAAGATTAAGCGCGGCCCTCGTGCCTGGCAAGTGATTTATTAAAGTTTTTTCTTTGGAAAGAATCGCGCGATTCGACCTGCCAGAAAGAGCAGCGTCCTCTCGGACGGCCAGCCAAGATCTCGGGTCTGACGCCGGCCGCCGAGCCCCTCTTCCCCGATGCCGATTCCGGCTTAACCGTTCATTGGCTCAACTCGGTCGAAAATCGCTTGCCGACCGGGAACGCGATCCGATTTTTTGCGGGCCACCGCGCGTTTTTTCATGGGGCAAAACTTGCGGCCGCCATGGCCAGTTAAATCGAGTGATTTGTTACTAAAGAAATCACTTGACGGGCCTCAGGACGTCCCCTAATCGTTTCAAAAGAAGATGCTTTAGAAACTTGGTTGACTTGGTTGGTTAAAATCTGATAAAATTCAGGGAAATCAAATGAGTGATAGATCAAAAGAAGAATCAATCAAGGGTGCATTCATGGGTGCAATTGTTGCAGATGCACTCTGCTTGGGAAGCCATTACGAGTATGATGCTCAAAAAATTCATAAGGCTTATGGGAATAAGCCGATTGAAAAATTTATGTCACCGGGCGAAATGATGGGAGGGCAAACTCATGGGATTGGATGGGGCGAGAGAAACTATCATCCCGGTAAAAAAGCAGGGGGAACCACTGACTACGGTGATTACAATATCCTTGTTTTGGAACACTTAGCCGCAACTGCGAATCCTCCCAGAGCGTTTAGTCTGGAGGCGATGATTCCTCATTGGATGAATCGGTTGGAAAATGGATGGGGCTCGTGGATATGCACGATGACGAAAGAGACTTATTCGCAAGTAAGAAGCGGAATCCCGATTGAGCAATTGGGTGGTATATCTAACGCCATGGCGATTCGTCATGTTGCGGCACATGCCTACTATGAAACCGAAGATGAGCTCGTGGATGTTGCCCGCAAAACGATGTTTACCCATAGGGACCGCGAAGCATTGGGTGGAGGGGAATTTTTTGCGCGGGTGACCCATCGTGTGATCAATGGGGCGACACCTCAAGAGGTGATCGAATCTGTCGCCGTATTGATGGGCGGTTTTTTTGCGACGAAAGTCGCTCAAGCCATTGCCAAATTCAAAGAGGCAACCGATCCTGAGGCCCCGCTGTCCCATGAGCCTTTTGCAGATGATTTGGCATTAACCTCGATGGCACGGCTATGGGATATCGGTCGATCCGAACCGATTAAAGTCGGCAAAGCAAGTCCAACCGAGGGGACACTCCCAGGGGCTGTTTACTTCATTCTAAAATATGCCGATCAGGAAGATGGTTTAAAAAAAGCGATCGTGGCCAACGCCATGGTCGGTGGAGATAATGCGTCACGCGGTATCGCGATTGGAATGGTGTTGGGAGCGTATCAAGGGATCAAGGCCATCCCCAAGGAATGGAAGGCCACCTTGGATCAATGGGATTATTGTGATGACCTTCTTAGTCAATTGCCTCTTCTGAAAACACCCCCACTCTCTCCCAACGTTCGCGCCGAACCCTCCTCCCAAGAACCGTCCCAACCCCCAAAAGCAATTTCCTAGCAGGCGCTTTCTTGACGAAAGCGGAACTAAAAAACCAACAAAATTTGGAGATACCCATGAAAAGGAACCTGACGCAGAAGTTGATCGAAAACCATCTTTTGGCAGGCGAACTGAAGCCGGGAGAAGAAATTGGAATCAAAATAGATCAGACCCTGACGCAAGATGCCACGGGCACTTTGGTCATGCTGGAGTTGGAAGCGATGAAGATTTCCCGCGTTCAAACCGAGCTTTCTGCCCAGTACGTGGACCACAATCTCTTGCAGGTGGACTTCAAGAACGCCGACGATCATCTCTTCCTCCGGAGCGCCTGCCGCAAGTTTGGCCTCTGGTATAGCGGCCCGGGCAACGGAATCAGCCATGTTGTCCACATGGAACGGTTCGGCATCCCGGGCAAAACGTTACTGGGTTCAGACAGTCACACTCCGGCCGCTGGTTCTCTGGGAATGCTGGCCCTTGGCGCGGGCGGACTGGAAGTGGCCCTGGCCATGGCGGGCCAACCGTTGCGGGTGCGAATGCCCAAGGTTTGGGGCGTAAAGTTGACCGGCAAACTGCCCGCTTGGGTCAGCGCCAAGGACGTTATCCTGGAAATGCTCCGTCGCCACAATGTCGATGGAGGGGTTGGAAAAGTCATCGAATACTACGGCCCAGGACTAGAAACCCTGACCGCCATGGACCGACACGTCATTGCCAACATGGGCGCGGAGTTGGGTGCCACCACCTCGGTTTTTCCCTCCGACGCAGCCGTTCGGGCCTTTCTTAAATCGCAGGGGCGGGAAAAAGATTGGAGGGAAATCGTCGCGGATGACGGCGCCGAATATGACGAAGACGAAGCTATCAATCTGGCGGAACTGGAGCCGCTCATTGCGTGTCCGAGCAGCCCCGGCAAGGTGGTGCCGGTGCGGGAGGTGGCTGGCCGGGAAATCTACCAAAGTTACCTCGGCTCTTCGGCCAATCCTGGCCTCCGGGATTTTGCCGTGCCTGCCGCCATGGTTGAGGGCAAACAGGTGCATAATCGGGTTTCCTTCGACGTCAATCCGACCTCGCGGCAAGTCCTGGAAAACCTCGCTTCACTGGGGCTCCTCGGAAAGCTCCTTCGTGCCGGCGCGCGCCTGCATCAAGCCGGGTGCAACGGCTGTATCGGGATGGGGCAGGCCCCGGCGACGGATCGGATCAGCCTGCGCACCGTGCCGAGAAATTTTCCGGGACGATCTGGAACCCGCGAAGACAAGGTGTATTTGTGCAGTCCGGAGACCGCGGTAGCCTCCGCTCTCACCGGCGTGATTACCGATCCCCGCACCCTGGGAATCGATTATCCTCAATTCACCGAACCCGAGACCATTATCCTCAGCACTTCCCTGCTCGTGCCACCGTCCGAGGAAGGCGAAGACGTGGCCCTGGAAAAAGGCCCCAACATCAAGGCTCTGCCCTCCTTCGAACCCTTGCCGGATACCCTGGAAGGTCCGGTGCTGTTGAAAGTCGGGGACGATATCTCGACCGATGAAATCCTCCCCGCCGACTCCCGCGTGCTCCCTTTTCGCAGCAATATCCCTGAGATCAGCAAATTCACTTTCAACGGAATTGATCCGACCTACTACGACCGCGCCATGCCGCATCGCGACCGGGGCTCGTTCGTGGTGGGTGGTGAAAACTACGGGCAAGGTTCCAGCCGCGAGCACGCCGCCTTGGCCCCGCGCTATCTCGGGGTCAAGGTCGTGCTGGCAAAAAGCTTTGCGCGGATCCATTGGCAGAATCTGATCAACTTCGGAATTCTACCGCTGCAACTGGTCCATCCCGAAGATTGGGAGACGATCGACCAGGAGGATGTGCTGGCCCTTCGTGATGTGCGCGCAGCGCTGCGAAACGGAAATGCCGTCAAGGTCGAAAACCAGACGAAAAGCCAGAGCTACGATACGGCGCACCCGATGAGCCGACGGCAGGCTGACATCGTGCTGCGCGGCGGTTTGATCAACGCGGCTCGTGAAAATCACACCCCAATACTCTCATGAACATCACCCCGGAAAATCCTCCGGTGCCCGCCAAGCCGTTGCACAAAAACGAAGCCCTGAAAGCCGGGAGCAATTCCCTCCGCGGCCACATCCTCCAGGATATCGAGGACCACGCGACGGGCACGGTCACCGAGGACAGCGCTCAACTCCTGCGCTTCCACGGCATTTACCCGCAGGACGACCGCGACCTCCGCAATGCACGCCGCAAGGAGGGCGCGGAAAAGGCGTTTATCTTCATGGCGCGCATCCGCGTGCCCGGCGGCATCTGCACGCCTGCGCAGTGGCTCGCGCTCGATGCCCTCGCCGACTCGCACACCAACGGCACGCTCAAGATCACCACACGCCAGGCGTTCCAACTGCACGGCATCCTCAAGGGCAACCTCCGCCCCTTGATCCACGAAATCAACCTCACCCTCCTCGACACGCTGGCCGCGTGCGGCGACGTCAACCGCAACGTGATGTGCAACCCGAATCCAGAAATATCATCGCTGCACGCCGAGACACTCCGCCTCGCGAAGGCCATCAGCGATCACCTCTCCCCGCGCACCCGGGCCTACCACGAGATCTGGATCGATGACGACCTCGTCGCCGGCGGCGAGCCCGACCACGAGCCGCTTTACGGCCCCACGTACTTGCCGCGGAAATTCAAAACCGTCATCGCCATTCCGCCGAGCAACGATGTGGACATTTATGCGCACGACCTCGGCTTTATCGCCATCGCGGATGCGGCAGGCCAACTCTCCGGCTTCAACGTCACCGTCGGCGGCGGCCAGGGCATGTCGCACAACCAGGAGGAAACCTATGCGCGCCTCGCCGATGTGCTCGGCTTCTGCCGCCCGGATCAGGTGGTCGAAGTTGCCGAAAAAGTCATGCTTGTGCAGCGCGACTACGGCGACCGTACCGAACGCAAGCACGCGCGCCTCAAATACACGATCGCGGACCGGGGAGTGGACTGGTTTCGCACCGAGGTCGAGCAGCGGCTCGATTACAAGCTCGAGGCGGCGCGGCCCTTCGAGTTCACCCACACGGGCGACCGCTACGGCTGGGTCGAGGGCGAGAACGGCACGAGCCATTTCACGCTCTTCATCCAGAGCGGCCGCGTCAAAGACACGCCCGACTACCCACTCAAAACCGCGCTCCGCGAAATCGCCCGCGTGCACTGCGGCGACTTTCGCCTCACGGCCAACCAGAACCTCATCATCGCGAACGTCGCGCCCGCCGAGCGCCCGCGCATCGATGAACTGCTGCGCCAATTCAAGCTCGACCGCGCCAACTCCGCCTCCGGCCTCGCCCTCAACGCCATGTCGTGCGTGGCGCTGCCCACCTGCGGCCTCGCCCTCGCCGAGGCCGAGCGTTACCTGCCCGAACTCGTCGCGCAGCTCGAGACCGAGATGGAGGCCGCTGGCCTGCGCGACGACGCCATCACGCTCCGCATCACCGGCTGCCCCAACGGCTGCTGCCGCCCGTGGCTCGGGGAAATCGGCTTCGTCGGTCGCTCGCCGGGCAAATACAACGTCTATCTCGGCGCCGCGTTCAACGGCTCCCGCCTGAACATTCTCTACCAGCCCAACGTGCTCACGACCGAAATCGTGCCACTGCTCGGCCCGATCATCCGCCACTACGCCATCGCACGCACCCCCGGCGAGCGCTTCGGCGACTTTGTGCTGCGCCTCGGCTACGTGACGCCAACCGGCACACCGGCCGATTTCCACGACAAAGCAAAAAAACCGGCCACCACCACATAGGGCACGGATCTTACTGATTTCTATTTTTCAAACCATGATCGATACCACTCGTAAACCCTCTTGGCTCCGGGCCAAACTTCCTGCCGGCCCCGCCTACCAAGCGACCCTCCGGTTGGTCAAAGAGCACAAACTCCACACCATCTGTCAGAGTGCAGGTTGCCCGAACATCGGCGAATGCTGGTCTCGCGGCACCGCCACCCTCATGATCCTGGGCGACATCTGCACCCGCTCATGTAATTTCTGCGCGGTTAAGACCGGCCGCCCGACGGAACTCGACCTCGGCGAGCCCGCGCGCGTAGCCGAGGCCGTCGCCCAGATGGGCTTGAAGCACTGCGTTATCACCAGCGTCTGCCGCGACGAACTGAAAGACGGCGGTGCGAGGGTGTGGGCCGCGACCATCCGTGCCATCCGCGAACGCAGTCCGCACACCGCCATCGAGGTGCTGGTTTCCGACTTCAGAGGCCAGCTAGAGCATTCAGACACCGTGCTCGACGCCCAGCCCGACATCTACAATCACAATGTCGAAACCGTGGAGCGCCTGCAAAAGCCAGTGCGCGTGACGGCCCGCTACGATCGCAGCCGCTCCGTACTACGCCACGCGAAAAGCCGCGGTTTCACGACGAAGACTGGCTTCATGCTTGGCCTCGGCGAGGAGCAGCCCGAGATCGAGCAGACCTTGCGCGACCTCGCCGGCGACAAAATCGATATCCTTACCATCGGCCAATACCTGCAACCCAGCCCGCAGCATTGGCCCCTCGCCCGCTGGGCACCGCCGGAAGAGTTCCAGCACTGGAAGCAATTCGCCCTCTCCCTTGGCTTTGGCGTCGTCGAGAGCGGCCCTTTAGTTCGCTCCAGTTATCACGCCGACGAACAGTCGCAGAAATACACCGGCGTCGAGCACCTCAACACCCGCTAAAACACTTTAGATGATTTGCGAAAGATGAATGTCTGATCTTGGCGAGTCGTTGCTTTCCCAACCTCATTCGATCACTCCGCCACCCAAACAAATATCGTGATCGTAAAAAATCGCAGACTGCCCAGGTGCGATGCCTTGGTCCAAACTTTCTAGGGTGACTTCCCAGCGCTTCTCGCCGAGCGGCCGGATCGCGCATGGCTGAAGGTGTGGGCCGTGCCGGACCTTCGCCAGCAGGTTGGTCGTCGTCGGTTCGCCCGCCGTCCAATGGACATCAGCCACCGTGAAATCCTTCAGGGCGTGAGTGAAACAATGGTCTGAATGTGAAACGAAAAGTGTGTTGGCTTCGTGGTCTTTCTTCACCACGCACCACGGTCCGCCGCTCAACCCAATTCCTTTGCGTTGGCCGATCGTGTAGAACCAGACCCCGTTGTGAGTCGCAAGTTTCCGGCCGGTCTCAAGCTCGACAATGTCTCCAGGTTTTTCGCCGAGGTGAAAGCGGACGAACTCGGGATATTTGATTTTCCCGAGGAAACAAATTCCCTGGCTGTCTTTGCGATCGCGGTTCGGCAGGTTGAGTTCATGAGCCATTTTTCGCACAGCCGACTTAGTGAGATGCCCGATCGGAAACCAGATCTGACTGAGTTGGGTTTGGTCGAGGCGATGGAGAAAATAAGTCTGGTCTTTGACCGCGTCGGGTGACCGCAGCAACAGAAACTTGCCGTCTCGTCGCTCGATCTGCGCGTAGTGTCCGGACACGACCTTCGTGAAGCTCGCGTCGATCTTGTCGAAGAACAGGCCGAACTTGATCCATGAATTGCAGAGGATGTCGGGACTTGGTGTGCGGCCTTGCTTCAATTCAGCGAGCACGTGCGAGACGACGCGCTCCTCATATTCGGTTTGCAGCGAGACGACTTTTAGCGGCACGCCGGCCTGATCGCACACTGCGCGCACGTATTTCAAATCGTCTTCCCAAGGACAATCGCCGAGGAAGGCGAGTTCTTCCTGCAGCCAAATCTTGAGATAAAAAGCCGTCAATTCGGTCTGCCCCGCCTGTTTGGCCAGATGGAGCGCCACCGAACTGTCCACACCGCCTGAGAGTAACACGGCAACTTTCATCAATTGATCATTAAATATCAGTGCTTTTTTGAAAAACTGCCGTGACCACGAAGAGCCGCCTTTTTTCCAGTCTGCCGTCCACGTTTCTGCATATGGGGGAGCGCTCCGTTAGTGAAATGATAGAGGTTCTGCTCTTGGCGTTCAATCATCGCGCAGGCTCCAACGGCTGCGCCGAAATTTCCAGCATTCGTTCGATGGGCAGACGGGCGCGATCCGTAATTTCTTTACTCAACTCAATCCTCGGCGCGAGTTTGGCCATGCAATCGCGCAGCTTCTCAAGCGTATTCATCTTCATGTATTTGCACTCGTTGCAGCGGCAATTATCCGTGGGCGCCTTCATCACGTCGAACACCGGCGCGCAGAGGAATTCTTTGTTGGGGCATTCCTTTTGCAACCGATGGATCATGCCGGACTCGGTCACGATCACGAATCGTTTGGCCGGACTGCCCTTGCAGTAGGTGATCATCTTTTCCGTCGAACAAATCGCATCAGCAAGATCGCGCACTTCCCGGAGGCTCTCCGGATGAACCACGATCTTTGCGTCCGGGTACTTCTCGCGCATCCGCAGAATCCCGTCGCGACGGAACTCAACGTGAGCATAACAATTGCCCCGCCAGAGCGTCATCGGGCGACCGGTCTGCTCCATCACCCATGCGCCGAGATTTTCGTCGGGCACAAAAAGCAGGTCTTTGTCCTTGGGCGCGGCCTCGACGATTTTTACCGCGTTGCCGCTGGTGCAAATCACATCGGTCAGCGCTTTCACTGCGGCGCTACAATTGATGTAGGAGATGGTCCAGAAGTTCGGGTTCGTCTTCTGCAACGCCGCGAGTTGGTCGGCGGGACAGCTTTCTTCGAGCGAGCAGCCCGCGTCCATGTCCGGCAGCAAGACAATTTTGTTTGGATTCAAAATCTTCGCCGTTTCCGCCATGAAATGAACCCCGCAAAAGACGATGACATCCGCACTGGTCTCGGCTGCCTGTTGCGAGAGACCGAGAGAATCGCCCACGTAATCCGCCACGTCCTGAATCTCCGGCACCTGATAATTATGGGCAAGAATAACGGCATTGAGTTGCTTCTTGAGCCCGAGGATCTCGCGCGCGAGCGGCTCGAATTGCCCCTTCGGCATCGGCTTGCGCAACTCGAGCCCCTCCACGCCGCGTGGTTGAGTTTCAGCCAAATTTATCATTCCCTAAAATTACCGCTCCGTTCCACTAGAGTCAATGGATGTTGGGTGTCCGTTGGTTTCGGCCCTTTTTACACCTCAGTCATTGGAGACTACCCGCAGCCGCAGCCGCCACCAGCACTGGGGTTCTCGGCGCCCGGGCCGCCCTGGGGCTGTTCGTCCGCCGCCACTGGGATGACTTCAAAACCAATGTCTCGAAGGGCGATTTCTTCGCGAATACGGCGAATGAGGGCGTAGGCTTTCTCATCCGGCTCACAGACCGTGCGCAGTTGAATCTTGACGGGTTTGCCGACAAACTGCGGATAGGCCTTAACCATTTCCCCATCGAGAATGAAGGAAAGATAGGCGTTGAGTTTTCCCACAAGCTGATGGTGCTGGGCTTCGTCGCCCTCCCAGAGACGGTTTTCGTACATCGCAAGAACGAGTGTGTCCGCATGGGTGTCGTGGGTAAAGGTGTCGAGGACGCCGGGATGTTCAAGTCCGTTCATCACGCGGGGAACCTCTGGGGAACCTCCGGCAACTACGCTTCGGAGTTGGGGTTGGATGGTTGGGGCAGTTGTTTTCATGGCGAGTCGGGGCTGATAGTCATTTTGGGTTTGTTATGAAGAACAACTCACTTCCAGGTCTCCGGCCCAGTCCGGTGGCAGCGCTGCATAGTGCACATTTTCCGCTTGTTCATCAAAAGGTGTCTCTAAAACTTTAAGGAGCTTAGCCACTTCCGAAAAGTCATCGTTTTGCGCTTTTTCGATCGCGGTTTGAGCGAGATAATTGCGCAAAATGTATTTTGGATTAACGGCATGCATTGCCCGTCTGCGCTCTGCATCGATGCGGCTCTCAAGCGCTAGTCGTGTCCGGTATTGAACTGCCCACGCATCGAAAGCTAGGCGATCAATGAACAAGTCACGAATCGGTTCGTCGGCATCGCGGCGATTAATCTGCAAATTGCCCAACTGTCGGAAAAACAGTGTGAAGTCGACCTGCGATGCCTGCATCACGGAAAACATAGCATCAAACAACTTGTCATCCTCGGGCTGCCTGGTTTGCAGACCAAGTTTAGCGTGTAATAAGTCATCCCATTGAGACGCGTAGGCAGTTTGATATTCTGCTAATGCTGCTTCGGCCTCCTCCACGGTGCCTATTAGCGGCAATAAAGCTTGCCCGAGAGCTTGGCAATTCCAGTGCCCGATGGGTGGCTGATTGCAATAAGCATAGAGTCCCTGCTGATCCGTATGATTGCAAATATGCCTGGGATCAAAAGCTTCCATGAAGCCGAAGGGGCCATAGTCGAGTGTCAGACCCAGAATCGACATATTGTCGGTATTCATCACGCCATGCATAAAACCCACGGCTTGCCAGTGCGCGATCATTCGCGCGGTACGCCGGGTCACTTCGGCCAGGAGGTCTTGATAGGGATTTTTAGACGCTCTCAGTTCCGGATAAAAGTTGACGATCACATAGTCTGCCAGGGTCTTTAAATCGTCCTTGCGATCGTTGGAAAACCAATGTTCGAACGAGCCAAACCGAACGAAGCTGGGGGCCATCCGGGTTACCACAGACGCGGTTTCCATCGTTTCACGCCGCACGGGGATTTTTGAGCCGGTCACGCACAAGGCCCGGGTCGTTGGGATGCCCAATCCTGCCATCGCTTCGGAGCATAAAAACTCCCGGATTGATGAGCGTAAGACAGCCCGGCCATCGCCCCTGCGGGAGTAAGGTGTCTGGCCCGCGCCTTTGAGCTGCAATTCCCACGGGCCCTGTGGCGTCGCGACTTCGCCCAGCAAGATGGCCCGGCCATCGCCCAGTTGCCCAGCCCATACGCCAAACTGATGGCCGGAATACACCGCCGCGAGTGGCTTGGACTGAGCCAGGATGCGGTTGCCGGTGAAGGCCTCAATGGATGTCTGCTGAACCAGTCCTGAGCGGGACAAGCCAATCAAATGCGCGGCTCGTTCGCTGATGCCGACGATATACGGATCGGGCAAGGGAGTTGGTGCCAGCCGGGTAAAGAACTGCGGCGGCAGCGCCGCGAACGAATTACCAAGCTCTAAGATATCGCTTGTCATCTGAAAAGTGGTTTGAGGAGTTGCGTTCACTGGAATTTCACAAGATCAAAATTTTGCTAACGGGTTGTTGCACGAAAAGGGAGTTCCGCTGTTTTTCACTTTGCCATCCGGTCTTCCCCATAAGGTGGAGTGCTCCGCAGTCTAGGGTCGTCCACCGGCGTTCCAATGGTGAAATGATAAAGGCTCTGCCAGGTGCGATCTTTCAAGCCCAAGGCGCGGTGCAACACGTCATCAAAGTAACACCCGATCCCCGTGGCGCGCATCCCGGCTGCTTCGGCTCCCAGATAAAGGCTCTGGCCAATCAGGCCCGTCTCCCAAAAAAGTTGCCGATATGCCTGCGGACCACGCGTGCGCAGGGCTGGCTCGAAATGCGCCAGCATTCCCAAACTGAAAGCTCCGTCCGCGGCGATGTCCTGATGGCAGGAGAGGGTTTTTGCGAATTCGCGCAGATCGCCTCTTTCCAGTGCAAAGAGAGGACACTCCTCCGGCTGCTCGCATTTCCAAAGGAAGTCAGGCCGGAAAGCCGCGCGCAAAGTATCGAGCTGCTGCAAGTTACGCATCCAGAGATAAAGCCCGGGCTCCAGCCCGGTGACTCGATGGACGAAGAGCACGAGATGAACGCTGACCGGGAGGTCCCACAGGTCAAAAGGGGGAACCTGCGGCCGGGGCAGAGTCAGGTCCAGGAGTTGGAGGAAGGCGGCCTGCGACAGCGGCGTGGTGCCATCGAAATCCACCGCGCTGCGGCGTTGTCGAATGATGGCTCCCGCCGGCAGCAGGCACGGCACCGGCCGGGGATCGGGCCAGCATGATCCGGGGGACGAAGGAGGGGAGTTCAAGTCGGGCGGCGGGACGGTGGCGGCGGCGACTTCATCAATCAGTGGCCACTCCGTATGTCCTTTGCTGAGCTGATTGGGCTGTCCAAACCACTGGAGCGGAGAGTGCGGAGCCGGCAAGGGAAAGGGAGGCTGCGGTGGGCCTGCCTGCCGCGCGCGCTTGTCTGTGTGTGCCTCGCAAGCAAGCGGCGCAGTCAGACCGGTCTGAATCCAGACCAGGGCTTCGGGAATCTCCGGTTCGAGTGGTTGCGCTGGCTGATTGAGTCCAAGCAACCAGATAAGATATTCCGGAGAACCGGTCTGAAGCCGGGCATTCCAGCCCAGCGTGGCCGCGGAAAAACTCACCGCCGCCAGCGCATGACCAAGGTCGTGTTGGCAATAGCGAAAGGCCCGCTCGCCATATTTCCACGCCTCCCGCCACGGAATGGAGGTCAAAGCCAGATAGAATCCCCCTGGAGCCGCCGCCTCTTCCCAGCGACAGCGCAGTTCCAGGGTATGATCACGGCTCAGATAATGATAGGCGCCACCGTGGGCGGCGATTCCCTCCACTGGCGGGAGGAGGGCATACGCCTCGGTGGGGTGGAGGTTGCCGCTCGAAGGATTGATCCTCAGCGCCCACCGGGCTCCTGGGGTCTCCTTCCAAGCGGAAAGCGCCAGCGACAGTTCAAAGAAGAGTCCCAGAGTTCGCCCGGTCAAAGCTTGAGCGGTTCTGGGCTGGCCGGAGAAAAGTTCGGCCAAGGGCGGAGACTCCTCTTCCCGTGCGATCGGAAGCTCGACCCGGGGTGCTCCCGGGAATTCCCGGAAGGGATTGGGCTGATCGGCCCACTCGAGGTAACCGAGGCTGCGCGCATAGCGCTCCAAGTGATGTTTGGTTTCCTCGTGATAGGAGAGTGTTTTTTCGAGCGCGGCATTCCGCGGCGGGGTTGTCATATTAAAAGTATTTCCTTCGGCGGCGGGCAAACAAAGCCTCGTCAAGTGGCGGTCCTAAATTCTTTTTCGGTTCATGCACTCGAGCTCACGGCATCTCAGTCGGCTTGGGGTCGCGCGCCGACCCTTCGATGGGATTCCGTCTGCGCGCCTCCGAGTTCCTAAAGCGCTTGCTTGGGAAAAGAGTAAGCGGCTCCATGGGGATCGAAAAGCGATTTATTAAAGTTTTTTCTTTGGAAAGAATTGAGCGATTCGGCTGGCCTTGGAGACGGTTGGCTGTAAGTTTTACCCTCATGACAAAACGTGGTGCTGCTCGCAAGAAATCCGATCTGGTTCCCAGTCGGCAAGCGATCCTGCCCCTGCTCAAGCAGCAGGGGCCGAGCGACTCTGAAGCCTTGGGCGCGCAATTGGGTATCTCCGCCATGGCCGTTCGGCAGCACCTTTACGCGCTGCACGCTCAAAAGCTGGTGACCTATAAGGAAGAACAGCGCCCCATCGGACGGCCAGCCAAGATGTGGGGCCTGACGCCAGCCGCCGAGTCCCATTTCCCCGATGCCCATGCCGGCTTGACCGTGAATTTGCTCAACGCGGTCGAACAAACCTTCGGCGAACAAGGCGTCAAGCGCGTCGTGTTGCAAAGCACTCACCAGCAGATCGAGAATTACCGATCCCGCATCCCGGCTCGTGCCTCGCTTCAGAATCGGCTAAAAACGTTAATCGCTCTCCGTAACGAAGAAGGCTACATGGCGGAAGTACAGCGCCAGCCCGACGGCTCATTCCTCCTGATTGAGAACCACTGCCCCGTCTGCGCCGCTGCTACGGTGTGCCCCATGCTGTGCGACTCTGAACTTGATGTCTTCCGTGCGGTCCTGGGAGAGAGTGTCGTCATCAAGAGGACGGAGCACATGCTGGCGGGAGCCCGCCGCTGCGTTTACCACATCCGCAGAGACTTGTGAGGCGTAATTTACTAACAAAATGAACACTGACGTTTTTCCTAACCCCATCTCCAGCGCCATCGAACCGCTCCGCACGAGGTTGCTGGAGCATCCACTCTACTCCCGTTTCCAAACGCTGGAGAATCTGCGGATTTTCATGGAGCACCATGTGTTCGCGGTCTGGGATTTCATGTCGCTGCTGAAAGCGCTGCAGCGGCAGTTGACCTGTGTGAACGTGCCTTGGGTGCCGCAAGGGGAACCTGCGGTGCGCGTACTGATCAACCAGATCGTTCTCGGCGAAGAAAGCGACTGCAGCCCCGACGGTCGGTCCAGCAGCCATTTCGAACTCTACCTGGAAGCGATGCTCGAGGCGGGTGCGGCGACGGCGCCGATGGACGAATTCATTCGCCTACTCTGCAACGGGGTGGAGGTGGAAGCGGCCCTGGAGGCGGTGCGAGCCCCGGAGTGCGTGCGGGACTTCGTGGCGGGGAGCTTTCAGGTCATCCGGGAGGGGAAAATACATGCGGTGGCGGCGGCGTTTACTTACGGGCGCGAAGATTTAATTCCATCGATGTTTGGCGAACTGGTGGCGAGCCTTAACACTCAATTTCCCGGCAGGGTGGAGACGTTGCGCTATTACTTGGATCGACACATCCAACTCGACGGCGACGAGCACGGCGAGCTGGGGCGGCAGATGGTGGCGAGCCTGTGTGGTAACGATCCCCTTCTCTGGGAAGAAGCGCGTGAGGCCGCAGTGAGGGTGCTTAAGCAGCGCCTCGCGCTCTGGGACGGAATCAGCGCCGCGATTGGGATCGCCCGCTGATCGGGGGCGAGGAAAGCGAAGACGTGGCCTTGGAAAATGCGCGATTAATCACGCCGGTAGGGACCGCGAAACTGTCTGGCTTCGCCGCCTGTGCTCTGGGTCTTCCATCCCGGTATTGGGCGCCTATGGCAATGGAAACCGGCTGGTGAAGGCGACGACGTCGCGGCGGATAGCTGCCAGTTTGGCGTCGTCTTCCCGCACCTGCAGGGCGGCGTGGAGGAAATCAGCGATTTGCATCATATCCTCTTCCTTCAAGCCCCGGGTCGTCATAGCGGCGGTTCCGATGCGGATGCCTCCGGTTTTGGTGATCGGCTCGGTGTCGAAGGGGATGGCGTTTTTGTTCACCGTGATGGCGGCCTTGTCGAGGGCAGTGGAGGCGTCGCTGCCATGGATGCCCTGGGGCCGCAGATCGACAAGCATGAGGTGGTTGTCGGTGCCGCCAGAAACGATCCGGTAGCCGAGCATAGCCAGTCGCGCCGCGAGGGCCTTGGCGTTGGTGACAATTTGTTCCGCGTATTCCTTGAAGGATGGTTGCAGGGCTTCGGCCAAACAGACGGCCTTGGCTGCGATCACGTGCATGAGCGGGCCACCTTGGACGCCAGGGAAAACGCGGGAATCCACTTTTTTGGCAAATTCTTCCCGACAAAGGATCAGGCCGGCCCGGGGTCCGCGGAGGCTTTTATGGGTCGTCGTGGTGACAAAATCGGCATGGGGCACCGGGCTGGGGTGAGCGCCCCCGGCGACGAGGCCGGCAATGTGGGCCATGTCCACGAAGAGGTAGGCGCCCACGGAATCGGCGATTTCCCGCATCCGGGCGAAATCAATCGTCCGGGAATAGGCGGACGCTCCGGCGGTGATCATTTTGGGTTTCACCTCTATTGCCTGCCGGGCGAGAGCATCGTAGTCGAGACGTTCGCTTTCCTGGTCGACCCCGTATTGAGCGACTTCATAGAGTTTTCCGGAAAAGTTGGCTTTGTGTCCGTGGGTGAGATGGCCGCCGTGGGCGAGATCCATGGTGAGGATGCGATCGCCGGGATCGAGGACGCTAAAATAAACGGCCATATTGGCTTGGCTGCCGCTGTGAGGCTGGACATTGACATGGTCGGCACCGAAAAGCTTCTTGGCGCGTTCGATCGCAAGGGTCTCGACGACATCGACATGTTCGCAGCCGCCATACCAACGGCGACCGGGGTAGCCCTCGGCGTATTTATTGGTCAGGCAGGATCCTTGCGCTTCCATCACCGCCTGGCTGGTGAAGTTTTCGCTCGCAATGAGCTCCACGTGTTCGAATTGGCGGTGGAGTTCCTCCCCGATCGCGGCGGCGATTTCAGGATCGGCGGCGGCAAGGGATTTTTGAGAATCGGTGGATGGAGTTGGAGTAGTGGCCATAGGAGATTTTTCGATAAAGGTGAGAAGTCCGGGGAGGCTTTTTTTGATCGCGTCGCGGCAGACGTCGTAGGTGCGTCGTCCCATGCCGATGGGGTCGGGAACGTCGGGGGGATTGGACGCCGGGATCCCTTCCCGTTCGAATTCCCGGACCAACCAGGTCTTGCCTCTGGAGGTGGGAAAATAGGCTTCGAGGAGCCGCTTGTGGTCGCGGGTCATGGCGAAAATGTGGGTCGCGTTTCGCACCAGTTCGTCCGAGACGGGTTGACTGCAAAAGCTCTTAAGATTGATCCCGAGCGCGGAGAGGGCGGCCACCGCATCCGGACTAACGGATTGGCCGCGTCCGGCATTGACCCCGGCGGACTGGACATGAATATCCCCCCGGGAGCCAAGGAGCTTCTTAAAAAGCCCCTCCGCCATCGGACTTCGGCAAACATTGCCGGTACATACAAAGAGAATGGATTTCATGTTGGACCCTAAAAATGCAGGCGGATGGGGGGGAAGTCAAACTCTCGGCGGGAGAAGACGGAAAAATCGTGGAGGTTTTACCCAAGCGCTTTGGGCTTGTGGGCTCAGACATCCTGATCCCGAGGAATTGCCATGAGTCGATGTTGGAGTACCCCCTTCAGGCGGCTCTGGGTGGGGACCGGCTAAAGCCGGGACTCCCACGGTCCGAGCGGGCCGTCGGTTTTCCATGCTCCAGGAGCAGCTGGAGGGACCTCGGCCCCGGGGTCTTGGGAAGCTGTCCCGGACGCCGGGGACGGCGTCCCTCCAAGAAGCTCCAACCCGCGCTAACCGGTGAATTTTTTCAAGCGGCCCAAGGCTCGCCGGCCCAGGTCAAAGATCTGGTCAGACCCGGTCATTTTCATCCGGGCTCCGTCGCGGGTAGGATGTTCGAGAGAGGCCATCCGGTCTAGGTTGATCATGAGCGAGCGGGAGAGCCGAACAAAGGGAGGGTGGGGCAGGGATTCCTCGCAGGAACGGAGGGACCGGCAAACGAGAAGCGGCGCCTGTCCCTCGATATGGAAGCGGGTGAAATCGCCGTCGGCTTCCAAAGCGACGAGATCTTTCTGGGTGGTCACGACCGTACGTTGCGGCGTGCGGAGACAGATTTGGTCCCCAGGTTGGTAGGGGGTGAGGTCCTCTTCCTGCTTGCAGACAGCGGTTAGCCTGGCGATGGCGTCGGCGAGACGAAGGGGGGAGACCGGTTTCAGCAGATAATCGACGGCATGAACATCAAAGGCTTGGACCGCGTGTTTGGCGTAAGCGGTCACAAAGACCACCTTGGGGGCCTTGGCCACATCTTTCAAAAGCTCGAAGCCATTCTGGCCGGGCATTTTGATGTCGAGAAAAACCGCATCCGGCTTTTCCGTTCGGATTAATTCCTCCGCCGCCCGGACGCGAGCGGCTTCGCCCACAATTTTGACCTCGGGATGGGCGCTGAAGAGATGGCGCAGCCCCTGCCGAGCCAGTCGTTCGTCGTCCACCAAAATCACGCGGAGCATGGTTCGCCCTCCAGTTTCAAAGTCGCATGAACCATTCCGTCGCATTCGCTGAGGGAAAGTTCGTGCCGGTCCGGGTAGTGGAGCGCAAGGCGTCGGCGCAGAATCTCCAATCCCACCCCGTGGGCATCGGCAGTATTTGTGGCCAGCGACCCCGTATTGGCGACATCAATGAAGAGACCGCCTTCTTTCGACTCGGCAACAATGACCACATTCCAAGGCGGATCACATTCTTGGAAGCTGTGTTTGACCGCATTTTCCACCAGAGGCAGGAGGAGGAAGCAGGGCACATTGCCACTGCGGGCGATTTCATCGGTGGTGATCTCGACCTCCAGTTCTTCCGCAAAACGGGTTTGCTCAATCCGCAAATAATTCATCATCGCTTCAATCTCTTCGGAGAGGGGAACCAGAGTGTCGAAGCGGTGATCGAGTGAATAGCGGAGGTAGTCGGCAAGTTCCCGGACCATGGTGGAGCCGGTCGGGGAATCCGGCTGCACGACTGTGGCGATGCCATTAAGGGCATTAAAAAGAAAGTGCGGATCGAGCTGACTGCGAAGGAGCTGCAGTTCCATCCTCTGGGCGTCGGCCCGCGACTCGGCCGCTCGGAGGACATTGGCTTGGGAGGCCCGTTCCGCCCGAAGCCAAAAATAGAAAAGACTCCAAAGCATGTACACGAGCCAGAAGAACATCATCCGCATGAGCCAAAGTTCCAGCAGGCTCCACGACGGATCCTTCCACCCCGTGTAAATGATGAAGAAGTGGGCGGCGGCAGACTGAACCAGGGTGGCCGCCAAACTCAGGCCAATGATCCACCCGGCGGTCTCTATCCCAAAGTGAACGAATTTCCTTAGACGCCGATAGGCGCGTTGGAGGCCGGCGGTCAACGCGAGGCAAAGCAAAAGCTGAAAGACGGAGATCGCCAGTGCGGACAAAACGTCCAGGTGCAGACTGACCAGAGCGAAGAAAAGAATTGAGAAACCAAACCACATCGCGACGGTGGCCCGCCAGAATGGGAGGCGTTTCCAATAGTGGGAAAATGACTGCACAACCCTATGTTGCGACCGGAGGAGACCAAGGTCAACGCGTTCTCTGGTCCATTCATCGAGTTTCCGGCCCATCTGGTCGAATGGGACGGGGAATCCCCAGTCCCCCCGCACCGGCGCCGCCCAAGCCGCTCCGGGAACGGCGGCCGCCGCCACGCCCAGCAGGCTTTTTTTCGGGCTTAGGCCTTGGGGGGGCGTTTGTGGTCATTCCCCTACCCGTCAGACACGACAAACCGAGGCGCAAGGAAGGCAGGCCCCAGCACTCCCGCAGGCATGCTGACTCCGGGGGGAGTGGCACCTCGGAACGAGATTTTATCGAAAGCGATGCAAATTGGCTTTCCCAATTGGCCACGTCTTCCAGAATGGATCTTCATGAGCGAAAGCGAACCGAATCTCCAGGAACTCAAAATTCGAGCCCAAACCCTCAAGCCAACCCTCTGGCTCGGAAAGGCTGGCGCGACCCCGGAACTCCTCGCCGCCCTGAACGAAGCTCTCGAGCGTACCCAGCTGGTCAAATTGCGCTTTGAAGGATTTAAGGCGGAACGCAAACGTATCGCGCGAGAACTGGCCGAACAGGCCGGAAGTCGATTGGTGTCGCAAGTGGGTCACACGGCGGTTTTTCATCGGGCTCGAGCCCAGGAAACTGTCGGCGACGAAGACGCCTCCTCCGACTCCGAAACTATTCCCAGCTGATCAAACTCCTCCCGGAGCGGATTGGTTATCGAAAAACTGCGGCCGAAGCTCCGGCACCCCTCATCTCACGATTTCCGCCGGGCCAAGTAAACCGTGCTAGCCGATTCGAGGTCTTGGATCGGATTGTAAAATTTGACTACCTTCGCCCGTGGTTGATCGAAGACCCGACCCAGCGAACTGAGAAATTCTTCATCCGGCTGGCCGTCCGCCCACATGGCAAAAACGCCGTCCGGGTGGAGGTGTCCGGCCAGACGCCTTAAGCCTGCGTCTTCATAAAAGCGGGCATTGTCGGGATGGAGTAAGTGGCGCGGGGTATGGTCAATGTCGAGGAGGATGGCATGGAAACGGCGGGCCGGGTCTTCAGGATCGAGTCCCGGGGAGGCGGCTTGGGCAAAAAAGTCCGCCGCCACCATCCGGCAACGGGAGTCCGCAGTGAGCGTGACTCCGAGCGGAACCAAACCGGCCTGATGCCATCCGATGACTTCAGCCAGCGCATCGATCACCAGCACCGACCGGACGGAGGAAAACTCCAAGGCGGCCCGGGCTGTATAGCCCAATCCGAGACCTCCCACCGCAACATCCCAATCCGTTCCCGTAAGGGCACCAAGGCCAAGGCGGGACAACTCTTCTTCCGCCACATGGAAGAGACTCGACATAAGAAACTCCTCATTGAGAATCACCTCATAGACTTCCTCATTGTCGAGCAGGGGAACCTGCCTCCGGCGGAGAGTCAATTTTCCCAAGGCCGAATCGCAATGAGCCAGCTCTTCAAAACGAAGACTCATGAGGACACCCCGACCCGAACTTTCCTGTGCTCTGATCCCATCAGCGGGGAGTGGCTGAACGCACCCGGGTCGATGGACATTTGGGTGGGATGATCGGTTGCGATGTTTTTTTAACTCGCGAAAACTTGGCCAGCAAACGTTCGAAAAATCTGGCCCGGCCTGCCACCGGGGCCACTTTTCTTCTGACCGTGGCCTCGCGGGCCTCCCTCAGTCGCACCAAGGTGGGATCTTCGTAGCCAGCCCGGAGAAACGCCTTCCGGCGATGATTTTCCGCCATGTGCAAAAGCACTCCATTGGTCTTCAACATTTCATCCGCCATCCGAAGGATGCGCCGGTTGGGCAACATTTCCGGACAGGCTCGACGCACCATGCCAAAAGCCGGGGCCGGTCGATATCCTGCGGCCGTGATCACCGTGATTGCCGAGGCGGTGGAACGACTAATGCCCGCCTCACAATGAACCAAAAGACCCCAATCCGTGAGTGATTCCATCCCCCGACCAAAGGCCACCAACCGGGCGACATGGTCTTCCTCCGGCCGAGTGTACCGCGCAAACATTGGCAACGTCATTTCAATATCATCGAGATCATTGAAAATCAGCTGCAGCGTGTAGAGGGTGGATTTGGGCTGATCCAAGGGGGTTTCCCGGTCATCCGGATCAATCAAACTCACAAAGTGGGTCACCAAGGCTTCGTGGAAACACGAAACTCCAAGTCGAGGGCAAACCATCAAACGCATGGATTGAAATGCTAGGCATCGATTCCCTATGTGACAACGGCAAATCGACTGCGATGAACACACGCCCGATTGGCCGCCCAGTGGAAATCTTCCGAAAACGCTCCTCCCAACTGTGAAACAATACCCGGCGGGTTTTGCTCGCTTTACCCCCAACTTTCCACGAACTTCCCTCCTGCGAGATGGATTATGACGTCACGATCATTGGAGGATCTCTTTCCGGGGCCTCAACGGCGCTAATGCTCCGGCGGGAGAATCCGGAACTGCGGGTTTTGATCGTAGAAAACTCTCCCCGCTTCACGAGACGGGTGGGTGAAGCCACCGTGGAAGTGGGCGGATTTTTTCTCAGTCGAATTCTCGGACTGACCGAATTTCTCAACCAGACCCAAATCGTCAAACAAGGACTGCGCTTTTGGTTCGCAAATGCAGAGACGGAAACCCTCTCGGAATCCAGCGAGATTGGTCCGCGTTATTTGGCCCGTCTGCCATCATATCAACTCGACCGCTCAGTCCTTGATGAAGAAGTCCTGCGGCGCGCCTGTGCTGCCGGAGCCGAGTTGCGCCGCTCCGCCCGGGTTAGAGAAGTCGAGTTGGTTCCCGGCGGCCTCCAACTCGTGTCCGTGCGGGAAGGCGAGGAAACCACCACAATCCGTACGCGCTGGGTCGTCGATGCCTCCGGCGTCGCCTCCGTTCTTCCTCGCCAGGAAGGTTGGTGGAAATCCAACACCCAACACCCCACCGCCGCCGTGTGGGGTCGTTGGAAAAACGTCAAACATTGGGACGGTCGCGAACTCGCAGCTCAATACCCTGAGTGGGCCGCCGCCTCCTACGGAATCCGCGGCACCGCCACAAACCACATCGTTGGCGATGGCTGGTGGAGCTGGTGGATTCCCCTCAAAGGAGGCGATGTCAGCATTGGCATCGTCATGGACACCCGCTTGGTCGAATGGCCCCAGGATGGCCGAAGCCAAGGTGAACGAATGAAAACATTTTTGCGGCAGCACCCGGTCGCTCGGGAATTATTGGCCGAGGCGGAATGGACCGAAAACGATGTCCATTGGCGACGCAACCTTTCCTACGCCAGCACCACTTGTGCCGGCGATGGCTTTGTCGTCGTGGGCGACGCGGTAGCCTTCTTGGATCCCCTTTACAGCCCGGGAATCGACGGAATCGCCTTCACCACGATCGGCGCGGTGGAAGTCATCACCGGGCAATACACCAAGCAATCGGCACCTGAGCGCGCTGCCAATTATGATCGGATGGTCGCCCAATATTACCAGCGTTCGTTCGAAGCCCTCTATCAGGATAAATACCAATACATCGGAGAATACGATCTGATGAAGATCGCCTTTCTCCTCGACCTGGGACTCTACTATTTAGGAGTGGTGACCAAACCCTATTTGAAGGGTCGTGAGGCTATGCTGATTCTCCCATTCAGCGAGCGCGCCTCGTGGTCGGCATTTTTCATTATGCGGCTTTACAACCGTCGCTTCGCGACCATCGCCAGTCGGCGGCGGCGTCTCAATGGCCTCGGCCGGTATAATCGTGGCCGCCAGTTCTTCCTTAAAAGCTACACCCTCGATCGAGGGGAACTTCTCCGAATGCTTGGGCCCTTACGCGAATGGTTGGTCCTGGAGCTCACAGAGGGCTGGAGAACCTGGGGAAAAAGCGCGTACCCTGCGGTTCCGGACCCGGATTTCGATTCCGAAAAAAAAGCGCAACTTGAGACGGCGCACCGACAAGTTGCCACAACCGAACTCTCCAAAGGAAAGCAACCCGCCTAAGATCCCGCAAACTCGAGGAGCCGAGCATTGCGCCCATCTGCCAACCGAGATCAGCAGCTGACGTACCAGAAGTCCCGCCGGGACGGCATCTCGCTGCATCCCCTCCGTTGAACCGAATTCGTCCGCCGCGATCTCCGTCACGTCATCCCCCGCAGGCTCGGCTCCATTCGCTAGCACTGGTTTTTCCCTTAGTCATCGTTCGACCCGTCAACCGGCTTGGGCATTTCTCGCCAACCTCCCCCTTGGTCCAAAAAGAGCGCCATTCGCGCACTTAATTTTTCCAGGCTCTCAGGGTTTGTTCAACCCTGGGTGTCGTCGGAGGAATCGTTCCTCGCCTCAGAGACATCCTTTACCGTTCGGCTTATTCGATTTCAAGCACAGCAACCGGATTCAAGCTGTATTGGAGGACATGGAACCGATCCGTAAGTGCAAAATACACAGCAGTCTCCCTGCTTGGGCTTCAGCTTCTCCCCGCACTGAGGGCAATCCCACAAAAACCGACATGCATCGGTAGGCATCGTCGTTGTTTCTTGATGGCCTTGTCGGCAGACGCAATTTTCATGGGAGAGAGCGATACTCCTTCCCGTTTTCCTTCCAAAGGCTATATCCACGATGTGCCCCCGTCACCGAACGCAATTGAGCTAGTGCACATCCTTCATCATTTATCATTCCTATGCTCCTAGACCACACCGATAGCAATGGCTTTTACCCGCTCATCCGCATTCTCCCCATGGTGGGAAACCCGGTCGGAGAAAACCCCATCGACCTGCTGTTCAACCACTTCTTTGAACGCCAGCAAGCTCCCTATCGCTTCATGAAATTTCATGTCAAAAGCCCGGACGATCTTGGCGTCTGCGTTGCAGGAGCGCGCAAGATGGGATTCGCCGGATTCGCCATCACCGTCCCGTATAAAATCGCCATCGTCCCGCACTGCGACGAAATCGAGCCAGCAAGCGCCGGCGTCGGAGCCATTAATTTCATCACGTTTGAGGGCCCGGACCGCCGCGCAGTCGGAAAAAATACCGATGGCATTGCGATCTGCAGTTCCATTCAGCAAAAGCACTCGATCGAGGGGAAACACTTCCTGATCCTCGGGGCAGGAGGTGCCGCGCGTGGCATCGGTGCGGAAATCGCTCGTCAGGGTGCGGCATCCATCACCGTCGCCGCACGCGATCCCGGAAAGAGCGCACCAGTCGCACAGGCATTCCGCCACTTCGGAAGAACAGACTTTGCAACACAAACCATCCCGTGGACGGGGCCGCTAAAAATCCCCGTCGGTACCGATGTCGTGCTCAATGCCACCCCCGTGGGCGCTTTCCCCGAATCCGGCGAACTCGATCTCGATTGGGGTTCACTGGCTACTGTCGCGATGGCCGTCGATGTCATCACCGGCCCCCGCACCACCCATTTCCTCCGCAAAGCCCACGCCTTGGGCCTGCTCACAGCAGACGGCGTCGACATGCTCGTTGATATCGTGCACGTCGGACTCGAGGGTTTCGGCGTCACTGTTCCTCGCGAGGAAATCGACGCCTACGCCCGCAAACTCTCCGGCGAATCGCTCACCAAATAAAACCTCATCTCCCTCGGGCATGCAGCGCGTGCATTCATTTTCAATTTGCCGTCATGCCCTTCTATGGCCAAAGGGTGAGATTCCCTTCCATGGCGGTTCAGGCGCCGAGGTAGGCTTCCTGCACGCGGGGGTTTTGCAAAAGTTCTGCGCCGCTGCCGGAGAGCGTGATCGTGCCGGTTTCGAGCACAGCGGCGCGGTGGGCAAGACGCAGTGCGATATTGGCATTTTGCTCGACGAGGAGAACGGTGACGCCGGCTTTGTTGATCTCACGCACCACATTGTAAATCTCCTTTACGAGCTTGGGCGCGAGGCCCATGGAGGGTTCGTCGAGCAGGAGGGTGCTCGCACGGCTCATGAGGGCGCGGGCGACAGCGAGCATTTGCTGTTCGCCGCCGGAAAGTGTGCCGGCGGGCTGGGAAAGCCGTTCGCGCAGGCGCGGGAGGGTGGCGAGGATCCGCTCAAGATCCTCGGCCACGGCTTTGTGATCCTTGCGAATCCATGCGCCGATGCGGAGATTTTCCATCACGGTGAGATTGCCGAAGATGCCGCGGCCTTCGGGCACTTGCGCGAGGCCAAGAG
>Ga0222668_1000087_pt1 | contig 66137 bp, 39 predicted proteins | sample AntAcemetagen728_FD_179823 | JGI IMG/M metagenome (GOLD analysis project Ga0222668, IMG submission 179823) | Saline water microbial communities from Ace Lake, Antarctica - #728 | ecosystem: Environmental > Aquatic > Non-marine Saline and Alkaline > Saline | place: Antarctica: Ace Lake...
CGTAACCGTACACCAGAACCATTGTAGGCGCAGGGTTTAAGATCTCGGGTTTCCTCACGTTTCCCACACAGGAGATCCCATGATCCAAAACAATTCGAGCGAAACCGCCCAAGTCTGGGCAGACCGACTGGAGCGATTCGACCAGGCTGACATCACCGTCGCGCAGTTCTGCCAAAACGAAAACGTCTCAAAAGCGTCCTACTATTACTGGCGGCGGAAGATCCGCGGCACCACGAGGACAGGCCATCAACGGTTTCACAAAAGCACGTCCGCCCCTCCGCGACAGACTGCCAGAAAGCCGGCAGGTTTCCTGCCCGTCACGCTTGCAGCGCCGCCCTCACCGGCCACCGTCATGGCCGTCGATCTGCCGGGCGGCATTCGTATTCGATTCGAGATCCCGGCCTGTAGCCAGGAGGCCCACTCATGATGGGCTTGCCCAGCGGCACGCCCATCTACCTGTGCACCGAGCCGGTAGATTTTCGCAACGGCTTCGACGGTTTAACCGGCATTGTCACCGCGACGCTGGGGCGGAACGTCATCGACGGCTCGCTATTCCTGTTTGTGAACCGCCGGCGCGATCGTATCAAAGCTCTGTGGTGGGAGACCGGCGGACTGACGCTCTGGTATCGGCGGCTTGAGCAAGGTACCGTTGAGTTGCCCAGGCCCGAAGACGACAAAACCCACGTGACCATCGATTCGGTCGAACTGGCCATGTGGCTCGCCGGCGTTTCGCTGAAGTCGTCCAGGCACAGAAGAAAGCGAATGACTGTGGTCTGAGTCGCAACCTCATCAAACCGGCCTGGCGAGAATTTTATTCGCGGGCCGGTTTTTGTTGGGATTCGCTTTTTTTATCGATCATCGGGTAGTGCGAAAAGTCCGAATCTTTATAATGTGTTCATCATGGTTGATGAATCACTGCCCCACAACATCAAAGACTGCCATCGCTTGATTGCGATGTTGCAAGGACAAGTCGATGACGGGCAACAAACGATCAATCAACAGGCGACCCAGCTTTCACTCAAGGACAAGCTGGTCGAAGAACAGGCCCACTCGGTCTTGCAGCTCAAGGACAACCAGGACCAGCTCAATGAGAAAGTTACCGAGCTGAACCTGACGATCGAGAAACTTCTTAAACAACTCTACGGCCGTAAGAGCGAACGGCGAATCGATGGTGCCGGTCAGTTGCTGCTGGACCTGGGCGAGGAAGTCACGCCCGAAGTGGTCAGCGCGCTCGAAGAAGCGATCCGGCAAGCTGAACAGATTGCCCGGGACGCCGATGAATCGAACCGAAAGTGCAAACCCAGGCGGCCGCGACCCGACGACCGTAAGTTCCCCGCCCACCTGCCGCGTTATGAGAAACTCGTTAACCTTCCCGCAGCACAACGCAAGGGATTGAAGCTGATCGGCTACGATGAAGTCGAAACGCTTGAATTGATCCGCAGTGAACTGCGCGTGCGGGTGACCAGGTATGCCAAGTACGCGCACCCAGCGGACAAAACTCAAGGCATCCTCAGCCCTGAGCGGCCGACCGGACTGGTCGAGGGCAATCGTTTTGATCCGTCGATCGGTGTTGAAGTCGTGGCGGCGAAATACTTCTATCACCTCCCGTTTTACCGCCAGCAAGACCTGTTCGCCGGCAGTGGCTGGACCCCCAGTCGCAGCACGCTGCAAAACATCGAAGCGGGTGTTGAGTTTGCACTTCGTCCGCTGGCGGCGCACCTGCGCAGTTATCTGAAACAGGATCAAACGATCGGATGCGACGACACCGGCGTGTTGTTGATCACTCCCGCCGCGATGCCGGACCTGTCCCGGCATCCCCGCGGGCAGCGGATCGGCGAGGTGCTGGAAACCGCGATCGCTGCTGGCAAGCCCAGCATCAACGCAAAGATGTGGGGCTATTACGCCTCGCGTCTTCCGGTGGTGGCGTTTGACTTCACGGTCAGTCGTCACCGAGACGGACCGGATGAAGTGCTCGGAGATTTCGCGGGCAACCTGATCGGAGATTGCTGGTCGGGTTTTCAGAAAATCGATGTTCGAAGTGGCTCACGGATTACGTTCGCGGCGTGTTGGGCGCATGCGCGTCGTAAGATTGACGAGTGCCGCAGCGCGTTCCCGCTCCAGGTCGCTCAGCTCGAATCGTGGATTCGGATGCTCTACGACGTCGAGGACCAGATCCAGAATCTCAATGCGTCCCAGCGGCTTGCCCGTCGCCGCAGCCTGTCGCGTCATGTACTGGGTCTGATCGAAGAGTACTTGGCCGGCGTAGAGATGTCGCCGGGGCGTGTTTTACCCAAGAGCAATCTTGGTCAGGCCGCTGCGTATGTTCGTCGTCACTGGGAGGCCTTGTCGCGATTTATCGATGACGCCTCGATCCCGATTGACAACAACGATTGCGAACAACTGATGAAGCGTGTGGCCACGGGGCGGAAGAATTGGATGTTTAAAGGTTCGGTGTTCGCTGGCGATCGAGCGGCGAACCTGATGACGATCGTGGGCACGGCGATTCGTAACGACCTGGACGTAGCTGCTTACCTGCACGATGTGTTGCAGCGTGCCCTTGACGGCGAGACGGACTGGGCCGCGCTGGCACCGCATGCCTGGAGAGTGGACCACCCCGAATCGATTCGAACGTACCGCCAGGACGAGCGTCGCCAATCCGCTGACCGCAAACGCAAGCGTCGAGCCCGACGCCGCCTCGGCAAATAATCAACCACAGCGAAATGACTGGTTCTGGTGTACGGTTACGACTGTCCAACATCATCTCTTCATGATTACCCAAGATTGGAATCAATTGACATTGATCTTGAAGTTTCAGGAGTGTCTCGATCACTTCACGACTATCAGGACCTCGATTGATATAGTCTCCCAAAGTGACAATGATGTCATCTTTTCCGGGGGCGATGTGACTCAGCAATGCCTGCAACGCCAAATTGTGCCCGTGAATATCGCCAATCGCGATCAATCGATCGAAGTCTTTTGAATTTACCTCTGCCACCAAATATCTCTCTGTAATAAGTGCCTGCTCCTATACTATCATTATAGCAAAGATTGTTATGCAAAGGTGGGTTAGATCCACAGCAGATATTACTTCTTTGTGATCTAAAGGCTGTCTCAGGGGCTGCTAGAGGCTCAAAAAGCACCAACGCAACGATCTACTGAGGCGTCACGTTTTTCAACCAAGGCTACTCTAAAAGATATGAACAACATGCCCTAAGTGGCTTATTCAACGTAGAGTGGGTTCGATGACGATCGGTTTCTTTTCAGGACCATAAGTGATTTTACATTGCGGTAACTTTTTGCTCAGTGCATTGATGCCCGTTGTGGTCACTTTAGTTTCTTGGAGATCCAGTAACTCCAATCGCTTAAACGATTCGAGATGCTTCAAACCGGCATCCGCAATTTGTGTGTGAAGTAGTTTAAGTGTTTTCAGGTTCTTGCACTTGCTGATATTCTGCAAACCACTGTCAGTTACAGCAGATGTCTGTAGACTAAGGAACATCAGTTTTTCAGGATCGGGTAGATGAACCAGTCCACTGCCAGTTACTTGAGATTGATAAAATGTTAGGGCTGTCAACTGTTTCATCTGACCTAGATGCTTGAGTCCATCGTCAGTGGTAAGATAACCTCCATTTAGTGCATTGATCTTAATCAGGTTTTTGATGTGTTCCAGACCTTTGTCACCAGACTTTGTCCCGTGAAAACTAAGGACGGTAAGGTTCCGTAGGTTGGTGAGGTGCTTCACCCCAACATCTGTAATTTTTGTCTGTGCGAGGTTAAGAGATGTCAACTTCTCAAGCTTTGCAAGATATTGCAGCCCATCATCACCAACAGAAGTGAAATAGAGATTTAGCACACTCAAATTGGTAAGTTTAGCGAGATGCTGCATACCCGCATTAGTGACAGGTGTTAAACTGAGATTAAGCTCACGAAGTTGCTTCAAATCTTTCAATAATCGAAGTTCGTCATCAGTCACCTTCTCGTTATCATTAAGACCAATCGAAGCCACAAAGAATGGTTCCTTTGGCAAGTCCTCCAGTCGATTTGCGGTAACTTTCTTATCATTAGCAATTACATCTACTTGCCCACCAATACTCAGTACCCACTCTGCCGCACGGCGGTCTGGATCGTTGGTTGTTAATGAATCGCTTTCAATCTTGCAGTTCGGCAGGGCTTTTTGTAGGTCGGCAATGCCTTGGGGAGTGACTTTAGTCTGTTGGAGATCCAGATCCTCCAACTTCTTCAGACCGTGAAGATGCTGCAAGCCGACATCGCTGACGGATGTGAGTCGAAGCTGCAAATCCTTTAGATTCTTCAAGTCTTTCAGATACTCAAGCCCGGAGTCGGAGATTGAAGTTGAATTAAGCATCAAAACCTCAAGACTCTTTAAGTCTTTGAGATGCACAAAGCCGGAATCAGAGAACTTACAGTTTGTGAAATCCAGCCTTTCGATATTTTTAAAACCGGTTAACTCTTTCAGTCCGGCATTCGTGATGGATGTAGCCCCTAATCCGAGTGTCTGTAGTTGCTTCATTCCCTTCAGGTGCTTAAGCCCGGAGTCTGTGATTCGTGTGTTGTTCATATAAAGCTGCCTGAGGTTTGTTAAACCGGCCAAGTGCCCAAGGCCAATATCGTCAATTTGTGTATTAGCGAGAAATAAAATATCAAGTTGTATCATATCTTTTAATCGCTCTACACCCGCATTGGAAATTGCGGTTTCGCTAACATAAAGAATTGTCAGGCTTGGCATGTTCGAGAGGTAACCGAGTCCCTTATCAGTAATTTGCGTGCTAACTAAACTAATAGAGTTTAACGAAATATCTTTCAGGTATAGCAGCCCCGTGTCACTAACGAGAGTTTCTACAAGAACCAATGTCTTTAAGGATTTCAATTCAGCCAAGCGTTTCAAATCGTCGTCTTTCACGCTCGTCTTACCTAGATTTACCGCTGTGATCACAAACGGTAAGGCCGGTAACTGTTCGATCTTAGTGATACTCTTACCGCTGATTCGAATCTCACCACCAATACCGATTACCCACTCGGCAACCTCACGGTCAGTCATGGGTGTGTCGCTTGTCGTGGCTGGCTTAACCACCTGCAACTCATCATCCACCTTCACCCATTTGGCACCGACAATTTTTCCGTCATGTCCGTTGCCGGAAGAGTCTTTCAGCACATCGCCTTTTGCTTCGTCGAAGTGATATAACGCCATTGTGTTTTTGTCAGTTTTGAAGCGTTTGGCGGGAGTGAAGTCTTTAGTGTAGCGGGCGATGTTGGAGATGCGGACTTCGTCGATGATGCCTTTGAATCGGTCGAAGACATATGAAGCGATTGTTATTCCCTCCACCGTGTTATATTTGGCTAAAGTGCTTCCTATAACGAATGGGTGTTTTGATGCGTTGTATGCTTGCGGGAACACATGTGGTTTCCCTAACGTTTTTCCGTTCAAGTAGAACTGGGCTTCCTTACCATTTACAATAACCGCAATGTGCAGAACACCTGAAGCAGGAATCGGTCGGGTAATGTATTTCCCTTTATTGGATCCCGTTTGAAAATAAACATGATATCTCTGATACCCACTCCACTTAAGATGGATGTTCATGCCATCGACATCGTTTTGATTTGACATCAGATGAATTATTTTTCCACCTATATCCTTAAGTGCTGGGTTTGTGCCTGGGTCTAAATCGTACCTGACATAGCATTCAAAGGTGAGTGGATGCGTTCCATCGTACTTTACTGGTGATTTAACGACACACTTCTCCCCATCAAATTCCAACGCATAGTTTTCACTCGCTGGTGACTTCTCAGCCACACCCAACGGCACCAACCTGACCTTGATCGTTTCTTTGCCACCCGCCTTCACTGTGAACTGTTTCGTGAAAGTCTGGAAGCCCCCTTTGGTCACTTTTAGTGTATGTGTTTTTTCATCAGCCACCACTTCAATCGGTTCTTTACCTTCACCCGTCTTGATGGTAATTTTCTGCTGGTCATCGACAGACACGACTGCACCCGCCACCTCTGGCTGGTCGATCTCCAGAATGATCGTGCCTGCGGGAGTGTCTACTTTAAGGATAATACCAGCCATTAAAATGAGCGATGCCAGTACAACACCCGAAATAATCCAGCCCCGTTTTCCGATGGACTGCATTCGCTTCTGTAACGGTTTAAAAGTAGTGCCGCCCAGCGTGTTATCCAAAAAGCCAGAAGTGAGAGTCTCACTTTGAGAATCAGTCAGCGGTTTCTCCGCCGTAATAGCAATGGTCGGACTGGATGCCATCCGCTGAGATTGCAGGAATTTGTGTAACTCTGGATCGGATGGTTCTGTTGAGACGGTCGAGGAAGATTTCATCAGATCACATTGATTGATAGCATCGATCACTTCCTGCATTGACTGAAACCGATCTTCAGGTCGCTTGGCAATCATTTTCTGATACACGGCATCGATATCAGCAGGGATATGTACGTGCTTGCCTGACAGTGAAGGAATGGCATCGTTCTGGTGAGCCATAATTCGATTGACCATCGTACTTCCACGGTAAACCGATTCCGCAGTGAGCAAGTAATACAGCGAACATCCCAGACTGTAGATATCGGAACGGGCATCAGCGGTGTGCGTGTCCTTGGCCTGTTCCGGTGCCATGTAATCGATGGTGCCCATCACGGAGCCATCTTGTGTTAGCTGTGTGGCCGGGATCTCGTGGGCTTCGTCTTCGATCCGAGCCAGACCCATATCCAGAATTTTGATAGTGCCTTCGTTGTCCAGCAACATATTAGCGGGTTTGATATCACGATGAATGACGCCTTTGTTGTGGGCAAACTTCAAGCCCTTAGCCGCTTGCAGAATATAATCGACGGCGACATCAACCTTAAGTACACCCTGTTTTTTTACAACCACCGAAAGATCGATACCTTCCACATACTCCATCACAAAGTAATGGACTCCATCGGCTTCCCCGGCATCGTGGGCAGTCACGATATTTGGATGAGTCAGCTTGGCGGCTGCTTGGACTTCACGCTGGAAGCGTTGGATAGACTGTGCATCTTTGGTCATTGCAGCAGGCAATGTTTTGAGAGCCACTTGTCTCTTCATCCGGCGGTGTTCGGCCAGATAGACATCACCCATCCCACCAGCACCAATTTTTTTCAGTATGAGATAATCACCCAGTAACAGTTGCTTTCCTTTGCCCTGATAGACCATCTGGGCTTGTAGCTTCGTGACTTTTTTGTGCTTAACCAGCAGCTTTCCCAAGTCTTCGGCAGACTCCGCAGAAGGAGATTGCGACTTTTGAAAGGCAGCGATATCCACAGCGGAAATAACACCGCTATCATCTAGCTGAGATACAAATTTTTCCAGAGTCATCGACATAGCTGGTATACTAGCCCGAAAGTGAACTGAACAAATGGATTAAGCATAGCCAGTGTACCGGTAAAACATATACAGAGCAAGCATTTAGTAATGGAGTCAGTGGGTGGCAAAGATTATATTTGAGGCGTAAGAAGGTGCCTTCCCGATGCCATCCTAATGCCCTTTCATCAGATCGATAGCAGATTCCTCTTTCTGATCTGAAGGCTGCTCTACATTATGTTTTCGTATAGCTCTGACTTGCTTACGTATGGAAACGAAAAAAGCCCTGCCCTACTACATCTCCTGGTGAGCTGACCGGAAGACGAGGCTTTGACGGTAAAATGAAGGGGCTGCGATTTACGTTACCGACGGCGAAAATAATGACTGGCCAGAAGAGGTCCAATTAGGCGGCCAAAAAGGGCCATGCGTGGGTCCAATTAGAGAAACAGCCTCTCTGCAAACCCCTTATTCCCATGGCCTTACGACTTCTCTTCCGGAGCCCCGCCGCCTCCATAATTGCAGCCACTTACGATATACCGTAAGTGGCTGTTTTTTTACGTTACAGATCTAAGCAAATTCTGATCTGTTAATGAATCTCAGGTTAACCCCTCCCCATTTGTCTGTTTTTATGTCTGATTTTTGCTCATGATGTCTTAATTTTTGAAAAAACATCACACCTTTTAGAGATATTTCGGACGGTAATGAAGCCCTGCATTATTGTTGAAAGCAATTGAATATTTCCAGGTGCGAGAACTCGTGTAGAAATGTCTGGTATGTCGTGACAATCAGCACGGCTGGAGCGATTGATCCAATGCATTCGACAGCCTGTAATTGCAGGTGTTGATCCACAACAGCTGCGTAACAGTCAGGCGATAAGAGAGCAGGTTGCGTCACAGATGACTATGGTACATTCCAGCCTGAACCAGTTACTGGTGGACCGTTTCCGATAGGTCCACCTCACAGTGACCGGAAGTGAATCTGATAGTTGCCGACTCTCCAGAGAGTGGTTTACTCCTGCAATACAAACTCTGACCCACTCTTGAGATATAAACGCGCCCAATTTGGACTCATGGCGTGTGAAGGTTCGTTGTAGTACGGGATATAGAATTGGCATCGGACGGTGCCAAAAGAATCGATGAAGAGGTATCTTCCCGTATTAGTCTCTTCGACCAGAATCCAACCGTCTACAGTTTGCGTTTGCCGCCCCTCAGTTGTCGAAACGAAGAGACCTTTGCCTAAGTACTCTGTCGTCTTATCAGAGAAGTTAAAAAAGGCAATATTGCTACTCCCTCCTTGAATGTCCGACCAGTCCCAAGACGTAAAGCTCACGTTATTATTGAAAACCGAAATGGTCGACTCGTTCACGATGTTGATATCATGTTGTGCCAGCCAAGGCCCCTGTTGATACCACACAATCGAGCCATCTTGTGGCCGAAACTGAACAATCGCACTCTTATCGCGAAGACTTAAAAACAAATCTCCCTTCCTCCAAAACTTGCCGTCACTCTTGACGGGCAACACATTATTCAGATGGTACGGATCCCGGTAGGGACCGTCTGGCATTATCGTCGCCGGCGTCGCCTCTAACAGCGTCTGAATCAAACCGTTGTCTGAAAACATGTCGCTCAGTGAGTAGAAATGGAGCCTCTTGCCCTCCGCATTAAGGCATAACACTGCGTCCTCACGAAATCGCAAGTCTTTGGCGAGTGCGTGCCTCAAATCAACGGAGCAAGTCCAGATATTGCCGTCTTCGTCCAGTTCAATCGAATGATGAACAAGCTCCTCACTTTTCCAGAGCAGGTCTGATTTCTCGTCAAGCTTGTACATGTACCCCAGTACTCCGCAGTGGAATATCAGGGACAAGTCATCTCCGAGAATCGGCGAAAGAATTCGAATCGCGGCGAGATTGTTCGGTAACCGCTGAGGTAAGGACACTGAGATTTCTTTTGCTTCGAAATCGGCCTTCAATTCTTGTTTTAACCCCTGTATGTCTTCGAAGATCTTCCGTAGCGGAACGTGCCAGGTATGTGCCACTTCACCGGTCTTGATGTTCTGCAGATAAATGCTACCTTCATCGTTCCCTTCGTAGCGGTAGTAAAGCAGGTAAAGGTGGTTGTTCAGGTATTGAATATCAGAGAGTTCACCCAGCCTGGCAAGATCAGGTTCTGTATTCATAACGAATTCTTGATGCTCCAGCCCGGTCGATTTTACAGAGAACCAGAGTTTCACAGTTTCAGGGACGCTTGCGGCGACCAGCAAGCCTTTATCTACAACGTTTCGGTCCTTGGCTGTTTTTCGACAGCGCTTATACTCAGCCAAACAAGCCCCCAAAGACAAAAGAACAGAACCAGAAGGCGTCGAAGAACTCTAATTACCTGGTCGCGATTAAACTTCATGATTGATGGCCACCTTTACCAGCTTGTCATAGAGTTGTCTGGAGTCTGAAAGAACAGTGGATTCACCCTGTTCGGAGCGAGTGCGTCGCCATTCCTTGACTTCAATAGCTTCGAATTGTTTGGCATCAATATCGAGAAACGGGCACAGACTCAACAACGACCCGCATGGATTTGCTAAATATTTCTCATAGCAAAAGAAACAGAAGTCGGGCTCGCCCGCGTAGAGATCGAATGCGTCGCGGTAGAAAACGTGCCAGACGCGAAGCCAATACTCAAGGCGACTCGGGTCAGCGGCTGTAAGCGATTCGTCATCAGATTCGCCGAGTAACAGAGTTTTCGAATGGAGTCCGAACTCGTGGTGGACAAGGAGATCCATGTAGTCGAGGGCGAAATCGTCTTCCTTCTGCAATTTGGATAAAATGTTGTGCTGCTCAAGTAGTGATTTCGCTTGAGCATATGGTTCTCTAAATGGGATCACGGTCCTCGTAGTCAGCCCGTTCCCTGCATCAAGTCGATGGAGTGACTTGGCACGAAGGAGATGATTGTTGTTCTTCATCAGATAGGTCTTGCCACCTGCAACCATGCTCCGAAACTTCTGATATTCAGCGTGGATGTCTTCGGCAACGTCATGTTGAATCAAGCGTTCTTCTTGAACAAAGTCGGGCCCGGCGAAGTGTAGCCAAAATGGCTCCTCTAACGCTTCATAGGTGCTGAGGCTATGCAGCATTCCGTCCTTGTGCGACCGCTCCTTCTCCTTGTCTGTCTTGCGTGAAATCAGTTTTGGGCCAGTTCGAGGCAGGAACACAAATGGCATGTTTCGATAGGAAAGGCTCACAAATTCTGGCAACTGACCTAGATACTGCATCAACGAGGTAGAGCCAGACCGTGCCAGCCCGGCGATGTAGACGTGTTGCAAGGGCGGAAGGAGTTCCTTCCTGTCATAATGCACTCGAACCACCATTGGAGTCTCATCATCCCTCTGTTGCCCAGGAAGAGGTAGTGAAGAAATTTGTCCAGGGCAGAGTATTCCCAGCTACCGGATGTTTTCGGAAGGAAGGGCAACAAGATGAGCGGAAGCAAAGTCCCGGCGATGAAAGGCCAGTGTAGCAAGTATTGCGGGAATGCCGACTCTCTCCAGAGCTCAGGAGAAAAAAAAGTTTTTTGGTTTTCCCCTCTGGCCGACTCCAGAGTAATGGCCAATAGAGCGATCGTCGCGCCGACAAGAAGGACGATCAATACAATTCTAAAAAGCACCTGTAAAAAAGAGATGACCACCGGTTTGTATGCCTTCTTAGCAAGTCTAAACCGCTGATCATCGTCAAACAGGGGATGACCGCTATGGTAGGCGAATTTCGCGATCGAAAGAATCCAACTGTCTACGGAACGACGGATATTGAGCCCCTCGAGCACAATCAATAGAATAAGGGAGACCACAACGCCGAAAAGGAATTCATAAATCATGAATTCCTTTTCTCCGAGATCCGCTTCAGCAATCGTTTCATCGGGAACCACAGGAATGTGAATAGTGTAATTGCAATGAGTAAGAAAACTCCGATTACCACCAGTAGCGCACCTGCGCCGAGACCAGGTCCGAGATATGCGAAGATCATTTTCAACTAGTCCTTTGTTTGGTTCCCGCGATGACAAAGAGTCAAAGCTGTGAAAAACGAACGCGATTCTTCGACTTCAATTCAGACGCGAATCAAGCCTTTCACATCCCATTCGACGCCTGCAAGTCTGCCATCGCAGAGTTTGTCGAGTCTATCCTAGACAGATGCTTAAAATACAATGGCTGAATCGACCTTTAAGGTTGGTTGATTTAGGAGATTTGTAATATCTCATGTGAACGACGGGAAGTCAAGAAAAGTCAGGGCACTTGGCCTGCTGAAAGTCGCCTCTATTTCATGAAATAAGATTTCTGGAGCGAAAACTGATCGCAAAGTCGATGAACGGATCGTCGCAGGCGGCGGCGTATCCCGTCCAAGGCAGTGCCGATGCGCTCCTGCCATAGAAGAACCGTGACAGCTTGGTTGTATGTTTCGCGCTTTACATAGGAATCGAAGTTGGCTCACCCGAAATGCAAACAACGGCCAGAAAACGTAGCGCCCGCCGACGAGTGGCCAATTGTTATAAAAACGTTGCGACCACATGACCACTTGCTGGTTTTGGGCGTCCGTACAAAACCCTCTTCATAACGACTCGTACGCGGAATGATTCTGAAAGTCATGAAATCAAAGGAGTTTATAATAATTCGATCCACCTCCACTTACCATGATCGGTAAGTGGCCATTTTCTTTTTACGTTGCAGACATAAGCAATTTTTAATTTGTTAATGAATCGCAGGTTCAATTCCTTTTGTCTGATTTTGGCTCCCGATGTCTTAACTTTTGGAGCAAGTCAGATTGTTGATTTTGGAGACAGTCACTCTTTCTTTTTCCGATTCTCCAGATGCTTTGTCTGCCTTGGCCCGTTAAGTGCCCTGTAATTTTTGTAATTTTCTGAGTAAATCACGACTTTCTGAGTCACTCAGAATCGCCTCCCTCAGCTCCTGAACCGTAAACGGGCACCGTTTGAGTTCTGTCCTATTAAGTATCTGAGAGCCTGCAGATTTGTGACCATGTTGGTATATCCAAATACACAAGACTGATTTGATTGAGCGCTTTTAACAAATCCAGAGAGTTGTTTGAGTATTAAAGTCTCTTCCAGGGTCAAAATTTCTTTCTCGCGCAAGTTTTGATTATGTCGAGTTTTTTTGGGGTTTGGGAAATGACTTTTAGGGGGCGCTGTTGGTCCGGAATTGTTCTCTGTTCTCTGTTCTCTGTTCTCTGTTCTCTGTTCTCTGTTCTCTGTTCTCTGTTCTCTGTTCTCTGCATAACCACTATGGTTAATTTGGATGGCGCTACCATCTACCACTATTACCGTTCCATTGCCAATGACTCGGGACTGTTGCTCGTTTTCAATGATTAAGCCTGTATTTTCTTCGATACCCAGACCCAGTAATGCTGGATGAGTAGCCATCGCATGAACAAGACGGGAGATGCGAGATCTCTGTACGAAATGGATATCGAAGATCATATCCTGAATCAGCCCCAGCCCTTTAATCATTTCAGTGCCACCCTTCCGGAATAATCGAAACCGATTGTTCTGGAAGATCATGACTTCCGGTAGAACCGCGGCACCGGCAGAAATCCCGTCGATGATGCAGCCTCCCCTCTGATAACGTTTCAGCAAAGCATGATGCAGCGGTGTGTCTCCAATCAGTGAAAACAGGCGCAACTGGTCGCCTCCCCCAAACATAAAAAGGGTTGTTTCATGGCTGATTTCACAGAGTGCTTTCGAACTGGCATAGGAGCCTTCTCCTATATGAACGGTCTGAATGCTTTTGCGGCTGAAGGCGGAAAAAAGCACATTGTAGTCGCGTGCCCGTTCGCCGGGGTTCTCGCCCGCCGGGAGAGCCAGCAATTGATCCGAGGAATCAGTCCGGTCAGTCTGTTGGCGGCCGTGGATGGTGCCGCCCTACTGGATGAACATCTTCGAACCCAGGGGTTTGGAGTACGGTTTCCCGTATTACTGCATCCAGAATCTAAAGTGGAGAATGCAATAAACGGCCGTAAAGTTTTTTGTGACCAATGGGGATTACAGCATCAATCTGTCTTTTCATTCTGTCATAAATGTGAACGGGCCATCGGATTGATCGTGTCGCAGGATGAAGTGAAAGCGGTAAAAGCAGAGCTAGGGCAGCTTTATTTTTGGGATGGAATTCTTGATTAGGTTTGCAGGTAAAAACAAGTGACTCATGAAGTCTGACAGAAAGTTGCTCCCGATGGTGCGGGATCTTTTAAAAGTGAGCATGCTCCCAGTTGCGAGGGAAGCCTTCACGAGAAGTATCGAGGCCCGATTGCTAATTGCCTTGGGGTGTTCTATAATTGATTCAACACCCTTTTCTCCAGGAGATGGAGCCGGGCATGAGGAGGCTTAATGTATGTTCCAGAGATCTGGCAAAAGCTGTACCGTCTGATTACTTTCCGACAGCTTCGCCATCAGGAACCTTCGCTTATCAGGCCCATAGATGAAGCGCCACTTCGCGCAGAACTCTTTAGTATCGATCAGCTCGAGCGACACGCAAAGGTTATCGCTGCATCGCATAAACTGGCATCTGGTCGGTCACGAGATGAACTGTTACCACGGCTGGATGAAAACCAGCGTATTTTAAATGAAACGTATGATCTGGTGGCAGCGGCCGCCGATCAAAATCGCCGGATCGAACCAGCGGCTGAATGGCTGCTTGACAATTTCTATCTGGTGGAAGAGCAGATTCGTGCCATTCGGCGTCTATTGCCGCCCTCTTACAGCCGGGAACTGCCCCGTCTGGCGAATGGCCCCGCTGCCAGCTTTCCGCGCGTTTATGATATCGCTCTCGAACTGATTGCGCACGTCGATGGCCGCATTGATACCCACAGTCTGGACAGCTTCATTGCCTCTTATGAGTCAGTTCAAACACTGAAACTGGGCGAATTATGGGCATTACCATTAATGCTGCGATTGGCTCTGATCGAAAATCTCCGCCGCGTTGCAGTCAGAATTGCAACCGCGCGCCGTGACCGCGATCTCGCAAACGACTGGGCAGACCGCATGGTGAGTGTGGTCGAGCAAAAACCAACAGACCTGATTCTGGTTTTGGCAGATATGGCTCGAACGAACCCTCACCTCTCAGGAGCATTTCTGGCTGAACTGACTCGCCATCTACAAGGCCAGAATCCAAACTTTGCCTTTGCGAACAGCTGGCTTGAGCATCGTCTGGCCGATCAGGTTCTGACGATCGAACAGGTCGTGCAAACTGAAGGGCAGGCTCAGGCGGTCGATCAGGTTTCGATAGGCAACAGTATCAACAGTCTACGCTTTTTGAATTCTAACGACTGGCGCCGGTTTATTGAAAAACACAGTCTGGTGGAACGAACGCTGGCGGAGGACCCCTCACACCTCTATACACAGATGGATTTTGCGACACGAGATCGATATCGACGAGCCGTCGAAGGTATTGCCCGACGCAGCCACCTGACAGAGTATGACGTGGCTCTCAAAGCGGTTCAACTGGCTGAGAATCATGCGAGAGCAAAACCCGAAGACCGTGCAGCCCATGTAGGCTATTACCTGATCGGTCACGGTCGACCGGTTTTAGAGTGTTTAGTCGAAATGCATCTGACTCCTGCCGTCGTGCTGGACAAGTTACGCCGACAGTTTCCACTGATCTGTTACCTGTCCACACTGACATTGATCACGCTTACTGCAACGTTACTCTTCTTCTCTACGGCCCACCAATCCGATCTGACCTGGCAGGTCCTGATAATTCTGGCGATCCCGGTTTTGATCAGTGCCTCGCATTTAGGAATGGGAATTGTCAACTGGTTGTCGATGCAATTGTTTCGACCACAATCGTTGCCACGCATGGATTACGAACACGGAATTCCTTCCGAGCACCGCACGCTGGTAGCTGTACCCACGATGCTTACGAGTGCCGCCGGTATTGAGCATTTATTGGATGGGCTGGAATTAAGATATCTTGCCAATCGTGATCCCTGTTTACATTTTGCATTACTGACAGACCTGGTGGATGCCGCTACAGAGGTGTTACCCGGGGATGCGCAGCTAGTGAATTTGATGCGTGATGGGATTCAACTCCTGAATCAAAAATATGCCCATGATCGCTCCGACCTATTTTATCTCTTTCACCGTTCGCGTAAATGGAATGCTCGGGAAGGCGTCTGGATGGGGCAGGAACGTAAACGCGGTAAACTTGCTGACCTGAATGCGACACTGCGCGGCGGACAAGACCATTTTTCTGAAGTCGTCGGTGAAATTGAAATTCTGCAATCAGTACGGTATGTCATCACACTCGATACTGATACACAACTACCGCGTGATGCTGCTCGGTTGATGGTTGGCACACTTGCACATCGGCTGAATCGTCCTGTATTTGACGCACGCAGATCGCACGTCGTCGAAGGACATGCGATACTTCAACCGCGGGTTGGTGTGAGTCTGAGTAGCGCGCAGCAATCACACTTCGTACAGTTATATGCAGGTGAGCCTGGAATCGATCCTTACACGCGGGTTGTATCGGACGTATATCAGGATCTGTTTGACGAGGGATCTTTTATCGGTAAAGGAATTTATGATGTTGATTCCTTTGAATTGTGTTGCAGTAACTTTCCTGAAAATACGATTCTGAGTCACGACCTGATCGAAGGGGCCTACTGTCGTTCCGCACTGGTCAGTGATGTGACATTGTATGAAGAGTATCCATCGCGCTACCAGGCAGATATCGGACGCCGACATCGTTGGATTCGAGGAGACTGGCAGATCGTTGGTTGGCTGTTACCGTGGGTCCGAAATCGATCTGGTCAGTCTGTGAGAAATCCGATCTCTGCACTTTCCTGGTGGAAGATCTTCGATAACCTGCGCCGTAGCCTGATTTCGCTGGCCATGTTAAGTGTCTTGCTCATCTCCTGGTTTCTGTTGCCAATCATGGTTGCAAAAACATTGCTGTTTTTAGCTTGTATTGTATTTCTGCCCACGATTCTGGACACGCTGACAAATCTGATTCAGAAGCCAGTCGATTTACCTCTTCGCCTGCATGTACGCGAGACTCTGCAGGCAACAGGGCGACCGCTGGGGCAGAATATTCTGTCTTTGGTCTTTTTGCCATATGAATCTTATATCTGCTGCGATGCGATTCTCCGCACGCTGGTCCGAATGTACTGGACAAAGCGACGACTGCTCGAATGGAAAACAGCCAGCGATTCAGAACGTGGAAGCAATGGCAGTTTGAGTGGTACCATTTACCAGATGATACTGGCACCCGGGTTAACCGTCATCGTATCGTTAATACTATATTTCAGCGCATCAGAGATAATACCCTGGGCAGTGCCCTGGCTCGCGGTATGGTTTGTTTCACCATTGATTGCCTGGTGGCTCAGTCGACCGATTACAAGGCGTCATATACAATTTTCAGAATCAGAACATCACTTTCTGGAAAAGATATCGAGAAAAACCTGGCGATACTTCGAGGAGTATGTCACGGAAGAAGAGAACTGGCTGCCACCAGACAATATTCAGCAGAATCCCCACCTCGAGATAGCGTCACGAACCAGCCCTACTAATATTGGCATGGCGTTGCTCGCTGAACTGGCGGCCTACGACTTCGGCTATTCCTCTGCCGCTCAGTTTCTCAATCGAACGCGAAAGACCTTCAAGACACTCGATCGAATGGAACGCCATCGAGGACACTTCTTCAACTGGTATCATACGCGGACGCTTGCACCTTTGCATCCCGAATATATCTCCATGGTTGACAGTGGTAATTTGGCTGCAAATCTACTGGTTCTCAGTAGCGGCTTTCGAGAATTGAGCGAAGCGAATCTCATCCCCAAACGCATGTTTGCAGGCTTGCGCGATACTCTGCGGGTCTTATTGGAAGTGACTGATAATATCGATGGGATACTGATTGATGCTGACATTCATCGCAGAATTGAACGGCAGATCGAAGTGCTGAACCACGCTCCTGTCTCTCTGCAATCTGCGAATGAATTGCTAGCACAACTATCAGCAGAAGCCGCTGAACTCACAGCGGTAGCTGAATGTAATGCGGAACTCATGTGGTGGGCGCGTGCTTATGAGCGATCCTGTAAGGAGCATCGGGCTGACCTGTTGCATCTGGCAGTCTGGCTTACTCTCCCCGAGGCACCCGCTGGATGGGAAGACTCTCAGTCCGATCATCAAAGCATAGAACTGAATCAGTTGTCTGTCGCACTCCGGCATTTGGATAACGTTACTGGATTAAAAGACGTCGCAAAACTGCAAACAACGGTGCTGCCCCTGATCCAGGAGGCAAAAAAGATAGCAAACGCTGAGACAAATGATTGGCTGGTCCAGTTAGGAGCCTCATTAAGTATTGCTGTAGAGCGTTCCGCTGGCAGAATCAGAGCGTTTGAGGAACTGGCTTTACAGTGTCACGAGTTGGCAGATATGGATTTCGGGTTATTGTATGACTCATCCCGTGATTTATTTTCGATTGGCTATAACGTCAGCGAGAGACGACTTGATACAGGTTTTTACGATCTGCTTGCATCTGAAGCGCGTCTGGCCAGTTTTATCGTCATTGCGCAGGGACAATTCGGCCAGGAGCACTGGTTCGCATTGGGACGCCTGCTGACCAGCGCGGGAAGTCTGCCGGCACTTCTGAGCTGGAGCGGCTCGATGTTTGAATACCTGATGCCATTACTGGTCATGCCTAATTACGAGAATACGTTGCTCGATCGTACTTATCATGCAGTCGTTCGACGACAAATCGAATATGGGCGGCAATATCGAGTCCCGTGGGGAATTTCTGAGTCCGGTTACAATACGTTAGATCAACACCGCACTTATCAATATCGCGCGTTTGGAGTACCCGGATTAGGACTGAAACGGGGATTAGGAGAAGATCTGGTCATTGCTCCGTATGCAAGTGTGCTGGCCTTGATGGTTGAAGCGAAGGCAGCCTGCGAAAATCTCCAGCATCTGGCAGCAGATGGTCAACTGGGTGAGTGCGGCTTTTATGAAGCAGTGGACTATACACCATCACGCTTACCCCCCGGCGCAGAAAGTGTAACTGTGAAACAGTTCATGGCACACCATGAAGGGATGAGCCTGCTCTCGCTGGCGTATGTGTTGCTAAATAAACCGATGCAGCGCCGGTTTCTGGCCGATCCCATGTTACGCGCAGCGGATCTGCTCTTACAGGAACGGGTTCCCAGAGCATCAGCGCCGGTACTCCCACATGAAAGCGAAACACGGGCCACACAACTTGCATCACCAGAAGAAACGGGAAGCATGCGTGTGATCACCAATCCAGACACTCCTGTAGTGGAAGCCCATATGCTTTCAAATGGCAGATATCACGTTGTGGTAACGAGTGCAGGAGGAGGTTACAGCAGATGGCATGACCTGGCAGTGACACGCTGGCGTGAAGATGCGACTCGGGATAGCTATGGTAGTTTCTGTTACCTGCGCGACGTTGAAAGTAAAGCGATGTGGTCGAATGCCTGGCAGCCGACGACCAGTCCAACCAAAGGTTATGAAGCAATCTTCACACAGTCGCGGGCTGAGTTCCGCCGTTCTGATGCGGGGATCGAAACGTATACTCAAATCAGTGTTTCCCCGGAAGATGACATCGAACTGCGTCGCGTCACCCTGACGAATCGATCCGAGTGGTCGCGCACGATTGAAGTGACCAGTTATGCAGAAGTCGTGTTAGCAGTACAACCTCAGGATGAGGCACATCCCGCCTTCAGTAATCTCTTTGTGCAGACAGAACTGGTCCATAATCACAAGGCGATTTACTGTACCCGACGCCCCCGCTCTACCGGAGAACATCTGCCATGGATGACGCATATGATGACAGTCAGGGGAGTCACGGTTGGGACGCCATCTTACGAGACAGACCGGATGCAGTTCATCGGCCGCCAACGGACGCTTGCATCTCCTGCCGCTTTCAATAATATCGCCCCGCTTTCGAACTCTGCCGGACCGGTGCTCGATCCCATTGTCAGTATTCGCCAGACGGTACTGTTATTACCAAACGAAGCGGTTTCTATTGATATCGTAACTGGAGTCTCTGAGTCACGGGCAGGCGTCGAAGCATTGTCTGAAAAATATAGTGATCACAGTTTGGCTGATCGTGTATTTGATCTTGCCTGGACCCATGGTCATATTCTGCTGCAGCAATTGAGTGCTTCTGAAATAGATGCGCAAATTTATGGCCGACTGGCCAGCTCAATCATTTATGCATCTTCTCTCAGGCGAGCCAAAACAAGTCTTCTCAGCCTCAATCGACAGGGACAATCAGGTCTGTGGGGCTACGGTATCTCCGGCGATCTCCCTATCGTACTGGTTCGAATTCGAGACCATGAACGTATTGGACTCATAAAACAGACGGTGCAGGCACATGCCTACTGGCGCTTGAAGGGGCTTGCTGTCGACCTGGTCATCTGGAACGAAGATGATTCAGTTTATCGACAGACATTGCAAGACGAGATTGCTGATCTGGTTGCCGCCAGTTCGGAAGCAGTGCTCATTGACAGACCTGGAGGTATCTTCATACGCCGTGGTGAGCAGATGTCAGAGGAAGACCGTATCTTATTGCAGACTGTAGCGCGTATTGTATTATTAGATGACGCGGGAACTTTACAGGAACAGACCGAACGGTTCGGGCGTACGGATGTAGCAATTCCGTATCTGATTCCGAGTCGTGCTCTGAAGACGCAACCTCTCTCAGATCATCCCCCCCAATATGATTTGGCATTTTTTAACGGACTGGGTGGTTTCAGTCAGGATGGCCAGGAATATATCACCATTCTGGCTGCAGGTCAGACGACACCCGCTCCGTGGGTCAATGTGCTTGCCAATTCGCAGTTTGGCACCGTCATTTCAGAAGGAGGCAGTGCTTATACCTGGGCGGAAAACAGCCATGAATTCCGGCTGACCCCGTGGCATAACGATCCTGTCTCTGATATCAGCGGCGAAGCGATCTATATACGCGATGAAGAGACCGGCCAGTTCTGGTCACCATCCCCGCTGCCGACACGTGGACAAAATACGTATATCATCCGTCATGGATTCGGTTATAGTATTTTTGATTACACAGAAGACGGTCTCACAACGGAACTGAGTGTCTACGTGGCGACGGACGCGCCTGTCAAGTTCTGTAAGCTGAAAATCACAAACCGTTCCGGACGTCCACGGGAGCTGTCAGTATCCGGTTACTGGGAACTGGTTCTGGGTGATTCACGCAGCAAATCATTGATGCACATCGTGACCGAGATTGATCCCGCGAGCGACTCTATTCTCGCACGTAATGTATATAGTCCCGAGTTTGGTGACCGAGTTGCTTTTTTCAATTGTAGTGAAACCAACCGTTCTGTGACGGGCGACCGGAATGAATTTTTAGGACGTAATGGTAAGTTCGACAATCCATCCGCCTTGCGGCGCGTGCGACTCTCCGGTCGCGTCGGCGCTGGCTATGACCCCTGTGCGGCGATCCAGGTTCCATTGCAGTTAGCGGATGGACAGGAGCGGATTATTACTTTTACATGCGGCGCTGCAGGCGGCGTTTCCGAAGCAAAGGCACTTGCACAGCAGTATCGTACTGTTGAAAGTGCGCATCAAGCGATTGAAGGCGTCTGGGATTACTGGAGTCGAACTCTGGGAGTTATTCACCTGGAAACGCCTGATGCGTCGGTCAATTTCCTGGCCAATGGCTGGCTTGTTTATCAAACGCTGGCCTGCCGCATGTGGGCTCGCTCCGGATTTTATCAATCGGGAGGCGCGTTTGGATTTCGCGATCAACTGCAGGATGCAATGGCCTTAGTCTATGCTCAGCCTCAGATACTAAGAGAGCACCTGCTACGCGCCGCAGCGCATCAGTTTCGGGAAGGAGATGTGCAACACTGGTGGCACCCCCCAGTCGGACGAGGCGTACGAACTCATTTCTCCGACGATTATTTGTGGCTGCCTCTGGCGATATGCCGCTATGTCGGAATCACAGGAGACACGGGCATCTTGGACGAAAGTGTGCCTTTCCTGACATCACGCCCGCTGCGCGATGATGAAGAATCCAACTATGATTTACCGCAAATTTCAGATGAGACTGGTACACTCTTCGAACATGGTATTCGAGCTATCGATAACGGACTGCGGTTTGGTGAGCATGGTCTGCCTCTGATGGGCTGTGGCGACTGGAATGATGGAATGAATCTTGTCGGCGCTGAGGGGCGCGGTGAGAGCGTATGGCTGGGTTTCTTTCTGTTTCATGCGCTGACTCAATTTGCCGAATTGGCACTGAGCCAAGGTGATGAAGCGTTGTCTGATCGCTACACTCTGGAAGCAGGGCGACTACGCGGAAATATCGAAGAGCATGGCTGGGATGGAGAGTGGTATCGCCGTGCCTACTTTGATGACGGTACGCCCCTCGGTTCGTCTTCAAACGAAGAATGCCAGATCGATGCAATCGCACAGAGCTGGTCGGTCCTCTCGGGAGTCAGCCCGGAAAATCGAACCAGAGTCGCGATGGAAAGTGTTAACCGGCGTCTGGTTCGACGCGACGACCGATTAATCAAATTACTTGATCCCCCCTTCGACAAGTCAGACCTCAACCCTGGGTATATTAAAGGTTATGTGCCCGGTGTACGTGAAAATGGCGGCCAATATACGCACAGTGCCATCTGGACTGTTATGGCGACCGCCGCCATGGGGGACAGTCAGCGTGCCTGGGAGTTGTTCTCGCTGATCAACCCGGTTCTGCATGGCACCACACCGGATGAAATTTCGACCTACCGCGTGGAACCCTATGTCGTAGCCGCTGATGTCTACGGTGTCGAACCACACACCGGTCGTGGAGGATGGACATGGTATACCGGCTCATCCGGCTGGATGTATCGCCTGATTATAGAATCGTTACTGGGTCTGAAACTGGATGTAGATAAACTGAGTCTCACACCCTGTCTCCCGACCGATTGGACTGAATTTAAAATTCATTATCGTTTTCGCGAAACGTTCTATCATCTCACGATTCACAATAATGATTCAGATTCAGTAATTTGTCGCATGACACTGGATGGCGAGGAGTTATCAGACAATTTTATAACTCTTGTCGACGACCTTCAGGATCATGAAGTCGAAATTAACATGAAACCGAAAGCACATTCGAACAATGAGTGAAACTGTTGAAATCTGTTAGGAAGACGCTGGTATTTTATTTCTAAAACTGCCTTCCCGCCGCATCCACTTAATGGCCACTTACCATAATCGGTAAGTGGCCATTTTCTTTCACGTTACAGACATAAGCAATTTCTTGTTTATTAACGGACCACAGGCTCTCTCACCCATTTGTCTGTTTCATAGTAGTAGTCGTCGAAATTGCCGTGCCGTAGCATGTCGCTGCGTCGTCTGTGCATGCGGCATCTAGTCCACGCCCTGATTGACATAATCCATCGGCAGCGGATGCGCCGGATCGTACGTCAGATTCTTCAGGTTGTACCGCTCGCGATCGCCGACGACGGTGCCGTTGTCCGTCTGGATCTCCTGCGTGATGCTGGTCGGCCGATACGCGCCGCTCGTCACGTGACGTGAAACTGAAGTGGATCAAATAGTGAAAAACGGGGTTCCTCTTAGAGATATTCTGCGCAGAACAGACGCTGGCCGCTGGAAAACGCTTCGGTTGGCCCCGCTGCCGGATCGAACCTGTTGGAAGACGGGAAACGTGTCGAAAATCCCACACGAATTAGACTCGGGGAGTTGTTGTTGTTATCATCGGGAAGGTTACGAGTCTGGATCGGTTCCAAGCTCAACCCATACGGGGAATCCCGGTTTAAGATACGGACGATGGCAATCCAGTAATTGCCCCATCGCATTTTGAATTCCTTGCAACACATCTTCAATAAGCGTCTGATATTTGTGATTCGACATTCTGGTATCCTGAGAGATCTCAAATAGTAGATTGAAATAATAATATGAAGCAGTTCATTTCGCAGGTTATGTTATCGGGAATGGTCTGGGCGTGTGCCTCCGGGCTGGTGGCAGCTTCGCTGGAATATGAACGGGATGTAAAACCAATCTTTCAGAAGCACTGCTTTTCATGCCACGGTGGGAAAAAGCAGGAAGCCAGTTTGCGTCTGGATCTGAAGTCGAGCGTTTTGAAAGGTGGTGACAGTTATGGGCCGAGCATTATCCCTGGTAATGCAAAAGAGAGCCCGCTGATTCAGTTTGTGAAAGGTGACGATGAAGACACGCGCATGCCTCCGGAGGGTAAACTGCTGTCTGCGGCAGAAGTTTCGATATTGACGAAATGGATCAACGCTGGAGCCGAATGGCCTGATGACGGGAATGCAGCGAATCAGAAAGGTGCATTGGATCACTGGTCATTTCAGCCAATGGTACAAGCTGATTTCCCCAAGACGAAAAATCAGGAATGGGCGAGGAATACCATTGACCATTTTGTCCTGGCGCAGCTGGAAAACATGGAGCTTTCCCCTGCCCCCGATACTGACCGAGTGACGTGGTTACGACGTGTTTATTTTACTCTCACAGGATTGCCCCCTACTCCGGAACAGGTCAGTGCGTTCGTTCAGGACAAAGATGCAAATGCATATGAGCATGTGGTTGACGAACTGCTGAAATCGCCGCGTTATGGCGAACGCTGGGCGCAACATTGGCTGGATGTGATTCGCTGGGCAGAGACCGTTGGTTTTGAAACGAATCTCCCGCGTCCTAACGCCTGGCATTATCGGGACTGGGTGATCACGGCGTTCAATACAGATAAGCCTTACAATCAATTTCTGGTAGAGCAACTCGCGGGAGACACGCGGGGCGAAGATGCAGCGCTCGGTTTTCTTGTTGCTGGCCCCGCAAATTTACCTGGTCAGATAGGTCGTGATCTCGAAGCCATGCGCCAGGCGCGTCAGGATGAAATGGACGAAGTGATTCGTACGGTCGGGCAGAGTTTGTTTGGTCTGACGATTGGATGTGCCCGCTGCCATAGTCATAAATTTGATCCGATCACGCAAGGCGATTATTATTCGATGCAAGCTGTCTTTGCTGGTTTGTCCTATGGTGACCGTCGGCTGCGGGGAATACAGAATGATGCGTGGACGGCTCAGCTTCCTGCGGTCCAAGAGCAACTGAAGACACTGCGCAGCGAACTTGAAGCTCTGGGAAAACAGCATCAACTACGGCCACCGATCAATAATATTCAGACTGAGACATTTCCACCGCTGCGCGTGGTCGCGGTGCGAATGCGGATTGATGGTACAAATAATCGAAGAAGCGCCAGTCTGTATGAATTTGAAGTCTGGTCAGAGCCAAATGACGACAAGCCTGCAAGGAATGTGGCATTGGCGTCTGAGGGAGCGAAGCCTTCCGCATCCAGTTTTTTACTGGCGAATCAGTCGCGGCACTTTGAGAATCTGGTCGATGGTTCGGTTGACCGCAGACAGGCATTTGCCTGGGTTTCTGCCAAGGGGGGGCCCGCCTGGATCCGCGTTGACCTGCCGAAAGCGAGCACTATCGATCGTATTGTCTGGCATTATGGTTCCAGTGTTCCCGTCGATTACGAAATTGAAGTTCTTCCCGAAGGTGCAGATTCCTGGAAGCGTGTCGCGCACACTCGGGATCGATTGCCTCGTGTTGATGATATACGTGACGCCAAGAATGTTCAGATCGCCGCACTGAGCTCAAAACAGATTGGCAAGATTTTTGGTAAAATCCTGGCCATTCGCAATTCACAAAGTCAACAGGCACGGCTCAGGGGAGGTCCCCAGGTATATGCGGCCCGTTTTAAGGAACAGCCAGAAAAAACGTGGCTGTTGGGGCGAGGCGATCCGATGAAGCGCGTGCGGCCTGTGGCTCCTGCGGCGCCCCTCTTTCTGGGGGGAAAGAAGCTGGCCGTTGATGCCCCCGAGGTAGAACGCCGAGTGGAATTAGCAAAACATTTGACGCGGGATGATCATCCATTGACTGCGCGTGTAATTGTAAATCGGGTGTGGCAACATCATTTTGGATCAGGTATTGTAGACTCTCCTTCCGACTTTGGAGAGATGGGGGCGGCTCCTTCACATCCTGTATTACTGGATTGGCTGGCCGTCGACTTTATTAAACATGGCTGGTCCTTGAAACGCCTGCATCGTCAAGTTGTTCTCTCTCGAACATTTCGGCAGTCGAGCAAGCCTCGCAAGGATGCGCTCCTGGTGGATGCCGAATCACGCTTGTTGTGGCGTTATCCGCCACGACGACTGGAAGCAGAGGCAATTCGCGATTCGATTTTGAGTGTGAGTGGTAAATTGAATCTGAAGATGGGGGGAGCCGGTTTTGACTTCTTCAATCAACGTGGTGGGCTCTCAGATTACAAAGCCAAAGAGACATTCGATGAATCAGGGTGGCGGCGGATGATCTATGCTCACAAAATACGGATGCAGTCGGTGGATATTTTTGGCGCCTTCGATTGCCCGGACGCGGGACAAATGAAACCGAAACGTACACGATCGATCACGCCGATTCAATCCTTAAGTCTGTTGAATAGTCCCTTTGTAAACCGCCAGGCTTCCTTTTTTGCGGAGCGCGTTCGTAAAGAAGTGGGTCAGGAACCATCGGTTCAAGTGCACCGCGCTTTTGAACTGATCTTTGCACGCAGTCCGCGAAAGAATGAGAGGCAGCGGATGACGGAGCTCGCTGCCAATCATGGTCTGGAGCAGGTTTGCCGCGTGCTTTTTAATACTAAGGAGTTCATGTATATCCAATGAGTCAATCTTCTCGCAAAATTGTAAATCACAAAACGAATCAATCGCAACCACAGCGTCGTCAGTTTCTGATGGGTGCGCTGCAAGGGCTGTCTGGGATTGCGCTGGCTGCGTTGACCGCTGATGAGCTACGGGCGAAATCAAAGGGGGGCGATTCTGCTTCACCAAATACGCCGCGCCCCCCGCATTTTAAACCACGTGCGAAAAATGTGATTGTGGTGTTTTGTTCGGGCGCACTGAGTCATGTCGATACGTTTGACTATAAACCGGAACTGATTCGCTTGCATGGCCAGCCCTTACCGGGCAAGAAGGATTTTGTTTCGTTTCAGGGACCGAATGGTAATCTCACGCAACCATTGTGGAAGTTTCGACCTCGGGGCGAATGCGGGAAAATGGTTTCGGATCTGCTGCCCCGAATTGGCGATATGTCTGATGAGATCTGCTATTTTCATTCGTTGACCAATAAATCGAACACGCATGGTCCGGCTGAAAATGTGATTAACACCGGATTCACGTTTGATGGTTTTCCGAGCATGGGGTCCTGGGTGAATTTTGCACTGGGATCTGAAAATCAGAATCTGCCTGCGTTTGTCGCGATTGAAGATCCGCGCGGGATGCCTCAGTCAGGGCCGAATAACTGGGCCAATGGTTTTTTGCCAGCAGCCTTTCAAGGGACCCCCTTCAGTACCACAAAACCGGTACGTTATCTGGATCGACCGAAGTCGATGTCTTCCGGTTCTGATTCCGCTGCCCGTGCTGCACTGCGATTTCTGGAAGAGCAGAATCTGGCGAAGATGCCTGAGGATAAAGAGCTTTCCGCACGAATTGCCAGTTACGAACTGGCGGCCCGGATGCAGATGCATATTCCAGCGGCAGCTGATATTAACGCTGAACCCCAGCATATCCACCGACAATACGGGACGGATAGCCCGAACAAGACCAAAGCCTCGTTTGCCAAAAACTGTCTGCTGGCGCGGCGACTGGTGGAACGTGGTGTGCGGTTCGTGCAGTTGTTCAATGGCGCCTATGCTTCCGGCGGACGAATTAACTGGGACGGACACAGTAAGTTGAAAGAACAGTACGATGTGCATGGTGAGATCCTGGATCAACCGGTGGCCGGTTTGCTCAAGGATCTCAAACAGAGTGGCCTGCTCGATTCGACGTTAGTTGTGTTTGCGACCGAATTTGGACGAATGCCAATGTTCCAGGCGGGCACCTACGGACGTGACCATAATCCGCTGGGTTTCACCTGTTGGCTGGCGGGGGCCGGTGTGAATGGGGGAACCAGTTACGGGACCACGGATGAATTCGGGTTCAAGGCGCAGGAGAATGTGATTACGCCCGCTGATTTTCACGCCACGATTTTGCATCTGCTGGGGCTTAATCACGAAGAGCTCACATTTTATCATAATGGCATTGATCGCCGATTGACAAACGTGGAAGGGCATGTGATTCGCGATGTGCTTTCTTGATCATGTTAAAGTTTCTTTTACTACTACGACAAACACGAAAAAAGTGGATGGCTCTGTTTACAGCATCAACAGAACGTAGAAATGTTTCACGGGTGATTTCCTTCTAAGTAAAGATAGTGATCACAGCCAGTCGAAACGTGCTTCACTCTAACACATTAAACGGCAGCAAAAACTCGACTTTTCTTTGAATACACTTCTGCCAGTCGCCGGTTGAAGAATCAGTATTGGTTATTTGATCGGCTGGCAGGGCAAGGACATGTTCGCAAAAAAAAAAGCCGACGAGATTCGCCGGCTTCATATCTTTCGAAATGTCTCGGTGTTTAGATCACCTTGACGTTTTCCGCTCTTGGTCCCTTTGGTCCTTGTCCCTTATCGAAAGACACGCGTTGTCCTTCTTGGAGATCGTCGTAGCTCACCCCTTCGAGGTTCGAATTGTGGAAAAACATGTCCTCGCCGTTCCCCAAGTCGATGAAACCAAAACCTTTGTCCGTCAGCTTTTTAATCGTACCTTCTGCCATCTTCTAATCCGATTCATAAAAAAAGTCTTTGTGGAGCGCCTGACACAACGGGTTCAGGCTGCTCAACCTCAAGGATTGAGTCTAACCAGAAACATGGACAAAACCAAGTAAGCGACCACCACGAACAGAAATTGATCGCTTTCGTCGGTCAAACCATGTCCTTTAATCCTTTGAGCGGCAGGATTTTAACTACGTTTCGGGCAGGTTTGGCTTTAAATACGGTCTCTTCTTTCGTGAACGGATTAATCCCCTTGCGGGATTTGGTAGCCGGTTTGCGAATGACTTTGACTTTCATCAACCCGGGCAAATTGAAGGCACCCGGTCCCCGCTTGCCAAGGTTTTTGCCGATCAATGTGCCAAGCTCGTCAAAAACGCTGGCCACGTCTTTTTTACTGAGACCTGTCCCTTCCGCCAAAGCGGTGAGGATTTCGGTCTTGTTCATTGGTTTAACGGGTGCTGCCTTCTTCTTCGCTGCCATTGGAATTTCTTTCCACTTGAGGTCTGTGAGTCGAAAGCGAAAGGTTAATGAGTGGGCTGGTGAATGTCAATCGGTTGAGGCTTATACTGGACACCGGCAAAACTGAAGTCGAAGCGGGACCGCCGCTGTATGTTCCTACTTTCAGCCAACCCAAAACACTTGCTGGTGATCTCGGATGACAGGCTCTTCAGGCTAGACATCGCATCAGGCGAGCAGATCAGTCAGATCAACCATGAAGATGTTTCGGCTGTGGCCAAGTCACTTGGGGGGGGTGACAGGCGTATTGCTATTGCCGGGAGAAGAAAGCGGGGCGTCCGCGACCTGACTGAGCCTGGAACAGTTGTCTGCACGGTGGAGAATACTGGATCGCTGATCATGGCGATCACCATGTCGAGAGTTGGTAAGTTCGTGGTAACGAGTCACAGTGACAAATACTTGCGATTTGGAGTGTTGAAGTAAAGCTGAGCATACCGTCGGATACGTCGAACGGTATAGGCGCTACGTTTTTATACCAATTTGCCACTCCCCGGCAGACGCTTCGTTTTCTGGCCGTTGTTTACAGTTTAACATGCAGAAACTACAATGAGTGGGTACGAAGATCGGTATCAGAGGAGTTTTGGAATGACAATTACAGAGCCACGTTTTGTCCGCGGCGCGATTGCCATGATGGTCTTGGGTGTTTCATGGATTAGCCCGAGCACTTGCACGGCTCAGTCGGCAGATGATGGGGCTCTGGCTGCACGTAAAGCGGATGCCAAGAAGTTCTTCAGTAAACAGGTCACTCCCTTCATCAAAAAGTATTGCCTGGAGTGTCACCAGAACAGCCGACCGACGGAAGCCGGCCTCACCTTCACTCCGGCCCTGAGGAGTCCAGGTCATGCTGCCTTCAGCGAGAAGTGGAAGAAAGCGGCCGCCAGGGTGAAAACGCACGACATGCCGCCGGACGGGTTGGAGCAACCGACCCATGAAGAACGTCAGATGTTCGGTAAATGGCTGGAGCAGGTTAAATATCTCAGCCCTAAAGATCCAGGACCTTTTGTCATTCGGCGGTTGACCAAAACGGAATATGGTAACACGCTGCACGATCTGTTTGGTGTCGATCCGAAGATCGCCGATGGGTTGCCGGACGAGGTCAGCGGCGAGGGATATCTCAATTCGCTGTCACCTCTTCAGCTCGAGCAGTATCTTACGATCGCCCAAAAGTTGTTGGATCAAGTTCTGGCGCCGGAAGGTACCCCGCCCACTGGAATACAAAAGCGCCTGTTTGGTGAACCACCAGCGCCCGAGACAAACGCTCGAGCGACGGCGCGAAAGGCTGCCCAGTCACTGGCGCGAAAAGCCTATCGTCGACCTCCATCCGAAGCGGAACTGGAAGTCCTTCTGAAGGTGTTTGATCTAGGGAGAAAGAACGATCTCAGCTATCTGGCGTCCGGTCGCTTGATGCTCAAGGCGATCCTTGTTTCTCCCCAGTTCCTCTATATTACGCCGGCGGCTGAGACCAAGCTTGATGGGGGGATTGTTCCTCTTGATGATTACCAACTTGCGTCGCGATTGTCTTATCTGTTGTGGGCAACCATGCCGGACGATGAGCTGATGGCGTTGGCTGACAAGGGAAAACTCCACGAGCCATCAGTCATTAAAGATCAGGTCTCTCGTATGCTGATGGACCCTCGTTCTCGAGCCCTGTTCGATGGCTTTGGCGCACAGTGGCTTCGGCTTGGAGATCTACACAAGCGGACCTTCGATCCTGACAAATTCCCGCAAATGACCGCCGACATGCGTTTGGCAATGTATGATGAAGCGCGTCTCTTTTTCGAAAGTATCGTGCGTGAGAACCGCAGCGTTGCCCGTTTTATCAATAGCGATTACACATTCCTCAATGGAAACCTGGCCACGATCTATGGTCTGGAAAAAACGGTCACCGGCCCCGAGATGCGCAAGGTCAAGCTGACCAATGGTAATCGAGGAGGAATTTTGGGAATGCCCGGAGTTCTTGCGGCGACATCCTTCCCCAACCGCACCAGCCCCGTCAATCGTGGCGTGTGGGTGCTGGAACAAGTGCTTGGGGACCATGTGCCCCCTGCCCCGCCTGATGTTCCGGCCTTGGAGAAACAGGATCAAAAACTGGTCGCGAATCTGACACTTCGAGAACGCACCGAACTGCACCGCTCCGATCCTGTCTGTGCCAATTGCCATCGGTTACTCGACCCGATCGGGTTTGGTCTGGAGAACTTTGATGCCATTGGACGCTGGCGTGACCAGGACGATAACGGTCAGGCGATCGACGCTTCAGGCGAGCTTCCGGGTGGCAAGCGTTTTTCAAATCCAAGAGAATTGAAAACCATTATCGCCGAACACAACGCGGAGTTTTCTCGCAATTTGGTCGAGAGACTGTTAGCCTATGCTTTATGCCGACGGCTGGAAGGTTATGACGAAATTGTGGTGGATGAGTTGATGCAGGAGATCGCTCAGGATGGCTACCGCATGCAGACACTCATCACTGCGATCGTCACCAGTTATCCCTTCACGCATCGTCGAATCGAGTAACAGGCGAACCACAAAATACATCTTTACGTACGACGGAGTTGGAAGTCCGTCGTAGAACGAATCCGTTTTCATCTACAACTTACCTTAAGGCGCTCCAATGAGCAAAAACACAACCATTGATCGTCGCACCTGCCTGAAAGGCGTGGGAGCCGCACTTGCCTTGCCTCTATTGGATGTCATGGGCTGGGCAGAAGCAAGCGAGAAAAAGGCGTTTAAGCCACCGGTCCGACTGGGGTTCATGTACATGCCCCATGGCGTGATCATGGAGCAATTTTGGCCCAGCGATGCGGAGAGTTTCCTGACGTCGCCGCCACCAGCACTCAAGTCGCTGCGTCCCGTGCTCGATCAGTGCCTGCTGATGAAGGGCATCTCGGGAGTTCCCAACGGTCCCTATAGAGGCGCGCCTCACGCACTCGAACTATCGACGTGGCTCACGGCTTCATTGCCGGACCCGGATAAGCGGGACGAGATCAGCATCGCAATCTCCGCCGATCAGATTGCCGCCAATTCCCTGGGAGCTTTTACCGCATTGCCCTCGTTGGAACTTGCCACGATGCCTCAAACGTGGAAGGAAAACCAGGCAGGGCTGAACGAGGCCTACTATTCACACTGCAGCTTTCGCTCTCCGACCCAAGCGGTCCCGGCCGAGACCAATCCACGCAACGTGCTGAATCGCTTGTTCAACAAGAAGGAACAAGGCAGCGGACGCACATCAACAGGGATGAGCAGTTTAGACCGAAATATGTTGGATTTGGTTCTTGGCGGTGCACGGGATCTGCGACGTACCTTGTCTCTGACTGACCAGCGAAAGCTAGACGAATACTTGGACAGTGTTCGCTCGGTGGAACGACGGATTGCCGCCATTGAACTGCGCCAGAAGGAAGCGGCCCTGGAGAAGGCGGGGGTCCGATCCAGCCGGCGTCACGAGTCCGTTTCCCCACCCATCGAAATCAAGATTCCGGAGGGAGACCGGCGCAGCGAGTACATGCGGGTGATGTGTGACCTCAACGTGCTGGCGTTCCAGACTGACACGACCCGCGTCTGCACCTACATTGGCTCGACCCCGAACGGTGTGTCTTATCCGGAACTCGGATTCAATGACCAACACCATTCCCAGACTCACCACAACGACCAGCCGAAGAAGGTCAGGAAAGTGGCCGCTATCACGAAGTTCAATATCGAACAGTTTGCCTACATGGTGAAAAAGATGCACAACTCGCGGGAAGGCGACGGCACGCTGCTGGACAATTGCATCATGATGTGGGGCTCCGGCCTTGAAGACGGCAACAAGCACACCCGGGAAAACCTGCCCTTTATTCTGGCTGGACGGGGAGGCGGTTCGATCAACACGGGACGCTTCTTACCGGATGTGAAGGGAAACCAAGGCGACTTGCTAACGACCTTGTTGACGTGCGCCGGGATACCGCTGGACCGTCCCATTGGGATCGCAACGAAACAACTCACAGAGATCCCCACCAAATCCTGAAATCGTTACCTGACGCGACGCACGGTAGCAGAACTCGCTAAGAGTCTCTATGCATCACATGAAGTGATCTGTTCGGATGAATGACCTTTGGTTGACACCATCGCCTCACCCTCAACTGGTCCAGAATTTTGATCAGCATCGTCGGGTACGACTAGACCGTCGCAGGTTAAACCCGTAGTCAAGTGATTTTTGAAAACAAATTCTGTCGAAAAAACTGACGTGGGTCAGAGCAGGTATGCCGCGAAGAACTTTTGGTTTTGACTTTTCAGGAGCGAACGCGCGTACGACCTGATCAGCCCCTCCGCGATGTTCCTCGCAGTAGATCTCGCCATGCATCAGGACCATCGTCAGGCACAGAGCGAACATGCAAGTTGGCTGGACGACATCAGCATTTGGAGAGCGGAGCATAAGAAGGCCCTCGCGATACTTGCGCAAGCGCAGGCTTACATCCTTCAACATGATGTCGTTCTGGAAGATCACTACCTGGAAATCAATCGACATGAGATGCACATCCAACATCACGAGATCGCACGACACGAGTTGACCGGCGAAAACGCTGAGCATAAGACACTCAGCGCCGAACATCAGGAATTTGATACCCTGCACCAGAAAACCCTTGAAGCTCACAAGCATCTGGCTGAGTATCACCGAAAATCCATGGCTGAGATCAACCGCCTGATGAAATAGTTGTGCAAAGCCATGTAAACAGGTCAGGTTCCGAAGGGCTGCCAATGCAGTCGAATATCTCAGGGGACAACAAAAGAGGACACAGTCAATAGTGTTCGGTGCGGCGGCTGGAGTTGACTTTGCGAGTGTGAAGTGTGACCGAAGTGGGGGCGATTGGCGAGTCTCTGAGGGGAATCAATGGCGTTGGTGGACTTTGCTTTCGTTAGCGCGCCCCAGCGAACGGCTCGGCATGCAGACGCACACGTATGCCTTACCACTAGTTCAACGAGGTATTTCAATCCGTGGCGATGGGGGGAATGCTGTCAGTCATCTGGAAAATCTGTCCTGACTGAAAGAGAATCGTATTCTTTACTGGGGGGGGACATTGACGTGGACGGGGTTCTAATCTTGCCCCGGTATCTTGCCCCGGTATCTTGCCCCGGTATCTTGCCCCGGTATCTTGCCCCGGTATCTTGCCCCGGTATCTTGCCCCGGTATCTTGTCCCGGTATCTTGTCCCGGTTGCGAAATTTCTTCCCACAGGTGGGAAGCATCATGATGGATCATGAGACTCTATTCAGCCGTGAATCTGAGACTGTCAGCGGGAATGAAACAACGCCTCCCATCGTGACGGACCGGATCACATTCGACGCTGGTATTGTTTGTGTTATGGCGAATGGAGCGCTATGAATTCTGTTCGGGTCGCCCTAAGAGCTTTCTCAACTGTTGCCCCGGGTTGGTTAGCTTTGTTAACATAATAAAAGCCCCTGTGGGGACAGAATCATTTCTCATTGTGGAAGCTCACCGAGAAGTTGATTTACTCCTGGTCTGAATATTGTCAGGCAACCAAATGATTTCATCACTAAAGTAAGGAAATAAGCGAATGCCATCCTGGCCAGATAAGATGTATATTGATGGAAAATGGGTCGAAGGTCGTTCGGAGACCAGTTGGACTATCACGAACCCGGCGACCCGAGAACCGTTGGCTGAGATTGCCCTGGCGAACGCCAGTGATGTTGATCTTGCCGTCACTGCGGCCCGCCGTGCTTTTGACAAGGGTGAATGGCCTCGTATGGATCCTCTGCAGCGGGGCCGACTGCTCTACAAGCTGGCAGAACGAATTCGCGAATCCGCCGAAGATCTCGCGATGACCGATACGCTCAATATCGGCAAGCCGATTCGCGACACGCTGGGCTTTGACATTCCGTGCGGAGCAGACGTGATCGAAAGCTATGCGGGACTGCCGGATAAAATCGCCGGGCATTCCTATGGAGGCTTGCCAGACAATGTGACGATGCAGTTTCGAGAGCCAATGGGTGTGATCGCTGCTATCGTTCCCTGGAATTATCCCATGACCAATGCCGCCATTAAGCTGGCGCCGATTCTCGCCTGTGGAAATACGGTGGTGCTGAAGCCTTCTGAAGTCTCCCCCCTGTCTGCGTTGATGCTGGCGAAAATCGCCGAAGAAGTGGGCTTTCCTCCCGGCGTCATTAATGTGATTCACGGTACGGGCGCAGAAGCGGGTATGGCACTCGTGAAGCATCCGGGTATCAACAAAATCGCGTTCACAGGACGGTTTGAAACCGGTGCCCAGTTAATGGAAGCGGCGAAAGACGGCATGAAAGGCGTGCTGCTGGAACTCGGTGGTAAGACACCGAGCGTGGTCTTTCCTGATGCTCCGATGGACCATGTCGTGAATGGTGTGATCACGGGCATCTTCTGTCACCTGGGTCAAATCTGTGTCGCCGGCTCAAGACTACTGGTCCACGAGAGCCAGCATGATGAACTGCTGGAGCGGATTATCGCCAAAACCAAAAGTTTGCGGCAGGGTGATCCGACCGATCCCGAAATGCATCTGGGATGTCTGGCAACGCCGACTCACTGCGATTTTGTACGTCAGCGAGTCGAACAGGCGAAACAGGAAGGGGCACGCTGCGTCCTGTCAGGCACCATTCCTGAAGATCCCCAGGACTGCTTCTTCCCGCCGACGATTTTTGACCAGGTTTCACCAGACATGGCAGTGGCAAAGGAAGAAGTTTTCGGTCCGGTATTAAGCGTGATGACATTTAAGACGGAAGAGGAAGCGATTCGCATTGCCAACGATTCCGACTTCGGCTTAATGGCTAATATCTGGTCTACCGATGGCACACGGGCCCTGCGGGTCGCGCGCGAGTTGCAGGCAGGCCGGATCTCCATTAATGGTGGCGGTTACCTCCGACCGAATGTGCCGATCTATGGTTACAAAAAGAGTGGATTCGGAGCGGAACTGGGCTTTATCGAAGCCGCCCATGAATACTGCAATTCCAAGTCCGTGATTTATTCCCTGGCGACCGAGAAATCACCCTGGCCTGAGTAAGCAGCAGTAGCAGCTGTAATATCAATCTTACCGGAAAATACCCAAAGGGGCGGGACTCAAATCAATGGAGTCCCGCCTTTTTTTTCTTCCCCCCTTCGGGAACGAACTTGATTTCTCGGGAGAGAGCTTGCTCTCTCCGTATCCTGCGGATTGATCAGAATTTCTGACAGCATGGTTGTATAACGGGATGACACATGGGTCATCCCTTACGACAAAAGAGTGGCTCTAGTGCTTTGTCAAGCTAGGAACTGAGGGTTGGGGGAGTTGTTTACGTGCTCCGTTATCGCACTCTCGTAATATCTATCAACCCAAAATTAAAAAATGACACTCCACTAGTTTATATGTGCCTTCGAAAATACGACGTTCACATTTCTTTTTAGATTTTCAATTAAAAGCACTCAATAAACATCTTCCTGAAAATAGTTTCCGTTCTTATTTCAGCGCCACTATTTCTGGGGGAGTCCACTGATCAAGTCGTACGAGCGAATTGCGGCGTAGATCATGTCGATTCTGTGACAACTTTTAAACCGTAACCTGTCGCATCAGGATGGACACGTCAGGGTTGCTATAGATTTGGGTCAGCATTCGCTGGTAGGTCTCTGCGAAACGTGCGTTGTCAGCGAGATCGCCAAATACAGATTTGAGCTTGATAAAGGCGCGTGGGTCGGTGGCCGTCTTTCTGGCTGCTTCCTGCAACGCGGCTTGCTGTTCATCATCCACATCAAGGCCGTTTCCGTGACGATCCATATGCTTGTCACTGTAATAGCACCAAGCAGCGATCACGAGCACTGCATGAGCGATCGGTCCGCCTTGCGCTAAGTTCTTGCGAATCGTGGGAAATAAAAACACGGGCAGCTTACTTGAGCTCCCCAGGCAGATTCGAGCCAGGTTGTCTTTGATGTTGGGGTTGCCGAAGCGTTCGATCAACGTGTCTTTGTATTGCTCCAGGTCGATGCCTTCGACCGCATCCAACACTGGTGTCGCCTCTTGATCGAAAAACCCTCGCAAGAATCTTGCAAAGAGATCATCGCCTATGGTCTGGTCAATGGTTTGATAGCCATACACGGCGCCCGGCAGACCAAGCACGGAATGGCCGGCATTGAGTAGCCGCAGTTTCATCGTTTCGTAGGGTGTAACATCGGCGACGAATTGTGCGCCGACTTGTTCCCACTCAGGTCGACCGCTTGAGAAACTCTCTTCAATAATCCACTGGCAGAACGGTTCACAAGTAACTGGCCATCCATCTTGAACGCCGAATTGTTTTTTCAGGTACTCGAGATCGGCCGGCGTGGTTACCGGCGTGATCCGATCCACCATCGCATTGGGGAAGCAGACTTCGTCTTCAATCCACTTCGCAAGATCTGCATCTTGCAGCCGGGCAAAGCCGAGTAGCATCTTTTGCGTCAGGTCACCGTTATGTTGGATGTTGTCACACGATTGAACTGTGAATGCCGGCAGCCCACGCGCGCGTCGCAATCGCAGTGCTGCGGTCAGGTAACCAAATACCAACCGGGGTTCCATTGGGTTCTGGATGTCGTGCATGGCATCGGCGTTGTTTGCATCGAACTCACCACTGACGGGATCAACGTTGTAGCCACCTTCAGTGATCGTTAACGAAACGATCTTTGTGTCGGGATTTGCCATCTGTTCAATGACCGCCGTCGCATCATCACAACCGAGCAGAAATCCGACCAGCGACCCAATCACCCGATTCTGCACCAATCCATCGGGATGTTTGATGATGAGCGTATAGAGGTAATCCTGTTCTTGAAGCGCGGTTGCTATCTTGCGATCCGCTTCTCGCAGACCGACGCCGCAGATCCCCCAGTCGGAGCCGTTCCCCGAACGCAACAACTCATCGGTGTAATACGCTTCGTGCGAACGATGAAACCCGCCTACGCCGACATGCACAATGCCGGCCTTGATCTGCGAGCGATCATACGTCGGCAGATTCAATTCCGCGGGAAGTTGCGTGAGATTCTGTTGATTTAATTGCATGGAAGTGCTCCGTATTTTCACGCGATGGTGGCTGCAGTGACCGCAACATCATGAACAGTTTTGCTTCGACGAAGCGCCCAGTATGATGTGACAAAATAGATGATCGTGAAGACGAAACCCCAGGTGTAAAAAAAGGCAACGTTCTTGTCATAGGCGACCATATCCGGGCTACCGAACATCACAACCAGGGCGAGTACGAGGGTCAGACCTAAGCTGGTCCAGGCCAAAACACACAGGGTCTTCGACAGCAGTGTCGTGTCAACGATTGGCTGACCGTCTTCAATCGCTTGCTGATCCTGCATCTCCTTGATTGCTTCGTCGAGTTTCCGATCCGTTTCCAGTTCGGCCGTGTAGTCATCCGCTGCACCGTATCGGCTGGCCAAAAAGGTATAGAAGGCCATCGTAAAGATCCACGTTGGCAAGAAGAGATAGAAGAACGACATGACTTGCATGGCCTGCAGCCCGAATGCGAAAACCAAACCGGCAACCCAAGACGCCACTGCCGGGGTGCTGTGCGTCAGGTTGCGGTAGTGTGCCCAGTATCGAGTCAAACCGATGCGAGGAAAAAGGAAGTACTCGGAAAACACGATCGCTCCCACGGGAACCACTAACAACCCCGCATACGTCAACAACGGCAACATCTGGCTGAACACGAACGGAAAACAGGCAATCAATACAGTAACCACACCGACGGTAGCAGTCACTTTCATTCGCGAATGGGTGTGAAATATCGCTTGTGCCGCCAAACCAGCGCGGTACAGATTTGCATTTGCGGTTGTCCAACCGGCCACGATCACAATAACATAGCCGGAATAGCCAAGAGCTCGAAACGCCACATCGCCTGGATCGAGCTCGACGATCGATAACTTGAGCAACGCCGCCGTTCCGGCACCCATGATGCCGGCGGCAATCCAGGCGATATAATGACCGAACAACATACCCGCACTGGTACACAGCCCATAAACAGATCGCTTCGCATATCGTAGCAATGCCATGTCGATTAATCCAAAGTGGGTGATCGTGTTGGCCGCCCATGCAAAGCCGATGACTTCCCAGAGCCCGATACCCGGTTTGCCCTGGCTGTTCACCCCCGTCCAGATCGAACTGTCACCGATGGTGATGAATTCCCCCAGACTGTTGAGCCGCATTCGTCCGAGCACCGATTCTGCCAATGCAGGAAACAGCACCAATGCACCGCTGATGAACATAACGACTAACCAGGGACCACACAGTCCCGAAAAATCAGCGACCGCATCGAATCCGTACATCGCTACGACAACAACGATCGCACCAACGGCCAGCACCACAGCGACGAACAAGCCGTTGGTGGGATACCATTCCAACTGGGCAGGAATATTGAACAGCAACCGTACCGCCGTGCTTGAAACAGTAATCATCGCCGCCGAGATGACCGTGAAGATCAGCACATTGGCCCAGTTGTAAAGATTGGTCATCGAGTCGCCCGCGATCTTCTCAAGATACGTGTAGAGACTCAGTCGTGTCTGAACCGCGATCGGCGCGGTGATGAACGTCCAGCTCAGAACGGCAAGAAGATTACCAACCAGAAGCCCAATTAGAATGTCACTCGTAGTGGCTCCCAAGGCAACGAACGTCGCACCGATCACAAACTCAGTCGCCGCAACATGCTCGCCGGCATATAACCCGGCAAAGTGAGTCCAGCCGTGTAGCTTGTGCTCGGGAATGGGCAACTGCTCCGGCTTCATTCCGGCGACGATTGCCTGGGTGGTATCTGTATTCACTTTGTCGGACTCCCGCATTACCAAGTCGCTACAAGTCTACTTCAACCGAGTCGATTCACTCTAAAAAAAGATATCAGAGCCGTATCCGTATTGCAATCCACGGCAACAGGACTGGAATAAATGTGAAGCCATCGAGAGAACTTAAAATAGAATAGCAACATCTTTACATCCTGAGGTAAGAAACGGTGAAACAAACTGTGAACAAACTTGTTACACGTTAATCGATCCGACGGAGGCTTCTTACCTAGTTTCACCTCTCGGATTGACCGACGGTACTCGTGCAATACCAGTGAAAGAGTACCAACCGGGGTTGCAGCAGGGTTGTTTGCGGGCAAACATGCGTATGATTTCTCTGGTCCCCTTCGCTGCCGTATCACCAGTGGAAACTTGCCAGACGGGCGGACAAATAGACCAGCGCCTACAATGATCTGGTTTAAGCGGTTGTTCTTTCGCACACTCAGACAGGTAACAACCTGCTCCCCAATTTGATTTCAACTCACACACAGGCTACGATTATTTTCATCCTGCTTTAGATCACAGCATCGCTTTTCAGAGAACCTGATATGAAACGCTAACCCCCCGCCCTGCTCTGCCGTGAATTCTGATTCGACACGGTGCATGAAACCCTGGGTGTTGCGGGATGGAAATCAGTATCGTCTCTACAAAGCCGGCGACGAAAATCGCGGGACGTATCGAATCAGTCTGGCGACCAGCAACGATGGTCTTACCGGGAAGCGTCATGGAAAGACGCCGGTATTTGCCCCAATGCTGAACCCGGCAGTCCCGACGCTCGGCATGCTGACCGAAAAGAGTGCTTATGACTCGCTGGAAGACTTTCTGATTTCCAAGGCGAAGGGCAAAATTAAAGAGTAGTCACTGCCATGAACGACAAAAGGGGCAGAGATCTCGCGATGATTCCTCCCCCTTTTTTATGCGCTGGCTGGATTGGCCATTCCGTGGCAAGCGACGAACGTGCCATTTACTTGCCCTGCATTCGAGTAACGGCACAGATAGCCAGTTACCGCTTCTCGGAAAAAAACGAGCTGCAGTGATCGGGGTGATAACAGAATGACGTACGTTATTCTCGTAGGGCGCCTGAAGACAGGACGTGACCTGAGGGGCGGCTGGGCCTGTGTTGCAATGCTCTATGCGCTTATTTCCCGGTAGTGAACTGATTATTTTGTTCATTTCGCACTTGATTTATAATCCTAAATATACAGAATTAATTCTTGAGTTAAGGATGTTATTAGTGTAGATTAAGTAGTTCGTTGAATTTCAGCGAGAAATCAAGGCATTTGAGTATTTATTCACTTTATATCTTTGCTCCTTGATTCTGTCCGCAGTACGGGAGCGAATAACAGCTATTTCCCTTTTGAAGGAGTCACGCGATATGTTTACGACTCAACAGAAACCCCTCCAGCGCGGGTTTACGCTCATTGAGTTACTGGTTGTGATCGCGATTATCGCCATCTTGATCGCGTTGTTGTTACCGGCAGTGCAACAGGCACGCGAAGCGGCCCGACGGTCTGCCTGCAAGAATAACTTTAAGCAAGTGGGCCTGGCGTTGCATAATTATCATGAGACGCATGGCGTGTTTCCGTTCGGCTGTTCTCTCCCCCGCGGTGGTTGCTCTGGAACGATCGCCGGGAATCCGGCACGGTTTTCCTGGGGAACGCATCTGCTGCCTTATCTTGATCTCGCGAATGTTTACAACGGATTTAATTTTTCGCAGAACTACAACGTGGGAGTCAATGGCGGCATCAATCAGAGCGGCTACAAAGTGTCGACTTTCCAGTGTCCCAGTGACCCGCAAGGCGATGACCGTACCGAGCATACAGGAAGCATTACGCATCCGGGACCAGCGGGAGGCAAGGATGATATTGGCAAAACCAACATGGCAGGCGTCGCGGATTCCGTGGATTGGCTCTGTCAACTATCCGGTTTCCGTCCGTCGGCTGATGGTGATGGAGTGTTTTATAATCATTCCAGAGTGAAGATTCGCGACATCATTGATGGCTCCAGTAATACGCTGTTTATTGGCGAAGTCACGGGGGGCACGACCGGATCCTACCAGGGGCAAGGTTATACGATCTGGAATGTTCTGGACACGGCAGGCGGGATCAATGGTCCGAATTCCGTTCCCGGCGGTGGTGCCTGGGACAAATGGGACATGGAGTTTTCCAGCTATCATACGGGAGGTTGTCACTTCCTGCTGGGGGATGGAGCCGTCAGGTTTTTATCAGAAAATATGGATCAACAGACACTCTCGGATCTGACGACGCGCCAGGGAGGAGAAGTCGTTGGTGAGTTCTAAAGCGCCTCACGTTTTACCATAGCGTGTCTCAATCGAATAGACTCGGTCCAAATGGCCTTGGAGACGCTACAGTAAAACGGGACACAGGCTAAGCCGAAGTTTGTTTCAACCATCGACAGTGTATTTGATTCATTAAGGATGTATGTCATGAATGGCCCGCGGGTTTTTCTATTATTCTCGGTTTGTTTCCTGATGGGCTGTGGCGGAAGTGATGATGCGCCGGTGCGTCGCATTGTGACAGGGAAAGTGCTCTATCAGAATCAAACGATCGACAAAGGCACGATCCGCTTCATACCCCAGCCCAGCGGCCCTGTGGCCTCGGCGCGGATCGTCGATGGCTCCTACCGCGTGGAAAATAAAGGGGGCGTACCGTTGGGGGAACACCGCGTTGAAATCCGTTCTGCGGCTGGCGGTACGGAGTTAGTGGAAGCGGAAGTCATGCCTGATAAAAAAGCTGCTCCCGTCATCGTGATTCCGAAAAAATACAACGACGATTCAAACTTGAACGCCGTTGTGGAATCCGGAGATGGTGAGTTGGAACTGGACTTTACTCTCGATTAGATCAGCTACCAATCTTGTTAGGAATTGACCGTTGAACTTTCAAAAAATAACGACAGGCATTCTTTTTCTTTGCGTGGCGTCCGTTGCCTGTGGTGCAGACTTCGATGACGTGCACATCGTCAAAAAAGAACACAAAACGCGTGGCTACCGCGGCAATAATGGCGATTTATTGCTCTTGAAGGAGGGGACGCTTCTTTTCTGTTATACTGAGCACGGTGATCAAGGCGGGATCATGGCCAAGAAGTCTTCTGATCAGGGGAAGACTTGGTCAGAACCCTGGACGTTGGTGTCTCAGCCGAAGTCGCCGGCGAAAGGGCGTTACGTACATCCCAGCCTGTTGCGAATCAAAAATGGTGAGATTCTGCTGGCGTACAATTATTCGACGCATCCTGCCAAACCATATTACGCAACGATTCTTTACCGGCGTAGTGCCGATGAAGGTCAGACCTGGACGGAGCAACTCCCCGTTTCCGCGTACCCAGGTTACAATCTGGTCCACAACGATAAACTGTTGTCGTTACGGGATGGGCGGATCATTGCCGTCGGCGAGAATAAAAAATACATGCCTAGTTCTAATGACCACAATGGTTATGTGGGGCTCACGTTTTACTCAGACGATCAGGGGCATAGCTGGCATTCCAGTAAAAACACCGTGGACCTGTATGGGAAGCGGAAGATTGAAGTTCAAGAAGCAGACGCCGTGGAGTTGAAAGATGGGCGTCTGATGATGTTCGCGCGAAGCTACAGCGGATATCCAGTGCGTGCGTATTCCTCAGATCGTGGCGAGACCTGGTCCGAAGGGAAACTGATTCGAGAATTGAAGATGCCTTATGCGGGTTTGCCAACCGTGCGACGCATCCCCTCAACGGGCGACCTGCTATTTATCTGGATCAGTGAGAAATCCACGTTCGAAGAAAACGGCAGGAAGCTTCCCATGCGTTCCGCCTTGACGACAGCGATTTCCAAAGATGAGGGCAAGACGTTTCTCCATCAACGCAATATCGTTCAAGATCCTACGAACGATTTCGGGTATCAGTGCATCGAGTTTATCGACGACGATCTGGCTTTGATCGCCTATCATGCCAACGATGGCCTGCACCTGGCTCGAATGAACGTCGATTGGTTTTATGGGAAATAGGCACGTTCATCACCCCAGCTTCGCGAAGGCGTTTGAACGGACCTGTGATTTTTCAGGAGATCGATCTATAGTGATAGACGCTGGTATTTGGCTTCAATGTTCAATAGAAAATCTTCGTGACATCCAAGACTTGATTGCTAGAAAGTTCCTCTCATGCAGTTTTATATGATGCGGCTTGTCCTGTTACTTGCAATTGTGACACTCAGTCAAACCTTTTCAGAACCGTTTGTGGAGGCAGCAGAGAAATCCACGGAATTGAGTCCGTCTGAGCAGCAGACCATCAAAGCACAGCGTAAGAAAGCGGCCTGGAAAAAACGACGCATTATCTTTAACAATGACGGGAACGAACCCGTTTATTCGCTGGATGAAGCAACGCCGGAAGCGCTGTTGAATGTCAGAACAAGTCCCCTCAAAGGGAGCCAGGTCGATACGATTTTCTATTGCACCTGGTCATCTGGCTTTGGTTACTTCACCCATGATACAAAAGTGGGGGATGTTTTCACTGAGACCCGAGATAAGCTCTCCAAAAATAAAACAGCCGAGTTGATTGCCAAAGGGCATGACCCGTTGAAGGTAATGACCAACTGGTGCAAGCAGAATGACGTCGAAGTCTTCTGGTCATTTCGGTTGAATGATACACATGATGCTTCACGCGAATGGTATGGTCCGCTGCTGTTTTCTCCTGTGAAGAAAAAGCACCCGGAGTGGTTGATGGGAACTGCCGAGAAACGACCTCGCAACGGCAGATGGACGGCCGTTGATTTTACGCATCCCGAAATCTGTGACCTCGCCTTTCGTTATGTGGAAGAAGTCTGTCAAAATTATGATGTCGATGGAATCGAGCTGGATTTCTTTCGCCATCTGAATTATTTCAAGCGTGTTTCCTGGGGAACTCCGGCCGGGGAAAAAGAGCTTGAGATGTTGAATCACCTGATGCGCCGGATTCGTAAAATGGCAGATGAGGAAGGCCACAAGCGCGGGCGGCCGATTTTGATTGCGGTCCGTGTGCCTGATTCTGTGGAATACTCACGTGTACTCGGTCTGGATGTTGAAACCTGGCTGCGCGATGATTTGGTGGATCTGCTGACAGTGACGGGCTATTTCCGCTTGAATCCCTGGAAGAAATCAGTCGCACTGGGGCACAAGTATCAGGTCCCCGTGTATGCCGGCTTGAGTGAATCACGCCAGCGAGACAAGGTTGCGCGTAAGGTGTATGCGTCCCCGGAAGGCTTTCGCGGCAGGGCTATGACGGCCTGGTCTGAAGGCGTAGATGGTATCTATTTATTCAATTCGTTTAATCCCCGTCATCCGCTCTGGAGAGAACTGGGAGACCCGGAGGGTTTAAAAACACTGCCCAAGGTATATTTCACCTCGGCCCGTTCCTATAGCAGTGTGAATCACTGGTGGAAAAAGGGGGCCTCTTATATGAAGCGTGATATCTTAACGCCTGACAAACCTCGGAAAATTATGGCGGGCAGCGAAGTCACGGTGACCTTACCCGTCGGAGAAGATCCGGTGAAAACCGAATCGAATCTGTTATTAAAAATCAGGGTCAGAGAATTACCACTGCCCCACGATTCATTGCAGGTCTCTCTCAATGGAAACCCGGTTGCCTTAAAACAGGGAGACGGAAACTATCTGGAAGGTCACGTCAGTCGAGATTTCGTGAAGGAAGGAGACAACCAGGTTCGCTTCCTTTTAAAGCCAGGCAAGCAGAAATCTGCCGTCGTGGAAGACTTACAATTGTGGACCTCACATTAGTTTGCTACCAAGTTGATGCAAGCGAATGCGTGTCTCCCGGGAGCAGGTTATACTACCTGAGGAACGCGAGGTGCAATGGGTTCGGCTCTCGTTGGCGATGTTCTATTGAATCGGCTGCCTGGGAGCGATATTATGGTGCGTGTTCTTCTGTTGCTTGTCTAATAGACTGACATGAGGTGATTTTCTGGTGATCTATTTTTTTCTCCTCTTGTCTATTGAAGAGAGTCGTTAATGAAATCGGAACGAAGGAAAAACGCACGGCCCTCGATCACAGAACTCGCTACCATTATTGAAGACGATATCAAGTCGCGCAATCTGTCGAATGGAGATCCTTACCTGGGTCTGACGGAAACAGCGCGAATGCTGAAAACCAGCAACTCCGGCGCCAATTCGGCGTTACAGCTTCTAGTGAAAAAAGGCGTATTAGAGCGAAAGCAGCGTCGCGGCACTTTTATCAGTCGTCCGCCCAACAACGGACGCCAGCAGGTCATCCGCCGCGTCCATCTGCTTCTGCATGAAGATTTCCTGAAGGAAGAAGGCGTGCTCACAGATGGGCAAGTCATTGGGATCCAGTCGGAATTGCCACGGGCGGAAATCCAGTTCAACTTTCTTCCGCAGCATGATCAGCGGGACTATGTGCAGGAGATTGTCAATGAGGCGCTTGTGACTGCGGGCGTCGATGCATTCATCCTGTATTCCACCTCGCTGGACGCCCAGCGGATTCTTGTCGAAAGTGGATTGCCGACTGCGGTCGTCGGGTCACTTTATCCTTCGATCACGGGGCTGCCCTGGATCGATCAGGACCAGAAAATGGCGGGCGAGGTGATCTTTCATGATTTGTACCATGAGAAAAAGTGTGAGCAGTTTTTAGTCCTGATGCGCGAACGTTCCTATCCTGGTGACTATCTCTTTCTGGACACGCTGCAACACTGTTTCTCGCAGGCAGGCATTTCTTCCGACAATGTGATTTATCGCGCGTTGCCTGCAGATATTTATGCGGTTCAGGCAGAAACCAGGCGACTCTTAACGGGCCTCGATGCCACTACTGGCGTGATTGCCCGTAGTGTCCCACTCGCCAATGGAACACGCACCAGCGTTGATCAGCTCGGGCTGGTTCTGAATCGGGATGTCTTCATTCTGGTTTCCAACGTTTTTGGAAAAGAACGGGAAGAGTTAAAGTATTATACGTATATTCGCCCTACCTCGTCGCCCAGGGAAAACGGGGCCTACATCGGCCGCGCGCTCAGGCAGTTTGTCACGAGTGGTTTTACCAGCAATGAATGCTGGCAGATTCCGGTGGAAATCGTGAATTCCACGTACCGGGAAATCAATGCGTCTTAACGTATCAGCGGCCCTGCAGTCTGCCGTGGAACTTCAACTTGTTCTGATTTGTGATTGTATGCCTGTAGCGTCGCGCTTGAATCCTCGCATCTACACTTACCCCCGTATTTCACGTAGACCACGATTATATTTAAAGTGGTATCGGATAATTTTTTAAGGTTTGACCTTGAGCATATGAAATGCTTTGAGAAAATCCTTCCTCCCCTGTTGGAACTTCACATGACTTTTGTGATGGATCGGGCGGTTATTAACCGTGAAAGCCGGTGCAATGAATCCCCAGTTGGAGTCTCTGGCAAAGTAAACGACACAGTCGATATTACTATCTTTCCACTGGTTACGAACAACCTGATTTTCACCTTTTGTACAAACAGTTTTCACCTGAACGCGAAAGTAATTGGGACCATCAGAGATCGAGATGTCAGTTTGGTGTCCATGATCGAGTACCGGTAAAAATACCTGCCAGCCATCCTGCATTAGCCAACTGACAACCATACTCTCATAAGATGAGTTTTTGAGAGCTCTATGAGTATTGGGGTTTGTTTGCGTTGAGCGTCTAGGCACTTTGAACTTCCCTCTATCTTGCCTGCACTACCATTAATGCCTTGTACAGAAAGTGGCTCTTTAGAGAATATGTCCCAGGGTTGGCATGACAATCTGTCTGGAAACTACATTCCAAATCCTCACATCGAATATTGCTCCAGTATTTCATATAGCCACGACCATCATTCAAAACGGTAGAGGTTGTGAAGTTACTTATCTCTAAATTTGATCTTCTTGAATTCTCTATCAATCGTGACCTGGTTTTCGTTGATCTCTTTAGCAAGATACTTCGCACGTTTAACATAAAAGTCTAAACGGTCTCGTGGCACATCTTCAGAATCAAGCAGGAAACCAGCAATCTTTTGCATTTTGTTGTAGTGATAAAGATTTTCGGCAGCAAGGTTATCAATCCATTGCAAAGCCCCCACCGCTTCGATGGTTTGAAAACTTCGATACAAGGCAATTGTCCTTCGGTGCCCTGCCATTCGAATTTTACCAAATCGCACTATTGACTGTAATCTGTGTGCGTACTTATCGACTGCTTTTCTCGTCGCAGCATCATATTTTGATGGTGTCAGAGAAGTGGGTTGAGGTATTTGACGAGGAGTAATACGCGGAGGAGATTGAGAAGCCTTTGGCGGATTTTTGATATTTGTTTTCAGATCTTGCTTGAGTAATTTTCTACGTTTCAACTCTGCACAAAAATCTGGACAGTTCGCAAGGTCTTCAGATCCAATTTTTTCAACTTAAAAGATCATTTGAGCATCACTGATTTCTCTGATTGGGACCAGGATTCCCTTCTCATTTGCCCAACGCCTGCTCTCGCCAGCCGGGCTTCGAACGGTTCCCCCAATAATAAGCATTATGAAAACTACAATTGCTGTTCGATTCATTTCTCCCCCTCATGAAGAACAAAGCACACCAGTATTCAAAATTACAGAACACAAATTAGCAGTATGCAAATTCCCATAACACAGGTTCGAGGCAGAGAGCCTCCACTGCTTTCTTGATATTTGGGGGAGAGACTCCCACACATCGATTAACTTAAGCAATGCCGGATCAACGGTTTGCAGCAATTGGCAATTCGCGCTGGTGAAACACTGACCGTTTGCTGATATTGCCAGAGACGAATCACTTAAACCATTATCAATACGAACGTTGCGACATTCGGGATTCTCATGCAATTTCCGGCGAGCCCATCCAAACCAGCCACTTGAAAAAGTCGTAAGTGGCTATTTTATTTAATATTACAGACATAAACAAAAGCTGACTTGTTAACAAAACGCGCCCCAAACACCTAGCTGGCTGGTTTTGCGTCTGATTTTGGCTCTCATTATCTGATTTTCTGAAGTAAGTCAGCCTGTTGTTATTTTAGCCGGGCGATGTGCTTTCCTTTAGCCTGGTCCATCTAGTAAGACACCGTATTCCAGACGAGACTGGAATTAACTCTACTGGTCAAAATGAAGAAACTGCCCCGTGTTCCAAGGCAGCGCATCTGCCAGGGGAAGTACCGATCGCGGGGTGTGCTACCACCGTAAGTTCCGAATTTCATATGATATTTGTTGTTTGACCTGCAACGATTCCTGCGATGGCTATTTTAGGCTTGTGATGCATAGTCAACCTAGTCAGAATGTGAATCCTCGGAGAATATGTGTGATTCATAAACTGGTTCACCCCATTCCGAGTTGAGATTTTAGATTGGGAATCAAATTGAATTGCTGTGAAGGCGGCGAAATCCCCTGTGTCGTCAATCAGCGCTGCATTGAGCATCAACAAGAACAGGAAATCAGGCTGCGGGCATGAGTGACCAACCTTCAGAGACTGATGGGCAGAGTTTGATCATCAAGCAGTTGATCGCTGAGTACAGGACTCGAACCGACGCTGGTGAACAGATCAGTGTTGCGGAATTTGTTACGGCGCATCCTGAGCATACCGCTGAACTCAAACGGCATTTCGCGAACGTGAATGTGTCGGAAGCTCCCAAACAGACCGACAAGACGGGAGTCCCTGAGGTGATTGATGGAATCAGCGCTGCTGGCAAAATCTCAACTGAGGATGCGAGTGCTCATACGATTGTCCAAGTGTCAGGTGATTCAGAATCATCGCTCACCCAGGCTTATGATCAGTCAGGCACTGGCTCAACTACCAGCATCGAGATCCCCGAATCCTTCGGTCGCTACGCAATTCAAAAGGTGCTCGGGCAGGGAGCGATGGGCGCAGTCTATCTTGCCAAAGATACGCAGCTGGATCGTGATGTCGCTCTGAAGATTCCCAAGTTTGGTGACGGGAACGGTGTCGATGATGAAGAGCTGCTCGCACGCTTCTATCGCGAGGCCCGGGCAGCAGCGACACTGCGCAGTCCCAATATCTGTCCCGTCTATGATGTCGGTGAAATCGACGGTCAGCACTATATTACCATGGCGTTCATTGAAGGCCGACCGCTGAAGGATTATACGAAGTCGAAGAAGACTCATTCCGAAAAGCAGATTATCACCACGATTCGCAAGCTCGCTCTGGGGCTGGCAGAAGCGCACGAGATTGGTGTGATTCACCGCGATTTGAAACCCGCCAATATCATGGTCGACCTGAAAGGCGAGCCAGTCGTCATGGATTTCGGTCTCGCTCGCCGTAGTTCGAGTGATGATGTGCAGGTGACACAGAGTGGAGCCATCATCGGTACGCCTGCCTACATGGCGCCCGAGCAGGTGGCAGGCGACCAGACCGAGATTAATCATCAGGTCGATATCTATGCTCTGGGCATCATCATGTATGAACTGATTACAGGTGAGATGCCATTCAAGGGAAACCTGATGGCGTTGCTGCAACAGATTGCACTCAACAATCCGACGAAGCCTTCCGAAATACGTCCCGACATCGATCCGCGTCTGGAGGCCATCTGTCTGAAAATGATGGCCGGTGACCAGCAGCAGCGTTACCAGTCAATGACGGACGTCGCGACGGACTTGCAGGAAGTTCTCCGCAACCCGGACGAAAGACACAAGCAGGCACAGGCAAAAAAGAAAGGGCCGAAGCCGAAATCACTTCCCACAGCGAAAGAAGAATCGAACCCGGCTCTGATCTCGGTTGATCAACCCAAGTCCTACGCAGAACAACTCCGTGACAAGAAAGGGAAAAGATCGAAGCGACCAAAGTCGACAAGCAAGGCAAAATCGAAATCGACGAAGACCGCTCAACCTGGATCCAAGTCATCTGGCCCGCCGAAAAACCTGCTGATCGCTGGCGGGATCGGGGGACTGTTACTGCTGCTGGGGATGATATTCTTCACGCGCGATGGCAAGTCCGACGTACAGATCACGCGTGATGATCCAGGGATCCCCCTGAGCGAGGACGGCGAAAAACCAGCAACTCCTTTTATCGCGAAATCCAACAGCGACACTAGTAAGACTCCAGGGACTTCTGAATCGAAAGGTAACTATGCCCTCCAGTTCGATGGTAAGAGTACCGTAAAAATACCAAAGACCACCTGGAGCGAACGCGATGAATTGACATTCGAGATATTTGCCAAGGCTTTCGGGGAATACAAGCAGGGTGAAAAAGCTCAATACCTTATCAATCAAGCTTTCACAGCGATCCTGGAACGCGGAGAGCATTGGATATTTATGGTAAATTCTGAAAGTGAAGGTAAAACCAAAGTAGGTGCTTCCAAATCAGATCAACGTATGGAACCCGAACGTTGGGTTCATTTGGCTGGTGTTATTAAGAACCGCAAGATTCAAATTTTTGTGGATGGAGTGCCAGCAAAAGCAGTTCAACTTCCAAACAAAGTCAATTCGAAAGAGGGATCACAAGTCATTCTGGGAGGTAATTTTACTGGTAGTATCAAGGGAGTCAGAATATCGAAGGCGGCACTGTATGAGAAAGCCTTTACTCCCCCCCGACAGTTTTTGAAGGAATCCAGTACATTAGCTTTATACCACTTCGACGAAGGCTCCGGCGACATACTCAAAGATTCCTCCGGCAACGGGTACAATGGGACAATTAGAGAAGCGAAGTGGGTGAAAGTTAATAATGATTCGAGTCAGACGATTGACCTATTGGCTGATATCGCGCCAACGACATTGAATTCCAAAGACTTGAAATGGCAAATGCAAGACGGAATACTTATCGGCAACAGCAGTACTTCCAGTGAGAAAAAAAAATGGGTCGGTGCGACTTTCCCACAGGAGGTCAGCGGTGATTTCGACTTTGAACTTGTGTTGAAGCAATCGGGCTTCGCTCCGTTGCAATTTGACTTACCGCTGGGGGATAAGCAGGCGATCCGCTTGCATCTTGGCGGACTCGGCTGCGCGCTCATTGAGATCGATGGAAAATCTGATCGAGACGCTGCCCCGCAGTACCGCAACAAGGACGCCAAGTTGAAAAAAAATGTCTGGCAGCGCTTGACGGCGAAAGTCCGCCACCACGACGAAAACGTCAGCATTGATGTTGCTCTGGGCGGAGTTCGCATCGGTCAGTTCTCGGGTCCTCGTTCGCGCATTACGCTTCCAAGTTGGGTTAAACCGGATCCAGTCCATGTGAAGTTCGCAGGAAATGGAGACCTCAGCACGCTTCAACTGGAGTTTCGCCGGGCTTTGGTTCTCATCGGTTCCCGTGCGGCAATGAGGAATGACGACAACGCCCAAGCCAGGCTCCCCGCAACCATTCCGTCAAGCAGCGACACTCCGCCGCTACCCGCCGTCGCCCCGTTCGATGCAGCCAAAGCGAAGCAGATCCAGCAGGCGTGGGCTGACTATCTCGGTCTGCCGGTTGAGAAGGAAGTCGAACTGCCTGGCGGCGAGAAGATGGCCTTCGTGCTCATTCCACCCGGCGAGTTCATCATGGGCTCAACTGAGGAAGAGCAGTCGCAAATTGTAAAGGACTATAGCTCTTTCCCTGCATTTAAGGGGATCCTTGCCGGTGAGGGCCCGCAGCATCGCGTCCGGATTTCCCGTCCATTCTACATGGGTAAGTACGAAGTCATTCAATCGCAGTGGCTCGCGCTTATAAAAAATATTCCGCCGGGTAATCCAAGTCAGCTTTCCTCGACCCGTCCAGCTGAAAACATCAGTTGGGATGAGACACAAGTGTTTTTCGAGAAATTCAATCATGGTTTCTGTCCCGAAAATATGCAAGGGATGCTCCCCACCGAAGCCCAATGGGAATATGCCTGCCGGGCGGGTACCAGTACGAGTTGGTCGTTTGGTGACAACGTGGCGGACTTGAAAAATCATGCCTGGTTTGAAGCAAACTCCAGAGGCAAAACACAACCGGTAGGCAAACTGCCTCCAAATAACTTCGGTTTGTATGATATGCATGGCAATGTCTGCGAGTGGTGTTTTGACAGTCCTTCATCGACGTTCTACCGCCAGTCCCCGTTATTTGATCCGGTCGTCGGTGATCTCAATAGTCCAAATCACATCTATCGTGGTGGCAATATCCATTTAAATCCGGTCTGGTGCCGCTCTGCCTTTCGAGCGAACAAATCCAGTGAAACAAAAAAATATGGAGTTGGTTTTCGTGCGATCATGAAGATTGACGACGTCGCCCAAGCCAGGTTCCCCGCAACTGTTCCGCCGAGCAGCAACACTCCGCCGCCCGCGATTGCCCCGTTTGATGAAGCCAAAGCGAAGCAACTCCAGCAGACATGGGCGGATTATCTCGGTGAACCGGTTCAGATGACGAATTCGATTGGTATGAAACTCGTTGTCATCCCGCCGGGCAGTTGTACATTGGGTGGATCGGGCGATGTTCCAGCGCCAATCACACTGACGCGGCCGTTCCATATCGGCGCTCACGAGGTCACACAGGGTGAGTGGCATGCGATCATGGGGACGGAGCCTTGGAAGGGACGCGATGATGTTCAGACTGGTCCCTATGTTCCCGCCACCTATGTCAATTGGACCGATGCCATGAAATTCTGTCGTCGGCTGACCGATCAGGAGCGCACTGCAGGCAGGATTCAACCGCAGTGGGAATATCGCCTGCCGACCGTCGCCGAGTGGGAGTATTCCACACGGGCCGGAACCACCTCACTCTATTTTTTCGGGGACAACGCTACACAAATCGACCAGTACGCCTGGCACAGGAAAAATACAAAAGACGACGGCGCAGCCTACGCCCATGCTGTTGGCCTGAAGAAACCGAATCCTTGGGGTCTGTACGATGTACACGGGAACGTCTGGGAATTGTGTTCGAACTGGTTCGCAGGTCGTGTACCCAGCGGATCTAATCCTGAAGGTCCCAAATCAGGCGAGCTCAAGTCGAACCGCGGTGGCGCGTGGTTGAGTAACACTCCTCAAGTCTCTTCGTCCATTCGTGCCAGCAACAAACCGGAATACGCGAGCGGCGCATTGGGCTTCCGTATCGTCCTGAGTCGGGTTGAATAGAGCCCGCGTCAGACAATCGCCACCCCGCCACCCGTCGTCGTCCCGTTCGACGCAGCAACACACAAAACCCAACCGATAGAGGGAATGGTCGATCAGAAAAACCAGCGTGTTGCCTGGAGTATCAAAGGCAAAAAATGGCCTATCATGGAGACCGGACTCGCTAACCTCACGAAAGACACTTCAGGTGCGTTGATACATTTCGAAAATGGTGAAATCTAACAATGGTTAATGGTCAGAATCGAAGAAGCAAAAACCGAAGACTGACGTCCCCCGAGAAGCCGCCCTGGTAGCCATCTTGATTTCGAGGAGGTTGGACAGCTCTCTCCGTATCCCTGCTTGACGCTGCGTGTTACTGACGAAGAGGCACGTATTATTCAAACCAGCCACGGATGTAGAAGTATCCGGCCGTGAAGGCGGCGGTTCCCAGCATGATTCCAATTACGATCAAGTAGCCGGATTTGACTCCCATGCCTGGCAGGTCATCGAAATTCATGCCGTAGATGCCTGAGATCAATGCCAGCGGGAGGAACACGGCAGAGAGGATCGTCAGAAACTGCAGGCGGCTTTCCACGCGGTTCTGTACAACGGCTTCATAATCGCGTTGCAGGCTCTCCACACGGGCCGTCGTACCAACGATAATCTGACCGGAAAGTCCCGATAGCTGCAACATATCGCCAAAAAATCTGGACTGTTCGCTGAAACGAAACACGGCCGATTCGACGGTTTGCAGCACCCCCGCGCAATACGAATGATCATCGTGCACCGCAGCATAGTGACTGAGCTTTCGGCGGAGTGCAGAAATCTTCTGAGGATCGAGGGCTGCAGTATTCTCATGACAGGCCTGATCCAGCAGTTCTGCTTTTTCACGTACCCGGAGCACTGCATCCACGTTATGTTTTCCAATTTCAATCAGCAGGTAGTAGAGCAAAGCTGATGAGTTGTTTGCATACAGGGGAACGTCACCATCCAGATCCCGGATGATATCCTCAATCGTATGCAGCCTGTCACGATGGATTGTAATGATCGTCGTTTGCAGACACAGCACAGAAATATAAGGTTTTTCCGGCTGGTCCCAGCCCAGGTGTGTGGGGACTTCCATATACAGCGCAGCTGTTTGGGACATCATTCGCACACTCCGCTCTGGTAGCAGACAGGCCTTGAGAACTTCAGGGCGCAAATTCAGAGGGGTGAGCAGCTGCGCGAGCTCCTCGGGAGTGGCCGCTTCGATGTCAATCCAGCGATGGATATCATCTTCCTGCCAGGAGGCGAACAATGTGGTTTCAGGGAGCGGAATCAGCGTTGAGTTGTCACTGATACCAAAGACGCGAACGTTCATTCTGATGGACTCCAGTTCTCAAATGATCTATTGGCAGCTTTTCTATCGATGAAGCTCTGCTGTTGCCGACTTCCCAGATAGATTTGATAAAAGAACTTCCTTCTTTGTGACCAAGATGACACAAGCAGATTCAAAGTACAACTCAGTTCAAAACACCACAGACCAATGTGAAATCATGCACACCGCCGGCTGACTCGGGGCTGAGTATACCTGACAAGTCACTGGCATAACCGTCACAATCGGCACAACCATACTGCTAACAGTGAATGGAACGTGAAATCTGATGAGTATGAACGATTTCAGGTCAGATTCTGCCGATTAAACTGAAAATAACGGTTTACGTCTGCTGAGGGGGAATTGATTCTCCATTGGTGCCATATCGGCGAAATGTTTATTCTGACTCAGTATGAAGAAGCAAATCATGAAGTCTGTTTCAATTGGTTTGACCCTGTTGTCGATCAGTCTGATTTGTGTCTCTGCTCTGGCAGAGGAACAGACAGATTTCACGGCTCCAGAATCCTCGACTCAGTTTCTCTCAGAAACGCCAACAGAGGATAACGAACCATTTGCCGATGCAGAGCTTACTCCGGTCAGCTACTCATTGAATCAGGAAGTGTGCTGTGAATCCGAGGAATGTGTGCCGTCGCCTGATTGTGGATATGACTGCGAAGACAGTTTTTACACGCGTCAGTATTTAATGGGTGATTCGTTCGGTGCCCGCTCTGCGTTGGCAGAGAGTGGCCTGATTGCAGACCTGCAGTTAACGCAGTTCTACCAGGGAGTCAGTAGCGGTGGTCGTCGAAGAAACTTCGCCTATGGTGGCAAAGCTGACTACATGTTTACTTTCCAGGGAGAGAAGCTGGGGCTGAATAAAGGATTCTCGGCGATCCTGCATGCCGAAACCCGGTTTGGTGATGATATCAATGCGGCCGCCGGAGCCTTGAGTTTCCCCAACAGTAACATGCTCTACCCGCAGTCGGGCACGCATCAGACAGCAATCACTGGCCTGATATTCATGCAGGCGCTGAGCGAAAACTTCGCGTTGACCGCGGGAAAATATAACCTGCTAGACCTCTGGAATATGATTTACCCGAATACCGGTCGCGGTATCAACGGCTTTATGAATCTCTCCATGGTTGCAGCCTCTCCCATAATCAGAACGACAAACCTATCGATCAATGGAGCAGGTGCCTTAGGATTACACGAAGGTCAAATCCAGAGTGCTTTGCTGGTCTACGATACTAATAATTCATCCACAACAGCCGGACTAGATGATTTATTTGATCAAGGTGCCGTCGTTCTGGGCTATGGACGGATCTTTACCGAATGGAGGGGGCTGCCCGGTTCGCACGCGATTCTCGGGAACTGGAGTAGTCGCTCCTACACTTCGGTCGACCCCACCAGTTGGACGGTTATTCCCGGGCAGAGTGTCACCGCCGGAACAAAGGCCGGCTCCTGGAACCTCAGTTATATTCTCGATCAGGTTCTCTGGGCAGACTGCTGTAACGACAAACGTGATCTGCGCGTGATGAGCCAATGGATGATCGCAGATGGAAACCCAAACCCCTATCGCTGGAGTGGCAACATCGCCCTGCAAGCCAATGGGCTGTTCGCCCACCGGGAGTTAGACTCGATGGGGGTGGGATATTTCTACAATGAACTCAGCGGGAATTTCAAATCGCTGGTCAGTTCCGTGGTGCCGATTCGCAATGTACAGGGTATGGAATTGTACTACAACGTTGCCCTGACTCCCTGGTTTCATTTGACGGCTGATCTGCAGGTTCTGGAAGATGCGAATGCGAACGATAAAACATCGGTCCTGCCCGGCCTGAGGGCGAATCTGCGGTTTTAATCCGAAGTTTGCTGCCATCTGATTCTGCAGTCCGCGATCTAGAGCGCATCACATTAAACCAGAGCGTCTCTCAATATATGATACTCGGTCCAAATGGCTCTGGAAACGCAACAGTAAAACTGGACACAGTCTAATTTGCTCTCTTCTTCGGAAAGCTTCCGATTTCCAGAGATGTTTCATACGCTGTCTCGCTGCGCGATACAGGCGACTGACAGTCCTTGTGCAATCCAGCGTTCTCCAGTGTCTTATTCGCTGAACAGAATTCATAGAAAATACATTTTGACATGATTGCCATCTTTATGATTCCGGGTAAGATAGGATCTACAAATTCTGCTCACTCTGTCGGAAATACGATCGAGCTGATCAGACTTCTGAGGAGGTGGCATGCTGTGTTCGCGATTTAGAAAGCACTGTCAGCAGTGAATACCGCTTCTTGTAACCTTGTAACATGGAATGCCGGGCAACGGGAGTTCAAAGATGAAAAGACGGTTTGATGCGTGGAATAATGTCGTTGTATTACTCGGTCCTGTGCTTTTCATGTCTGGCTTGTTTGCTGGCTGTTCGCAGGGAATCGATCAGTCAGCCGCTGCTCAAACCGCTGAGAACTCTTCAAATATCACCATTAAGGCTCCGGCCGCTGGACCGGTGACTTCTTTCGCTCCTCAAACCACGGGAGAACCTGGATCACCCAGTTCGACGACGACTATCGATGGTAAGCAACTTCCCGCACCCGCCCCGAAATTCGGTGGTGTGATCAAAGACAATGCACTGCAATCGAAAGAGTGGTGGGCACCGCGCATCGTGCCGCCAAAAGAGGCACCTAATATCCTGCTCATTATGACTGACGACGCGGGATTCGGTGTGCCAGGCACCTTCGGCGGTGTGATTCCGACTCCGACCATGGACCGGATTGCCAAAGCAGGGCTTCGCTATAACCGTGTCTTCTCGACATCACTCTGCTCACCCACTCGCGCAGCGCTCATCACAGGGCGAAACCATCACTCAGTCGGCTTTGGTGTGATCGCCGAACAGGCCACGGGCTTCCCTGGGTACAACAGTGTCATCGGTGAAAACAACGCCACCATTGGCCGTATCCTGCGTGATAATGGCTATGCGACTTCTTGGTTTGGCAAAGACCATAACACGCCGACTTACGAAGCCAGCCAGGTGGGCCCTTTCACACAGTGGCCGACGGGAATGGGTTTCGATTACTTCTACGGTTTCGTCGGCGGCGACGCTAACCAGTGGGGGCCGAACCTGTTCCGCAATACGACACAGATTTATCCATGGACTGGGCACGAGGGGACCCTGAAAATGGATCGTTCAGATCCCCAGGCGAAGACCTGGCCGGTTACTGGTAAAGAGAGCGATTGGAACCTGATCACCGCGATGGCCGACGATGCGGTCGATTGGATGACACGGATTCACCAGAGCGACCCCAGTCAGCCGATCTTCCTGCATTATGTGCCCGGCTGCTCACATGCGCCACACCATCCCAAAAAGGAGTGGGTGGACAAGATTCACGCGATGCATCTGTTCGACGATGGCTACGAGAAGATGCGCGAGCGGATCTTTGCAAACCAGAAACGACTCGGCGTCATTCCCCAGGACCTGACTCTGACGCCATGGCCGAAAGACATGCTGACCCCCTGGGATGAGTTATCGCCGGAGGCGCAGAAACTCTTCATTCGCCAGGTCGAAGTATTCGCTGCCTACGTGGCTTACAACGACTACGAGATGGGCCGCGTGATCCAGGCTTTTGAAGATCTCGGCAAGCTCGATAACACGATTGTCATTTACCAGAACGGCGACAACGGTACCAGTGCCGAGGGGGGGCCGGAAGGTACATTCAGTGAGGTGGCGTTCTTCAACGGCGTAGCGCCACCTGTGGATGTGCAGATGAAGTTCTACGAAGCCTGGGGAACTGAATATGCCTACAACCACATGTCGGCAGGCTGGTCCTGGGCCTTTGATACCCCTTTCGACTGGTTCAAACAGAACGCCTCGCGGCTCGGCGGCATCAACCAGAATATGGTGATCTCCTGGCCAAAGCGGATTAAGGATCAGGGCGGCCTGCGCGAACAGTTCGTGCACGTGATTGACTATGTGCCGACGCTGCTCGAATTGACCGGGATTTCCGCGCCCGAATATGTAGATGGCATCAAGCAGAGACCAATCGAAGGCACCAGTTTCGCGTATACCTTCGATAAAAAGAACACCAAGGCGCCGTCCAGGCACACGACCCAGTATTTCGAGATGATGGGACAGTGGGCGATGTATCATGACGGCTGGTTCATGAGTACCAAGGTGAATCGCGCGCCATGGCAGGCTTTCTCTGCTGCCAATCCGGACCCGCTCAACAACCAGGTATTCCAGCTATACGATTTGAATACCGACTGGAATCAGACCCGCGACATCGCTGCGGAACATCCCGAAAAAGTCAATGAAATGCGTTCGATGTTCCTGGAAGAAGCTAAAAAGTACCAGGTCCTTCCACTGAATGCTTCGGTGGGAGCCCGGGTCGCGGCACAGCGTCCGAGCCTCACGGCGGGACGAAACGAGTTGGTCTACACGCGCCCGATGACCGGGCTGCCGCAAGGAGATGCCCCATACCTGCTCGACACATCCTACACTATCACTGCGGACATCACCGTTCCTGAAGGTGGTGCCGAGGGGATAATCGTTACCTCAGGCGGGCGTTTTGCCGGCTGGGGCTTCTATCTGCTGGAAGGCAAGCCGGTATTTCTCTGGAATCTCTTAGATCTTAATCGGCCCAAATGGGCAGCCCCCGAGGCGCTTACTCCCGGCAGGCACATCCTGGAATTCGACTTCAAATATGACGGCATCGGCTTGGGAACAATGGCTTACAACAACTTCTCCGGTATCGGTAAAAGTGGAACCGGTACACTCAAGGTGGACGGCAAAGTAGTCAATACCCAGAAGATGGAGAAAACAATCCCGATTATTCTACAGTGGGACGAGAGTTTCGACATCGGCTCCGATACGATCACCGGCGTGAACGACGCGGACTACACGCCACCATTCCCACTCACCGCCCAGTTCAACAAGTTGACCATCACGATTGATCGCCCGCAGTTGTCACCTGAAGAGATCAAGCAGCTCGAAGAAGGCTTGAAGAAAATGGAAGCGGGCCGCGAATAAGGGCATTTTGAGTTGGCACTGGTTGCCATCTAAGAAAATGCGTTTATTGCCAAGATGGCAGGAGAAAACCCATAGCCGGCCTGATTGAGTGAATATGATTTTTTGTATCGCTCACAATGAGGATAACTTGTGATTACGTCAACTCTATTTTGACTCCATTACAAAAGTGGAGTCGGCAACGACAGTCTGTCCACGACCACACCTACTGGACATTGTCTACGTTTTATTAAATCGGCTGAGATTCTGGAGTAAGAATGTGTAAGAACTGACTTTGATCATTCTACATATCGATCAGCTGATTTAATTGACTCTAAGGGCTGATTGATTAATTTAATTTCGTCAATGATTCACAATGATGAAAAAGGCGCTCGCAATGAAGCGCACCACAACCGGGAAGATCGGATGGCCTGATGCGAATCCGCTTCTCAGAAAACACACCCCAGCAGAATCTGTCTGAATAAACAGGCCTGAATTATTCTCCGGTTATTTCTCTGGTTATTTCTCCGATGCTTCAACGGGCACAAGCATCTCCCCGGGTGTCAACGCCAGCACAGCGGGGACACCGACGAGCTGCACGTAATGGTCTTCAAAGCCCCCCACTGTGGGACGATCCAGAACCAGCCGCCACAATCCGCCCGAAGTATGCTGTTTCCGGATTCCGGTATACAACTTCGGCTTTTCGATATTCTGTTCCGACCAGACCTGCTTCCCGGACGGATCATACAGTTTCGCACTGACGCGTTCTCCCACACCGCCACCAAATACGCCAACCGCCCACTTCTCAACTCCAGCCGGAACCCAAAAGTAGAAGTCACCCGTCGCTGCCATCAGTCGAATCGGCGCCCCTTCCGAAGTCAGGCAGAGACGATGCGATGACTTGTCCACCGTGACAAAGTTCGCGCCCGGATCACAACTGATTCGATAAACGCCCGTTTCGGGAGCCGTAAATTCACAGTTCGCACTCTGTTTGAAAGGAACTACGGCTACTGGAATCACTTTCCCGGAAGGCGTCCTCACCGTCACAGGCATCTTGTCTCCCGTATAACGGACCAGCTGATGATAGGTCAATCGAACGGAGACCTTGTCCCCCTGCCTGGCATACAGCAGATACCGGGACAAGCCCCGTTGGCGAACGATGCGTCGCGGCGTTGAATTGAACGGAGCACTCGTATCCAGAGGCTGAAGCCGACTTATGTCAGTTTGATAAGGCGTGATATTGCCCGCTTCACTGGGAGGCATCCACTTGTGAATCAACGCGGTATTCAACCGGTAATCAACCTGCTGCCCCCCCTGTTGAACCTGCAAAGTTCCCGTCACATTGTCCACGGAACCAATATACGAAGCATCAGAAAACGACATCACCGGATGCCCGGCAGCAGATTTGACCACACATTGATCAAAGAACACGCCACCAATTTTACCGACGACTCCCGTGCGTGCGGTAAACTGAATGACCGGTAGTGCGACATCATCATTCTCCGGGCCGATGATCGTGCAGTTCTTAAGGGTAATCGGACAGACATCCGACGGTTTGTCGAGAAACTGAACGGGGCTCGCATCCGTACTTTTGAAAGTACAGCTTTCAAAATGGATCGATCCCGTCACACTGTCCGGCGTATTATTTCTTGTGGTACAGGAGAGTGCCCTCCCCTTCCCTGCACTCTGACAATTCTCAAAACGGATTGAGACAGGTTTTGAATCCCGGTTCAAGTTCGGCAGATATAATAAATAGCCGGGCCCCTGATTATTTTCCGAGACACAATTTCGCAACACACAGTTGACCAGACATTCGTCAGGCAGATTCGGTTCAAAATCAACGCCCGCCATCGGTGCTGTGCCAGCCGTCTCTTTAAATACGGTATTTTCGATCAACAAATCCTCGGCACTGATGATGCTGATTCCCTGGCGATAATTGCGTTCAAAGAGCACATCCTTGATTGTAATCTTCTGATTGGTCACGCCCCGTTTAGCTACGCCCAGATAAACACCATCGCCGCCGGTTTCACGAATCACCAGACCGGAAATACTGACGTTGCTGCAACTACGCACACTGATGCCGTTCCGCCACTCGGCATTTTTATAGGGGGCCTGATAGTAATCGGCCCTCCGCATCTGCAGGATCGCTCCCGCCCCTGTCAATTGAATATTCTTTTTCAGCGAAGCAGTAAACAACGAAGCCGTCGCCGCCTTGAATTCCCCTTTTTTCGCCTGAATAATTACCCCTTTTTCAAACACAATTTCCTGATCGCTGGCCAGTTGGATCGGAGTCACAATCCAAGGATCGTCCCGCTTCTCCACAATCACTTTTTTTGCACCGGAATGAATCGCCGCCTGTAATGCTGCTGTCGAGTCTTCCCGATCAAAGCCCCACCAGGACGCATACGCCACATCGGTTTTTCCCGCCTTCAATTCGGCAATCGCTCGCTGGTTGATGGCAACCGCCGGTCTCGCCTCAACAGCAGTAATCAATATCAGGCTGCAGAAAACAACCAGGACTCGGGAACAGAGTAAAGACATTTATATACCTTTCGCAAGCAGCAGGAGTCTGCAGGGCAATGATCGAATAACAGGAGATTTTCAAGGCCATTCATCAGGCCCGGCGGGTAGTAGGGAACAGGTTTTACTCAAACTATGCTTTAGCCACTGATAGTGCAAGCAGAACGGAGTAGGATTCTGGTACATTCATTTTTGAAATGCAATGTTCATTCAGATACAAAAACACCAACAACATCGGTAGACTATTTATATTGAATGACTGATACCGTAAAAGGTCTACAGTCTCTTGGATCACTCTCTGCATGATTCAAGAGACGCTCACCACAATCATCAAAGTAAACGGCAGCCATCGAACCAATTTGAATCCCCCCATGTACGCGAGGCACAGCATGAATTTTCCCACACTGAAACATCCACTCATCTCCAGTCTGTTATGTTGTCTGTTCCCATTGTGTTTCATGTCGGAATTAAACGCCGGACAAATCTGGATCGGAGCGGCGAATGTCAACATCACTCCCGATCAGCCGGTCGCCATTTCAGGCCAGTTCGCCACCAGAATCGCGACAGAGGTGGAAGCCCCCGTCACCGCCACGGCGCTCGCGCTGGAAACCCGCAACGCAGATCAGGTAGAAGACCAGGCGCTGATCATCAGTTGTGATCTAGTCGGAATCAGCGCGGGCGTGCAGGACCAGCTTCGCAGCCGCTTAAAATCCCAGTTACCGGACTTGGATGTCAACAAGTTATTTTTGAACGCCACTCATACACATACAGCTCCCGTGACCACCGAAGGCGTCTATGCAATTCCAGCCGAAGGCGTGATCCAGCCAAAGGAATACGTGGAGTTCCTGTTAACACGCTTATCCCAAGTCGCCACTGCTGCCTGGAAAAATCGTCAGGAGGGGGGCGTCAGCTGGGGCATGGGGCACGCTGTCGTCGCGTACAACAGGCGCACGCTCTACGAAGACGGAAACTCCCGCATGTATGGCCCGACCAACAGCTCCAGTTTTCGCGGGATTGAAGGCTATGAAGACCATGGCATCGAAGTTTTATTTTTCTGGGACAAACAAAACAAACTTATCGCGACGGCAGTGAATGTCGCCTGTCCTGCTCAGGAAGTGGAAAGTGGCAGAGCAGTCAACGCCGATTTCTGGCACGAAGTCCGTCTGCAGTTGAGAAAACAGTATGGCGATCAGCTCCAGTTGTCAGGCTGGATCGGCGCAGCCGGCGACCAGTCACCGCATCTGCGATTTCGCAGAGCCGCAGAAGACAGGATGCGGAAAGGTCGCAATTTAACCCGTATGCAGGAAATCGCTCGCCGTATCACACTCGCAGTCAACGAAGCCCATGAAGTCGCCAAAAATGACATTCACAAAGATGTGGTTTTCAAGCATACCGTCCAGACAATCAAGCTTCCCGCCCGCCTGGTCACCAAAGCCGAATACCAGGAAACCAAAGCCATTGTCGCTGATTTATCGAAACAGGAACAGGCGGGACAAGATACCATGCGAAAACGCAAATGGTATGAAGGCGTCATAGACAGGTATGAAGCACAAAAACCCGATCAGACGTATCCAGTCGAACTGCATGCAATTCGGCTGGGAGATATCGCCATCTGCAATAATCCGTTCGAACTCTTCACCATGTATGGCATTCAGATGAAAGCCCGCAGCAAGGCTTTCCAGACCTTTGTCATTCAGCTGGCCTGCAAGACAGGCGGCTATGTTCCCACCAGGCGCGCTGCAGAAGGCGGAGGCTACAGCGCCATCGTGCAAAGCAATCTGGTTGGCCCTGAAGGGGGGCAGGCGCTGGTCGAAGAAACTGTGAAAGCGATTAACAGCCTGTGGGACGAGTCGACTCCCTGATCAGTTCACATACTGGGTCCAAGTCAGGAGTATCGACACCACAAGCAATTCTACAGATGAAATGCCTTAGCTGACGCTGTAACTGAGATAAAAGAAAATCCCGGCGATACCTTCAGCGTTCCAGTTTTTTTTGGTAAAGGCAACCCAGACAGTATCGGCGCTAAAGAATAAAGGCGTTCCATCGGCAAGATCAAGGTCGCGATTCAACCTGGCGGTTCATTCCAGAAATGCGCAGACCAGCCGGACTGAACAGGGATAGTTCCCAGGGAATAACCGCGCAACAGCAATACGATCGGGAGCGTCGTATCCTATTGCAGTCTGCATGTATTCGATGTGAATACCTCGAATACATGCAGACGATTCCTCTCGATGATCAAATCAAAACTTCATCGCCCCTCAAAAAAGATCCATGATGTCGGATTGGACGGCACGATAATCCTCGTTTCGACTGGTAACGTTTCTCGAGAGAACAGAACCGATGATTGGGATGATCTGAAAAGTCTCAATAAAATTTCTGAACAAAAAACAACACTACTGTTCTCATTCTACATGTAGTGTGAAGTTTGTTTGTTAGCTAAATGAGAGTCATCAACATTTTGATCGAGAGGCAGGCAGGAATCACACTCTGACTCAGATCCTCGAACGCCTCAGTCTCGTGTATTTGCATTCTGCCAGTGTCATTTGTATTCTTGGTCTGTGTACTGAAATGTATTAGAAAATCTTTATCGAGGCTCACACATGCTGCTGATCAGCAGGAACAGTTCGACCTTTATTGAACCAGGAGTTCGCCGACTGCTGGCTCTCCTGATCACAGTGGCTGCCCTTGGCAGTTCGATAGCTGACGCAGAAATCGTACTTGAGGTTTCTCCCGAGGGGCCGCTCCGCTCGCTTGCCGCTGCCCGTGACGAAATTCGGAAACGCCAGCCCCAAGAACCTGTGCGGGTGGTCGTGAAAGCGGGATTCTACCCGATCTCAGATCCCTTGATTTTCACCCCCGATGATTCCGGCACCGCAGAATCACCCATCACTTACGAGGCAGCGCCCGGAAGTCGTCCCGTTATCTCGGGTGGCAGGCAAATCAGCGGTTTCCAAGTCGAACCGGATGGGACGTGGACCGCGACCGTCGATTCGAATTGGAAATTTGAACAACTCTGGGTCAATGGAAAACGAGCAATACGAGCCCGGGAGCCAGATGAGTTTTTCTTCTACCTCCGCAACGGCCGGGAGGAGATGGTCAAAACCGACGGCCCCAAATCGAAGACGATTGCCCGGCAGACGCTTTACGCTGATCCCGCAGACCTGGATTCGTTACGGAAAGTTCCGAAATCCGAGCGTGCTGGAGTCCAGGCCCTCTTCTTCCACAAGTGGGACAATACACGGAAATTCCTTGACGGGTTCGATGTCGAGACTGGCAAACTCTTCACCTCGGGCAGGCAGATGAAACACTGGAATCCGCTGACCCGAAACACGGTTTATTTCCTGGAGAATTATCGGGCCGCCCTCGATTCTCCGGGTGAATGGTATCTTGCGTCTGAAGGGAAACTCCACTACGTCCCGCGACCGGGTGAGCAGCTCGAGAGCGCCAAGGTATTTGCGCCTGTTGCCAAACAATTATTGCTCCTCCAGGGAGATCCGGCCGCTGGCAAGTTTGTGGAACATCTCACCTTTCGCGGACTCAGCTTTCACCACACTGATTGGCGTACTCCGCCGCAAGGGTTCGAACCCTCCCAGGCGGCTTCGCCCATCGAAGCCGCTGTCATGATCGACGGCGGACGTTCTCTTCGGTTCGAGGATTGCGAAATTGGTCACGTCGGTACCTATGGACTATGGTTCCGCAAAGGCTGCCGGGATAGCGTCGTCACGCACTGCGATCTTCACGACCTCGGTGCAGGTGGCCTTCGGATTGGAGAGACCCGGATCGCATCCAAACTAGCGGAACGAACTGAAAAGATTAAAGTCGACAACAACCTTATTCGGCATGGAGGCCGCCTTTTTCCGTGTGCGGTTGGTGTCTGGATTGGTCAATCCGGCGACAATGC
>Ga0222668_1000091_pt1 | contig 65197 bp, 50 predicted proteins | sample AntAcemetagen728_FD_179823 | JGI IMG/M metagenome (GOLD analysis project Ga0222668, IMG submission 179823) | Saline water microbial communities from Ace Lake, Antarctica - #728 | ecosystem: Environmental > Aquatic > Non-marine Saline and Alkaline > Saline | place: Antarctica: Ace Lake...
GAAACTATGACACATTTTTTGTGTACGCAAAAAGTGTGAGAATAAAAATAACAAGAAATATGATTTGAATATCATATTCTATTGGCTGTGTTCTTTGGAGATTATTTCAATGCGAATCCGTTGGCGAGGACTGGAATTACCAAGCCGTGTCATCCCTGATCGGGATACAATGACATCTACTTATGGTATGTTTGTAGCCGAACCATTTGAACGTGGATTCGGTGCGACCATTGCCAACAGTTTACGACGCATTCTGCTTTCCAGTCTGGAAGGTAGTTCCGTGACACGTGTCAAAATTCAAGGCATTCAGCACGAATTCACAACGATTCCCGGTGTAGTGGAAGACATCACCGAAATCTGTTTGAACCTGAAGTCCTTGATTGTTAAAAACACAAGCTCGACTTCCAAAACGCTGCGTATCGAAAAGCATCAGCGGGGAGTTGTTACCGGGGCAGACGTGATTACTGACGATCAGGTTGATGTGATCAACAAAGATCTGGTCATTGCAACGATGACGGACGACGTTCCTCTCAACATGGAGATTACTGTTGAGAATGGACGTGGATACTCTCCTGCTTCCGAACATGCACAGCATGACATGGAAGTCGGCGTGATTCCTCTCGATGCGACCTATTCGCCAGTGGTTCGCGTGCGTTACAAAATTGAAGACACACGTGTTGGACAACGTACAAACTACGACAAGCTGAATCTGGAAATCTGGACAAACGGAACCGTAAAACCGGATATGGCTTTGGTTGAAGCTTCTAAAATTCTGCGGAAGCACCTCAATCCCTTCATTACTTATCGGGAGCCAGGTCCAGAAATGCCACCAGAGGGTGGTCTTAAAGGAATGCTGGATACGACCGGATATGCTCCGATCGATCTTGAGTTGGAAGAAAAACTGAACCAGAGTCTGGCTGAGTTGAATCTTTCAGTGCGTGCTACCAACTGCCTCGAATCAGAGGGGATCAATACGGTCCGTGATCTGGTTGGTAAGTCCGAAGATCATTTGCTACACGTACGTAATTTTGGGGAAACAACTTTAGTTGAGGTTCGCGAAAGACTGACACAAATTGGTCTGCGTCTCGGAATGAAGATTCCCAGTTCCTCAACTCAAACGCGTTAATCTTGATTGATTCACGCTTTGTCAGAAAATATCCAACGAGTAATTTACTCTTAGCAATCAGAAGAATTCAGAGTTAAGTCATGCGACATAGAATGAGAGGCCGAAAACTAGGCCGCAATTCATCACACCGTAAAGCGATGTTCAAAAACATGGCGGCGAGTCTCATTAAGACTGTCAGGATTGATGAGGATGCCGAAAATGCTCCTAAGGTTCCCGGCCGTATTACAACGACGGTTCCCAAGGCAAAAGAACTTCGTCCGTTCATGGAAAAGCTGATCACCTTCGCGAAGAAAGCCAAGCCGCATTCAGAAAATGCTGCTCAGTTCGCCACAACAGCCGAAAAGAATTCGAGCGAGTGGAAAACCTGGCGTGAATCAGAGCAGTGGAATCAGTGGAATCAAGCCATGGCTCCTGCCTTGAGTTATCGACGACGGGCATTTGCTGCACTGCGTGATAACGAAGCAGTCGACATCCTGTTTGATGAACTTGCTGAGCGATTCGAAGAACGTACCGGTGGCTACACACGTGTTGTCCGTTTGGCGACGGTTCGCCTGGGTGATGCGGGAGCACAGGCAATCATCGAGTTTGTTGGTGAACGTGATCGCGTGAAACCGAAGAAACGTAGTACGACTCTGGATTCCAGCGCTGCAGCCGAAACAGAAGAAGCAGAAACAGAAGAAGTTGCTGAGGAAACTGCTGAAAGTGAAGTCGCAGAATCCCCAACAGAAGCAACTGATGCTGAAGACACGAAAAAAGAAGAAAAAGAAGGTTAAGCCCGCGGGTTTAATTCGGGCTATCCTGAAACAGGTGTTCCCGCTAAGATTAATAAGCTAAGAGTATTTCAACATTATGAAAATGCTCTTAGCTTTTTTTACGCCTTGTGGAGACGCCTTGAATCAATGGGCCGCAGGCTCAGTTTAAAACAGAGTGAGGTTGGTCAATGATTCAAGTATGTCTTGTTGTGAAGTTGTAGCAGAAAGGATTCTGGCACAGCATGTCAACGAAGAAGCCCTTTAATTTCAGTCACGCGATGTATCATCTGTGTCGCGACATTTCTCGACGGTTGCCCGAGTTCCAGCATGTCGATATGGACCGGATCGCGGTGGCATTTGCGCAGGCACGCCGCAATGTACCTTACGGCATGCAGGCAAAATTAACGCCGCTGCGTTTTGAGGAAGGTGCGCTGCAGACGACCCGTTACGGTCGCAAATGGACCGTGCAGCGAATTTATCAGGATCAACAGGAGATGTTGTATATCCTGACTTTTTATTTGCCGCGTTTTCTGAATCATTCCATTCAGGAAAAGCTGATCACCGTTGTGCACGAACTGTATCATATCAGCCCTGCTTTCGACGGAGACATTCGCCGTCTGGAAGGCCACTATCATGTGCACTCGCATAGTCAAAAAGAATATGATGAGCATATGGCCGTATTGGTTGACCGCTATTTGAAGCTGAACCCGCCCGTAGAACTTTACTCATTTCTGAAGTGCCGTTTTTCGACACTGCAAAAAAAGCACGGCGGCGTGGTCGGTCTGCAGGTTCCGATTCCCAAATTGATTCCCGTGAATGATTCCCAGATCGCTTAAACCTTGATGCGCCACTCATGAGAACGCACGTTGGTCGGTCGGTCGGTTCATTTCACAATTGGCGCGGCGGATCGATTGTTCTCTCAAGCAGCTTGTCAGAGGAATTATTCTGATTGGACCGCAAGGCCTTGCCAAGTCGGACTTCACTCCACAGAATAAATGTACCTGATTCAAGCGGGGGCGCTTGATTTGCGAAAGACTTGTCTCTTTAGGGGCGGCGTTGGGACTGATAACTGTGCAGTCTGAGTTGTCCAATACGTGGCGTCTTCCGGAGTCCTGTTTGTCGCCGCGGGTTTGTCATGATAGCCCGGCCCGATCCATTAGCCTTATTTCGAAAGTCCATGAACATGAATCGCTCGCATGTCATTTCTTTTTGTTTTCTTCTAGTCATCGCTCAATGGGCAATCGCAGCCGACAAACCGCAGATTTCGCGCGAGACGATCAAAGTGCCGATGCGCGATGGTGTGATGCTGGCGACCGACGTGTATCGCAGCCCGGCAGTAAAGCGGGCCCCCGTGGTATTGATGCGGACGCCGTATAACAAAGATCGCGCGAAAAAAATTGCCGAGCGATTTGCAGCAGCCGGTTTGATTGCCGTCGTCCAGGATTGTCGCGGCAAGTTTCAATCGGAGGGAGTCTTTTATCCTTACGACAATGAAGGCCAGGACGGATACGACGCCATCGAGTGGCTGGGGAAACAACCGTGGTGCAACGGAAAAATCGGCATGTGGGGCGCCTCATATGTGGGCGCAACTCAATGGCTGGCGGCGAACGAACATCCGCCGGGATTGGTGACCATCACACCGACGGCCACCTTCAGTAGTTTTTATCGAAACCTGTATCTGGGCGGCGTCATGCGAATTTCGCTGATCGCTCGCTGGGCATCTGGCAATTCTCAGAAACCCGAGGGAGCCGAAGTGACAAAAGACTGGCGAGGCACCTTGCTGCATCTGCCGCTGAGTGAAGTCGACGATCAGATCGGCTGGTCGATTCCCTGGCTGGAAGGCATGCTGACGCATCCGCGTCACGACGGTTACTGGAACCGAACCGAACTGACTGATGAGATCGTCGATCTGAAACTGCCGATGCAGCATATCGTCGGCTATTACGATTTCTTTTCACGCGAGTCGGTCAACAATTTCATGCGGATGCAGCAGCAGGCCCGCGATCCGGAAACACGTCAGCAGCAGCAACTGATTCTCGGCCCGTGGGATCACGGCTCCATCGGCCGGGCGAAAGTGGGTGAAGTCGATTTTGGTGAGCACGCGGTGATCGACGCCGCGGGTGAGAATCTGAAATGGTTCGAGCGCGTTTTGAAAGACGGCGATTCTGCTGCAAAACAAGTCGACGTACCTGTGAAGTATTTTTCAATGGGCGACAATCTCTGGCAGGAAGCTACGACCTGGCCGCCGCACGGTTTTACCGCAACATCCTTTTATCTGCATTCCGACGGCCATGCGAATACGGGGGTCGGCGATGGCACGCTTGATCTCTGTCCGGCAACGACCGCGGAAACCGCCGACAGTTTCAAAGCCGATCCCGATGATCCCGCGCCTGCGTGTCCGGTGACAGAGAAACGACCGCTGATTTCAGCGACATGGGGGCCCGTAGATCAGCGGCCCATTGAAAAACGGGATGACGTGCTGGTTTACACATCCGCACCTTACACGGAACCGCTGACGTTCGCCGGCAATGCCCAGGCGAAACTGTTTGTCTCGGCAGACACGCCCGATGCGGACTGGGTGGTGAAACTGATTGATGTCCACCCCGATGGTTTTTCGCAAAACCTGACCGTGGGCATTTTACGCGGCCGGTTTAGAAAATCAGAACAGCAGCCGACACCTCTCAAACCGGGTGAAGTCTACGAGATCACCGTCGACCTCGGCCCCATCGCCGCCCAGATCGGCAAAGGACACCGGCTGCGCGTCGACATCTGCGGCGCGTATTTCCCGCTGTTCGATCGTAATCCCAATACAGGCGAAGGGCCATTCGGGACAAATTCGAAAATCGCTACCGAGCGGGTGTATCACGATCCGATGCGGCCGTCACGGATTATTTTACCGTGCAAGAACTAAACGTGTTTGGACGTTGAAGCACGATATCTTTTGAGGCTTAGAGAGAAAGCGTAATGAAAAACCAGACTGTTCTGGACATTCATCACACAAATTCTGAGCGGAATGGCGCTAGCCACCGGTGTCTTTGATGCTTGTGTTAATATAACGGCGGCTGGCGCCGTGCCGCTCACTTTGTTGTCTAAAAAACAAGGCCGATTCAGTTTGAGGGGATCGGTACGACTTTCAGGTTCACTTTGGAATCGTCGACGATACTCAAGACGTCGCGGCAGTATTCGTGGCAGTTGATGCAGGTATTCAACGAGTGCATGTAGGAGTACGTGGCGCCGTCGAGATTTTTTTCTTCTGCCATCTTAGCCAGTTTCTGTGCTTGTTTGCGCAGTTCCGCACGATGGTGTGCATACACGGGATCGCTGTGTGAGGCCCAGGCGGTTGCATTGCAGATACTGCTGAGCTCGGTGGCGCCGCGATAGATCTGCACAAAATCTTTAGTCACAAGACCATTGGTGATTTTCTGACTACAGGCCAGCTTGGCGAGCATCAACGCTGCCTGCTGATCGCTTGGATCTGCTGTCGTCTTGCTGTTTTCTCCTGAGGCAGAAACCACGCCGGCGATGAAGAGAACGCCTGCTGCCATCAATATCCATCGTTGCGTCATGCTCATTTCAGGTCCTCGGAAAACGCGACAAGCGACCTCTATCTTAGAGAGGCTTGCCTGTTGTGCAAAAAAGATGTTCCCTGTTTCAGGAGGCCGTTCCTGATTTCTTGATCCGTACAATCGGCCTAATAGATCGTATCGGCTCTTGATGTCCGATTTCTGAAATCGATGACCTGGAAAGACTCAAGAATCGTCTTCTGCAAAGGTAAGGGGAGCGAATTGTGTGTACTTTTTACAAATGCAGCGTTCAGCGGGGACCTCGGTTGCGTTGCCAGAAATCCCTCCTCTGAAAAGTCATCGTCTGGCGGGCCATTGCATGAAAAGGGCTAAGGCTGCGTTTTCGATCTGCCTTTCGTTCTGTTGGGAGTCTGGTAAAATGATGCGGAAGCACTCAACGCAGACCGCGTCATTATTCATGAAAAGGGTCATTAGGGACACCTGACTCTTTCTCTCTACTTGTTTCTTTCAGTGAGCCCTCTATGAGTCAGGAAGACCAGCCGCGCATGAAGTTCGGCACGTTTGGTGGCGTGTTTACACCGTGCACGTTAACCATCCTGGGTGTGATCATGTTTCTGCGGTTCGGCCAGGTGGTCGGACAGGCGGGTGTACTGTATGCGCTTCTGATTGTGGTGGCTTCGAAAACGATTACCACGCTGACGACACTGTCTCTCTCAGCCATTGCTTCGAACACGCGCGTCAAGGGGGGCGGGGCTTACTACCTGATCAGCCGAAGTCTGGGCGTTGAGTTTGGCGGGGCGATCGGTGTTGTTTTCTACCTGGCGCAAGCGATTTCGGTGGCGATGTACGTTATCGGTTTTACCGAGGCATTTGTGGGAACTTTCGCTGCCTGGGAAGGCCACTTCGTGATCATCGCGACGTTGATCAATATCGCGACGTTCGCCAGTGTGTATATCGGGGCTGGCTGGACAATCAAGGTGCAGTACTTCATTCTCGCCATCTTAGCCGCGGCGCTGGCGTCATTTTACCTGGGGGCATTCTCCAGCTTTGAGTTCGGGATCTTACGCGAAAATCTCACACCCCATTATAGTGAGGGCGAATCGCTGTTCACAATGTTCGCACTTTTCTTCCCGGCGGTAACCGGTATCATGGCAGGCGCCAATATGTCCGGGGACTTGAAAAATCCCTCGCGATCCATCCCGCGGGGAACCCTTGGTGCAGTGGTTGTAACGGCGGTCGTGTATCTGTCTCTGGCATTTCTACTGGGGGGAACGCGGCCGCATGCAGATTTGATCGGCAACAACCTGATCATGAAAAATATTTCTGTCTGGCCGGTACTGATTACTGCCGGCGTTTTTGCCGCGACACTCTCGTCTGCGTTAGGTTCCATGATGGGGGCACCACGCATTCTGCAGGCGTTTGCCCGTGATGAAATTTTCAAGCGGCTTACGTTTTTTGGTGCGGGCAGCGGGGCCAGTCGTGAACCACGTCGCGCGACGGTGCTGACGTTTGTGATCGCCCAGATTTGTATTCTATTGGGAGACCTGGATGCCATTGCCCCGATCATTACGATGTTCTTCATGATCACCTATGGCTTATTGAATCTGGCGACGTTTTATGAAGCGATGACGAAGAACCCGAGCTATCGACCAACGTTCCGCTATTGTAACTGGTCAGTTTCTTTAGCGGGCGCAGTGGGCTGTCTGGCCGTGATGTTTTTGACAAACTGGATCTGGGCGAGTGCCAGTATTGTGGTGATCAGCGGCTTATACTGGTTCATTCATTATCGCGAAGTCGAGTCCCGCTGGGGTGACCTGCATAGTGGCGTGGTGTTTGAACGCGCCCGTCAAAGTCTGCTGAAACTGGAGCAGGAAGCCTATCATCCCAAGAACTGGCGACCGGTGATTTTGGTGTTGAGCGGCACCGCCTGGAACCGACCTCACCTGGCGGTCTACGGCCACTGGCTGACGTCCGGGCATGGCATTCTGTCAATCGCCCATGTTGTGACAGGTGATATTGAGGAACACGCGGAACGTCGCGAAAAATTTGAAAAAACCTTGCGCGCCTTCATCGCGAAGGAAGAACTGCTTGCGTTTCCGGCAGTCGTGGTTTCAGAATACCTCTCGGATGGTGTCGAGGCTTTGGTGCAATGTCATGGTATCGGCGGTTTGCGGCCGAACACCGTCTTGCTTGGCTGGCCTAACGATCCTCAGAAGTCGGATTCCTTCGGGTCCACGGTTCGTCTTGTTTCTCGGCTGGGGCGTAGTATTATCGCGCTCCGGTTTCTTGGCTATCGGGAAGAAGAGGGGAAAGTAATCGCTCCGGTCGGTGATGCCTGGGATGTCCCCATCGGTACGATTGACGTCTGGTGGCGTGGCAGGCGGAATGGAACGCTGATGCTTCTGCTGGCGCATCTATTACACCAGAACCCGGCATGGCGCAGTAACCACATTCGAGTGCTGCGTGCTGTTTCCAATAGCGAGGGTGTTGAGGAGGTGACGCGTCACATCGAGGAGCTTTCCGCCGCCGCGCGGATTTCCGCGGAACCGGTGGTCGTTGTCTCTTCCGATCCCGGACAGGCGATCCAGCAAACCTCAGCAGAAGCGGCGGTCGTGATTCTGGGTTTTGAACCACCCGAAGAAGGCGCTGAGTCACAGTTCTTTGCCCGTATGGAATCGTTCGTTGGAAAGCTCCCACGCGTGCTCTTCATCGAAAGTGCGGGCGGCATGGAGCTGGAGTCGTAGGCGCTTTCCACGACTAAATTCAGTGCAACGGCGCGAGCCGCCGTTGCCTTTTATGATTGCTGTATCTCTACCGGCGGCTTGCGCCGTTCCGCTCAGAAAGTTGTTTCATCAATGACTGTGATGGTTTGACTTTCGTTCTCTTGAGAGTCTGTTAAACTGGTAGGAAGCACTTAAACAGACCGTGAAACCGGGGCTGGCATTCAGGAAAACATCACAGGAACGCATCATGAATTTAAACTGTCTGAATCGAAACCGTCTGAGGCAAAATGTACTATCGCTGATCGCACTGGCGCTTTGTTTGTCGCTTGCCAATCTCGCTTCCGCCGCCGATCAGGTTCAACTGAAAGTGGTCACCGACCGGCCTGATGCGATTTACAAAACAGGGGAAGAAGCCCGGTTTTTGATTTCGATGACGCAGGACGGGAAGCCGGTTTCCGGGCAGACCATTTCCTATACTGTTGATGATTTTATCAGCGGCGCGACCGGTTTTCCAAGTGGGACTCTGACTTTGGGCGAAGAACCAACGGTGGTAACGGTGACGTCTAAGAAACCTGGTTTTTTACGCTGTATCGTGCGGGGCGGTGACAAGAAGAAAATAATGAAGACTGCCTCGGCCGCGTTTTCGCCATTGGAGATTGGTCCGAGTCTGCCTGTCCCCGAAGATTTCGACTCGTTCTGGGCGGATCAGAAAAAACAGTTGGCGGCAGTTCCCGCGAAAGCCAGGCTTGAGCCGGTGAAACAGCCCAACCCGAAGATTGTCTGCTTTGATGTTCAAGTCGACTGTCTGGGCGGGACGCCGGTTTCCGGTTATCTGGGGAAACCTAAAAATGCCAAGCCGAAAAGTCTGCCCGCCGTTTTGTGGGTGCATGGGGCAGGGGTCCGCAGTTCGTCTCTGGCGAATGCGATCAAAGGCGCGGATGCCGGTATGCTGTCGATGGACATCAACGCCCACGGTATCCCCAATGGAAAACCAGCTCAGTTTTATAAAGATCTCACTCAGGGTGCTCTGAATGGCTATCGGCATGCAGGACGTGAGAGCCGCGAGACGGTTTACTTTCGCGGAATGTTTCTGAGACTGGTGCGTGCGATTGATTTTCTCACCGCTCAGCCGGAATGGGACGGGAAAACCATCGCCGTTGTGGGACATAGCCAAGGGGGCGGACAGGCTTTAGTGGCCGGTGGTATTGATGACCGCGTCACCTTCATTGCGACGGGAGTGCCTGCGATTTGTGATCATTCGGGTCGCGCCGCCGGTCGCATTAATGGCTGGCCTAAACTGGTCACGACGCTGCCGGATGGCACGCCGGAGCCCGCTCAATTAAAAGCCGGGCAGTACGTTGATGCGGTCAATTTCGCCAGCCGATGCAAGGCGGATGCGATCATGAGCGTCGGCTTTATCGATGGCGTCTGTCCTCCGTCGAGTTGTTACGCGGCTTATAACCTGTTAAGCGGGGAGAAGCAGGTGATCAACAAACCATTGATGGCCCATGCCGCTCCGCACGATGTTCAGACCGCATTTTTTAATGCGATTCTTGAACACGTCAAACAGCAGGCTACAGAAAAGTAGCGAGCTCTGACACAGTCGACGTGCGCGACACTTTTTTCCCGAAGAGGCACCGATGCAAGATTCCTACTTCTGGCAGGCTGGTCAGCCAGTCTGTCAGAGGCTTGAACGGCAATGGCATTTGTTCGTGGTTGCGCGATTTCGGCTGCACGAATATTATTGAATGTTCAATTGCGGGCTAGTATACTAATGATGACAGTCTGCGGGCAGTGTGAGTGTTCAGCAGCCTGATTTGATTGTGTTCGCGGCGGATCGAGAATGTCGGTGCGTTTTGAACTTCGTTCCAGTACTTCCCAGAGAAATTCAGATGACCGGGCAATCTAACTACATCGATAGCGACGCTGATACTGAAGAGATCGAAACGATTGACACCGATCCATTTGCGCTAATGCATATTAGTTCGGAAACGACGTTTTTTTTTAACTACAGTCCCAGCCTGATCGGTCGAAACAGGAAGAATTGTCACTTAATTCTTGGCCATCCTTCCATTTCTCAGGTTCACTGCGCGTTGTTTTGGTCGGAAAACAAATTATGCATTTGCGATTTGGGTAGTAAAACTGGAGTTCAAGTTAACGGGAAGCGAGTGAAATTTCAAAACCTGAACTTCGGAGACCAAATCCAAATTGGAAACTTTCAATTTCGATATGTTGAGATCGCCAATCCTACGCAGGCAGCAAGCATGTTACAGGAAACGAACTCGCCCTCGTCTGTCGCGCGAAAGAGGCTTTCTGATTTGGATGGCGACATTCAACTGTCTGAATCGGACCATGATTTAGAACAGTTTGAATTGGACAGTGGCATTGATTTAGGCGAATATTCTGTCGAGGAGGGTTTCTCCAGCTATAGTATCAACAGGCCGCTGCAACTACCTGTCTCCCCGGAAGAGCAAAAACGACGCAACTACAGTTTGTCTGATGCTGAAATAGACAGCACACCGGAAGCGCGAGCCGGTTTCTTTTCCCTCCGCGATTTCAAAAATAAATCCTTGTTACGACGGATTGCTTACGCAGCTGTGTTGGTTGTGTTTTTATTGGGACTAAAAATCTTCTGGCTTACAGATAATTCTGACTATGAAATTTACAATGCATTGCAATCAAGATTGAATGCTGTGAAATCATACAGAAGTCAGGGAGCAGGGCCGATTAAATGGGAAATCTTAGCAAATAACATTCGCGCGGAATTCCAGCCGATCATCAGTTCGCTCGAAAACGAATCCAACGCGAATAGTCGCGTGAAACAAGAGCTACTGATTGCGGCACGCGACTATCTCCCCCAAGTTCTTCAGGAATCCCGACGGGAAGTGAGTCAAGATGAGAAGCGTTTTGTAGAACACTTGGAAAACGCGAGAATGATTCTTGAGAATGATTTTCGTGAGGAAAACGATGGTCCCCACTCTTCGACTGAATCACTGGATCACTGAATTGGGATCGTTGCTCGATTCATGATCTCATGCTTTGACTGGTCTGGTTTGACTGGTCGAACTGTTTCTGTAAAGTCGATGCGCGGTTGCTTCCGCTCGGAGCCATGTTGGGGGGGGACGGTTATTTTGCACTCAAAAGAAGCGTGTCAGCTCTGTTGTGATTCTGGTTTGGTGTTTGCAGATTGTCATACCGCGCATGCGAAAACCGACGATTCTATCACCCGGTAAGAATCATCGGCTTTGCAAGTGGGTAGGTTGTGATTCAGTCAGAGAACCATTGGTTCTCTTTAAAGTCAGTCAGACTGAGGTCCCGCACAACGAATCAAATGGTCGTGGTCAATGTAAACCACTTCTTTTGTTTGATCGCTGTTTGAGAAAGGAACAGGCCAGTCTGATCGAATTGTTTTGTCGTAGTAGACTGTGCACTTATAGTGACAGTGGTGTTGACGGGCTGGGCCGACCATGGGATAGAAGCGACATTCGCTAATTCGGTCGACAATCGGCTCGACAACCATGCGTACGTTGTTGCGAGTTGTTTCAGCCAGGAACCAGACACCGCCGCCTGTTTTGTCAGGCAAGGCGCGAATGACTTCATCCGGGCTGGGAGGATCGAGGCAAAACAGGGGAGCGTGTTCGCCTTCCACAGGGTCCAGGATCTGGACCTTGGAGTAGCGTTCTTCTTCCCAATATGTGTCCTCAATCAATTGTGACCAGTAGGCAGTCACTGGGATCAAAGGAGTCGTACGCCAGAAGACTGAGCCGGCGTATGTCACTTCGATCGCACCTTTAAGCAGTGTGCAACCACTGGAATTGATTGTTAATAAGCAGGCACAGCCCAAAAGCAAAGCACGGCTGAATTGCTTCCCGATTTTGAACATCCTTCTTCCTCCGGGTGATTTTAACGAAGTAGTCTAAGAGGGAAAACTTCGTTATCAGTGTTAGAGAGCATCAGGCTCTGGTAAGGGAGATGTCATGTTCTGTCAGTCGGCTTCCTGCCAGTTTTAGTAAGAACATGATCCCATATTCTTCTTATCGGACTCTTTGTTCGATAATCTTGTGGGAATTTGACGATTTTAACGATTTAAAGGATAAGTCGTTTTTATGTGGTATCTCTGTGAGCTGATTGCCTGTGATGACATTTCAGCCATTAAAAAATGCCTTCCAGGAAATGGTTTTTTCCGGAAGGCATTTTTATGGTCTGTTTTTATGGTAACGGTTACCAGTTTTTAGGATTCATGAACCACCACCAGCGTTCTGTGCGTGGTCTGAAGTTCAATTTCCATGATCCGTCATCCCATTCCAGTTGAGCTTCCCGCCATCCGAGTGGAACTTGCGGGTAAGGGTAGAATGGTCCGATGTAAGGGAATGCACTCGCACTGTATTCACCTGGATAAGAAACTTGTGCATAGTTTGGATAGTTTGCATAAGTCGGCCAAGCGGTTTCTGGTAAGTGAGGGCTGTTGTAGACATTGTTTGCGGGACCCATTCCTGGTTGGGGAGCCATATTAGGAGGCCCGGCTTGCCCAGGATGAGGAGCCTGATAGTTCGAGTAATTAGTTGGCTGGATCATGGGAGCCCGCTGTTGTGGAGCAGGTTGTAATACCTGCAAGCGATTGTCGATCTGCCGTACTCCGGGTACACGCTGGGCGATTTGGGTCGCCATTTGTTTTTCCTGAGGGCTTCCGATTGCTCCCTGCAGGATTGCGGTCCCATTTTTGTAGCGAATTTCAACATCATGGGCTGACGCCATGACTGGTCCCAGAGCTTTCGCGATCTGTTCAGCCATTTGCTGGTTATTGACAGGTCGAGAATTCACTGGTTGATTCGTCGCAGGACGTCCCGCAGGAGCCTGATAGGAAACGGTTTGAACGTTTGAGCCCCGTCTCTCCACTGGTTGCTCAAACTGAGCTTGTTTGAGAGAACTCTTCAGGAATGGATCCGTTGCAGAAGCCTGAGTGATATCTCCTGGCTTGCGGAAAGGATTCAGACTTGATTTTTTAGGTTCCGCACCCAGAGTCGGGACCCGATTACTGGCACTCTCGATGACTTCCAGGCGGTTGTCAACGTGAGAGACACCATTGATTCTCGACAGTAAGCTGGTTGCCTGGGCTTTTTGAGCCGCTGTCGGAATTTTTCCCGATAGTACGGCAACCCCTTTACTATATTCGATTTCCATGTTGTAGCCGGTCAACCGGGCTTTTCTCAGAGTGTCAGCGATTTCATTCGCGACTTTCTGATTGTTTGTAATACTGCCCGATACAGCGGTCGAGCTTGACTGATCAGATTTCTTGCTTAAGAAATCTAAGGGCCCGGCCATTGTGATACCGGGAGTCACCGCTATGATCCCGAGCGTCAAGACCCACTTACGATACCGTTTCATGAACAACTCCGTTCCCAATTGAGTTTATGTTTTCGTCCATTGCAAGAGCTATATCTAGTCATCTGGTTTACACGGTGAGTCATTCCTGCTGCGCAAACGAAATAATTAGATCGCTATCCTGATTGATCGGTCATCATGGTCCGATTAAATAAGTTATTCTGATTGTTTCGAAGAAAAAGGTTGAATGTTCTTGAGAGAAAATAATGATATGTGCTGTAAGTGGTTGTTACTAAGTAAGATACTGCGAATTATGTTTTCAGGTATGGATACGGCGATAGAAATCAAGAGAGGGAACAGCGCTGGTGTTTAATCTCAGGGGAGTGGTCAAATGTAACCATGCTGGGGCCGGTCCGTCCTTCAATCAGGGAGCAAAGTTCGCTTTATGATTGGGAATGACCCTCATATTCAGCTTTGAAATTCAAAAAAATGCCTTCTTCATCCATAGAGGCCTTGCCTGTCCGTAGTCATCACAGAAATGAAATGTTATGCTAGCCATTCACGGTATTCCGATTTCAACTAATCATTAAAGTTCTATTTTACTAAAGAATAAACAATGGCTCGAAAGTCTCCCAGTCGTCTGGAAATGCGCCGTCAGGCCGAAGCCGCCGAAGCGGAAGAGAAAATATCGCCTAAGAAAAAGGCTGTCAAACGGAAAAAAGCGACCCGCAAGAAAAAAGCAGCCAAGGCAGAAGTCCGTCGGCGGTTGATGTGGGGTGTCTTTACCGGGAGCATGAAAGAAGAATCGCGTTTTGCTTATGATCAGCGCGATGCGGCAGTAGAGCGGATTGAACAGCTGCGAGCCAAAAACGCCAAGAAATTATACTTCATTCAGCCGATTAAAGAGCCTCTGGATGGTGAGGTTGCCATCGCTAAAGTCCCCGTCGCTGACGAGGAAGAGGAAGTGGTAAAAGTACCTGATGAAGAGGCTGATGAAGACGAAGTGGAAGAGGTAGAAGTCAATGTCGTAGTAGAAGAAGATAACGACTGAATATCAGCTTCCCGTTGTCATACAAAAGATTTAAAATGATCCCCACAATTCTGATTGGAATGGTGGGGATTTTTCTTTTTCGCAGATAATGGTTTGTTATATGAAAACACTTTTCAATCGAAATAAGCCTGGTTTGATGAAGCGCCCCATGATCTGGCTGGGCCTGGCTCTCTGCTTAATCGGAAGTTCTGCCTGTTCGCAAAGTCCTGCGCTCGAGACGGAGACGGGGGCAGAGACCGCGGCGGGAGCAACGGCGGGTCAGAAAACAGAAAGTCAGGACGCTGATGTATGGCAGGTGATTTATGTGAACGACCAGCGCATTGGTTATGCGTATTTACAAACGCGGATTGAAGATCAGGCAGGTACCAAACTGATTCACAACCAAAGCGATTCCTTCCTGAAAATAAAGCGATTCGGGCAGGCATTGAATCTGGAAACACATTTACAGACGACAGAAAATATCACAGGAGATCTGCTGTCGTACAGATTTGAAATGAAAAATCCGCCCGCTGATTCAACCGTTTCCAAGGGAGTGATCGCAGGGGATCAATTAAATATTGAAACGAAAATTGCGAATCAGTTAAAGCGATCCCAACTGAAATGGGATGCAGCCTTTCACTCGCCAAGCTATCTGGAAAACGTATTCAAAGAATCTCCCCTGCAGCCGGGAGAAAAGAAGTCGTTTTCGATGTTAATGCCGGAATACAATAAAATCACTGAGGTCAACCTGACTGCGATTGGCTATGAAGAGGTTGATTTGCATGGCGGCAGTCGTCAGAAGTGCTTACACGTTGAGATGAAGCAGTCTTTGCTGCCAGGGATGCTTGTCGATTTGTATGTGACTGCGGATGGTGAGGTACCAAAAACAGCAGCTGATTTTCTGGGTTCCTCCATGCTGACTTATACGGTCAGTAAAGAAGTGGCGCTGGAAGAGATTTCTGGCGAGGAATTGGATTTGGCGGTGCAGACACTGATCAAAGTCTCTCCGATTCCTGATGCCCATGAAACTACGAAAGTCGTGTATAAGCTGACCTTGCCAAATGATGATCCCTCAAAATTCCTCGTGAAGGGAGCAACCCAGCAAGTGAAGAAGCTGGATGAGCGGAATATCGAGTTGACTGTGGTCAAAGTGCCTGCGCCCACCCAATTTTCTGAAGGGAAAGTCGAATCGGAATATGTACTGCCAACACAATTCATTCAATCAGATGACCCGCGCGTTGTGAAATATGCAGCAGAGGCTGTCAAATCGGAGAAAAATCCCTGGAAAAAAGCGACGTTGATGGAACGATATGTCTATCAAAACCTGAAGAAAAAGAATTTTTCGACGGCATTGGCTTCTGCCTCGGAAGTCGCAAAGAATATGGAAGGCGATTGTACCGAACATGCGGTGTTACTGGCGGCGATGTTACGAGCACAAAAAATGCCCTCTCGTGTCGCGGTAGGGCTGGTCTATATTCCGAGCCGTTCCAGCTTTGGCGGTCATATGTGGACTGAAGTCTTTCTGGACAATCGCTGGCTCCCGCTGGATGCCACCCTGGGGAAAGGGGGAATCAGCGCGGGACATATTAAGTTGGCCGATTCCAGTCTGGCCGACAATGCGCCGGCACCGTTGGCGATTTTTCTTCCTTTACTACAAGCGGTAGGGAAGCTTTCGATCGAGGTGATTGATTACGCTCCGAAATCTGCGCAATAGCGAGAGACAATTGCACCTCGTGCGACCATGCTGAGGTTTGTAAGTCTTACATTTCGCTGGTAAATCCGATGGGTTTTGGATTGCAATTCTTGCAATTTCGAATTTCCGGAAAAAAACTCAAATCACGGGGATGATTTAATATCCCTGTTTTTAAGAGTTTTAGCACACATTGGTAAAAACGATGCGGATTTAAGAACCGATTGGCACAGTTGCTGCTTTATCAGTTCAGTGGGTAAAGAGAGAGACCCATCAAATTTTAAAGAGTTGAGAGACTTTAAAATTTAAGAGAGAAGAGACAATCCCACCGACCCGTGGAGGCGGGTCAGCCCACCTTGGGCCACTCCAAAACATCATCCCCATCTTAGAGCCGAGAGAATTCCCGTATTCTCTCGGCCCTTTCTATTTATAGACAGAAAAAACGGGAACCAGCCTGCGTTCAGATTTACTGCCGCGTGTCTGCAGAGCGATTGAGGCCAGGTAGAACAGGCGCAAGACGTTCCGGTGAAACGGAACGCATTCTGGAATTCGATGTCCCATGAGAGGCTGCGATTTCAGCGCGTTAAACTCGATCGGGGAGAGCGGGAAGCTGCCATTCCTCATCGCTTTCATTCACACGCAATGCATTGAAGGCGGCGCGTTGTTCTGCTTCTTTTTTAGTGGCACCCCAGGCTGGCTCATATTGATGATCGCCAATGATGGCAGTCACTTGGAAAAATTTGGAATGGTCGGGGCCTTTTTCATCCAGCAATTCGTAAACGGGAGTCTGTGAGAACTTTTTTTGCGAGTATTGCTGTAGCAGACTTTTGTAATTGAATCCATGTACAGAGCGTGATGCCTTTGAGTTTTCGCGTTCGATCAGCGGGTCTAAAAAAAGGTGCACGGGTTCGATACCGCCATCCAGATAAATTCCCGCGATGATCGCTTCAAACATCCCCGCCAATAAAGACTCCGGCAGGGACTCGGTCATCGCCAGCCCTTTGCCCACGAAAATAAATTGATCCAGTTCTTTTTCCCGTGCCAGTTTGGTACAGGTATTCCGGCTGACGACAACAGACTTAATCCGTGTCAGCTCTCCTTCAGGGGCATTGGGAAATTGTTCAAAGAGTTGTTCACAAACGATCGCCCCCAGAATTGCGTCTCCCAGGAATTCTAAACGCTCATTGGAATCCATGCGTGTTTTAGCGGCAGAAGTGTGCGTCAAACAGCACTTCAGCAATTCCAGATCAGTAAAGGTGTAACCCAGATTTTTCTGACACTCCTCAAGGAGTTGGTCGATCTCTACGGGGTTGAGATCGTACAGCATGCGCGCCTCCTCTTGCTCAATGTCATACATGAACATTAAGTAATCATTAGATTCATTCAAAAGAAAAGGCCCGCAGGGAATTCTGGATAAGTTTCCCTAAGTAATTAGCAATATTAACATTAGCCTCGTTATGAAGAAAACAAAAAAGACGTGTTTCATGGAATTGGTCGAAAAATATTTAGATTCTCGGGGTTTTATGCAATTTCAGGACTTCCGCCGAAGCGATTTCAAGACCAGAAAACCAAATTATTTTACAAGGGTTCCCAACAGATCCCACACTTTAACTCGTAGTATTATCAGTCGAACCGCTTGATGAATTCAGTAAAAGCTCAAAGGAGTGCACGCATTCGAATCCCGTTTTTCCTCATTTGAGGTGAGGTGAGTTCTGCTTATTTGATCTAAAACAGGGTTGTTATTCGTAACGATTTTGGGATTTGAGTCACGTTCCTTATTTTGTATTAATTCCATAGAAGAGATGGCCTGAGGCGGATCTTTAAGTCATTTAATGTAGGAGGGTAGTTTAGATGAAAGCGTTAACAGGAAATCGAAACTGGATGTTCGCTATTATTGGTAGCGCTTGTCTGGCAGGTGCCGCGGTTGGGATGGCTCAAAAAGATACGAGCCCGGAACTTCCCACAGCGGCAACCGTACAAGATCTTTCAAATGTGTTCCGTGAGATCAGTCGTAAAGCAATGCCAGCGATTGTCGCAATCGAAACAGTCAGCAAGACTTCGGAAGTATCCAATGAGAAGTCAATGCCTTTTGATGAGAACTCGCCGTTTCAGGATCTTTTAGAAAAGGATCCCCGCTTCAAAGACATGCTCAAGCAACACCAGAACCAACCTCGTCGGGCGCCCCGACGTATGGGAACCGGCTCCGGGTTTGTCATCAATAAGTCCGGTTTGATATTGACGAACTCGCATGTGGTGCGTGGGGCTGATGTCGTGAATGTAACATTGAATGATGGTCGGGAATTTACGGCAACCGATATTCGAATGGACCCTCGTTCTGACGTCGCGGTGATTAAAATTGATGCACCAAACCTGCAAGCCATTCCGATGGGCGATAGCTCAAAAATGGAAATTGGTGACTGGGTACTGGCAATCGGGAATCCGTTTGGCATTGGGATGAGTGTGACCAATGGAATTATTAGTGCAAAAGGTCGTGGTCCGGGAATCAATGACCGGGAAGACTACCTGCAGACAGATGCTGCCATCAATCCCGGTAATAGTGGTGGTCCGCTGTTGAACTTGCGAGGTGAAGTGATTGGAATCAACACCGCCATTTCCAGCCGCAGTGGTGGATATGATGGAGTTGGATTTGCGATTCCCGTGAATATGGTTCGTTGGGTTTCTGGTCAGTTAATTGATCATGGTCAGGTGAAACGCGCATTTTTGGGCGTGGGAATTCAACCGATCAGCAATGAGTTGGCAAAATCCTTCAATATTAAAGTGGGTCAGGGAGCAATTATTACTCAGGTAATGGACGGTTCTCCGGCTGAAGCAGCAGGTTTGAGAACGGGTGATATCATTCTGAAGTTTTCAGATAAGAATGTAACTGGACCTCGTAACCTGCAAGGAATTGTTGAACAACTGATCGTTGGTAAATCCTACATGATGGAACTCTTGCGAGATGGCAAACACGTCAATCAAAAGATCACCATGAAGGAAATGCCTAAGAGCTTCTCTGTCGCCAAAGATGAGAAACCCCTGGAAGGCATAAAAAAAGAGAAGCAGAAGACCAGCGTTAATGAATTGAAAATCGAAGTACAGCCTTTAACGGAAGAATTGGCTCATCAGTTAGGATATTCAGATGACGTCAAGGGAGTCGTGATTACTTCTGTCGAGCCGGGAAGTGCTGCTGAAGAAGCCGGTTTGATGAAAGGTATGATTATCGAAAAGCTGGGGACAACTGAAGTTTCTACGATGGATCAATTCAATCAAGGATTGAAAGAAGCGAAAGCGAACAAAAGTGTATTGCTGCTGGTAAGAAACCACAGCGGTGCCCGCTTTGTCGTGGTTCAGAAGTAGTTTCAGGATCGTACTCTCCTGAAAGTGTCTGGTACAAGTCTCTGTCACAGGAGGCTTGTGCCGACACCAGCAGCGGAAAGATTTGTCCTCATTGAAATTCCTCACCGCATCGTATGCGGTTCCGCGTAACGTCTCGGTGGTATTCCTGGAATGCCGCCGAGGCGTTTTTTTATGCCGTCTGTGCCGTTCCGCCGTACGTGTCGTTAGAGTGTCCGGCGCATTGCCACAGTGCCTCAGGGTTCGCGGCGAGACCGCTTCCCGAGGCGGTTAAGTGGTAGGCTGTGATTCTTGATTTTCAGATGCGGTTTCTGATTGAATCTGGTCACTGTTGAATACGACCTCAATCAGTGTGGTGACTCCACGAAAGGACTTGGGGTTGTATCCTTTGCGCAATTGCAATCTCCAGACGAGATCGCCTTCGAGTGCGTCAATCCCCGCTTCGTTGGTGGCGACATACGTTTCGAAACTCTCGCCGGGCTTCAGGTTTTGTGGCTTGGCTTCCTGGTTGATATTTTGTCCTTTGAGATTCCATTCCCAGGAGGGGGGCATGTCGTACATCAGAACGCGTTGCCCGTCCGTCTGCTTCTGATCGATGCGGCTGACAAAATTATTGGCCCGCATTTGAGACTCCGGCGTTTTGCCGGACACGCGGGTTAAGAGCAGTTTTTGATCGATGGGTTCAAAGGTCTGACCCTCAGAGACATTCTCAAACTTCAGATACAGCTTTAATACATCTTGTGAAGGAGGATGGGTTTTGGTGGCATCGCCGGTATAATGCTCGAACTCCAGTGGACTACGTGTTACACGCAGAGGCGTGACCAGGACATTTCCAAAACGCCGTCCCGGTTCCCCCAGTTTCAAAGTATGACCGGCGGGTAGCGTCGCATTTTCGGGCACCAGTTGCAGTGCAATTTCGTCATTTTTCATCGGAGGTTTCAGATCCGGCAGACTTTCCAGTTGATGCGGATCGCCGAGGTATTTGGCATATAACAACATGGCAACCAGGATGGTCGCAGCAATCGCATAGCTCAGAGTCAGTGAAAATAATCGTTTGGGGACGACTTTTCCTTTGCGATAGCTGGGTTGAATTACCGGGCTTTCGGATTCCGGACTCGATTCCCCTGCTGTGTCCGTGACGGCATCCGTTTCTTCCGATGTCGTTTCTTCTCCAGTGATAACAGTTTCTTCGGTGGTAACGGTCTCTTCTGAGGTTACCGCTTCTTCTGAAACTGTGTCCTCGGCTACCTCCTCTGGAATCGATTCTGCGACTTCTGCTGCAGTATTTTCTGCTGGTGCTTCTGTTTCCTCTGCAGGGGGTGTTACCTCGGCTGTGGTCGACAATGCGGCTTCTTCGGTTTCCGCTTCCGTCTCGGTTTCTGCTTCCGCTTCGGTTTCTGCTGCTTCCGAATCTTCAGCGCCGCCGGGGAGAAATGAAAAGTTGGTCGCCGGCCGCACTGGTTGCGTTTTCCTGGAGATCGTCTGATCAGCCTCGGGAAGAAATGCAAAAGGAGATGCTGTTTCTGTTTCCGACTGGGGGCTTTCCGACGCGGTCTCTTCGGATACTTCTTCCGGTGCCTCTTCCGGGGCATCTTCGGCAGTCGGTGCCAGAGTTGATTCCGATACATCCTCACTGGATTCTGCTTCAACGGCTACGCCAGATTCGTTCACTTCAGATTCGTTCTGGGCGGATTCCTGTTCTGAATCGACGGCCAGAGCTGCCTCTGAATCAAGGTCCTCTTCCCCGAGATCTTCCTCTTCTGATACCAGAACAGGTTCACTGGTTTCCGGATCCATTTGCAGATGCATTTGGCAGAGTGGACAGGCTACGACTTCCGACACATCTTCGATTTGGATGGAACCTCCACATGCAGGGCAGGCGACTTCAATACTCATCCATTTCTCCGTTAGATTTCATTCACAATTAGTTTTAAGCGATTCCACTCAGAGGCTGTCCAAGTTCAAATCTTTTCATTCGCGCGTCCCAGAGAACCGCAGCGTCTTACACGCGATTCTTGCTGGACTCACCATTTCCAGAGACTCCACAACAATCCGGAATCGGCGCTCATACTGGTTTCCACCTGGTTGCAGCGACGATGATTTCCTGATCCATCAGAAAGAACTCAGCGCGAGTTGCCTCCAGTCTATTCTGTCCTGAGTCTGGTGGTGAAGCAAGTTAGACTGCCATCCAAAGGGCACAAAAGATAAAACGGGAACGCTCGTCCATTGTTGAATCTGAGCGGCGTTTGATGTGCGTGATGCGTCACTCAGTTGCGGATCAACGTCATTCAGAATCAGCCCGGCAATGGGTAGTCCCCGTTTTTGTAGCACCTCAATGGTCAACAAGCTGTGATTGATGGTTCCCAGCCCGGCGCGCGCCACGATCAGAACGGGATACTTCAATTCGGCGGCAAAGTCCACCACCAGCATATTCTCAGAGAGGGGGCAGAGGATGCCTCCCACGCCTTCCACAATCAACAATTCTGCCTGATCCTGCCACCAGAGGGCTCCTTGACGTAAAAGGTTTTCGTCAACATGTGTACCCTCTTTTCGGGCGGCCTCCGGTGGGGCCAGTGCCGCATGGAATTGCTGGGGGCAGATCCGCTCTGAGGGGAACTTTCGGCCAGTGGCTTGTGCGAGCAATTCGACGTCCTCCCAGGCAGGGGCTCCCGTTTCGTCGTTGAGAATACTACCACTGCAGGCTGGTTTATAGGCCCCTGCCCGGATTCCTTCCGACAGGAGTTGTCTGGCAATCGCGGTGGAAACGTAGGTCTTGCCCACACCAGTATCGGTGCCCACAATGGTTAGTCCGGGAATGTTTAATGGAAAAACGTCCACAATTGTTTCCTGATTTACACAGACATCTTAGCACTTTTCTGGAACAACCGCTGGTCCCTGCTTGCGATAAGGTATATTTTGCTTTTATGATTATACAGAATAGAGTCTAAACTGCATCGGATAGTGAGCCTGAAATCACGGCTGTGGAAATCACGATTGTGGAAATCACAACTGAGGCAGGCGACATGAGTGACGGAACCGGGGATCACTCCCCTTTCTTTGATAGAATTCAGACAAACAAATGAAACGCAAAAAAGGATCTTCCTCCGCCGGTGCCAGTCTTGATTCACTGTTGGACACCATGACCAATGTGGTTGGCATTCTGGTGATTCTATTAACGGTGACTCAATTAGGGGTTGGCGAAGCGGTCGAGCGTATTAAAGACGCCTTGCCGGAAATTACCGATGAAGATTTAGAACGCTCCAAAACGCAGGTAGAGGAACTTGAGTCGCTGCTGAAGTTGGAAAAAGAACAACTGAAAACAGTGAAAGATCTGACACAGCAGAAGAAGCCAGTCAATGTCAAAGAACAGCAAGCGTTGATTAAGAAGTTGAAAACAGAGCTGGATAAATTGAAAGAGATTCAGGTCAATATTACAGAACTGAAAAAACAGATTAGCGAGCGGGATAAAACGGTCAAATCGATCGAGAAAACCATCGTCGCAAAAGAAACAGAGTTAGCAGATATTAAGGCAAGGCTGGCGAAAACTCCCGATCCGGGACCGACTCCCAACGCCAAGATTGTCAATCTGCCCAATCCCCGAGATGCGCCCAAAGAGGCGAAGCCCATCGAATACGTTTGTCGTGGCGGTCGAGTTCTGCGCGTTGATATCCCGCAGTTACAGGCACTGGCTCTGAAGGCGATTGCGCAAAGTCGCTTTGTCACAGCACAAGAGCAGGCCGTGGATTGCGATAAACTTGTGAAGTTGTTTGAAAATCGGAATGTCGGGAACCGGGATTGGCGCATCAAACTAAAGCCAGCGGGCGGTGTACCTTACCTGATCCTGGAACTGCGAAAGGGGCGCGGCGATACTTCCGAGCGGCTTCAAAAATCATCGGCCCTGTTTCGGCAGGAAGTTCTAAAAGTGAATCCGCGCCTGTTTTATCTGAACTTTCGAGTTTGGTCAGACAGTTACGATGTGTATCTGGTGGCACGGCAATACGCAGATCAACGTGGGGTACTCGCGGGTTGGTCCGCCCTTGATACGAACTCTGAATTTCGGGTGCCCCTGGGAGGCAATCTCAAATTGACCTGCGAAGGATATACGCCTCCGCCTGCCAGACCGAAACCCGAGACACCCGATCTTCCCCCGCCCACACAGCGAAAGTTGCCCGGCAATAAGATTGACTGAGTACCGCCCTCGGATTTCCATCGTCGTGCCAGTTTCTCAGGCCAGGATTGAAGTGAGGTATTTCCTTTGTTAACAGGGATCTATAAATCCTTTGATGCGAAATGTCTGCTTATGCTTCCCATTTTGTCTGTGCAGGACAGTTTTGGTGTGCCCCTATTTTAACTAATTGCTACAGAATCTGCTTTGAATGGGTCTCAGAACCATCAATGAATTTTGATCAATTAGTAACTGCAATCTTAACTCATGCTCGCCTTAAGAGACAGTCGATTCAGTACTGTGTGGCGCTGAAGTAGAGCCGAAAGGAATCACAAAGTTCCTGTCTCAACATGAGGTTGATAAGTCTGTGGTCGTAGAATCTTCCCACCAGTATTCTCTGGAAATCACCAAGGGGAAAACAAAATTTCCCATCCGTCCCGTTCAGGATGACCGCCTGACGATTGGGGCAGGGTCTTGTTGTGGTCTCCAGTTAGCCGGTCATGACATGCCCATTTTGCATACGGTAATACAAATGGAACCGCAAGAAGTCATGATCGAGGCCATTTCTCCTCAACCAAAATTATTAGTGAATGGGACACCTGTTCGTACATCAATCTTGTCTGATGGCGATTCCATTACAATCGGGTCTATTGAATTCGTATTTCGTTTGACCTGTGCACAAACAGCAACGAGCATTTCCGCTGCCACAAGATTATCTGGCTCGCCGCTTGAGACGAGCGCTCATATCACCCCAGATAAAAGAGATCACTCAATGACGAATGAAACTACTCTCAAGGATCTGTCTGCTTCTGAACTTGTCGACCTGATAGAGCAGGACTTCCACTTGATCGAAAACTATGAATCACGAAGGACACAAGGCGCTGCAGCATTATTATCACACATTCGTCAGACGCAAGAAGAGCAGGCTGAACAGCTTGAGGATCAGGAATCACTGTCTGAGCAGGAGCAGTTGGAATTATTGGCTGATCTTGAAGGCATGATGGATGAGCTGACCAAGTTTTCTGAAGTATTGCAGCAGCGAGCTGATCAATTAACCAGCCGCGAAAAACAGTATGAAGTTGCTGCCGCTTCTTTGTTGGAAACTCAGGACAAGCTGGCCTCTCAGATTGATCGAACTCTGGACCATGTTGAATCAATCAAGAAAGAAGAGGGGGGCTCGCAACGTGCGATTGCCTGAATAGATTAAATTGCGACAAATCCTGTGGGAGGTCAAATTATTGATTCCCACAGGATTTTTTTATTGCCTCTTGATGACCGACTTTTCCGGATGCCGCGCGTCTTGCCCAATGCAGCCAAGACAACGTGAGAAGCTAATATTACAGCGTGAAAATCATCCTCGCGCTGTTGCAGGCCTCTCAAAACACTCGTCGCGATCACCGCCAGCTTATGTCCAGGTTTACTGTCGCATCTCCCAGGTTATTGGGATCGCGCAGCAGCATGCGGAGGACGCTATGGTGAAAGAGGATGTCTTCCAAAGTCTGATCTCTGATCTGTTCCCAACAAAGGCTTCAGACAGATCAGGACGCTTCGCGAAAGCGGAGTGAAGGTTTTTCGATGGTGACAATCGTATTGGGCACCACGCTTTTCATCAGCGACACACTGGCGCCAATGACTGCATCCTGACCAATCACGGTATCGCCTCCCAGAATGGTCGCATTGGCATAAATGACGACCCCCTTTTCGATGGTGGGGTGCCGTTTCTGTTCACGAATTATGCGCCCTTCCGCATCTTTGGGGAAGCTCAATGCGCCCAGGGTGACCCCTTGATAAATCTTGACGTATTCGGCAATTTCGCATGTTTCACCAATCACGACACCCGTACCGTGATCGATAAAGAAGGAATGCCCGATGGTGGCACCCGGGTGGATATCGATTCCGGTCTGAGAGTGTGCCCATTCCGACAGCATCCGCGGGATGATGGGAACATCCATTTTGTAAAGTTCATGTGCAATCCGGTAGACGGTGATTGCTTCCAGACCGGGATAGCAGAAGATGATTTCATCAAAGCAGGTCGCTGCCGGGTCACCGTCAAGGGCCGCCTGAACATCGGAGGCCAGGGCGCGTCTGATTTGCGGAATCATTTCCAGAAACTGGATTGCTTTCTTTTGTCCTTCCGCTTCAAAATCGATCTTGGGCAGTTTCTCACAATCGGCGCCGTGCTTCTGTACATACTGATGGCGGAGGGCACGGCCTATTTGAACCGTCAGAATATCGTGTAGTGAGTCGACAATATTTCCGACGTGATAGGTCACGTTGCCTAAGTGCAGGTTTTGACGACGGCTGTAGCCTGGAAAGATCACGTCTTTCAGTTCCTGGGCTGCTTCGATGACTGCGTCCTGACTGGGGAGGGGGCAATGACCTAAGTGATGCACCGTGCCAATCTCATGATAGGTTTCTACAATCCGATCAGTAATTTCAGGAAGCCGCTCTTTTTGCTGAAAATCCGTAGCCATTAGAATTTTCCTGCCTGTCTGTCTGTTGGGGTCTAAATGGATTATGAAAACTGATTTCTGCCCCTGACATTCAGGACACATTGCCTCAGTAAAAGTTCTCTAAACTGCCTCATGTTACAGGCGTCTTTCCTGAATTCTATGCTTACCAGCGAAATGACCACAAGTAGACAAGAGAAAAAATGCCCTCTAGTCTCAAATCGGCGTCCTGAGAACAGGAAATTGAGAAATTCTCATAATCGGCACATTTGGTTCAGATCAGCCGCAGGGAACACAGAATGCCGTTTCCAAAATTTCGATCAAAATGAGATGCAGATCAGTGAGAAAATGCGACTGATTCAGTGTTGTAAGTAATGAAATATCAACATGATAAGCAGTCTTTTTTCGCAGTTTACCCAGTCCGAAAACATGCAATCGATTCAATCCTCCTCTCGGAATAGCCGATAAATAGTCTGATAAGGGTTCCCTAATCCTTCGTGTCTCAACCATTGATGTGTCGAGTTCCCTACCGGCAGGAAAGAATTGTGAATCATCCCACCAGACTGCTCCGCTGGCTTGCACCGCCGATTCTTCAGGAACGTGATGAATGGACGGCTCTGCGTTCGAAAGCGCAGCCATCGGCACAAGTTGATGCTGACGATGTGGAATTTCACAGACTCAAAAACCTGTATCGAGAACGGAATCAACAATCTCAGGAACTTTCAATTTCCGCGCAACAGCGGACACTCATTCAACTGCATATTCGGGTTCAGGTCATTTTGCAGAGATGTCGGCTTTATCTGGATTCAAATCCGACCCATGCTGTTTCTCGAGAGCAGTTGCCGATTCTGGAACGTATTCTTGACTACGTCCTGGAAGAGCAGCGATACATCAGGCAGCAACTCTTGCTCAGCCAGACGGCGTTGCATTATCTGAAGCAGTTGAAAGAGGCATCGCAAGAAATCTGGACGAAGCCCTTTTGCAATCCGAACTATCTGTTGAATCTGTTGAGAAAAATCAAAAATGATGACGTGCATCTGAATGATGCTGGTGAGTTGTTGTTTCTCTCATTCGATGATTTTCTGGCTGTTGCGAACCAGCAATCCCAGGACGACGACTTGGCAGTTTATGCGCGCGGTCTGGAGACGGCCCGTTTGATTTATTTCGTGAGCAGGCAGAATAAAGACTGGCAGGAAAATAGCGATCTGTTATTGATTGCCGGGTTGTTACACGATTTTGGATGGTTGATTCTGAAACAACAGGAAGCCGATGATTTTCCCAGCGAGCAAACTGCGATGCTGCACGATGAGCGGGGAGAACACCCCGTTCTAGGAGCAGCGTTACTGGGAGGTTTGCGTGGTTTTTCTGGAGACTCATACTTTTCGGAAGTGGTCTCGCAACACCATGAACGGCTGGATGGCACGGGCTATCCTCGTCGGCTGCATACCTACTCATTAAGTGAGAATTCCAGGCGTTTCGCGGTGATTTGCCGATTTCTGGAATTGAAAAACAGCAGGCAGGAATTGACGGCTGACGGCATCCGCGTCTATGACGGGGAAGAAGTCGCTTTTGCAGCCGCCTTGCAGCTCTATCGGGAAATGAAACGAGGCGAATGGGATGAACGGGCCGTCAACCAGACATTGTTGGCGCTCGATCCGGGTTTACCCGAGGAATTGAATCAATCTGATTCTAAGAATGATCCTTTTTCACTCAAACGGTTTCAACAATTCCGTCACGATGCCGTGCATTTGCCTGTGATGCGTCCCCATTTTCATGCGAAAACGTATTCCGCTGAGTCCCGACCGATTAACTGATAGCCAATGTGAGTCATGACGCGCAAAAACAACTCTCAAAGCGAAACAGCTCTGGCCGATGATGGCTATTGGTTTGAAGTCCGCCAGCCACTGGTCTGCCTGGTTTTCCTGGCGCCTTTGTTGATGATCTATGAGTTGGGAGTCCTCTCAATGGGGGGCAGCCAACCGGAACTCATTCGCAATGGTGCCGACTACTGGATGCGAAGCTGGTTATCTCAACTGGGGTTCACGCAAACTTTTTTACTACCCGCGCTGATCGTGGGCACTCTGCTGATGTGGCATATTGTATTGAAGCATCCCTGGAAAATTTCCGGCGAAACTTTAATTGGCATGTTTGCGGAAAGCCTGCTGTTCGCTTTTTGTCTGATCGTATTAGGGCAGGTCCAGGATCTTGTTTTTCAGCAATTACCGAATCCGGCGCTGATGTTCATTGAACGCGAATCTGCTTCGCGCGTCGTCAGCTTTGTTGGCGCAGGCGTTTATGAAGAGGTGATGTTTCGTCTCTTATTGCTTCCCCTGTGTTACCTGATCTTTCGAGGCATGCTGCTGGAAGTGCGCTGGTCTGCAATCATGGCGATTATTTCGACCAGTCTGATCTTTTCTCTGGCCCATTATATTGGTGCTTCCGGCGATCAGTTTTCCGTGTTTAGTTTCACGTTTCGTACGGTGGCAGGCCTGTTTTTTGCAGGACTGTTTTTCCTGCGCGGGTTTGGAATCACCGTCGGGGCGCATGCCACTTACGATATCATTGTCGGAGTGATGCTGGAAACCGGGGCGTAATACGCGTGCTGGTTGAGTGCAGTCTCTTCAAGGTCATTCGGACCGAGCCGATTTGATGACCCGGGGTTACGTGTTCACAAAACGCGGTCTGGCTGTTCTGACTGAGGAATGCGTTTACCAGAAGCGATAGTAACTGCCGCGACCGTAGCCCATGTTATAGCCAGCTTGAAAGACAATGCTGCCATACAGGGAAGGGCGATAAGGCCAGATGCCAGAGCCGTAGGGCCCGTAAAAATTTCCATAATAGCCGGGAGAGTACGACCAGGGCGCACCATAGTAGGCGCCCCAGTTAGGGACATAGCTGCCCCAGTAAGGAGCATAACTGCTCGCAGCGAAACGGTAACCCCCTCCATCGGGGACATAGGAACTGCGATATCCTGAATAAGGCGAACTGTAACAGGAAGAGTACGAGTTCCATGAGTTACAAACCCGGCGGGGATAGAAGTTATTGTAACCGTAATAGGAAACGCCGGCGACAGCCGGGTAGCCGTTAAATCGATAGTAATTTGGCCGGTAGTAACGATATCCGGCTGAAGCCGCGTAGGGGCGGTAGCGGTAATTATAACGTCGGGCACCATAACCATAGTAGGTGGAGTGAGAAACAGCATCGTTTCTGGAATAGCCGGTAGGATAGCCCGTGGAATAGCGGTAGGACGAGCGACTGCGATACTGCTGATTGGCTGAAGCGTAGTACGGGCTTCGATATCGTGAAACAGATCGGGAAACGGCATAGGGGCGTGCCGCCGATGCCATTGGAATGTCAACACTCGCGAGTGCGAGCAAACAGAAACTGATACGTGTTAAAGATCGTAAAGAGAACACTGGATCGCCTATCATGATTTTCGGTTTCCCGTCATCCATGACGCTGATCAATGAGATCCTATTACATTGATATCTAGCTTAAAATTCGAACAGTGATTGCGTTTTCACAACAGCCAACTCATCAGGAAACGTATGAAACGCGTGAATCAACAGGCTATCTTGATTGGCCTCAAAATCAATAATGCTTAATGCACCAGGAGTGAGTCGGCTTTCCGAGATAAAGTGATAAGCCAGATCCGCGCGCTGTGAATCCATCAAATATTCTTCATGCACATTCTTGAAAATGACATAATCCAGTTCTTCCAACTGATAGCTGACCTGATAATACAGGTCGGACTCCAACTGCACTGATTCCGAACGACAACCGCGCACCGGTTTTTCCAGTAAACGTTTCTGACTGGGAAGAGGATTTTGAAACGATGTCAGAATCTCACAAACCGCTTTCCCCTTGTGTTGAATGCTGGCGATATGGCCCGTTTCACAAATTCGTAAAGTGGCAGAAAAATTTTTCTGACGTACTTCAACTGTCGCACAAGTCGTATAGAGTTCCGGGTGAATGGAGCGACCTATTAAGCGAAAGATCAAATCATTTACTTTCGGTCTGGCAGAAGATCGGACATTCATTATGGTAAATCCAAATAGATGGAAATGGATATTATATCAATACTTATCGATTTATGCCGTAGATGGTTCTCAGCAGAAGACATCCACCACAAATCAAAATCATACCGTGATTCTAAGCGATCGGAAGACCAATTCCAAACATGGTTTGACAAGAAATTCAAACTCGCCGCCTATTTTTTAGAACGCTCAGAATTCAATTGACTTTGGTGGCAATGAGTTGTGGGAAGTCTGTTTTTTTTCAACACGCTCTTGACTCAATTACAAATGTACTTAAACTCTGGCAATTACACTTGTACTTGAAAGCGAGAAGATGACAGAACGGCCCGCATTATCCAAAGGGGAAATCGAAATTGCTCGTGCTCTGTGGGACTTAAAACACGCCACGGTGCGTGAGGTGTTTGACTCGTTCCCGAAGTCACGAGGCATTGATTTCACAACCGTCCAGACCTATTTAAGAAGACTGGAGAAGAAGGGGTATGTGAACGTCAAGCTCGATGGTCGCACGCGCGTTTATACGCCGCGTGTGAAACCGCGCACGGTGATTCGAGAAACCGTTGACGATCTGGTGGACCGGTTATTTGCCGGCGAGACATTTCCCTTGATGCAGCATTTGATCGAAGACCGCAATGTCAGCCAGCAGGATCTGGATGCGTTGAAAGCGTTGCTGGAGCAATTGACGGAGGAACGTAATGAATCTGATTGATACAACGTTCGTGCAACTTGTCTGGCAGCAGTTCTGGCAATGTTCGTTGTTGGTGCTTGCGGTCTATTTGATTTGTAAGTCATTTCGGTTCCGCCGCTCGCATCTGACGTTCATTTTATGGTTGATCGTTCTGCTGAAATTTATGACGCCGCCAATCTGGAGCAGTTCCAGCGGGTTCTTCTGCTGGGTCCAGAAGTCATTCACTGTGACAGCCGCGGAAGACCCAACGCATCAGGAGACGCGCGGTTTAACGCTGACTGAATCGACTCGACAGCTGATTGGCGATGATGTGAAGAAATTGCCGGACGTCGAGCCAAACTCCTCACGGATGAAAATCACGATTCATGACGGCTCTGCGTTTGAGAATCGAAATCAAACAGCGGAAACAGCGACCCTGCTCCCGGAAACAGTGACTGCGCTCCCGGAAACAACGATTAGTGAAAGCGAGCGGAGTGCGCGACGGTTCACCTTTCTGGAACTCGGCTTGGTCGTCTGGTCGCTTGTCGCTGTGCTCATCATGGGTGTGATGGGTTTACGTTACTGGCGCTGTTGGCGCATCATGCGAGGCGCGGGGGAGCAGCATCAGCCGGAACTGGAGCAATTGTTAGCGCGACTGTGTGTCGAGTTACGGGTCAGACGCAGTGTCAGGCTGTTGATTACCCAAAGCCGCATGGGGCCGGCGGTGATCGGACTGTTTCGACCGACGATTATTCTGCCTGAGGTGATTACGCAATCTCGATCGCTGGAAGAACTGGAACCCATTCTGGCGCACGAACTGATTCATATTCGACGCGGCGATTTGTGGATTGGCCTCTTGCAACTGTTGGCTTCGGTGGTCTGGTGGTTTCATCCGCTGGTCTGGTTTACCGGACGCCGCTTGAAATTCGAAATCGAACAGTGTTGTGATGAAGAAGTGTTGGCAGAGTTGAATTGTGATCCACGAGTCTATGCAACATGTCTGCTGGAAGTATTGGAGCTGAAGCAGACACTCAACACGGTTCCCGTAGTGCCGGGCGTGCGTCCGGTGGAAATTACCTCAAAACGCTTGGAGCGAATTATGAAACTGGGACAAGGATGTCAAAAACGAACGCCGTGGTGGTGCTGGATGATATTTGTAATGCTGGCGGCGGTGGTTCTGCCGGGCGCTGCGTTTGTGGTGACCGCTGCCGACCCGCCTCCTAAAGAACTGCTGCCCAGTCAAACTGAGGAGGCCGTGACCAGTCAGAAAACGAAAACAGGTCCAATCCAGTCGCTTCCATTTTATGATGAGCTGAAACAGGTCGCAAATTCAAATCAGCGTTTCCGTAATATGTATTCAACCGACTTGTCGTATCTCGCGCCTGAGATTGACATGCGGGACTGGATTTCCCGTACTGGCAGAACTCGTGCTTATGCTATCCCTGAATTAGTAACGAAAGCCCGGGAAGCAGTGGGCATCATGCAGTCAGAGAAATTTCTGAAGCAAAAAATTCAAGCGAGAGTCAGGGAATTGTATGTACCGCAAGAAAATCGTTTTGCAACGAATCAGATACCGGGAGTGCCTCTGTTTGGAAAAGCAAAGCCGATTCCGTTCAAAGACGAGCGGAAATTATATCGCATTGTGAGTGTAAGTGGGATGCAGATCAGTGGCGATCAGTTAATCGTCTGGTCCCGCGATCCGAAACATCACGAACACGTCGAGCAGGCGTTGGCAGAGTTGAATGCAGAAGAAATCACGCTGTTAGAGTTGAAGGCGAAGTTCTTTTCTGTCCCACGCAGTATGCTGGAAAAAATCAGCGCACAGCGAAAGACGATGAAAGTTTTTCAGTTGAAGCAGGTTCCGACTGTTGCTGAGGGCGCAAAATCAGGGTCCTTTGTTTTACTGGGTGCTGAAACGGTGAGTCGCCCCTCGATGATTTGCGAAGTGGTGGATGAAAAACGCATGCATGAAATCCAGAAAATGGTTCATGCATCAGCGCGCAGTCAGAAATTATTGTCGCCCCAAATTAGATTTCTCGATGGTCAGTCGGTTCAAATCGAAACGAAAAAACGTTCTGTGATTGAGACAAAATTTGCCGATGCCAAACAGCATTATTCAGTCGCAAACTACGATGTCGGCTTTGAGATCGAGGTTAAATATTCTGAGAGCAACGGAATCAAGCAACGAGGGATGCTGGATTATCAAATTAAGTATTCCCAAATCGAAGGTCTGAAAAAACAGAAGGTGTTTGATCGGGAATCTAGCCAGGAACAAGTGGTTGAACTGCCAATCATCAATGAAAAGCACTTCAAAGATGCCAGCCTGCTCAAACCGGGACAGGTATTGCTGGTGGGAGGTCTGGATCTGCATCCGCGAAGTGACAAGCAGGAAGTGTTGCTAGTCATGCTCCAGGTGAAGAAGGTCAAACCTCTGGAAGAAAATCAGGTGCAGCAGATGCACGGAGTGGGCGTCAACAGCGACGCGGGTGTCACCGGTCAAATTCAGCTTGATGAATCGAACTTCAAAGAGAGAATGGTGGTGTGTACCTATCCGGTAGCGGATCTCGTGATTCCCGTTCCTCCGAAGTTCATTACACCGGGAGGCAAGCCCGGTCCTGTTCCACCCGTACCCCAGCCTCGCTTTGAACCCTTGGTTGATCTGATCAAGCAAAATGTGACACCGGAACATTGGAGCGAATCGCAAAAGACGGGTTACTCCATCAGAGCTTTTGCTCAAACCCTTTCCCTCGTAATCCGTACCACGCAAGAGACCCACGATCAAATAGCAAATTTGCTGGATAAAATCCGTGCAGTACAGAACCGGATGCTTCGCGTCAACGTGCGTTTTATTTCCCCTGGAAATCTGCATCACTGGATTGAACACTGGGATACATCTCATTCTGAGGAAGCAAAAGCACTTGTAGCTCGCATGAAAACAGCGAAACTTCGCGAGGGAATCATTGTCAATCGGAGCCAGGCCAGCACGATGATACTAGCGGCCCGCAAACTGGACCCCCATTACGTCGTTCATGCGCCAAGAGCAAAATTTTATATTCACCGACAGACCAGTGACATGCATTTTCCTGACCTGATTGTGGAAGGGGCAAAGACGGACTGTCATTTTCGATTGCATCCTGTCATTCTGGAACAGGATCAAGTACAGATCATCAATGATTATCAACCCCGATCAGGAAGAAGATTCACTCTCGAATATCAAAAGGGGAACGATTCCCAAAGAACATTCCCTGCTTGTGGATATCACGGAACAAATCACTGGTCAGAAACCATCCCTGTTGCCTTATAAACTGCAGGGGCAGATCTTATCTGGGCAGGAACAACAGAATCGTTATCTGTTGCTGGTGACTCCCTCGAAGCCGGACAATGTGACTAAACTGCGGCTCACTCCTCCGTCCCGCTGACGTTGAACAGTAAATGTTGGCCGTCGGGGGTGAAGCAGACGTCGCCGATGATGGTTCCGTTGACTTTGATCTTGAGCGGTTCGGGCTGTTTGTCTTCCGCGGGATTGAACTGCAGGAGTTGACGCGGCTTCGCACCGGCGGCAAAGACGATTTTGTCCCCCTGGGGATGCCAGGCAAAGTCGGCGTACGGCGCCTGCTTGTTGTTGTAGTGAACTTTATAGCCTGCCTGCTTGCCGGCAACATTCACCGTGGCGACGTCATAAGTATTGTCTGAACTTTTGAGACCTTTGAAGCAGAGCCAGTTACTGTCGGGAGACCAGGTCATATTCCAGAAGAGACTGGTGTAGGGGCTTTCTCCCTCGGGAAAGAGATCTGTTTTGGTTTCTTCGATCAAATCATAAATGCGGAGATTTGCTTCTCTGCCTTTGCGGATGTTATACGCAATGTACCTGCCATCAGGCGACCACTGCGCACCCCAGCCACTTGTCTCGATCATTTTACGATGGGAATCGTCGGCATGCATCATCGCGACGCCGTAGGGTGACGGTTGGGAGAAGGCGATGCGACTTCTCCCGGGAGACCAACTGGGCATTACACCCAGGCCGATGGCTTCCAGGTTACTGCCATCAGCGTCCGCTACCAGGATCTTTCCCTCCTGGAACTGTTCGCCATCTTGAGATTTTCTGCCATCAAAGGCGAGTTTCTGACCGTCGGCAGAAAAAGTCGGAGAACCTGCCGTATAGTAGTCGCCCGGTACGAAATAGAGTTTGGCGTCGCCTCCTTCCGCGGGCGCGATATAAAACCGAACGCGCTTCACGCCGGGAGTGTTTTCGTCGGCTGTGACGGGCGGAGTGCTCAAGCTGGAGAGCACGAATGTAACAATTGAGAACAGGCAGGCTGCTTTTGAATATTTCATATCAGTTCCTTGCAATCAGGGGAATCCGTTTTTCGTGTGTTGGGGTTATTTTGTGTCTCTGGCATTAAACAGCAGTTGTTGACCATCGGGAGTGAAGCTGACATCGCCGTTGATATTTCCATCGACTTTGATATCCAGCGGCTCGGGGGCCTTGTCTTCTGCAGGATTGAACTTGAGCAGTTGACGCGGTTTGGTATCAGAGCCGAAAACGATCATGTCTCCCGAGGGATGCCAGGCCATGTCCTGATAGGGAGAGACTTTACTTTTGTAATGCACCTTGAAGCCTGCCTGCATGCCTTCCACGTTGACAGTAGCGACCTCGAACATATTGTCTGCTGTTCGGCGTCCGAGAAAGCAGAGCCAGTTACTGTTGGGAGACCAGGTCATATTCCAATAAATGGAGGAATACGGACTTTCTCCCGCGGGGAAGATGTCGCTTTTGGTGTCTTCAATGATGTCATAGACTCGAAGATTTGCTTTGCCGGAAGTGTAAGCGCGATAGGCGATTTTTTTCCCGTCAGGCGACCACTGTGCGCCCCAGGCCCCGGATTCGATTAGTTTTCGGTCGGAGCCATCTACATTCATGACGGCAACGCCGGAGGGAGACTGCTGCGAGAAGGCGATACGTTTTCCGCCGGGGGAAAAGCTGGGCATGGCGCCCGGTCCGATGATTTTCGCGTCACTGCCATCTGCACTGGCGACCATGATCTGCACATTCGCAACCGTTTCCCCATTTTGGGATTTCCAGCAGTCATGGGCCATTTTCTGGCCGTCCGCCGAAAAGGTAGGGGAGCCGGTGTTGTAATAGTCTTCCGCGAAATAATGCAGCGTGGGTTTTTTTCCTTCCGGAGAGGCGATGTAAAACCGTGTGCGTTTCACTTTTGGCTTTTCGTCCGCCATCAGAGAAACGCTCTCAGGGTAGCACAGGACAATGCAGGCCAGGCAAGAGAGGCTAGCCAGTGTCATTGATTTCATGTCGAATCTTTCTGTGTGTGATGTAAATTTTATCAGATCCTTCTTGTCTAGTTGTTATACCGTGTTGAGAAACCGTTTGAAACAAAAATTTGCATGAGGAAAGCCTGAAAACGAAATCCGAAATTCAGGATCATGACGAACTGCCAGGAAAAAGGGAGCTGTTTTTGTGGGGATTACAAGATCAAGTTCAGAACTAAGTCGTCATTTTAAATAGTTTTGGATTAATGAATCAGATCGGCTTGAGGTCTGATTCTGATCAAAGTAGCCTGATATGTATAAGGCCTTCCTGTGAGACGAAGTGTGCCTTTTCATTTTACTATTCAGGAGTCACTTGATGAAGAATCCCAGTTTTGTCAATCGCGAGCTGATCTGTACGACATTTATTGTGCTGGTCGTCAGTGGATTGGCAGCGTGGGCTGCTAGCAGCAAAACTGTTCCAGAAGCCGAATTTGCGAAATCGACCGTTGATTTTGGAATTGTGGTCAGCGACCTCGACAAGTCACTCAATTTTTACAAGAACGCGCTCGGGTTGAAACCGCGTGATGCGTTTGAAGTCACTCCGGAAATGGGAGGCGACTCCGGGCTGTCCGATAACCTGGCATTCAAGGTGTATCCGCTGGTTCTGGAAAACGACAGCACTGCCACCAATGTAAAATTGATGCAGTTCAAAGACGCGCCCGGTAAGAAGGTGGATAATTCCTTTATCCACTCTTCATTAGGAGTCAGCTATTTGACGATCTATGTCAAAGACACAACCGCCGCACTGGAACGTGCCAAAGCGTATGGCGTGGAACCAATCGCCAAAGGCCCGGTTGCACTACCGGCCGGGTTTCCCAAAGGCATTTACCTGACGCTCCTGCGTGATCCCGATGGTAACCTGATCGAACTGGTTGGTCCCAAGAAGTAAGCAGACCCATTCGACTCACAACAGATCCATGATGGCACTCTCCGGGTGTCATCATTTTTTTGTGTTCATGCCGTACTTCTTCATTTTGTTATACAGAGTCACACGACTGATTCCCAAAGTCTTAGCCGTATTCGTACGGCTGTAATTGTTCTTGAACAGAGCCTGTTCGATCAATTCTTTTTCCGTCACTGCCACCTGATCTCCCAGTCGTTCTGAATCGTTTTGCCTGTGATTGATCACGACAGAAGGGTCATTCGTAGGACCGATTTGCCCCATCAGAATGTGGGAAGGCAAATTCTCTTTGCGTAAGACACCTTCGCGGCAGTAAATGACGGCTCTGCGGATGACGTTTTCCAGTTCACGCACATTGCCCGGCCAGGGATAGGAATGCAAGGCTTCCATGAATTGCTCATCAATTCGTTCAATGACAATCTTGTGTTTCTGGGACATCGATTTTACGAAATCATTCGCCAAAGTAATAATGTCGGCTTTGCGTCGTCGCAGCGGAAGCACATCGAATTTCAACATATTCAGGCGATAATAAAGGTCTGGTCGAAACTTGCCTTGCTCGACCAGAGGCTGTAGTTCCATATTGCTGGCAACAACCAGTCGCGCCTGATTGACGTACGTTTTATTCGAGCCAACAGGTTCGAATTCCCCGGTTTCAATTACGCGTAAGAGTTTGACTTGTTGTTCCGGGCCTAAAACATCAATTTCGTCGAGTAGAACCGTGCCACTGCCGGCGGCAAGGAACTTTCCTTCTTTGTCCGCATGGGCACTCGTAAAGGCACCGCGGACATGGCCAAACAATTCACTTTCAATCAGGTCATTCGGCAGTGCACCACAGGCAACGTTCAAAAACGGTTTGTCGCGACGTGGAGAGACGTCGTGAATCAATCGCGAGAGGTACGTTTTGCCGGCACCGGTTTCTCCAATAAGTAACACTGTGACGTCATGTTGGGCGGCGATTTCCAGTTCATTCAGCATGATTTTCATCTCATGCGAGTTCGTTTCGAAGCTGCGGGTAATGCCATGTGCTTCTGGCAGCTTATGAACTTCATGACTGACGTTCGTTGCGGGAGCATGCGGAGCAGCGGCCTCTTTTCGCGGTGTGGTTCCAAAGCTGGAATTCATGGAATGCGACTTTGAAGCAACGACGACTTCTTCCGGGTTCAGGCAGGAATCGATTTCCAGCAGTAATTCTGCTTCACTGGCGAAACCTTTGATGAGCAACATTTTGTCATTGCATGTCGCCCGTCGTTCCAGAATTTCCGGACATTCCGCTTCCGTCAGCAAGATGATCTCTGCATCAGGCACAGACTTCTGAATCAATTCCAGAAGTTGATCTTCCTGATGTCCGCCCGAAGTCAGGAACCGCAGGTCAATCAGCAGAGATTCCGTTTCCTGCTCACGGCACTTCACATAACAGTCTTCCAGAGTGCTGCACATTACCAGGTGAAACGTTTTCTGGAAATGAGCAAGTATCTGCTGCTGAATCAAAGTGTCGCCGGTTACCAGAATCAGTGTGGGAAGTTGCATGGTGGTTTTTTCTCTAATTCAAAATCCAAAGTGATTTCTATCGCAGGAGCAGTTTGCCCCCGTGTTGACAGAAAATGAACCTGTTTCGTGATCTCGTTTGAGGAAGTGCTTCTGTTTTTAAACAAATTGAGTGCCAACATGTTAAAGGTTTCAGACGCTGGTTTAGTAAGTGTCAATCTGGTAACGGGTTAGGGGGAAAGAAAGATTTCGGACGCTGGCTAATTTCGTTGCCAATGATGTGGTGAAAAAACATCAGACGTCTTTTGCGTTGCTAAAAAGCAACAGAAAACCACGTCCTGGACGGTGACGGAAAAATTCAAGAGGATCGCGCGTGAATCGGAGAGCGTGTACCATTGGATGCTGATTTACAGCTTGTTAAACTTCAGAAACGGACAGTTTGACGATGGTGTTTTAATCGAAGGGAAAGAACAGTGGCGACCTTTGCAGTGATCTTGGCAGCAGCCGGTAAGAGTACGCGATTTCAATCGAAGGGAGCGAAGGTACTTGGTGAGGGAACACAGAAGAAACCATTCATGGATCTGAAAGGACGCGCTGTCTGGCTGCGTTCGGCGGAAATCTTCGCCAACCGAGACGATGTGAAACAGTTGATCATTTCCGTTGCTGAGGAAGATATCGAATGGTTCAAGCAGAAGTTCCGTCCCAATCTGGCGTTCATGGAGATCGAAATCGTGGCCGGCGGTGAGGAACGGGCTGATTCCGTTGAAAAAGCCCTGGCACGTGTCAAAGCCGACATCGATTTTGTGGCCATTCACGACGCCGCCCGCCCTTTAATCATTGATAAATGGATCGGTGAACTCTTTGCGGCTGCGGAAAAAACTGACGCCGTCATTCCCGCCGTCCCGGTCTCCAGCACATTAAAACGGGCTGGCAAGGATCGGCGTATTCAGGAAACCGTCGATCGCACCGGTCTCTGGGCGGCTCAGACGCCCCAGGTCTTCAGGCGACAGTTGTTGTTAGACGCTTACGCGCAGCGTGGTGATTTCCAACCCACGGATGAAGCCCAACTGGTCGAAAAAATGGGGCACCCGGTGACGATTGTGGAAGGTTCGCCCCTCAATCAAAAAATCACGACGGCCGCTGACTTTCGGATGGCAGAAGCACTCGTAAACGCCTTGCCAAAACCGAAAGGCATCCAGGCGCTGCACCCCTTTGCCGATGAAGAACCGCGCGGTATTTTGTAATCGCAGTGACGGAAAGCCGTGACGGGAAATCGTAAAGGTCGGATGAATCCAGCAGTCTGTGTTTGAGGTGGGGGGAAAGATCCGTTACACTGATTCTGGCAAGTCTGCCGGAGAGAGGTTGAGCCACAAAGAAATTTCTGGATACCTCTGAGTACGCTGACAACTCCCATGTTACAGGCAACATTTCTTCTTATAGAAAAAGGAAGCGACCATGAACTCTAGCTCCGAAGCAGCCGATGCTCCTGAACCTGCCCCGAAACCAAAAAAACAAATCAGTGCCAAGCGGCGGATTATTACCTGGATCTTTATTGCGATTCTACTCGCCGTTGTGTTGTTTGAATGGCGCGCGAAAACCTCGCAGGCAACGACTTTCGAGAACTTGAATTCGGCGATGGAAGAAGCCGGTAATGTAGGGGAGATTTCGTTCGAACAGTTTCAAACGCTCAAACAGGGGAGTCCTTCCGAGGAGCTGGATGATTCAGGCGCACTCTTGCGTCTGTTTCATTATCGCTGGAATGGCCCGTTCAAAGTCTACCATTTGCGATTACTGGTGAATGATGAGGAGCAAGTCATCGCCTATGATACATCGGGAGAAGGAGAGGAAGTCGGTGGAATTGTCCGCCTCTCGAAAAAGAAAATGGCAGAGTTTGTCAAACAGCAGCGAAACGAAAACCAGGCTCAAGCCGGTGGAAAAGAGTCCGTTGAGAAAAAACAGACTGAGCCGACAAAAGAAGTAAGTCCGGATGCAACGGAAAAATAGCGTCCTGAGTCTTGGTACAAGCAGCGATTAAAAAAAGCCCGGAACCAATGATTTGATTCCGGGCTTTTCGTTTTGCTTTCGGTTGCTTACTCGTCTGTGACACATCCTTCGGAAGCGGACTTCACGTTTTTGATGTATTTATACAGAGTTCCCCGCGTGTATTTGAACGGGGGAGCCGTCCATGCCTGACGTCGTTCTTCGAGTTCGGCATCAGTCAAATCGACATCCAGCCGATTTTTCTCGGCGTCGATGGTGATTTTGTCACCTGTTTTGACCAAGGCAATCGGGCCGCCCTCTTGCGCTTCAGGAGTGACGTGCCCGACGATGAAGCCGTGCGAGCCACCCGAGAAACGACCGTCTGTTAATAGTGCGACATCTTTCCCCAGCCCGGCTCCCATAATAGCGGAAGTTGGTGTCAGCATCTCAGGCATGCCGGGACCACCCTTCGGGCCTTCGTAACGGATGATGATCACGTCGCCTTTTTGAATCTTGTTGTCTTCTAATGCTTTCAGCATGTCTTCTTCGGAATCGAATACATTCGCGGGTCCTTCAAAGACCAGACCTTCTTTCCCGGTAATCTTGGCCACGGAACCCGTGGGTGACAGATTTCCTTTGAGGATTTGCAGGTGCCCTGTAGGTTTAATCGGGTTTTCGATGGGATGGATAATGTCCTGACCCTCTTTCAGGCCGGGCAATTCAGCCAGGTTTTCTGCCAATGTCTTACCAGTGACGGTCATGCAGTCACCGTTGATGAGGCCTTTTTCGAACAGGTATTTCATCACAGCGGGCGTACCGCCAATTTCCTGCAGGTCAGCCATGACGTACTTACCACTCGGTTTGAAGTCGGCCAGAAGAGGAATGCGATCACTGACGGCCTGGAAGTCGTCGATGGTCAGTTCGACATCCACAGCGCGGGCAATCGCCAGCATATGCAGGACGGCGTTTGTGGAACCACCGAGGGCCACGATCAGGACCATTGCATTCTCAAATGCTTCGCGCGTCATGATGTCGCGTGGTTTTAAATCGAGTTCGAGCAGATTTTTAATGGCAGCGCCGGCACGAATACATTCATCGAGCTTGGCAGGGTCTTCAGCAGGAATCGACGAGCTGTAAGGCAGTGACATGCCTAAGGCTTCGATGGCTGAGGACATGGTGTTCGCGGTATACATGCCCCCGCAGGCACCCGCGCCCGGACAACTCTTCTGCACGATTTCTTTACGGGTTTCGTCTGTGATCGTACCGGCCAGATATTCGCCGTAAGACTGGAACGCGGAAACGATATCCAGCTTTTCGTTATTCAGACAACCGGGAGCAATCGTTCCACCATAGACCATGATGGATGGTCGATTAAAACGGCCCATCGCGATCAGACAGCCGGGCATGTTTTTGTCACAGCCGGGAAGCGAAATATTGGCATCGTACCATTGGGCACAAGTCACCGTCTCAATGCTGTCGGCAATCAGGTCGCGCGATTGCAGAGAATACGACATGCCGTCGGTGCCCATGGAAATTCCGTCACTCACACCAATCGTGTTGAATCGCAGGCCCACCAGACCGGCGGCTTGCACCCCCTCCTTGACTTTGGCAGCCAGCTTGTTGAGGTGCATGTTACAGGAGTTGCCTTCGTACCAGACGCTGGAAATTCCAACCTGGGCTTTATTCATATCGTCTTCAGTCATGCCGGTGGCATACAGCATGGCCTGAGACGCGCCTTGTGAGCGAGGCTGAGTGATACGGGAACTATAACGGTTCAGAATGGGTTTCGAATCGGATGACATCGACGTGTTTCCTCTGTAGTGTTTTCAATAGCAATGGTTTGAGAATCAGAATGGAATGGTGAACAAGCCTGATGATAATTCAGACGCTACATCGAAGCGAATCAGGCTGATCAATTTATTCAAGCAGGAGCGTCATTCTATGAGGCACTCGTTCAACACGAGGCAAAATCTGCGGCTGGTGGATTTCGCAATATGCTTTTGCTTCGCGGTGGGTTTTCCAGGCATCTTCACTCGCCCAATGTTCCACCAGCACAAAGGTGGCCGGTTCCCCTTCGGAATGATAAACATCAAACCGCAGGCACCCCGGTTCAGTCCGGGATAATCGGCAGGCTTCGGTCAACAACCCCTGAATTTCTTCCACATCAGAGGCATCTTTTACTGTAAGGATGACATTGAGGCAAAACATGTTCGTGCTCTTAATTCCAAGATTTGAATCGGTTGAATCAAGGCAAGTCTGATAAGTACGACTTGCAACTCTCTTTATCCAATACATTAACACCCCGCCGTCGGAAGTGACAGTAAAGGGAGATTCTTAAACGCAAGGGAACGATAAATCTCTCGATGTGGAGTCAATTTAACGGGACGATACTGTTCGTACGAATATATCTAATGTGCCGAAATACGGAGCCTGCAAAGCATTTAGTGTTATCCGCAGCTTGGAAGAGTTTATGGGTTCCGTAGCCTGGACAGTTCGTTCATCAAAAGGAAGCTAAAAATAACAAATGAAGTCCACACTTGGATGACGCATTGCTTTTTGTCTGTTATCATTCCGACGAGGGGTAGAGGCGGATAGATGACAAAAGCCTATGGCTAACAGCCGCGAGAGGGCTTTTTTGATTCAGAATAAGGGAGTGTTAAGTGAGTAAGGCAGAAACAGTGGAATGGTTGGATTGGAAGAGGCTTCCTTTGTTTTCCCGCTTCGATTCAGAAGCTTCTTTGGTCCAGATGTGCGATCGGTTCCTGGAAGAAGCGACGCGGCAGCAGGAGGCGAGTGACTACATTCGACAGTTTCTGCCTCAGCTGGCAACGGAATTGTCGTGCCAGTGGTGCACCCTGATCGAGCGAACTCCCGAATGGGAAACCCTGTTCGAATTCGGACGCAATGTCGTGGGAGGCTTTCCGTCCGGGTTGTGCGACGAAGCATTAGACCGTGATGCCGGTGGTTTGTGCGCCGATGAAAAACGGGCGGACTGGTCATTCATGGCGGCTCCTTTGGGTGATGTTCGACCTGGAACCATTCTGTTAGTCGGGGGGCGTGACTTAACGGCCGCTTCACTCGGTGATCTGATTGCTGTGGCGCGTGTGCTGGGTTATGCGTTGTCTGTTGTTGAAAAACGGGAAAAGGATCTGCGACGCATTAATCGCTTGCAGACGACATTGCATATCGCTTCCAGTTTTTCGACGGCCCGTGAAACACAACCGCTGCTGGAACTGATTGCGAAAGAGGCAACCAGACTGCTCGACTCTGAACGATCCAGTATTTTTATCTGGGATCAGGAACACAAGCAGGTCGTCGCTTGTCCTGCGCTGGGAGTGGAAGGGAGCACGCTGCGTCTGCCCGATAATGTAGGCATCGTCGGAGATGTGATTCATTCCGGACGGACGGTTCGCGTGGATGATGCCTACAATGATGATCGGTTTGACCCGAGTGTCGATAAGTCGAGCGGTTTCAAGACGCATAATCTGTTGTGTGTGCCTTTGAAAAATAATGCGGGTGAACTGATCGGCGCGTTTGAGGTGATGAATAAGGAAAAAGGGAAGTCGGACTTTAATGACGACGATGCACAAAGTCTGGAAGAGCTTGGCGTGCAGGCGGCGACCGCGCTAGAGAACACGCGCGAACTCGAGCAGCTCTCCCGCAGTCGCGATCAACTGACCGAACAGGCCAAACAGAACGTTCAGATTATCGGGAAAAGTTCGGCCATCACCGCACTGCGTTCAACGATCGAACGGCTGGCCGCCACTGACTTACCGGTTTTGATTCTAGGCGAAAGCGGAACGGGGAAAGAAGTCGTCAGTCAGTCGCTGCATTATCAGGGGCCTCGGGCGAATACGCCGTTCATTGCCGTCAACTGTGCCGCCCTGGCGGAAACCTTGCTCGAAAGCGAATTGTTTGGTCACGAAAAAGGGGCTTTCACCGATGCACACACAATGCGGGTCGGCAAGTTTGAACTGGCCGAAGGGGGCACCCTGTTCCTTGATGAAATTGGCGATATGAGTCTCGGAGGCCAGGCGAAGCTGTTACGCGTGCTGGAGCAGAAAGTGATTACCCGCGTGGGTGGATCAGAAAGCATTCCGATCAATGTGCGCGTGGTGGCAGCGACGAATGCCAAGCTGGCTGATGCTGTCCGAGATAAAAAATTCCGCGAGGATCTGTATTATCGATTGAGTGTCGTTACACTCGATTTGCCCCCGTTGCGTGAACGGCCTGAAGATGTGATTTTATTAGCGGAATTTTTTCTCGCGCAGTTTTGTGCCCAGGCCAATCGTCGTGTTCTGAAAATTGCCGCAGAAGCCAAAAAACGGTTGCAGGCACATCTCTGGCCCGGCAATGTGCGTGAGCTTCGCAATCTGATGGAGCGGATCGCGTTTCTGTGTGCCGGCGATCGCGTTGAAGTGGAAGACCTGGCGTTTATTTTGAGCCCGGCCCGTGATTCGGTGGTCGACATGTCGGCTGATTTGAGTTTGAAAGAGGCTTCGCGTCGGTTCCAGCAGGAATACATTCGCCGCACGATCAAACGTGTGGGCGGCAATATGAGCGAAACCGCCAAATGCCTGGGTCTGCATCGTTCGAACCTGTACCGGAAAATGGGGCAACTCGAGATGCACGAAGCCAACGAAGCTCAGGATTTTGATGATTGATTTTTTTCTACCACGAAAAGCACGAAACTACACGAAAAAAATGAATGAGTTGGTTGCCTGACACAATCAGATCAAAAAATATTTAATACCAGAGTATTAAGTCTCGCTCAGTATTTTACGTTCCACGAACGGAGCGTAGCGAGCAGGAAACCCCCGTTCACGCGGGCGGAATCGCAGGCGCTCACGCAGGGCAAAGAGAGCGAAGGCTTCCCGCCGTCCGCAGCAGCACCGTCGGACAAGCCGAGCGGTGGCACACGGTAGTTGCTACTGCATTCTCAGTTTATGATGCTCAGCCGTTATTGCAGGTTGGCACACAGGCCCGGTTTTATAATGACTTGTTTTGTTATGGAATCGTATGTGTGCTCTGACAGTTCCTGTTGTCTTCGACAACCCCGAATTGCATTCGGGGCTACCCCATCGCTGTTGCTGGAATAGGTAATCTTTTCGTGTGATTTCGTGCCTTTCGTGGTAGTGAAAATTGAAACCCCACGAACTAAGGGGGAGCCCGGATGTAATCCGGGCCGAGCGTAGCGAGCAGGAAACCCCCGTTCACGCGGGCGGAATCGCAGGCGCTCACGCAGGGCAAAGAGAGCGAAGACTTCCCGCCGTCCGCAGCAGCACCGTCGGACAAGCCGAGCGGTGGCACACGGTAGTTGCTACTGCATTCTCAGTTTAAGATGCTCAGCCGTTATTGCAGGTTGGCACACAGTCCCGGTTTTATAATGACTTGTTTTGTTATGTTGTTATGGGATTGCACGCGTACTCTGACAGTTTCCTGTTATCTTCGACAACCCCGAATTGCATTCGGGGCTACCCCATCGCTGTTTCTGGAATAGGTAATCTTTTCGTGTAATTTCGTGCCTTTCGTGGTAGTGAAAATTGAAAGCACACGAACTGAGGGGGAGCCCGGATGTAATCCGGGCCGAGCGTAGCGAGCAGGAAACCCCCGTTCACGCGGGCGGAATCGCAGGCGCTCACGCAGGGCAAAGAGAGCGAAGGCTTCCCGCCGTCCGCAGCAGCACCGTCGGACAATCCGAGCGGTGGCACACGGTAGTTGCTACTGCATTCTCAGTTTATGATGCTCAGCCGTTATTGCAGGTTGGCACACAGGCCCGGTTTTATAATGACTTGTTTTGTTATGGAATCGCATGTGTGCTCTGACTGTTTCCTGTTGTCTTTGACAACCCCGAATTACATTCGGGGCGACCCCATCGCTGTTGCTGGAATAGGTAATCTTTTCGTGTGATTTCGTGCCTTTCGTGGTAGTGAAAATTGAAACCCCACGAACTGAGGATGGGCCCGGATGTAATCCGGGCCGAGAGGAGCGAGCAGGAAACCCCCGTTCACGCGGGCGGAATCGCAGGCGCTCACGCAGGGCAAAGAGAGCGAAGGCTTCCCGCCGTCCGCAGCAGCACCGTCGGACAAGCCGAGCGGTGGCACACGGTAGTTGCTACTGCATTCTCAGTTTATGATGCTCAGCCGTTATTGCTGGTTGGCACATAGTCCCGATTTTAGAATGACTTGTTTTGTTATGTTGTTATGGAATCGTATGTGTGCTCTGACAGTTTCCTGTTGTCTTTGACAATCCCATCGCTGTTTCTGGAATGGATATTCTTTTCGTGTGTTTTCGTGCCTTTTGTGGTAGTGAAAATTGAAAGCACACGAACTGCGGGTGGGCCCGGATGTAATCCGGGCCGAGCGTAGCGAGCAGGAAACCCCCGTTCACGCGGGCGGAATCGCAGGCGCTCACGCCGGGCAAGGAGAGCAAAGGCTTCACGCCGTTCGTAGTAGCACCGTCGGACAAGCCGAGCGGTGGCACACGGGAGTTGCTCCTGCATTCTTCGTTCATGATACTCAGCCGTTATTGCTGGTTGGCACATAGTCCCGGTTTTATAATGACTTGTTTTGTTATGGAATCGTATGTGTGCTCTGACAGTTCCTGTTGTCTTCGACAACCCCGAATTGCATTCGGGGCGACCCAGTCTCTGTTTCTGGAATATCACGTTCTTTCGTGGTTCATAAAAGCGATCACAAAATAAAAAAAGCTGGCTCCCGGAGAGAACCAGCTTTGTGTGTCATTCATCTTGAGTGGAACTCGTTCTACTCACCACGCAGGCGTTTGCCCAGTTTGGCGATTTCGGCTCCCAGTTCTTTACGGGCTTCTCCCAAACCTGCGGGAGTCAGATTACCGCTCTTGAGGTAATCGAGCACGATGTCTTCGGCTTTCATCAGGTCTTTGCAGGCGTCGGCGACTTCGGAGGCGATTTCGGTGGGGATTGTGGAAACACCGTTTAAATCACCGTGCAGTAAATCGCCGGGATAAATGGGAATGCCGCCGACGGTGACAGGGACATTCACCTGCAACGTGTGACAGTAACCGTGGGCACAATTGGTGCCGCTGGTGAACGCGGGAAAGTCGAGTGCTTCGACCTGATCCAGATCGCGGCCGGCACCTGAAGTGATGATGCCTTTCGCGCCATAGGCTTTGTACGTGGAGCACATGACTTCGCCGAAGGTGGCCGACGCCGTTGGTTCATCGATATCCTGATAGACGACGACAGGGGCACCGGGCAGCGATTCGAAGGCAGCGACCTGGGCGTCAAGGCCTGAGTAGACATCGCCGCTACGTGGGGGAGCCATGCTGCGAAACGTGGAGGTCAGAGCATATCCGACCATTGGTGGCATCTTGGGAAAACAGGCTTTGATCGAATCATTCATGTAGCCGGTGTTGCGGGGACGAATATTCCAGAGTTCGATGACATTACAAACGGTGGGAGTGTCATACTTGGCAAGTTCTTCAAGGGCAGCGGTCGAGAGGCCTTCGGTGGACATGAAATTCTTCCTGTTGAGGTTAAGTATTAGTGTTGTGGTTTTTCAAAAACGGAGGTCAAATTCCCTTGCGCGTCGAATGGTAATTCGAACGGACCGGAAATGATTTCCAGATCTTCACGACTGTTAATTTCCTCCAGATACGGTTCGCTGACAATGACTTCACTCAGTTCAAGCGTGTCATAAATCTGCACGATGCGGCTTGTTTCGGGGGGAACCAGTCCGACGGTCTGTAACGCAGCCTCGATGGCTTCCCGGTCTGTTTCGTAGGCCAGAGGAACCATCGCTGCGGTAGGATGACTACCAGTATTAGCGTTTATGCGAGTGATTTTCCAGTCAATGCTGTCGACTGTGCGTTGGTTGGTGAATTCGGCCAGGCCAATTCCGCAGGCATTGCCGTGCGTTTCTGCCGTGAGGCCACGCACCATGATGCGTTTGACTGAGGCGCTGTCGCGATCGGTGGCGGCGTGATCATTGAACTTGCGACCGATAATGCAGGCGTCCATGCCGGACCCGCTGATGTTTTTGCCGATCCGATCTACGATCAGCAAATCTGACTTCGGGAAGGGGAGGTGCGGCAGCCATTCGCGTGCGATGTTGAGCAGTTCTTTTTCCCGTTCATAAAACTGTTCCGGGAGGACGGCTTCGATCAGTCCGGTTTCGTCGTAGGCATTTTCCACAATCGCCATACCGCCGATGACCGAGCATTTCTTCAAGATCGATTGTGCGACGGTATTGATGATTTCTTCAAAGCTGAGATCTTCGATGGCGCGGTGATAGATTTTTGCTCCGGCGTGTTTACCCAGACCGATGAGCATCATCTTATGCAGGCCGGATTCAATATCGCCGACAAAACGTGTGTGAGGTTTCACGCGGCCGCAAATCAGAACATGGTCTGCTTCGTAGGCGTGTTTGTCAAAATGCACGGGGATGCCCTGCGATGTGGTGTCGACGATTACGGTTTCCATCGACGAGCGGATTTCCACGCCCATCTTTTCTGCCGTGATTCCGTACGCCGCCAGAACTTTGGCTTGCCCTTCTGCGGTTCCACCACCATGACTGCCCATCGCAGGAACAATAAAAGGCACCGCCTTCAGGGATTTCAGATAATCGACGGTCGTTTTGATAATCAGGTCGATATTGGCAATACCACGGCTGCCGACTGTGACGGCGATGGTATCGCCTGGTTTGACTACTTTTCCTAAGTTGATCTTGGAGAGTTCTGCCTGAATCGTCTCCGGGATATTCTCAATCCGAGAAGATTGGAAGTTCTGGCGAATTCGGTAAACCTTTGGTAGGGCGATATTCATAGGAGTACTTTGATTTCTCAAGGAGTCATTCTCATTCGGCAGTCAGGATCTCAATCCGTGTCAAATGTGAAGAGTCTGTCATTGTACGTAATTAGCGCGTGTTTTCGCTACATACGGGTGCATTCGCGGATAAGATTCTCAAGATAACGGGATTTCAAGAATCGAAAATCGGATCGTATTTGGTATCGATAAAAGAAAAGTCTTGTTCTAAATTCGTGATTTCGATAACTTAACGGTTCTGATTTTAAAGGACCAATCAGCAAGTCGAAACTGGAAGTCGCGCCTTGTTGCTGCAAGGAAGCAGATATGAGAAAAAATTTTGAGCGGATCGTTTTTGCCGTTTCGGTTTGCGTTCTGGGTGGCGTGCTGTTTATTCAGGGGATCCTGTATCTAAAGCAAATCGGTTTTGCGGGTGGAATCTCACCTGTGACCGTTGCGATGGAGGCTGCTCCTCGTGATTTTCCCGATGCCCTGTCTGATACGGAACTCTCCAAACAGAATGACATAGCGGAATCACCGTTTTTCATTGAAGAGACTCTGCTTCCCGTGGATCTGCTTCCCGTGGAATTGGCATTAGCAGAATCGAATGGTCCGGAAGAACAATCCGATGCATTCGTATCTGGCGAACAAGCGGTCAATGGTCCTGAATTAAAGTTCCCCGGCATCAATGAGCATGAGGATGAAGCTGCCGATCATCTGGAAGCAGATCAGCCGGCGGTTCCCTTATTATTAAAGCCGGCTCAGCAATTCCCTCAAACACCCGGCCCGTTAATGCCGCCGTTGAATGCAGAGCCTGTGCAGGATTCAAAGAATCACTCGGATTCCAGAGAAGATCGGATGACGCGTTCGATCATTCGCGAGCATCTGCCGCATGCGTCGAAAGAAGAACTGGAAATCTGGTTCGAAGAACTTCAGGGAGTGCCTCACAAGGTCGCCTCCGACTTACTTTCCATTCGCAAAATACTGCAACCTAAAAGTGTGATGAAGTCTCCCAACCAAAACTGGAAACAGGCGCTTCCCAGCTTTGAGGTTGTTGCAGCGCCTCCCGTATCGTCGCCAGCCGTTTCTGCGTCGAACGGTTCGGTATCAGATCAGACAGGTTTCATTGGCTTTTCTTCCAAAGCGGACCGGGATGAATTGATGCACCGGTTAAAGCCAACCGTGGATGCTTTGCGGTTATCCCGCGATGTGATCGTGAATAATATTGCCAATGCGGGCACGATTGGTTTCAAGCGGTCGTATGTTGAATTTGAGTCATTACCTTATGACTATGTCGAGACACCCGCCAGTGAAGAGTCTGACACAGAACCACCCATCGCCGTTGGCATGGGCAGCCAGGTCCTGCAAACCAGAGTTTCGCAAACCAGCGGCGAATTAATCAAGACCGGCCGCGCGTTGGATCTTGCCATCGAGGGACAGGGCTTCTTGCAAGTCAAGCTGGGAGAAAAAACGGCCTTTACCCGGACAGGCCGACTGATGTTTGATAATGAGCGTCGCCTCTGCATTCGTGGTTCGCAGAAGAATTATTTGATTGTTCCGGAGATCCAACTGCCGGCGGAAGCCCATGCCATTCAGATTTCTGAAGCGGGCGTTGTGACGGCTGTGATGTCCGATCCAGATCAGGAACAAGAACAGACTGTGGGAACACTTTCGATTGCCTGCTTTGTCGATCCGAGTGAATTATTTCCCAGAGAATCCTGTTTATTCGAAGCCACGCCTCGCTCCGGTGCGCCTCGGTTGCTGACACCGGGTGTGAAACAAGCGGGTCTGGTTCAAGCGGGCGTGTTAGAAACGTCGAATGTTTCCATCACGGAAGAGCTGGGAGAATTGGCGTTGATCAAGCAACGTCTGGATGCCTTGAAAACCGTCTATTTGACGGAACCTCACGAACCGGTTCAGGCCGACTTGGGTCTGCCTGCCGAACGCATTGCCCAGCCCGGCGATCAACGACTTCAGCAAGACAACCGACCGATCTTGAAGTAAGCCACGATTGTTGCTGATCGATCGACGAGCGCTTAAGAAAAGATGGCTTTTAAGGCATTGTGGCGATGGAAAAAACCTTCGTCGAACAGTTCCAGCAGCTTCGATTCCGTCACTAAGAAGCCGAGCAGGCCTCCCGGCGGTTCAAATTCCAGGATGTCGATGACCGTGACCTGGTTGTCTCCGCTGGGAACAATACGATGTTCATGCGTGTAAGATTTCAGTGGCCCGGAAATCTGTTTCTCGGTAAAGAACTCCGGCGATTCAAAGGCAATGATTTCGTGAGTTCCTTCCTGTACTTTGCCGAAACCCTGAATCTGGAATTCCAGAATGGCACCCAGAGATAATTTGTCGGGTTTTTTGGTAAACGCCAAGCCGGTATCGGGGGGACTGATTTTCAGGATATTATCTGTGTCGATCAGAAAATCAAAGATTTTCTGAGGAGTGGTGGATAATTGAACGCTAGTTTCGAAGCTCGCCATAGTGTCTCTCTTTCGACATTCGACGCCGATTAATATACTACATAACAGGATGGCCCTCTGAACCTTTCAGAATTGCCCGTGTATCCTAGCGAAATGTTCTTCAAATAACGAGTCCCGGCAAATAGAGTCTTACCCATTTTCAAGGGGGGCTGATGTCTTCATGAGATCAACGAATTATGCAGTTTTCACCGGAAGTCTTACAGCAGTGCTGGTTTCTGGCAGGTCCGACGGCCTGCGGTAAGACCGAACTCAGTCTGTTACTGGCGGAGCATCTCAACGCAGAGATCCTGGCTATGGATTCGATGTCGCTCTATCGGGGCATGGATATCGGTACGGCGAAGGCCTGTCCCGCAGAGCGGGAACGCGTTCCGCATCATCTAATTGATTTGATTGATCCGCACGAAAAATTTAGTGTCGCCGACTATTTTACGGCGGCGGAAGAATGTTGTCGCCAGATTATTGACCGGGGACGAACGCCACTGTTTGTCGGAGGTACGGGCCTGTATTTACGTACGATACTGAGAGGGGTGTTTGATGGTCCCTCTGCGGACTGGGAATATCGTCGCGAGATGGAAGCGATCGCGGCGGCCGAGGGAAACGAGGAATTGCACAAGCGGCTGGCAGCCGTTGACCCGGTCTGGGCAGAGAAGTTGCATCCGAATGATGTCCGTCGCGTGGCCCGTGCGCTGGAAGTGTATCATGTGACGGGTATTCCGCTTTCTGCACAGCATGCTGAAGGAATTCTGAATCCGGAGGAATGCCCGGCTCATGTCTACTGGTTATTGCCCGATCGTGAATGGCTCTATGACCGCATCAACCTACGCGTCGATCAGATGCTGGAAGAGGGGCTGATGGACGAAGTCAAACTGTTGCTCGCAGCGACAGAGCCAATGAGCCGCACGGCACGGCAGGCATTGGGCTATAAGGAGCTGATTGATTTCCTGGAAGACGAGTACTCCTATGAACGGGCCGTCGAACTGCTCAAACAGCAGACGCGTCGCTTCGCGAAACGGCAGCATACCTTCTTCCGCAATATCAAAGAATGCCGTCACATCGCCGTTCATCCCAATGATCAGCCGACTGATTTACTGGAGAAAATTCTGAGTTTTGAGCAGGGGGAGATTTGATTTATTTGCTACCACGAAAGGCACGAAATTACACGAAAAAAATGAATGAGTTGGATGCTTGAATTTATTTACCTGCTTCTCATTTCAATTTGAGTAAAAAATTCTAATCCAATCTTCTGGTGCACTTCTAAGTCTTCATTTGTCCCGACAGTCATAAGGCTAGTGTTTTAAATTCAGTGGAAAAATTCATTCTGAATCGTAAGTGTGCTCTGGCTGTTTCCTGTTGTTTTTGACAATCCCATCGCTGTTTCTGGAATAGATGATATTTTCGTGTATTTTCGTGTTTTTCGTGGTAGTGAAAATTGAAAGCACACGAACTGAGGGGGGGCCCGGATGCAATCCGGGCCGAGCGTAGCGAGCAGGAAACCCCAGTTCAAGCGGGCGGAATCGCAGGCGCTCACGCAGGGCAAGGAGAGCGAAGGCTTCCCGCCGTCCGCAGCAGCACCGTCGGACAAGCCGAGCGGTGGCACGCGGGAGTTGCATCTGCATTCTCAGTTTAAGATGCTCAGCCGTTATTGCAGGTTGGCACACAGGCCCGGTTTTATAATGACTTGTTTTGTTATGTTGTTATAGGATTGTACGCGTGCTCTGACAGTTTCCTGTTGTTTTTGACAACCCCGAATTTCATTCGGGGCGACCCAGAGATCTGCTTTTGAAATAGAAATGTATTTCGTGCGCTTTCGTGCTTTTCGTGGTAGTAAAATTATAAAACAAATCTCTTGATGTTGACTTTGGGATAAGAACCAAAGTTGACCAGCAATCCGAGTTTCATTTCGGTTGCTTTCAGGTAGTTGAGAATCTGTGCCTGATGTTCGGAGCCGATCTCTTTGACTGCCTTGAGTTCGACGATGATCGAATCAAAGCAAATCAGATCCGGTTGATATTTTTGTTGAAGGTGTGATTCTTTGTAGGAGAGTTGCAATTCCGGTCGAGCGACGAAGGGGACTTTACTTAATCGCAGTTCTCGTTCGAGGCATTCCTGATAAACGGCTTCCAGAAAACCACAGCCCATTTCACGATAGACTTCAAAGACGGCGCCTTGAATCGCGTAGCATTCTTCTTTGAACAGGATCTCAGGCATTTGACTCCCTTTTCTTTTATGATTTTTTGCTACCACGAAAGGCACGAAAATACACGAAAAAAATGAGTGGGTTGGATGCCTGATTTTATTTGCTTGCTTCTCATTTCTATGTGAGTTCTATGTGAGTAAAAAAATAATCCAACCTGCCGTTGCACTACTCAGTCTTCATGTGTCCCGACAGTCATAAGGCTAGTGTTTTAAATTCAGTGGAAAAATTCATTCTGAATCGTACGCGTGCTCTGGCAGTTTCCTGTTGTCTTCGACAATCCCGAATTGCATTCGGGGTTACCCCGATCTCTTCTCTTGGAATACAAAATATGTTTCGTGTAATTTCGTGCCTTTCGTGGTAGTAAATAGAAAACCGCCAAGTGTGACTTAATGTACACTTTTGGTTTTGTTGGTTCAAGTATTTTCATTGTTGGATGTTGTTCGTGGATCTGGCTGGGTTGCTTTGGAAGTTGTTTTCTCTGCTAGGTGGCTAAGTTGTCGGGAAATCTCTATAGTGTCTTGCAAAGTATTTTTTGACCGTATTCTGCTGTTGAGACTGGTGATTTGGCCGGTGTTCAATGGCTTGTTTTCAGCCTTCCACTTAAATAATGCGTGTGATCCATGATGACAGATGAGAAAGTATTAATTCAGGTTGGCCATAGTCCTGATCCGGACGATGCCTTTATGTTCCATGCCTTGGCGAATGATAAGATCGAAACTGGTAAGTATCGATTTACTCATGAGTTACAAGATATTGAGACGCTGAACCAGCGTGCCTTCAATGCGGAGTTGGAGTTGACCGCCGTCAGTCTGCACGGTTATGCCTATCTGACTGATACTTACGCCATCTGTTCGTGCGGCGCCTCGATTGGCGATCAATATGGGCCGATGGTTGTCGCGCGGGAAGACTGGAAGATCGACGACTTGCGGGGAAAAACGATTGCGATTCCCGGCAAATTGACGACGGCTTTTCTGGCATTGAAATTATTGCTGGGCGATGATTTCGAGTACGAAATTCATCCCTTCGATGAGATTCTGAATCTGGTCGAACAGGAAAAAGTGGATGCCGGTTTGATCATTCACGAAGGGCAGTTAACGTATGCCAATCAGGGGCTGAAACTGGTTGTGGATCTGGGTCAGTGGTGGTATGAAGAAACCGGCCTGCCTTTGCCATTAGGCGCGAATGCCATTCGTAAAGATCTCGGTCAGGAACGGATGGAAGAAGTCACGGCGATTCTGAAGCGAAGCATTCAGTACGGGTTAGACAATCGCGAGGAAGCCCTCAACCATGCCTTGAAGTATGGCCGCGATCTCACGCTGGGAAGTGCTGACAAATTTGTCGGCATGTATGTCAATGACTGGACTTTGGATTTCGGCGAACGGGGACGCGAAGCGGTCGCGCTACTGCTGAAGCGGGGTTACGAAGCCGGCATCATTCCCAATCCGGTGAAATTGGAATTCATTGGTTAATTATCCATTTCAGCCGTGTGACTGATACGCCGTGTGACTGATACATTGAGATAGAGAAGGTGGTATGCGATGAGTGAAAGTAACTCATCCGGATATTTGCAGGCCTTGTTTGGCTTATCTGGTAAAACGGCTGTCGTGATTGGCGGTACCGGAGTTTTGGGCGGCGCGATTGCGAACGCATTAGCCCAGGCGGGCGCACACGTCGTTATCGTGGGTCGCAACGCCGAAAACGGCGAAGGTCGTGTGAAAATGATTGAAAAGCTGCAGGGAAGTGCCGAATTCCTTGCAGCCGATTCCACCAGTCGCACTGATCTTCAGGCCGTGGTCGACCATCTGAAAGACAAAGGGCAGGTTGCAGAGATTCTGGTGAATGGCGCCGGGATCAATGCCGCGACTCCTTTCCTGGAAATCAGCGACGAAGAATGGGAGCGGATTTTTCGTGTGAATCTGCTGAGTGTGAAAGTCGCCTGTCAGGTGTTTGGTCAGGCGATGCTGGATCAGAATGTCGCCGGCTCGATTATCAATATTGCTTCCATGAGTGCAATTACTCCGTTATCGCGCGTGTTTACTTATTCCGCGTCGAAAGCGGCGGTTTTAAATCTGACACAAAATCTGGCGCGGGAATGGGCCGAACGGGGAATTCGTGTGAATGCACTCTCTCCCGGCTTCTTTCCAGCGGAACAGAACCGAAAAGTGCTGACTCCGGAGCGTGTTGCCAGTATTATGACTCATACACCGACGAAACGGTTTGGTGATCCGGAAGAATTAGCGGGCGCTGTTTTGTTAATGGCCGCCGGGAAAGCGGGTAGTTTCATCACCGGGTCCAATATTGCCGTCGATGGTGGTTTTTCCTGTATGACAATCTGATAACCGCGTGGCTGTCAGAAATGAAAGTCATTGCAGTTTCTAAAGGGCGAGTTTAAGGAGCACACAGACTTGGATCCGATTCTCATTGAACCCGGTCAACGCTATCTTGCTCGTATCAATCCGAAACGTATTCCCCATATCTTTACCGATGTCTTGATCATCGGTGGCGGGGTTGCCGGTTCCCGCGCTGCTTTGGCGATCGATCCACGTCTGGAAACGATTATCGTCAACAAGGGGAAGGTGTCGCAGTCCAACAGTGCTTATGCACAGGGGGGCATCGCCGGCGTACTGGACCCGCTGGATAATATTTCCAACCATATCCAAGATACATTGGCGGCAGGCAAAGATCTTTGTGATCAGGAGCTTGTCGAATACGTCTGTCGTGAAGCGCCGCGTCATATTCAGGAACTGATCGAGATCGGGACTGACTTCGATACGGAAGACGGCAAGATTGCACTCACCAAGGAAGGCGGGCACAGCCACCGTCGCGTGGCGCATGCGCTGGGAGATGCGACGGGCAGAGAACTGATGCGAGCGTTGGTTTCCGCCGTGCATAGTCGACCGTCCATCCAGACCTGGACGAAAACACCGACCCTGGATCTGGTGACAGAAGACGGGAAATGCCGTGGTGCGATTATCTGGAATCGCTATCATGGCAAAACTCTCATCTGGGCAAAACAAGTGATCCTGGCGACCGGCGGTGCTGGTTGTCTGTTTCGTGAATCGACGAATCCGCCACTGGCGACCGGAGACGGGCACGCCTTGGCGTTTCGCGCGGGGGCTTTGCTGCAGGATATGGAATTCATGCAGTTCCATCCGACCGTGTTATATATCGCGGGTGGGGCGCGTTATCTCGTCTCAGAAGCCGTGCGTGGTGAAGGCGCTTATCTGCGTGATTGTAACGGCGTTCGATTCATGTCCGAATATCATCCCGATCTGGAGTTAGCGCACCGTGATATTGTCAGCCGGGCGATTACCGATCGAATGGTGAAAACAAATCACTCGTGCGTTTATCTGGATTTAACCCATTTGGACCCTTCGCTGATCAAAGAGCGGTTTCCCAATATCAGTAAAGTCTGTGCCGGCTTCGGGCTCGATTTATCGAAAGATCAGATTCCCGTTCGTCCCGGCGCGCATTATATGATCGGCGGCGTGAAGACCGACTTGCAGGCACGAACGTCAGTGCCGCATCTCTGGGCCGCGGGCGAGGTGACGTCTACCGGATTGCATGGCAGTAATCGTCTGGCTTCCAATAGTTTGCTGGAAGGTTTGATTTTCGGTGCCGCTGCGGGGCGAGGTGCATCGGCGGCCGCATTGAGTCAGCCGGATCAATTCTCCGCCTCCTTACTGCCGGACTGGGATACAGAGAAACGTTCGGATGAAGATTTAAACAGTAAGGACCTCAGAAACTCGTTGGCCAGTTTGATGTGGCGCGATGTCGGGATTACCAGAAGCGCAAAATCGCTGCAAAACGCGAAAGACAAAGTGGATTTCTGGAGTCGTTATGTTGTGGATCGCGAATTCAAAACGTTGAGCGGGTGGGAGCTGCAGAATATGCTGCTCGTCGCACAGCTCATGATTGATTCAGCGATTGAACGCAGAGAGAGTCGCGGTGTCCATTTTCGGAGCGATTTTCCGGAGACCGACCCGGCATTTCAAAAACATATTTCGGTGATTTCAACCCGTTGAGCATGAATCTAAGAGGAAGGGACATCAATGCTGCCTGGAATTAAACTGTTCGATTTAACTGGTCGTGTTGCCATCATTACGGGAGGCTCCAAAGGGTTAGGATCTGCAATGGCTGAAGGCCTGGCCTCTGCCGGTGCGAATCTGTTGCTGACCAGTCGCCATCAGGATGAAGTGACAGAGACAGCCGCTCAGATTCAGAAAGACTATGGAAATCGGGTCATCGGCTTGCAGGCCGACGTCACCGACCCGGAACAGGTTGCCGCCATGACTGATCGGGCGATCGCAGAATTCGGGAAGATCGATATTCTGATCAATAACGCGGGGATTAATATTCGCGGCCCGATTGATGAATTGACGCTGGAAGAGTTTCAACAGGTCCAGAACGTGAATGTGACCGGTCCGTGGTTATGTGCTCAGTCTGTGGTGCCGCATATGAAGCAGGCAAAGTATGGACGCATTATCAATCTAGCCAGTACGCTGGGACTGGTGGGTATGTCAAATCGAACCCCTTACACTTCCAGTAAAGGGGCGATGGTGCAGATGACGCGGGCGTTGGGGCTGGAACTTTGTGAATATGGAATTACCTGCAATGCCATTTGTCCGGGGCCCTTTCTCACGCCGATGAATGAACCGTTTGCAGAAACCGAAGAGATCAAAAAATTCATCGTCGGTGCCGTGGCGATGAACCGCTGGGCGAAGATGGAAGAAATTCAGGGCGCCGCCATTTTCCTGGCCAGCGATGCTTCGAGCTATATGACGGGCAGTATGGTGACCGTCGATGGTGGCTGGACGGCACGCTGAGTGAACAGGAGAGTGTATGAGTTCTGACGTGAAGCCTGATGCTGTTCGTTTTACTGAAAAGAACAGACAGGTTCTCGTGCGTCGTGGTTTGATTGCGGCTTTGATGGTGTTGCTTGCGACCATCGCGTACTCGTTTTTTCTGGTGTTTCAGTTTCATTCAGCGGTCGCTGCGTTTCAAAAACAGAATGCGAATTTGCTGGTTGCATATCAGAATGATCAAGGGAAAACGGTACTGGGAGGTTATGACTCAATACCCGGTCCCTTTTTTATTCCTGCTCCCTTATTTCGATATCATCGCTCAATCTCCTGGATACATTTAGGCCAGCAACCCGATAGCAATCCGGAGGAGATGGATGAACTATTTCGCTTACTTCACCGATTTAACAAATTGGAAGAGTTGCAGTTATCGCGATTAGTGATCGATCAGGAGCGCGCGACAGCGATTGCGCGGCTTCCCAACCTGAAGGCGATTTTTCTCAAGGGATGTCAGATTGAAAAGTCATGCCTGGCTGCCTTGTTGCAAATGCAGGGGCTGACGTATGTAAACCTGGCGGATGCCGAATTTGACGAAACAGAGCTGGAAGCACTCTTGCTGGGCCCCACGCAAGAGACATTGCGCGTATTAAGTGTATCGAATTGTAAGATTACCGATACGACTGCGACTGTGCTTTCCCGGTGTCGCAACCTGGAAATTCTGGAACTGGATGGCACTCAGATTACGGATCTGGGTTTGAAACAACTGGCCCGGTTGCCGCAGCTCAGGGTATTGGTTCTGGATCATACCCCTGTGACCGATGCCGGGGTGATTTACCTGTCCTCCACGCCGAAGCTGGTCGAACTCAGCCTCAGCAATACCAGCGCCTCAGATGCAATGCTGGAGACGCTCAAACAGGAAATTCCTGCGCTGCGAGTATCAGACGACTGAACGAATTGGAAGACCTTACAGCAAACACCTATTGTTTTGTGTGGTCATTTTCCCTCAGTGAACTTTGTGGAATAACGGGCTTAAGTGTCCTAACCCGTACTCCCTGTTTTCGATCAGTCTAAAAATCGGGCGGAATTCCTATTCTTTTCGAACGCTGAGGCGTTCTTTGTCCTAATTTTACAACATAAGATTCTCGCTTTACGCCTACTGTAAATCAAAGCCTCCGACGGAAATGTAATGAGATGAATAAACACGTATCCAAAATTCTGATTGTCGATGATTCAGAGGTTGTGAGACGCATCCTTACAAGTGCGCTGACTCAAGACGATTATGAATTGCACACCGCCGTGAATGGAGAGGACGGCCGGCAGAAAATTCATGAGCTGAAACCGGATATTGTTTTATTAGACGTGGAAATGCCGATCCTGGATGGCTTTGCTGTTTTAAAAGAGGTCCGTGCGAATTTTAAAGCCGAAGAGGTAGCCGTGATTATGGTCACCTCGCAAAATGACGGGAAAGGAATTTCCCGTGCATTTGAAGAAGGGGCATTCGACTATATTCCGAAGCCGGCAACCGATTCGGAAATCAAGGCGCGCGTCAGAAATGCGATTCGCGCTTTGCAGTTAATCCGCGAGCAAAAAACATTACGAAAAGAGGCTGAAGCAGCCAATCAATCCAAGAGTGCATTTCTAGCGAATATGAGCCATGAAATTCGCACGCCGATGACGGCCATTCTGGGGTATGCGGAAATTCTGGAGTTGGAAGCCAAGTCAAGTCAGATGCCTGAGCTGTTTATGGATTCATTGGATACCATCAAACGCAACGGCGGGCATTTGATGGAATTGATCAACGATATTCTGGACTTGTCAAAAATCGAGGCGGACAAGCTTGATATCGAATCCATTGCCTGCTCGCCACAGAAAATCGTGGAAGAGGTCATGGAACTGGTGCAGGTCAGAGCCGAAGCCAAAGGCTTGAAACTGGAAGCCAGTTATCAATTCCCGTTACCGACACGCATTCATTCCGACCCGACTCGAATCAGACAGATCCTGATTAACCTGATTGGAAATGCCATCAAGTTTACGGAAGTGGGCACGATTCGCCTGGAAACACAACTTCTGCAAAGTCCCGGAGCAGAGCCGCAGATTCAATTTACGGTGACTGATCAGGGAATCGGCATGACCGAGTCTCAATTAGCGAATTTATTCCGTCCGTTTACTCAGGCGGATTCTTCTACGACCCGGAAATATGGTGGAACAGGTTTAGGGCTGACAATTTGTAAGCGCTTAGCAACAGTTTTAGGCGGCGATATCTCGGTTACCAGCGAGCGTAACAAAGGTTCCCGATTTAGTGCCACCGTGCGTACCGGGAGTCTGGAAGGGGTTGAGTTACTACAGCAACTGCAACAAGACGGCGCACAAGCGACTCAAGGTCAGAAACAGGGACAGACTGAATATCCCGCCTTTCATGCTGCGAGCCTGCAAGGGAAAAAAGTGCTTTTGGCTGAGGATGGACCTGACAATCAAAAATTGATTGCCTTTATCCTGAAGAAGGCCGGCGCGGAAGTGAGCCTTGCGGAAAACGGAGAAGTGGCACGCCAGGCAGCCGTCAAAGCAATGGAAATGGGTCTCTTGTATGATGTGATTCTGATGGATATGCAAATGCCGGTTCTGGATGGTTATGAAGCCACCAGGAAAATTCGCGAACACGGTTATACGGGTTCCATCATTTCGTTGACCGCGAATGCAATGGAAGGCGATCGTGAAAAGTGCATCAGCGCTGGTTGTAATGACCACTTGACCAAACCCATTAATCGCAAAAAACTGGTGGGCATGATCGCAGCAATCTGCGATTCCAAGTCTGTCATTTAATTGTGAAAACAGTCTTTGGGTGGAATGTTATTTGAAACCGTTTCGAAGTTTGCTGCTGGCACCGACCATAACGGCAGTTCGCGCTGTGCCGCTCACGCTGTTGAATACGTCCAGGCCAATTACCAAATGGCTTTGCACGCTTTACACGAACATCAAAAATGATGAAACTGACTTGATCAGTCAGCATACTTTGAGAAAAAATCGTGGAGGCGGAAATGAAAGATTTAAAAGTCGGGATCATCGGTGCAGGGGGAATTGCAGCGAAAATGCATTTGCCGGAACTGCAGACGGTGGATGACTGTGAAGTCGTGATGTTGGCAGGACGCAGGCAATCGCGGTTGGATGTGCTCTGCCGCAAATTCAACGTTCCTCGTTCGACTCAGAATTATCAGGAGATCATCGACGATGACAGTATCAATGCGGTGGCGATTGCACTGCCTCATCCGCTGCATGTCGAGTGGGGCATCAAAGCGATCAAGGCGGGCAAACACGTTTACATGCAGAAACCATTGAGCACATCGATGGACGAAGCAGACGCGTTTGTGGAAGAGACAGACAATCATAACCAGACGGTTCTGGCGTTGCCTTATATGTCGAACCCGCATGTGCTGGCGACCCGCGATTATATTCAAGAAGGTAAACTGGGAACGATTTCCTCGGCTGAGGCCCGTGCCAGTCACGGTGGTCCCGAAGTGTATTACGCCGGCATCCAGGAAATTCTGGAAGAGAAACCGACCGATGATCTCTGGTTCTTCGACGCTGATAAAGCCGACGTCGGTGCGTTGTTTGATATGGGCGTGTATGCGATTGCCAATCTGGTTGGCGTCGTGGGGGCTGTCAAATCGATCACCGCCAAACTCACAACGGTAGCTAAGCCTACGCGTCTGGAAGATACGGCGGCGATGATTATGGAATTCGAAAATGGGGCCCTGGGCACGGCACAGACCGGCTGGTGTGATGCCGCCCGTACTTACGAATTTTCCGCGCATGGGACGGCTGGGAAAATCGTCAGTAGTCGGCAGGCAGAAGCATTGCGGTATTATTATCCCAGCTCAAAAGTGGATGAAGACGCCCCGCTGGTCGAAGAAACAATCGACCTGTCGCATTACCCGGTACAGAATTCACATCAGCATTGGGCGGCCTGTATTCGACAGGGTATTCAACCTCCTCTGTCAAATGCATCAACGGCAAGGCATGTAACCGAAATCTTATTGGCGGCCTTGAAATCCTCGCGCGAGAATCGGACGGTGGACATTACATCCCGGCTCTCGATCAACTGACCAGACTGTGTCCAGTTTTAATGTAGCGTCTCCAGGGCCATTTGGACCGGGTATACTAGATTGAGACACGCTATGGTAAAATGTGATGCGCTCTAGATTCACCAAGTTGTCGAAAACAAGGGCGAATTTATTGATTTTGGCAGACTCACCCGCCGGTAAGGTGTCGTTTGCGTTCGTGGTTGACTATAAATGACTTTTGGCAGATCTCTAATACGTGCCTGCCGCTGGTTTTACTTTCTACTCATCTTTTAACGCATTCTGGGAGTGTTCCCGATGACGGAGCGGTCTGAAATCATTGAAGAACTGCGCTGGAAAAAAGTTCCGGTTCTGAATGACGGTTTTGTGTGTCTCGTAGATGTCATGGGTGATGACAGCTCGATTGTTCAGGCAGCCCGCGTCAGTTATGGTGAGGGAACCAAACGCGTTTCCGATGACCGAACTTTGATCCGGTATTTAATGCGTCATCGACATAGCACGCCCTTCGAAATGGCGGAACTCAAGTTTCTGGTTCGGGTTCCCATGGACTGCTGGCGGCAGTGGATTCGCCACCGTACTGCGAATGTGAATGAATACAGTACCCGCTATTCCGTCGCCATCGATTCTGCTCAGACCACACTTCCCGGCGAATGGAGAACACAGGCGACTTCCAATAGACAGGGCAGTGATGCACCACTGCCAGAAGACGTGGGGACCAGGCTGACGGATGAAGAAACCAAATTTCAGCAGGACGCCCGGGATCTTTACGAGGCGCGACTGGAAGCAGGCGTCGCGCGCGAACAGGCGCGTAAAGATTTGCCGTTAGCCACCTATACCGAAGCATATTGGAAAATCGATTTACATAACCTGATTCATTTCCTCAGTTTACGTATGGACTCGCATGCTCAGTGGGAGATTCAGGAGTATTCACGTGCGATTGGCGAGCAGATCGTCAAACCGCTGTTTCCCGTCGTCTGGGAAGCCTTTGAAGACTATCGACAGGGCGCAATGTTCCTGAATCGCCTGGATAAAGGCGTATTGGAACGGTTGATGGCCAATGCGGCTGAGAAATCGCTGATTCCCCCGTTTTCACAAGATGACTTCCTGTCTGTACAGGATGAAACCTGGAAATCATTGAAACGAAGTCGCGAACGGGATGAATGCCAAGAAAAATTACAGCGCCTGGGGATATTGAAGGGCGAATAAGAGTGTTCTCATGGATACTTCTTGCGGTTTTCGTGGAGTATTTATCTGGTTGGCTTTGCAGAAGCAGCCTGTTTTGTTATCTTTGTCGTTCCGACCCTGTCGTGAGCGGTCCGTTAATCCGTCTTGCTGCAGTCGAAAATGAATGAATTCTCATCACTGATGAGACGATGTATATTCAATTGGTTATGTTTACAATCTTTAGTGTAATCAGGAAGAAGAAAAGGTGATTTGAGTGGTTAAGCTTCGGTTACGAGAAAACGAATCAATTCAGGAGGCAGTTAAACGGTTCCGTAAGATTGTTGAGCACGCTGGCATTAAAAAAGAAATGCGACGTCGCGAATATTACGAAAAACCAAGCGATGAAAACCGAAGAAACCGACGCCGCGCTGAACGCCGCGCTCGCTTGACCCGCCTGCAGGGTAACCAATAGTCACTGAGACATCTTTTAAGATGATACAACGCACTCTCAAACCGGGTGCGTTTTTTTATGCGCGCTGCATTGAATTGGTTTCTTGAGTGACCGTTTATTTGCTACCACGAAAAGCACGAAATGACACGAAAAGAAATGAATGAGTTGGATTGGGAATAAGAATTGTCTTCTTCGAATTAAAAATTCTAATTCAATGCTCTGGTGCTTTTCGTGGTAGTAAATATTTGAAAACACACGAACTGAGGGTGGGCCCGGATGTAATCCGGGCCGAGCGTAGCGAGCAGGAAACCCCAGTTCCAGCGGTCGGAATCGCAGGCGCTCGCGCAGGGCACAGAGAGCAAAGGCTTCACGCCGTCCGCAGCAGCACCGTCGGACAAGCCGAGCGGTGGCACGCGGGAGTTGCTACTGCATTCTCAGCTTATGATACTCAGCCGTTCTTGCTGGTTGGCACACAGACCCTGTTTAATAATGACTTGTTTTGTTGTTATGGAATCGTACGCGTGCTCTGACAGTTTCCTGTTGTCTTCGACAACCCCGAATTGCATTCGGGGTTACCCGGAACTCTTCTCGTGGAATACAAAATTAATTTCGTGTGTTTTCGTGCTTTTCGTGGTAGTAAATATTTGAAACCACACGAACTGAGGGTGGGCCCGGATGTAATCCGGGCCGAGCGTAGCGAGCAGGAAACCC
>Ga0222668_1000092_pt1 | contig 65079 bp, 62 predicted proteins | sample AntAcemetagen728_FD_179823 | JGI IMG/M metagenome (GOLD analysis project Ga0222668, IMG submission 179823) | Saline water microbial communities from Ace Lake, Antarctica - #728 | ecosystem: Environmental > Aquatic > Non-marine Saline and Alkaline > Saline | place: Antarctica: Ace Lake...
TGACACTCGCCACCAATGCTTCCCGCCTTTAAAGGCGGGAAGCATTGGCTTTGTTTACCTATCAAAACAAAGAACTGCAGACAGTCAAGAGCAGATACAAGGGGTCGACCCATGTGTCGACCCGCCTTGTGGGATTCGATTTTGTTTTGCTCTGTGGATGGGCCCAGCAGGAGCATTCGTATGTTGGCACGCACACGATCACTGATCCTGCGGGCGGACACATGGGTCCGCACCCTACTTCAACAGAGGTCGGAACTGTCTCTCTGGTAATGTACCAGTACTAGCGTTTGAAACGTTCCTACTCGCTCTCGGTCCCCAGATGCTCCATTGCGTCGGGCATGCGTTGAATATTGCCCTCACGATCGACACAGGCAATCACACTGTGGGCGGCGGCGATGGAAACACCGTCGCGAGACAGTTCGTAATCGTGTTCCAGCTTGGCGCCGGTAACTTTCGCGAGTGTGGTTTTCAGCGTTAATACATCGTCGTAGCGGGCCGGCTGTCGGTAACGGCACTCAATTTTCGCAACGACCAGCAGATAGCCTTTTTCTTCCATCTCACGGTAGTTGCCACCACTAGCACGAAAGAGTTCGATTCGGCCCATTTCAAAATAGCTGAAGTAATTGCCATGATGCAGAAAACCCATCGCGTCCGTTTCACTGTAGCGGACACGGATCTCCATCTCATGCGAGGCAGACATAATGCTGAGCATTCCTTCTTTGAATTAAGAGCTGACAGGTGTCGTGAGCGAAACGTCATAGGTGCGATGGGGATCATCATCGCCATTGTCGTTTTGTGAATTTTCGACGGCGAGCTGATACAACTGGCGACCTGCTTCCGTGGGATAAACCGTATCAATGCAAGCCTGGCAGAGGGAAGTACCGGGCAGGCCGACCGCGCGGGCAATCGATTCCTTTGGCAGATACTTCAAGCTGTCGGCACCGATGGCATCAGCCATCGCCTGTTCGACTTCCGGGCTCATCTCTCCCCCTTTCAGGAAACGGGGAGCAAACAGCTCATTGATCGTTGACATATCGATGCCATAGAAGCAGGGGCCAATGATCGGCGGGCAAGCCACGCGGACGTGGACTTCCTTCGCACGGCCGCGGTCTTTCAACTGACTGATTAATGCTTTCATCGTGGTGGAACGAACGATGGTATCTTCCACCAGTAGCACGCGTTTGCCTTCAAGGACTTCGGGGAGCGGCGTATATTTCGCACGCACCTTGTCTTCACGGTTCGCGCCTTCGATAAACGTACGGCCGATATAACGGTTACGGATCAGGCCTTCCAGACAGGGGACGCTCAAATGATAGGCCATGCTATCTGCAGCGGCTTTCGCGGTATCGGGAACGGGGACAACGATCGTATCGTCATCAATGGGAACCGTTTCCTGTTCGGCCAGTTCTTCTCCCAGACGTTTGCGAGTGATGTAAACGCTTTGGTCATCGAGTGTACTGCATACGTTGGCGAAGTAGATCCATTCAAAGAAACAATGGGCCGTCTGTGTGGGTTTGGCATATTCGTGAATGGAGAGTTCTCCATCCTGAATGAGGACTGCAGTCCCAGGGGGAACACTTTTAATCTGGTCTTCATCAAAGCCCATGTTCGCCAGCGCCACACTTTCGCTGGCAGCAGCGAACAGTGAACCGTCAAAGGCATAACACAGCGGACGAATGCCGACCGGATCGCGCGAGACAAACATGTTTCCCAACGCATCCAGAAAGACAATGTTGTAGGCACCATCCAGGCGTTTGCTGAGGTTCGCCAGAATGTCAACCAGTGCCGCGGGATTTTCTTTGGAAAGTTCCTGAGAGATCAGGTGCATCAGGATTTCGGTATCGGTTTCCCGTGCGAGATGAAAGTCGGATTCGGCGAGAAATTCCTGACAGAGTTGCTGATAGTTAGACAGTTGCCCGTTGAAGCCGAAACTGAACCATTTGGATTTTTGAATATGATGCCGTTCAAACGGTTGAGCATAGCTCCGGTCATCTTTGCCACAGGTCGCATAGCGCACGTGTCCGATCGCAGCAGGACCTTTGTACTTTTCCATCAGATCATTGAACGTCTGCTGATGGTTGAGCTGAAACACTTCAGTCACGGTGCCGACGTCTTTATGTGTATCAATCAACTGGTTGCGTGCCGGGTTGAAAGTTGTCATGCCCGCCGCCAGTTGGCCGCGATTTTGAATATCCAGCAGTAACCGGGAGATGAGTTGGGATGTCTTATCAGGATCACCCAGTGGCGCCAAAGGACTAATCTCTTTGTTGGGAAGGTGATAAACTGCTGCGACGCCACATTCGTGGAATAGTTCCGACATAAAATGCCTTAGTTCGTGTTTAAGGGTTTCAAAATCAGTGTGAACCGGGTGAACTATGCGGTAAATTGTAGGGGGCCGTTGATGAGAGACGAATCGAATCAGAGGGCTTGCAGAGAAAATGTGACGATTTTTATAGGAAATCGCCTCTATTTCCTGCCAAACTCGCTCTAATGAATGTCTATCCGGCAACCACTGACTACTATATTATATAAATGTTAAGAAATAGGGACCCGGTGGGGAGTGCCTGTTTGAAAATTTTTAGTGATTCCTTAAAAAAGTGCTGACGGTGAGTCTTACAAGACGTGAATTAATTGAAACTGCGGAAACGCTGGTCATTAAAATTGGAACAAACGTACTCTCTTGCGAGGACGACACTCTCAATCCGGAACGAATCGCATCACTGGCGGAGCAGATTCACCGGATCAAAGAAACGGGTCGGAAGGTGGTCGTCGTTTCCAGTGGCGCAATTGGTGCTGGCATGGGCCTCCTCGGATTGAAGGAACGCCCCAAAGATCTCGGTCACCTGCAGGCTTCTGCCGCGGTAGGCCAGGCGCATTTAATTCGCCGCTATGATCGTTGCCTGCAAAAATACGGTTATCACGCGGCCCAACTGCTGGTGACGGCGAATGATTTCAAACACCGCACCCGCTATCTCAACGTGCGAAATACCATCCATACACTGTTCGAGTATGGCGCGGTCCCCATTGTGAACGAAAATGATACGGTCAGTATACAGGAAATCAAATTCGGCGATAACGATCATCTGGCGGCGATGGTGACCAGTCTGGTGAAGAAACCACTTTTGGTGATTCTCTCTGTCGTGGATGGCCTGTATGACGGCGATCCTCGCTCCCCGGACAGTTCCCGGATATCCCTGGTGCAGGACTGGACACCCGAATTATTGGCAATGGCCACGGACGAAAGCAGTTCTCTCGGAACGGGAGGCATGAAGTCGAAACTGCAGGCCGTACAGTCTGCGACAGCCGTGGGAGAAAATGTGATCATTGCGAATGGGACACAAGCAGGAATTCTGGATCGCATTCTCAAGGGAGACGATGTCGGTACACTGTTTCTGGCACAGGGGGCTTCGGTCTCGGCCTGGAAACGCTGGATTGGCTACACGATTCGGCCGAAAGGAAAATTTCATCTGGACGCCGGGGCGACAAAAGCCATTCGTGATGGCGGGAAATCGCTCCTGGCGATTGGCATCCAGTCGATTGACGGCACGTTTGAAAGCGGTGAATCAGTGACGCTGGTCAGCCCGACCGGCGAAGAGTTTGCACGCGGACTGAGTAATTATAATTCCAGCGACCTGGCAAAAATTGTGATGCGACGTTCGGATCAAATTGCCACCATCCTCGGGGCTGTGCCCTATTCTGAAGTGATTCATCGGGACAATCTGGCGGTCCTCGAAAATCATCCTGCGCTATAGGGAGAGACCGATGTGGATTACCGAGACAGCGATTCCGCCGATGGTTATTTGCAGTATTGTTGCTGTGATATTGTTTATGCAATGGTATCAGAGACGTCAATCTAAATATCTGGCTGGCAGTATTGTGATGGTTGGGTTGTTGATCGGTTTTTATTTTCTGGAATTGAGCATTGTGACAACCCGCGAAAAGGTGGAAGCCGATTTGTATGGTCTGGTCAATGCGTTTCAAAACAACGAAGTTGAAACGACGATGAATTATATCAGCCCGCGGGCACTTCCATTACGGACTTTGGTCCAGACTGCATTGGCTCTGGTGACGATTGAGGGAGAACTCAGAATCACTGACGTTCAGACCGAATTACGATCGGATGATTCGATCGCCACCACTCATTTTCGGGCGAACGGCGCTGCATCCTTTGGTGGCATTTCCGGCCGAACGCCCACGCGCTGGGAGTTAACGTGGCAACAAATCGGAGGCGAATGGAAAGTCACCAAAGCCACCCGCCTGAACCCGATTACCGGTGAACAGCTCCAACCAATGTCGGTTCGCTAGTCGTCTTTGAAATCGACGGCGTGACTTCGTTTGCGGGGTTGAGCAAAGTCCGTTCAAAAAAGGCTTCCATCAGGGGGTATGTCTTTTTGCGCTTTTGAATAAAGACGCTATGCCCGGATCCCGGATAGAGATGGTAGGTGACATCCTTCGCGCCGGCAGCTTCTAAGGCTTTGACAAAGCGATTCGACTGGGCAGCATCAACCTGGCGATCCCTTGTGCCTTGAAACAACAGAAAAGGGGGTGCGTCCGCGTGAACATAGCTGATGGGCGATGCTTTGGCGGCCTGTTCTCGCAGGCTGGCATCGGAGCCTTCCAGGAATTTACGGAGTCGCCGTTTTTGTACCAACCCGCCCGGCCAGCTTGTGAAATCGGTCGGAGTGGCAGACGCACAAACGGCATTCAGCAGACTCGATTGATCTTGCCACGGGCCATCGCCTTCCAGGTTCGATTCTTTTTCCACCAGCCCCAGCAGACTGACAAGATGCGCGCCGGCAGAATTGCCATAACCGCCGATTCGATTGGGATCGACATTATATTTTTCGGCATGAGCCCGTAACCAGCGAACAGAACATTTCACATCTTCCAGACAAGCGGGAAACGGGGCTTCGCGTGTCAGCCGATAATTCACACTGATACAGACGTAACCCTTTCGAGCATAATCGATCGGGCCACTATTCAGCATACCTTGGGTTTTGTCACCTCCGGACCAACCACCCCCATGCACAAACACCAGAGCAGGGCGTTTGGTTTCCCCGCGTTCTCGCGGCATGATCAGGTCGAGCTTCCAGGCTTTCTTATTTCCCTGACGATAGGAAATATTCTCGACAATTTTAAGGTCTTTCGGCATCGGCGCGCTGGACGACCGGACTGCACGAGCATTCTGATTGTCTGGCTCGTTAGCAGCAGTATCTTGTCGTTCAGGAAGCAGGTACGTAACAATTGCCAGGAGAAAAAAAACGGCCAAAACACGAGTCACAATCATTCGCATTGTAAGTTTCCATCGAAAACGTAAATCAAACAAGACGGTAGCTGGTAATGAAACAAACACCGGAATCCCGGTCTGGTGTCTCTCTCTTTTTTTGAAAACGAAAAATATTCTGAATTCAAATATTCTGAATTCAAAAGAGACGCGCCCGCATCAAAGCACCTTAGGTCACAACGGAAATATTAAAAAGATCAATCATCACTGGCTTGCGGAACCGTAGACGTTTTCTGAATCAGGAGGCTGCCGGGTGCTGCAACATCTCATGCTCAGCCAGCCTGTCTCACACCTTCCCCATAACAGGCAGCGCACGTCTCACTCAGTCTTCCGCTTGATCTGATCGCACGTTTTTCAGCAAAAGCATACGATTTATGGCTGTCATACAAGAAAAACTCGCGAATCTCCAAGCATTCTCCACCAAACAAGTCGTACCATAGATTGAGGGTTGACTTGGATCTAGTAGTGCATTATTCTATTAAATAATGTGGTATTATATATAATCTGAATTGGTGCTTTCAATTTTCAAAGGAATAAGTGATCGTAAATGGCTGCAGTCGTTTCAACAGCATTGATGCATGGATCTCGCAGACAGACCCTGGTGCAACAGGTGCTGACCAGATTCTTTCAGGGAGAATATCAGCCGAATCAACGGATGACGGTACAGTCATTGGCCCAGGAATGGAACGTCAGTGCGACGCCTGTGCGCGAAGCATTAGTCGAACTGGAAGGGATTGGTATTGTTGAGATCTTTCCTAACCGCGGGGCAGTCCTGCGGAATTTCGGTGCGAAAGAATTACGGGAAATCTGTCAGGTCCGGCGGATTCTGGAAAGCGAAGCCACACGTTGTGCCAGCGGCCATATCACGCCTCACGAGTTAGCACAACTGGAGCAGATTTTCAGCGAGTTGATGACGGCAAAGCGAACTGTTGAGTGGTCGGAAGCGACACAGGAATGGGACGATTATTTACACGAACTGATTTATCGAAAGTGTGGCAGCGAGCGGCTGGCCCATGAAATCAACCGGTACCGCGTCTTGTATCAAACCTTGCGGCAAGTCCGTCACAGCAAACGTCAGAACGTCAAAAACTTTAAACACATGGAAGAAAATACAGAACACCTGCGAATTGTCCAGGCACTGGCATCCGGCGATCCGGAGCAAGCAGCCCAGGCCATGCACGATCATCAAGCGCAGTCTGCGATCGGACTGGAACGCGATCTGTTTCAGAATCAGGATTCGTAAACATAAATCAGAGACACGAGAAACTTCTCAGGTCAGCAGCAGCAAAAATTGGGGATTAAACAGTGATGCGATCTATTGTTACCAGAGTTTGTTTAGCCAGCATGTTTTTCGCCAGTCTCGGTCTGCTCTTACCGGCTGCGGGAAAAGCACCGGAATCGAAAACGAAAGTCGATTTCGAAAAAGAGATCGCACCCCTGATCGTGGAACACTGCATTCGCTGCCATAACCCCGGCAACGAAAAAGGGGAGCTCTCACTGACTTCCCTGCAACCGCTGAAAGAGAAAGGCTTTCTCACGCCGGGCAAACCGGGAGAGAGCTATCTGCTGGATGTGCTTCACGTCGATCCTGAAACCGGCAAGGCGGAAATGCCCAAAGAAGGTCAGCCGCTTTCCAAAACAGAAATTTCGCTCTTTACCCGCTGGGTTGAAGAGGGAGCAACTTGGCCTGCGGAACTGAAATTGGAAGAAAAATCCAAAGCCGACCTGACCTGGTGGTCGCTGCAGGCGTTAGCACAAAATAAGCCACCCCAAACCAAAGACGCGCCTCAGCAGTGGCAGAAAAATCCCATCGATCGCTTCATCTATGCGAAATTACAGGAGAAAAAACTGAAGCCCGCACCGCGTGCGACAAAACGGGAATTGATCAGACGTGCCACATACAACTTGACCGGCTTACCGCCGACTCCGGAAGAAGTGGCGGCCTTCGAAAAAAATCCCTCACCCGACGCCTACAAAAAACTGATCGAGCGCCTGCTGGATTCGCCCCGCTATGGCGAACAGTGGGGGCGACACTGGCTGGATGTCGTTCGTTTCGGCGAAAGTAACGGCTTTGAACGCAATGTGATCATCGACAATGCCTGGCCGTTCCGCGATTACATTATTCAGTCGTTCAATGACGACAAGCCCTTCGATCAACTGGTCATCGAACATCTGGCCGGCGATGTGGTTGGCAAAGGCGATCCCAACGTCGAAGTCGGCACCACGTTTCTGGTGTGTGGCCCGTACGACAACGTCGGCAATCAAGATCCGGTTCAAAAAGCGCAGATCCGCGCGAATACAATTGACGACATGATTCGCACGACAGGCGAAGCCTTTCTCGGTTTGACCGTAGGCTGCAGTCGCTGTCACAATCATAAATTCGACCCGGTGATGCAAAAAGATTATTACAGTCTGTATGCGACCTTCTCAGGCGTTTTTCACGGAAGTCGTGTGATTACTTCGCCAGAAGCGCAGCAGAAACGCAGCGCACAACTCAAACCACTGAATGCACGCAAAGCCGCGCTGACGAGAGAAAAATCAATCATCGAATCCGCGATTCAGGCACGTGCAGAGAAGAAAGCAGCCGAATACGAAAAAACGTGGGTGCGTGAATCAGTGAAACGCACAGGAGTCGAAGATACGTTCGCACCGATCTCTGCAAAATATGTGCGGCTGACTTCACAAGGGCTGGATACGAGTCCCTGGGCGACGACCGGTTATCGTGTCGATGAATTCGAAGTCTGGACAGCCGGAGATTCCTCAAAGAATGTCGCACTCGCAAAAAATGGCGGCACTGCGAAAGGTGTCAACAGTCGTACCGCCGGCGACTTTTCCGGTGCCTATGATGTGAATTTAACAATCGACGGAAAAACCGGTGCCTGCTGGATTGCCGGCAGTCCTGACCTGACGATTGAACTCGCGCAGCCTGAAACGATTAACCGCATCGTATTCTCCAGCGATCGCTCCGGAGCCGCGATGAGTAATTACAAAGCGACATTCCTGGCTGAATATAAGCTCGAAGTCTCTCAGGATGGAAAGACCTGGCAGGAAGTGGCGTCTTCAAAAGATCGCAAACCGGTTAACTCCCGACATCGCCGTAAACGCTTCTTTATCATGGAAGCAACGCCTGAAGAAAATAAACGACTGAGCGAAGTCAACGCGGAGATCGCTAAGACAAGCCGCGAACTGGCGGCGATTCCCATTATGCCTTCCTGGTGGGTTGGCAACCACAGACAGGTGAATGGCCCCTTTCATATCTTTGTGGGCGGGAATCCACAACGTAAAGGAGACAAGGTTGTTCCCGCGAGCATGACCACGCTGAGCAAAGTAACCAAAGGCTATCAACTGGATGAAAAAGCGCCGCAAGGAGAACGTCGACTGTCGTTGGCCCGCTGGATCGTGGCGAAAGAGAATCCCCTTACGCCGCGCGTGCTGGCGAATCGACTTTGGCATTACCATTTCGGAACCGGCATCGTCTCAACGCCTAGCGACTTTGGTTATATGGGAACGCGTCCGACACATCCCGAATTGCTGGACTGGCTCGCGATTCAGATTCAGGAGAATGGCTGGCGACTGAAAGACATCCATAGACAGATCATGCTTTCGGAGACCTACCAGCAGGCCAGTACGTTTCGGGAAGACGCATCGCGGATTGATTCAGACAGCCGCTATCTGTGGCGATTTCCGCCGCGTCGTTTGACAGGTGAGGAAATCCGAGACACGCTGCTCTCCGTTTCCGGCAAGCTGAATCTGAAGATGGGCGGCCGCGGTTTTCGTTTGTATGAGTATTTGCAGGACAACGTCGCCACCTATGTGCCGCGCGAAACATTCGGACCGGAAACCTATCGCCGTGGCGTTTATCATCAGAATGCACGGGCAGCCCGCATCGATCTGTTAACCGATTTCGACTGCCCCGATAACGCCTTTGCGGCTTCCAAGCGGAATGCGACAACGACGCCGCTGCAGGCACTGACGTTAATGAACCATCAATTTACTCTGGACCTTTCCCGGTTTCTGGTAGAACGCTTACAGCACGATGCCGGTGAAAACGTGGATTTACAAATTGACCGCGCGTTTCAGTTGTTCTATGCCCGGTCTCCCGCCGCCCGCGAACAACAGGCGGCCCGACAGTTAATTGCAGCGAACGGTCTGAATGCGTTTTGTCGCGCAATGATTAATTCCAATGAACTGATTTACCTTGATTGAAGTGGTGAACCCGCATGTTAAATCCTTTTGATAATTTATCGACCCAACGTCTGCTGCAGCAGGTGCATTCACGGCGTTCGTTCTTTTCCAATGTCTACACGGGAATGGCGGGCCTCGGCCTGACCAATCTGTTGCTCAATGATCTCGCAGCCAAAACCACAAAGGCCAGTGGTTCAAAGCAGAACAAAGACTGGCAACCCGGCAACGATGAGACGCATTTTCCCGCCAAAGCCAAACGCGTGCTGCAGATTTTCTGCCCCGGTGCTGCCTCGCATATGGATCTATGGGAACACAAACCGAGCCTGGAAAAATATCACGGCAAACCTCTGCCGGGCGAAGAAAACTTCCTCAGCTTTCAGGGGAAAAATGGAAACCTGATGAAAAGCCCGTGGCCCTTCAAACCCGCGGGGCAGAGTGGCAAGATGATCTCCACAATGCTGCCGCATATGTCGCAGCACGTCGATGACATTGCCTTTCTACATGGGATGACGACCAAAACCAACACGCATGGCCCCGGTTGCGTCTTTATGAATACCGGCCACGACACCGAAGGCCATCCCAGTGCTGGCGCCTGGCTCGGGTACGCATTGGGAAGTGAAAATGAAAACCTGCCCGCCTACATTGCGATCCCCGATATCCGCGGCGAACCCCCGAACGGCAAAGCCAACTGGAGTAACGGCTATCTGCCCGCACAACACCAGGCGATTGTCATGAACGCCCAATCGCCCATCCGCAATTTGAAAATTCCGAAAGGCATCTCTCCGAAAGAAGAACAAGCCACCCGCGACTTTTTAAAGTTCCTCGATCAACGGCACGCGGAACAGCGTCCCGGCAATTCCGATTTGCAGGCTCGTATCGAAGCTTACGAACTGGCAGCCCGGATGCAGCTCTCGGCGCCTGAAGTTTCGAACCTGGCATCTGAGCCGAAGTCGATCCACGCGCAGTATGGAACCAATGATCCGAACAAATTGAAAGCCTCTTATGCACGTAACTGTCTGCTCGCGCGGCGGTTTCTGGAACGGGGCGTACGTTATCTGAACTTATACTGTTCTTCGCGCGCGTCGGGCGTGGACGGTTTATTGAACTGGGACGCGCATAAAACATTGAAAGCCGACTACGAACGGCATTGCCCGATCTTCGATCAGCCGACCGCCGCTTTGTTGACCGATTTGAAGCAGCGCGGCATGCTGGATGAAACGCTGATCTTGTGGACGACCGAGTTCGGTCGCATGCCCACGCATCAAGCGGGAACGTTGGGCCGCGATCATAATCCCGATGGGTTTACCTGTTGGATGATGGGAGCCGGCATCAAAGGCGCCACCAGTTACGGCGCCACCGATGAATTCGGACGCCGTGCCGAGTTGAATCCGACCACTGTCTGGGACTTTTATGCAACCGCCTTGCACCTGCTCGGCTTCCAGCACGATAAATTGACCTACTATAATAATGGCCTGGATCGCCGTCTGACGGACGTACATGGAAATTTGATTAAAGAAATCCTGGCTTAATGCTGATGAAGACATAAATATCTGCAATGATCGGCCCGAATCCGGGTTAATCTATTTCGGTCACATATTTTAGGAAGAGAACACGTCGAACCATTGACGACGTCCCTGTGTCTCTCTAAACTGTGCCTCTGATTAAGTTGCGGGGCGTAGCTCAGCTTGGCTAGAGCGCTGCGTTTGGGACGCAGAGGTCGCACGTTCGAATCGTGTCGCCCCGACTTTAATTCGAAAAAACAGACGCCGTAAGTTGTTTCTAAATAACAGCTTGCGGCGTTTTTTTGTGGTCATATTCCGTGGTCAAGTTGGTGGTCATATTCGTGGTCAGATTTTGAAATCCAAAACGACCAATGTAAATTTTGTGTTTGTGTGCTGCTGATCTGGAATTACTGGAAACTATAGATTGAAATCATCCCTGTGCTGATCGACTCAAATTAGTGACAACTACAGTTTGAACTAATTACTGAACTTTGTTCTTCATTGCTTTGACCTGCTTTGCCGTCAGAAGGGGCTTCTTTCCTTTCCGGCAACATCTTCTCTTTCTCATCTTCTTTTGCTGCTTCACAATAGCCCCGGAGCACAATCAAGACTAAACCACCATTGAAAATATTTGAATCCATCACGAACCATCTTCACTTCATCAAACAGGACACCGGCAATTCGAGCAAATTTCATCCTCTCTAAAGGAGAAGCACATGAAAGACCTCATTGCCAGATTGTTCGTTATCAGTCCATTTTGGGTGGCGTATAATTTCCACGAGACTTACGATGGTCCGATGCACGAACGAATGAGCTTCAGCACAATGTTGATTATGTCGGGAGTATTCTATGCGATCTTGGTATGGAAGGATTCTGATCGAGCACCACGATCTTCTGTTTCTGTAATTATCAGAAACATGGGACTGACATTCTGTTGCGTATTCTTCCCGCTTAAACTGTTAGGCATGGGTTGGTTCATGTGGTACATGATGGCTCATACTATGGTGTGGATGGCTTTGTTTTGGCAATGGGTCGTTCATTCTATCGCCCATCATCTCGTGTATCCGTATGTGGACCTAAATTATTTCTCAGTTCGAAAGGCTGGCTGGCATCCGTTTTGGGACACTACCGTCTACAACTGGGACTCCGAACTCATCAAAGATGGTGGCTTTGAGGAGCCAGAATATACAGATTTTTTGCCGCCTGCTGATTGGCGGTTTCAGTGCCCTGTTTGTGGGGCTCGCCAGCAAACCAATTTTGGCGTGTGCTGGAACTGCAATTACGGTGCAGATGGAGACGCAACAGCTTACTATGAGCGATGGTGGAGTTGACACGTTCTGCCAACACCAGACGGTAGAACAGCAAAGTTCATGGCTTGAATCGTTCCCAGATTCCATGATTCTCTTCACCGCTTAGGTCAGTCACATACTCTCCATCATTCGACGAACCGTCATAGATTAGAATTGCTTTGTTTGGATAGTTCTGATCATCTTTTGTGAAATATTTGTCAGGAATAAAATCTTTTGTAAAGCGTCCTCCTTTTGAAATACGGATAGATCGGATCTGTCCGAGAAAGAAATCTACGGGATTATTCTTACCGACATTCCCTATAACGAAAGAAGTTCCACCAATTGATTTTGTCGGCGGTCCTGTCTCGACTAACTTGCCATTGAAATAGAGCCGAGTTTCTTTCTCACCAAAGACTGTCGCAATGTGTGACCACTCTCGGATCGGGACTGTCAGCTTCGATTTAACTGAGCCAATTTTTTCCCCCTGCTTTGTCGTAGTTTTATTCGGAATGTACTCAGCCGTCAGCAGTACACCACAAATACCCATCCCAATTCCGTACTCGGTTGGAACGTCACTACCGATGACGTAATGACAGCGGTACTCATAGCGATCAGGGCGCACCCAAGCCTCCAGTGTCACCGGTGCGAATCGCTCCAACGGTGTGACAATGCGGTCGAATCCATTGAAGACAAAAGTGTTGTTTTCAACAACAGGGCTTGTAACATCTTGCGACGTGAGTATCTGATTTGGCTTATTCCAAAACTGAGAGACCACCAACATTGTCATCATGCCCAAGCAAAAGGCTGCGATCCACGGAAGCCACGGCCTTCGAACAAGGGCTCGTTTCGGAGAACAAAGGGCTGTCGCAAAATCATTAGCAGAAGCAAATCGTTCTTCAGGATGTTTTGAAAGGCTCTTGAGGCAAACCGCATCCATCCACTGTGGTATATCCTGCTGATACTCACTCGGTGGAAGAGGTGTGCGAAATAGAATCGACTCTCGTTGCTCATATGGTGTGTTGCCAGAATAGGGCAATCGGCCTGTAAGACTTTCATAGAGCACAACTCCCAGTGAATAAATGTCTGCCTGAGGGCCTATCAAATGATTTTCACCAGCCACCTGTTCCGGTGCCATGTATGCCAGCGTTCCCGAATTGTTAGTTTCAGAGATTCCCTCAAGGGTCGAGGCGATACCGAAATCTGTAAGATGCGGTCGTCCCCCTTGGTCCAACAAAATGTTGGCAGGTTTGATATCTCGATGAATAAACCCTTCTGTATGAGCATGATTGAGGGCCTGCGCAATTTCAGCAATCATCGAACTCACTTTAGCATAATCAAGGTGCCCGTTTGCAAGTTGATCCTGCAAGCTTTGTCCATCAATGTAGTCTGAGACGATATACCACATCTTGCCATCTCGTCCCACATCATGAATGGTGACGATGCCTTCATGTCGTAATTTTGCAAGTCGTATGGCTTCTTCTTTAAGGCTGGGAGCATCTGGCATTCGTGGAATTTTGACAGCGACACGTCGTTCTAACTCAGTATCCCAAGCCAGTAAAACTCGGCCATGGCCACCTTCTCCCAGCAATTTTTCGACTTGATAGCGATCTGCAATGATCTCTGGAAGCGGCTCATCAAGATCAGAACTTTCCGATTCAGAAGTCATCCAAGACATTTGTTTGAGGGCATCTATCTGTTTCTGCACTTGAGGTTTCAAATCGGGATAATCTTTGCAAAGTTTATCAATCGGAATCTCTTCACCCTGTTCACACGCCTCTTCCCAGCGGAGCAGGATATCAGATATCTGATTATCTTTTTCTTCGTCAATCATTTGAAATCATCAATGTTGATGGAGTTGAACAAAGACAATCTTGTTGCCTGCCAACGTCTCTTTACTGTTGCGAGTGACACATTCAATATTTTCGCTGCATCGGGTTGCGATACCCCCTCATACCAGAGTAAGTCAATCACATCTCGTTGTTCTTCTGGAAGCTGTTCTATTTGGGTATGAAAACGAGTCCAAGCCTCCAATGTTTCTGGTTTCGTTGTTGATGGCTTCTCTGCCGACAGTATTCCGTCATCGGTATGATGATTTGCACCTAAACCTTCTGCTCCGTAATAGTGTCGAGCGAGATCAACCAACTCACGACGAATTTGAGTGGCTGCTAATCCGTAAAATTGTTTTGATGTCTCCGGTTTTACTTCTGCCAAAGAATGATGCAATCGAATCATCGCATTTTGTAAAACATCGTCCGTTTCCGACCAGCGTTTGACTCGAACAAATCCACGCAGCATTCTACTTGTGAGTAATCGAAGTCGTTCGCATGTATGCTCAATGATTGCATCACGAGCGGTCGTATCACTCATGTTCAGATCATTGAGATAGTGATGTAATCGTGTTGTGTGGTTCATGGGATACCTGCAAACGGAATTTTATTCAGTTTACAGGTGTTGCAATATTTTAGCTACAAATAGACACTGCTCCTTTTTCTGTTGAAGTGAAAAGGTTATACTAGAGTCCAATAAATTTAACATAAGAATTTCAAGGAGATTTTATTTATTATGCGTGGCCGATAGGTCACGCCAACAATTTGAATGACGTATCACGTCTGTTGCTCTACCAAAACGACTAACCTGAGCCGGAAACGGTTCTTGAAAACAGAGGCAGCACTTGGCGAACACCCATACTTTGCGTATGCGGGTGTCGTCCTGCTGTTCTGTTTCCCTTTAGTCGGGGTTGGTAGGCGGTTAGGTGCGGCACCCGTTTTTTCGTGCGCCACTTCCACCCAGAACAAGCAGTTGTGCTACCTCTATTGTGATAAGCGAAAGTGATCATCAAAGCGGCTCAACAATTATTGATGAATAAATCCAACTCCAGTAAATCAAAGGGGATCTGGAAGAAATGATTGATAAACACAACAGAGGAATACGAGATCGTTGAGCCTGTTAGGGAGTCGGTTACGCTTATACGGGAAGAAGACAACCTTACTTTAGCGGTTCCGTTGTGCTTCAAAAAGGACACCGGCAAGAAATCGAAAATAAGTTAGTCGCACGAATTCTGGGAGAGCACAATGGCGAAAGAATGGCATTATGCAATAGACGGCGAAAAGCACGGCCCTGTCACGTCCCAGCAGTTGAAGGAACTCGCTGCTTCCGGCGACATTCAGCCAACCGATCTCGTTTGGACGAGTGGAAACCAGCAAGCGGCATCAAGGGATTGTTTCCACGAGACTTACGATGGACCTATGCACGAAGAAATGAGATGGCTTTCAATCGTTATCACAAGTGGCTTGGAATTTTTCCCAAGATAAAGAGACCGACCTACTATCAATTATTCGGGATCGATTTTAATGAAGAAGACATTGAAGTAATTCAGTCTGCTGCCGAAAAACAACGATCTCACGCACAACAATTTGAGCAAGGTACATGATCTGAAATAATTTGGTTACGAACAGCTAAAATAATTCCATCTAGCTAGAAAGATTTGCCTTCAATGCTTTATCACGGAACTTCTTCAAAGAACATTAAACGAATCTTGAAAGATGGGATATCACCAAGAAATGAATTCTATCTATACGAATCAAAGGAAACCATAATGAAACGCTATTTTACAATACTGTTTTTTTCCTTGTTGTCATTTTTCGTCAGCAGTGTTACTCAGGCTGAAGTTGTGACAATCGAAGGCACGATTAAGTCCATCGATAAGGCTGGCAAAAATATTACGATAGAACGAAAAGGAAAAGAAAAAGAATTTGATTTAAGTAAAAATATCGATACTTCTTTATTAAAAGTTGGACAACGAGTTAACTTAAAGTTCCATCTGGATTTAGAAATTGTAGTGAAGATTGAGCCGATCTCCAGTCCGTCAGTTGACCCTGCGCTTGCAAAAATGAAAGGCACGTGGCTATGCGTCGCTTCTGAAGAAGTAGGACGTGTCAAAGATCGTGAAACTACGAAGAGGCAAAACCGTCGTATGAAATTTGATGGTACAAATTTTAGTATAGAGCGTGTTAGTGGAAATAATCTTGGGAAATACTCGGGTACAATCAAAATTAACTCTGATAAGAAGGCCTTTGACTTTTCAGGAAAAAAACCAAGCGGAAAAGACGTTGCATGGATCGGGATCTACGAACTGAAAGGTGACATGCTTAAACTATGTTACCGTTATAATGAAGATGGAAAAGCCAAACGCCCGACAAGATTTAAAACCGATTCTTTAAAACCAAATATATGCGTACTCTATACATTCAAAAAAGAGAATGAAAACTAACGGGATGTAAAGATTCCGGTGGACACACAATAGTGGTTTTTATCGATAGATTCTAAACGAATCAGCATTTCCAGCTTAGCCATTCCTGAACGTCATCTGACGGCTCATAAAAAGATGGGAAGTGTCTACTTAACCGCTTATGTAAGCATACATTTTAATCTTACTACCCTGTAAAAAAACTATAATTAAACAATAAATGGAGAATAAGATGGCTTTCAACCCATATCATCAGTGGCTTGGTATTCCTGAGAAGAAATGCCCTCCCACATTTTATGAACTGTTGGGAATCTCTTTGGATGAAGAAGAGCCTGCCGTCATTAAGTCTGCTGCTGAGCGTCAAAAAACACACGTAGAACAATTCTTGGGAACTGAGTTTAACAGCTTAGCAATTCAACTGATCAGCCAAATTGATGAAGGCGAAATTACATTATTAAGCCCTGAACTTCGACGGCAATATGATCGACAAGTTGATCTCTTCAAGAAGCGGCGGAAGAAGCGTCAATTTGATCCAACAGTAGCTCCTTCACCAATGCTTATGTCTGGAAGCAATTCTGTTGGAGAAGGAAGTGATCTTATACGAGAGTACGCCGGGATTGTGTCCATTTTGTTAGTAGCTTTCATGATAATGGCCGCTTTTACATTTAAGATGCCGTGGCAGAAAGTGGTGTTCGACAAAGAAAATGGTGGCAACAACGCTGCCCCAGTGGAAGACTTTACGGATGCTCCGGGGATCAAAGAACCAAATGCAGCGAATGTTAATAGCGTAGAAGAAGAGCTTGCTCACAAAGGGAAGGGAAGCGATGACCTTGCAGCAGCTACCATTGATGGAATGATTACAGTCATAGATATCCCCGGTCGTTCAGTCACGATTTCCAGAAATTCAAAAACATCAATTCTGGATGTCAGTCGAAAAGCACAAATCATTATCGATGGCAAAGAAGCTTCTCTCGATTCAATTGTACCAAATCAAGCAGTGAGCATTACCTTTGACCCCAATTATGATGTTGTTACAAAGATCGATGTTGCTGCTGACAGCGTAGCTTCAGCGGCACCAGAAAACGAACCCAGCGTCACTGAGAATAAGGGCTTGGCAACCGTCGATGTCTTGATCAGTGAAATTGACGTGGCTGGGCGTGCCATGACAGTCACTCGTAACTCGAAAACCATTGTCTTCGATGTCAGCCGCAAGGCAGAACTTAAGGTCGATGGCAAGGCAGCTTCACTTGGTTCGTTAAAGTCTGGCCAAACAGCAAGTATCACCTTCGATCCTGAATATGATATTGTTGTAAGCATTGAAGCCTCAGTTACGGAAGGCGGGAATTCAACACCACAAACCTCAACCGATCCAGCAAAGCCCAGCACCACAGATGAAAAAGACTTGGCAACAATTGATGCTACGATCTTTGCCATTGATGCGGCAGACCGTTCTATCACGGTGAGTCGCAAGTCAAAAAACATCCAGTTCGATGTCAGCCGTAAGGTGGATGTCAGCATCGAAGGAAAAACAGCGAAACTTGAGTCGTTGAAGTCCGGTCAGAAGGCCAGCATCACATTCAATACAGAATTCGATGTCGTTATGAAGATCGAGGTCACCGATAGCGATTTGCCTACAGAAAAAAAGAATTGAACCTACTCGGAAAGATTTTCCCCAAAAATACTCTAGGAGTTCTCGATGTCCCGCTTTCTTACTTCAGCTTGTATTGCGTTGCTCGCCTTATTGGTCGCCAACGCTGTTCAGGCAGCAGTCATCACCATTGAAGGTACGGTAAAATCGGTTGATGCAAAGAAACGCACGATTAGCGTGAAGACCAAAACGAAAACGCTCGACCTCGATGTGAGTCGCAAGGCGAAAGTAAGCGTCAAAGGGAAGACTGCGAAACTCGACTCTCTGAAAGTTGGTCAAGCCGTTAAGTTGGATTACCACGATGGATTGGAAATCGTGCTGAAGATCGATGTATCCCCCGTAGGCGTGCTGTTCGATGGAAGTACTCTCAATGGCTGGGATTTCAATTCTAAATACTGGAAAATTGCCGACCGAACATTGGTCGGAACGTGTCCAGCCAAACTGGGGCGTGGAGGTGCTTTCATTGCAACCAAGGTCAAATACAAAGACTTTTCGGTCACATTCAAGTATCGAGTCAAGCATGGTAACAGCGGGTTCTTCCTTCGATGCCAAACAGACACCGGCTCGTTTCAGAAATACAACGGCATACAGGCAGACATCGGGCCGGGGATCACCGGAATTGGTTCATGTTTTCATGGGCCGGTTGGCTCACCTACAGTTGCAAGCCCTGCCCGTATACAATTGTTGAAGGTAGAACGTAGTTGGGAAAAGGACGGATGGAACGACTACACAGTTACGTGCATCGGGGACGACATCTCCTGCGATGTGAACGGTGTCAAGATCATGTCTTGGAAGGATCGACAGAAGCCTCGGCAGGGTCACATCGCAATACATTTACACGGTGTGCAGGCAACGACAATCCTCATAAAAAACATCACGATCTCGCAGCTATGATAGGACTGTCCACAGGCAGACCAAGAATTTTGATCCTCTCAAATTGACAAAATGACTTATCGGATGTGTGTACCGGCGGTGATTTGTGGGTCGTTAAAGTTAAAGAGCTACCAGTTTCCAACATTACTGGAATTCCAAAAAATAGGATTTCGGGATCACATTCATCAACGAACCACTAGGAGATAAGAATGTTTCGAGCCGTATCACTGATGGCCTGCCTGCTACTGGGCATCATTTCAACGGAAACCGTTCATGCAGCAGTCATCACCATTGAAGGTACGGTCAAGTCGGTCGATGCACAGAAACGAACGATAACCGTGCAGACAAAAAACAAGATGCTTGAACTCGATGTGAGTCGTAAGGTAAAAGTCAGCGTCAAAGGCAAGACTGCGAAACTCGACTCTCTGAAGCCGGGCCAGAAGGTGAAGATTTCGTATCACGATGGTCTGGAGATTGTGCTGAAGATAGAGGCATCCGCTCGTGGAGAGAGTCAGGTTGAGTTGCTGGAATTGTCCGAGTTGAACGAAGGAGCGTATGCTGCTTCCCCTTGGTTATCATCGGACGGCCTGACGATCTACTGGGCTAGGGGAGACTGGGACACGTCAGGAGTTGTTTGGACTGCAAAGCGTAAGGATGCCAATTCATTCTTCCGGGGGAAGAAACAACTGTTTCCGGGCAGATCACCCACACTCACTGAGGATGGCCTCCAGATGGTCTTTCTCGGCACCCGAAGCGATGGTGAGAAGGGCTTGTCATTGCACTTCACAAGAAGAAACTCAATTGATGAACCGTTCAAAAGACCACGGGAAATCCAAGAGTTGCAAGGCGTGCAACGTCCGCTGAGTCCATCTATGTCGCCTGACGGACTGACGCTGTATCTCAACCGGGGAGGCTTCGGCACTCCACTTCGGATGGAAATCGTCGTGTGTTCACGAGCGAAGCGTGAAGCTCCGTGGGGTAAACCCCAATCGCTCCCCATTATGCTTGACAATATTGAGAAGGGTGTGTTGACAGGAGCATTCATTACTTCCGACGAACTGTCCATGTACTGCGTCATTGAAGGGAGAGGAAAAGATCGGAAGCAAGATAACTTGATGCTCTGGACAAGAACTTCCAAGAGCAAACGGTTCTCCAACTTCACGTATCTGACTGACGGCCTACCACGAATGACGTGTTCGACTCCTCGTTACGTCAAAGCCACGAACGAGTTGTTTGTGAGCAGGTTGATAAGCCCATCGCAACTGAGGCTGTTTGTGATCAAGGGGTTCATTCCTCGATCTGCAACTACACCGTAGTTAGGGGCATCTGCCGATAACGGTTCAACTAAATCCCGAACTAACTTTCAATGATTTCCCCTCCCCCAAATACTCTAGGAGTTCTCGATGTCCCGCTTTCTTACTTCAGCTTGTGTTGCGTTGCTCGCCTTATTGGTCGCCAACACTGTTCAAGCAGCAGTCATCACCATTGAAGGTACGGTAAAGTCCGTTGATGCTGAGAAACGCACGATTAGTGTAAAGACAAAAACGAAGACGCTCGAACTCGATGTGAGCCGCAAGGCGAAAGTAAGCGTCAAAGGCAAAACGGCGGAACTCGACTCGCTGAAAGTCGGGCAAGCCGTCAAGTTGGATTACCACGATGGATTGGAGATCGTGCTGAAGATCGATGCAAATGGAGCACCAAATGTCGATGCGAAGAACCTCGAAGGAGAATGGTTTGTTGTTGAGGAAGAACTGAACGGTCGAAAAATAGCAAGGAAACAACGAATCACTCAAAATCGACGTTTAACCTTCATAGATGGTAAGTTCTTCATGAGTCGGGTGATCGGAGGTCGGCTAGGAACGTATGAAGGAAGAATCACGTTCGATTTCACCGGTGATCCAAAGCAATTTACTTTCAAGGGAAAAACCCCCGGAGGAAATCCTGTTGAATGGCGTGGGATTTATCAGTTGAAGGATGAGACACTGACACTTTGCTACAAGTACGTTTCTAAAACTGGTCGGACGGAAAGCCCCGTCGCTTTCAAGACTGAGGCAGATGCCGGAACCCCGTTTGTACTGCTAAAACTGAATAGAGATGAAACAGCGAGTGCTGCATTGGAAGCGAGTAAACGAGATATGAAGCTTCTTGATGGAGAGTGGGTGGTTATTTCTGAAGAACTGAACGGTCGAAAGCTAACAAGGAAACAAGTGGTCTCACAGAATCGATGTTTGAGTTGCATGGATGGTAAGCTCGTCGTGAGCCGGGTGATCAGAGGTCGGCTTGGCACATATGAAGGAAGAATCACACTCGATCCCACTGGTGATCCAAAGCAATTCACCTTCAAGGGAAAGGGTCCGGGAAGGAATCCTGTTGAATGGCGTGGGATTTACAAAATCAAGGATGAAGCATTGACACTTTGCTACAAGTACGTTTCTAAAAATGGACGGACGAAAAGCCCCGTTGCTTTCAAGACTGAGGCGAATGCCGGAACCCCGTTTGTACTGCTTATTTCTAAAAAACACTGAGAATCGAAGATGGCCCATACCATAGAAACCTGACGTGAGAAGATTAGTTTCGTCAATCTATACTGATGGCACGCTATGGAATTGAGCGCAATCACTTCTGCGGATTTTTTGCGGCGGCGTTTTTTTCGATCTTCAATCTGTACCAGATTTTCAGCTTGGCGCAGGTGAATTTGGATTTTCCGGGTTTCAATAAAAGATAGGGGGTGACATAGTGGCTGGTGTCCCTTCCCCACCGCCTTTCCTCCCCACTTTTCGAATCCGAGTATCGAAAAAACAATTTTTGCAACATCGGATCGAATTAGGTTTCACATCCTCAAGTACCTCTGCACGGTCCTTGTGCTTGTCCCCAAAGCGTTTGCTATCTCACCAATCTTGAGTCCCTGATCTCGTAGGTTACGGGCACGAGCAGGCTTGGCTTTGGTTGTTCCCCGTTTCCTTCCCTTGTAGATCCCTCTCTTCTTTGCCACTTCGACTCCAGCCATCTGCCGTTGCTGACGGTATTCCAGTTCGATCTCTGCGAGACCCAGCATCACGGCGGCAATCATCCGGCCAACCGCTCCGTTGAGTTCGATCATCTGCGTGATCACGACGATCTTCAAATCACGCTCGCACCAATCGGCAAGAAGAACGACCCCATCTTTCAAGCGACGTGACAAACGGTCCAGCTTCCAACAGATGACAGTCTTGACCTTACCCGAAAAAATGTCAGCTTGCAGCCGTTCAAACTCTGGCCGCTTGAGAGTCTTGCCTGACTCCTTATCAATGTACCATGTGACTTGGCTTTCATTATAACCGTTGGCTTTGAGCCATTTGCTGATCTCGGCGACTTGACTGTCAGCTTTCTGGCGAGCCGTACTCACTCGGCAATATGCAGCGATCATGATGTAACTCCTTGAGACAGAAGAATGACAAAAAGGTTAGAGTCATTTTGTCGTAGTTTTGGGGATGCTGAAAACGCCTGAAAGACGGGGTTTCAAAGGAGGAAAATCGAGAGAACCCTTTTTGTCACCTTGCCGCTGTGTTGGTCCTCTTTGGTTTGATGTTTTTGCCGGTGTCCGAAAAGGTGAAGCTCCCATCCTTGAGAGCCCCACGCACACGGACTATTCCGGGGAGAAAGAAAAGTAATAGCGAGGGCTTGCTTGGAAAAGAAGAGTACCTCGAACACCATCAGATTTTCTTTTTGCGAGAACAAAAGGTGCAAGAAAACTCTCGACTAAAAACTCTTTCTGTAATTCGCAAGTATCCCAAACTTGTCCATATTTATTTTGAAGATGCTCCCGACTCCCTTCCAAGGTATTGATCTTGTTTTTCATTGCCTTTCGTATCATTTCAGTTTGGTCAGACATGTTCGTTCCTTTGATTGAGTGAGTGAGTTGTTTCAACGCCTCTCTTGCCGGTGTCCTACTCACTGGCATTTAGCTGCACGACGAGCACGACGTTTCTCCGCTGCACGCTGATGGTGCAGGAGAACTTGCTCCCGCCACTCTTCGTTGCCGCCGTATTCATCAAGCGGCACCATTGCCAGATACTTCAGGGGACAGGAGAAGTAGTAAGGGCCGCAAGACTCTTCCAAGTCCTTGTAGCCCCAGCCGTCGCCGTTTTGATGTCGCAATAAGTCGCACTGAATCCAACGCTGTTTGGGACTGGAATCGGCGTCATCTTTGGTAAAAGTACGTTCCCAAACGCTCCAAAGGACGCCCGAAAAACTGCCCCCTCGATAGCAATGAGCAAGACAGGTGCTTGTGATAACAAGGCCGTCAGTGTTGGTTCGTTCCCAACCTTTGGTTCGTTCTGCGATCAATCCCTTTCGAGTGCTACCGCAAGTGAAAAGCCATCCCATTTTTTTCTCCCGTGAAGAATGTTGTTGTTTTCGATACAGGAATTGCCGGTGTCCCGTTTTGGGGCAATCAGTATTCTTCTGGCAGGAGCAAAGTTGTTGCGGAGCGATGGCCGGTGTCATCTTCTGCTTCTGTGATAATCCATATCTTGATTCCTTTTGAAGTCTTGTAAGCCGACAGGAGCCGGCTACCGTCCTTTAAGGCTTCTCCGTTAAGTTCGTGGTCTTCATCACAAAGATCGCCCTGTTCCCGCTGTAAATGACGTTTGAGAAACTCGGATGGCGACTGACCACTTTGTTCAAGAGCTTCCAATACACCGGGAGTGGCGACTACTTGTCCTAATGCAAATTTTGCATTGGTCGTCTTGCTGTTTTGATTGAGCATGTTTTACCTTTCAGATTGAGTGGTGGATTGTCTGGTTTGATTTCCGGTGTCCTACCAGCACTCGTCCTCTCCATAGAACCCGAAATATTCATCGCACTGTTCGAAGTCTTCGAGTTCCTGCTGTGCCAACATTTCGTCCCACGGTTCTTCTGTTTCTGGAATGTCAGTGAACTCATCTGTAAATTCAATTGCGGCCAGTTCATCGAGAACATTGCCGTAGCCACCGTTCAAATGGTCTTCCATGTATTGATCTAATAAGTCATCCATTGTGGTGCTCCTGCCATTGAGTGTTTTGTTGTTTTACGACTTGCTTGCCGGTGTCCGATTGGCTTAATCCCGGTAACAGAACTTGGTTGGATTCATCCCTTCCTCTGGGAGATCAACACCAAAGTACAAACATGGAAATGGAGAATCCGTTCCTTCTGCTCCATAAATCATCAGATGATCCAGATCGATCACTTGACCTGACGGGCCGTAGTTGCAGGTCTCGGCGTCGTAGTCGGCGAGATCGTCATCAGACACACTGATGTTGTGGCCGTATTTTTCGTTGTCTGCGAGTTCGTCGATGGCATCCTGAATAGTGTCTGCTTCGACAATAAGAAACAGTGGGCAATACGACCCCCCGATTTCGACAAGCCAAGTCTTTCCAAACCAATCGCCCGGATTGATTACTGGAATATCTTTGAGTTCGTGACCGTTGAATGTCGCACATGATTTCACCTCGCTCATTGTTTGGTCTCCGTTATAAATTGGACTGTTGTTACAACTCACTTCCCGGTGTCCTAATCGCCATGCTCGGAACGGAGACGCTGGAGACATCTATAAAAACTGGCTCTCGATTTTCCCGTGGTTTCACGCCATGCCTTTTCTTGCTCTTGCACACTGTCGGGATGGTTCTGGATCGCTATTTGAAGAATTCGCAAATCCTTAGTCTTGCTGTCAAGACGCTTTGTGGATTCATTCTTTCTTCCTAGTGTTCTCAACTGACTTTTGATCATCGGCCTCCAGTCGATGCCTTCGCCACGTGCGTAGTGAAGCTTGCGAAGCGACGGCCCAAGCAACCGCATTGAAAGTTGGCGGTCATCGGCGTGTTCGGCGATATAATCGATCACCATCCCGCAATCTTCGGGTGTCAGTTGATGAAATCCCTTCTTCGAAACAGATCGCATTAGATCAATTACTTCTGCATTAGTTGCAGATAGTTCAAAGAGATCACATCGGCTAAGAACTGCTTTGAAAGCGTCGTTACGAGGAATGACATTGGCTGCGAAGATGAATCTTGCGGTTGTATCAAATGCAGAAGGCAAGCCATCCGGTAACTGTGACGATCCGTAACAAACCGTTCGAGGTGATCCCCACAAGCAACTCCTTAACAATCCTAGATGAGGCATGGACGAATACATTGAATCGCAGTCATCAAAGAAAAGAGTCTCTTCTCCACGAAACCGGAACAGGGTCATGTAGAGTGCAAGTGGCGTAATGTGGCTGTTGATTAGGATCGGTTCGATGCCTTCCTCATCCAAAGTTTGGAGAATCGTCCGGCTTTTCCCAAGCCCGCCTTGGGCACCAAAAACGAAAAGGGCGTGATTGTGTTTCCGGGCAACTAGCCGTACGTGATGTGCTAAAAGTTGTTGTCTTTCTTCGAGGGCAGTTACAGGTTTTTCAAACGTAGAATCGTGGAAAGGTGGAATGTGGTCATTGTTGTCGTTGGGCATGTTCATTTCAAAATCTCCATTGCGAATGTGTTATTTTCTTGATAGTTCTCTTGCCGGTGTCCTGTTTCACTATTTCAGGAGTGAGAAAAAGACCAAGCGGATCGCTGTTGATGATCGTTGAGGACTCCGAGGCTTTGCAGTAGCAGTGGAGTGCCGTTGCTCGCTGGCCAGCCCGAGACAACGGTTACGTTCTGCTTGCGTGCGTCAAAGCCGAAGCACCTTCGTGATCATGATCATCGATCCAGCTTGGCTGTCCCGATCAGGACGAATGGTTTGCCGGTGTCCTGTTGTGATCCGATCAAACAACCAATGCTGGTTCTTCAACCGGTGACTGTCGGAAGTCCAGCAGGTAGTCAGCGGCTTTTGAGGCGTGGGAAGCCGCTTTAAAAATGAAGCTGGGATCATTCTGCATTGCACGAAGCCAACTTTGAACATAGCTCGTCACGCTTGAGAGGTCGTCACAGACAGGAATACCCAGTTCAGTACATGTGTAGCAAGAACCGATTTCTGCCACAAGTTCTTCAAAAGCATAACTCAACTCAGTGCGATTCAACCGATGAGCGGCTCCACTCCAATGCACGAGTTCGTGAGTAGCCGTGGAGTAAAAATCGTTGGCATCAGCGAACTGGCTTCGCATCGGTAATTGAATATGATCTGTGGTCGGTGAATAGAATGCCCTGTTGCCACCGTATCTAATGTCAGCTTCAGTAGCGTCTATTAACGCATCGGCTTCTTGGTGATTATCCTCTATGTCAGTAGTGCTATCACCCTGACCAACTCGGAGTTGATCCAGACCATCAGTTTGTTCGATATTAAACACATGGAACGTTCGCAAAAGTGGGACGGTTTTTTCACGTTCTTCATCAGCCGTCTTTTTATTCTTCACTGGAATATTTTTATAGAACGTGATTGCTGTTCCTTTTTCGCCACGATTGACATTAGCACCCAGTTGTTGGATCTGCCGGTAGGTGCCCCACCACTTTGATTGAAACCCCTGCCGCATCCGGCTGATTTCTAGCAGAATTGGATTAACTCCCGAGTAACGATTTGTGCTCATAGCGTTTGTTGGTAGTCCCGCATTTAGATCATTGCTCCATGGTTGACGCCACGGAAGCGTGTCGCCGGAATTCAAGGCGTCTACGATTTGTTGAGAGATGTTTTGGCGAATTTCTTTTGGGTTTGGCATTGCGTCGTTCCTTTGTGAGTGAGTTGGTTACGAAGCCATTGCCGGTGTCCTTTGTGCCGAGGTGGTGGTCTCTTATATGAGGGATGTATTACGACAAACTTTATCTTGCCGGTGTCCTATTCCAGTTGCGGAGCGCAAGTCAGAAATCGCATGAGATTGAGAAGAGGCCGTTTGTCGCAAATGATCAAATGAGAATTTGAACTGATTTGGGACTGGAATTGGGAACTCAATTGTATGAAGAGTGGTGCGAATAAGCCTGTATTTGCAGTGTCTTACGGATCGGTGCAGGTGAAGGGGGTGAGGCGAGTCTCATTTTCACGAGATCTGCCAGAACGAATGCGTGAAGTGTAAATGAAGGCAAATAGTGGTCTCGCCGAAGCCAATTAACAGAGAGACGAATTGGGGCAGGCTCAGGGTAGCGGAGATTAAAGGAAGAGTTAAGTATCCGCCACCGTTTGATATGGTTGAATCGCTGAGATAGTTCATGTTTCGCTCCACCATTTTCGATTACGGAGTAAACCACGGATCATCCTGAATGGCTTCCATACTTTCATCCAAAGAGAAAGCGTCGTGAATCTCAATCCACTTACCTGTGTATCGCATATAATAGAGAGCGAACTTTGCATCACCGAGGTGTTCCATTCTTGCAAAATTCGTCTCGAAAGTAGGTTTGATTGCATTTGGATGTGGGCAAGCATAGGTTGAGTAGAAGTAGAAATAATGCCTGTGCCATTTTGTTCCAATATCGATGAGATAATTGAACGATTCGTCTTCTGGGGGTTGTTGAATATGTCTGGGCTTCAAGACGTTAGTTACCAAATCATTTGCTTTGGTAACTAACTCTGATTTCAGGTCATCAGGAAGAGGTAATGTCGGTTTCTTTACAGGGGTCATCACCCATGTTTTTCGTTTCCTTGCCATCGTTGTCACTCCTTTTGTTGCTGAATAACTTTCACACACGCATCCAACATCGCTTCAAGTGGCTCTGGATCGGTCAGTCGATGATCATTACCCACTTCAATCAGCACATCCGAAGGTAGGCCGCTGTTGGCCACCAGTTCTTCGGAGTCGGCAAACGGCACCAAGTCGTCTTGGCGTGATGCAGGATAACCGTGTTGGGTTTGACGGTTGTGGCCGTTCCCCACTTCTTCCAAGTTGGGCACAAGAGGACGAGTGGAGTGTCTTTGAATTCGATGTTGATCGCAACTGCACCACCACGAGAACTACCGACAACGACATCGGGTTGGTGTTCATCGAATTCGGCTTGGGCGGTACGGACGGCGGCATCGAAGTCGTCATCGTCCAACGCTGGATTGATGACTTCGTGGCCAGCGTTCCTCAGGCAAGTCGGTTTGACACCGCCGACTACGCTGTGCCAGCCGTGGAGGAAGAGGATTTTCATGCAGTTATCTTCCGTCCCTCAGAATTGGCGTCCGCATGATTCCCTGCGGAGAACAAGTTTGGTAAGGTTTCACCACGATCAACCATGTTCCGACATGTCGAAGAGAACGTCAAGTGACCAAGCTAAGCGACTACCTGCGAGTTTCAGAGGCGGCTGAATATTTGGGCGTGTCCCCAAACACTCTTCGCAACTGGGAGCGAGCAGGGAAAATTGAAGCTCACCGACACCCTGTCAACTCGTATCGACTGTTCAAGAAAGAGGAACTGGACGCCTTGCTAAAGCAGGTGCAGGAACCTCAGCCACCGAAGAAAAAATGAGCAAAACGAAATCAATCCAATGACGACGAGAGAAGCGGTCGCATGACGACACCGTATCACGCCAAATACTTTGCTCACGACTTAACCCGGCAAGCTCAGCCGGGTGGCGTTGATCGTTTGTCGATGGCTTTATTCGATGCGTGTGTTGACCTGAACCCGCATCAGATTGAAGCGGCAATGTTCGCTTTGAGAAGTCCACTCTCCAAAGGTGTCGTTTTGGCCGATGAAGTCGGCCTTGGTAAAACCATCGAAGCCGGGCTCGTGCTTTGCCAGCACTGGGCAGAGCGAAAACGAAAGCTGTTAATCATTTGTCCCGCCAGTCTTCGCAAACAATGGGCATTGGAACTCCAAGAGAAGTTTAATCTTCCCAGCATCATCCTCGACTCGAAGACCTACCGGCAATCAGTTCGTGAAGGCAATGGAACACCGTTTGCCACCGACAAGGTGGTCATCACCTCCTTTCATTTCTCCAGTCGCTTTCGTGGTGACGTTCGAGCAGTTGCTTACGATCTCGTCGTAATTGATGAAGCCCACAAACTTCGCAATGCCTATCGGCCAAGCAACAAGATGGGCCAGAACATAAAATGGGCCATTGAAGATCGGAAAAAATGTTTACTAACAGCAACCCCTCTTCAAAACTCATTGCTGGAACTCTACGGTCTTTCGACGATCCTTGATGACCTGATTTTCGGTGACGTAAACTCCTTTCGCACCCAATACACGAATGTGGGTGCGGATCTAGGTGCATTAAGAAAGCGCCTCCAGTCGTTCTGCAAGCGGACGCTAAGGCGACAAGTGCTTGAGTACATCCAGTACACAGAACGGATTCCTTTCACGGTAAAGTTTCGTCCCACTGACGACGAACAGAAACTTTACGAAGCGGTCTCTGATTTTCTAAATCGGGATGAAACCTATTCGATTCCCCATCGTCAACGACATCTGACGGCACTGATTCTTCGCAAACTCTTGGCGTCGTCCTCTCACGCTATTGCCAACACGTTAGAGACAATGAAGACTCGGCTGGAGGAAATGCGTGATACTCCTAAGCAGGATGAAGAAGACGACGACTTCGTTGAAGAACTGATCGAGAATGAAGAACTCGAAGACGACTATCTCGACGAGATTCTCGAAGGCACAACGGATGAGGAAGAAAATAGATCGTCTGATCTTGATCGGCCCAAGCTCAATTCAGAGATCAATGAACTGGGGCGTTATGCTCAGTGGGCACGAAGCGTAGGAATCGACACCAAAAGTCGCTCTTTGGTGAAAGCACTCGAACTTGGTTTCGAGCAAATGGAGAAGATGGGTGCAAACCGAAAGGCACTCATCTTCACTGAGTCCCGACGCACACAGGACTATCTAAAAAACTTTCTCGAATCGAACGGATACGGCGGTCAGATTGTATTGTTCAATGGAACCAATGCTGATCCCGATTCACGTCATGTCATCGGCAAGTGGATCGATGACAACACCGCCAGTGGAAGAGTCACTGGCTCTCGTCCAATTGACAGCCGAACTGCCTTAATTGAACACTTCCAAGAAGACGCCACATTGATGATCGCTACTGAAGCGGCAGCAGAGGGTGTCAACATGCAGTTCTGTTCGTTGGTAATCAACTACGACTTGCCATGGAATCCTCAAAGGATTGAGCAACGGATTGGTCGCTGCCATCGTTACGGGCAGAAGCACGATGTCGTCGTGATCAACTTTCTGAACGAACGTAACGAAGCCGACCGACGAGTTCACGAACTACTTTCTGAAAAATTTAATCTCTTTAGCGGTGTGTTCGGTGCGTCTGACGAAGTGTTGGGGCAGATTGAATCTGGTGTTGATTTTGAAAAACGAATCCTCGCCATTTATCAACGGTGCCGATCAACCGATGAGATTGACGTTGCTTTCAAGCAGCTTCAGGAAGAGATGGACGAGACGATCCAGTCGAAGATGGACGAAACTAGGCAGGTGCTAATGGAGCATTTCGACGAGGACGTTCACGCTCGTCTGAAGATGCGTTTGGACGATGCTCGTGCAAACCTTGACCGCATCGGTCGTCAGTTTTGGGCGCTTACAAAAGTTGTAATGGACGACCATGCCTCGTTCTGTGACGATCAATTGACATTCGACTTGAACCAGTCGCCAGTTTCATCGTGTCAGCCCGGAACGTACCACCTGATCTCCAAACAGCACCAAAATGTCACTGGCGATTTTTTGTATCGTCTTTCCCATCCACTGGGTGAGTGGAGTATCGACCAAGGAAAACATGCCGATACGCCCATGGCAAAGGTTTCCTTCGACGTGACAAACTATCCAGCTAGAGTCGCCGTAGTCGAGGCCCTTAACGGGAAATCAGGATGGATGACACTCCAGTATCTCACCATCGATTCCTTTGACCGTGAGGAATACCTGCTCTTCTCTGCAATGGACTCAAACGGAAAGTCACTTGATCAGGAAACCTGCCAAAAGCTATTTCATTGTGCGGCCCAAGTTGCTGACGCTGGTGATTTACCATCTGAATTAACAGAACGATTGAAGAAAGAGTCAGGCAGACACGCCGAAGCAACCATCACACATTCACTGGAAGGCAACAACGCCCTGTTCAACGAAGAGCGTGAGCGTTTGGAGAAGTGGGCCGACGACATGGTGGTTGCCGCTGAGAAAGATTTGTCGGACACCAAGGCACAGATCAAAGCGGCACGACGGCAGGCACGATTAGCGACCACGCTGGATGAGCAGAATGAACTCCAGCAGAAGCTTCGTGTATTGGAGAGAAAGCAACGCAAACAGCGTCAGCAAATATTTGAAATCGAAGATAAGATCGCCGAAAAACGGGATGACTTGATCGACGGCCTTCAACGACGAATGACACAGAAGACACATAGCACACACCTTTTCACGATTCAGTGGGAAGTGGTTTGAAACAATGAGGGAAAACCGTGGCCAAGAACTTTGAAAAACTAAAAAAGCTCCTCGAAGAACTGTTCCAATTGGATCAAGCCGATCTGGATTTTGGCATCTACCGGATCATGAATCAGAAACGGGATGAGGTCGTCAAGTTCTTAGAGAAGGACTTGCTTCCACAGGTCAAGAAAGCATTCAGTCACTACCAGTCGGCGGACAAGGTTGGGCTACAGAGAGAACTCGCCAAGCTGGTTGCACAGATTGAGGGTGCGGGGATGAATCCCGATGACTCACCCAAGGTGCAAGAATTGAAAGAAAAAATGACTGACTCCAGTGTCGATGTCACGGCGTTGGAGAATGAGGTTTTCAGTCACCTGCTTAACTTCTTTCGTCGTTACTACGATGAGGGCGACTTCATCTCCCTACGTCGCTACAAGGAAGGAGTCTATGCCATTCCCTACGAAGGCGAAGAGGTCAAGCTGCACTGGGCCAACCACGATCAGTATTACATCAAGAGCAGCGAATACTTCCGTGACTACATCTTCACGATGCCCTCGGGAAAAAGGGTGCGAGTCCATCTGGTTGCAGCGTCTTCTGAACAAGACAATAAAAAAGAGCAGGTTGGTAAAGAACGACGTTTCGTAATCTGCAATGAAGACCCAATCTACGAGGAAAATGGAGAACTCTTTATTCGGTTCGAGTACAAACCAGACAGCGGTAAAAAGAAGCAGGATTCACTGAATCAGGAGGCAATTAAGAAAGTTCTGCAATCGGAAGGATACGAAGACTGGGTTCGGGAATTGTCAAAGCTCGCTCCCACCAAAGCGAATCCGAAGCGAACAGTGTTTGAAAAACATCTCACACAGTACACCGCTCGCAATACTTTCGACTACTTCATCCACAAAGACTTGGGTGGCTTCCTGCGGCGGGAACTTGATTTCTACATCAAGAACGAGGTGATGCACCTCGACGACATCGAACACGACACTGTACCCCGAGTCGAGCAATACCTCAGCAAGATCAAGGTGATCCGCAAGATTGCCCACAAGATCATCCAGTTCCTTGAACAACTAGAAAACTTCCAGAAGAAGATGTGGCTCAAGAAGAAGTTTGTTGTGGAGACGAGCTACTGCATGACATTGGATCGTATTCCCGAACACCTTTATGACAGGATAGCTGCAAACGAAGACCAGAGGAAAGACTGGGTGCAATTATTCGAAATCGACAAAATCGAGAAAGACCCACCGGCTCTTAGTTACTCTTGCCCGTTAACAACCGAATTCCTAAAAGACAATCGAAACCTCCTTGTCGATACCCGACACTTCGACGCAGAGTTTACGGAGGAAATACTTCGCTCGACTGATGCACTGAAACTAGATGGCTTGCTCGTTTGCGGTGAAAATTTCCATGCGATGCAATTGCTTCGTCCGTCGTTGGAAGGAAAAGTAAAATGCGTCTACGCTGATCCTCCATATAACACCGATGGAAGTCCGATTCTCTATAAGAATGGTTTTAAGAATTCCAGTTGGATTAGCTTCATCAACGACCGGATTGCTCTTTCTCATCACCTTCTGAGTGAAGAAGGAGTGTTGTGCGCAACTATTGACGATTCACAGCAGAAAGAACTGCACTCCTGCATCGAGAGTGTGTTTGGAAAAGAACATCTTGCTGGAACTGTTGTGATTAGGTCCAACCCATCTGGTCTCCCGAAGCCTTCAGGCTTGGGTGTTGCTCATGAGTACGCAATATTTGCAACAAAGAGCAAGAAAGCAAATCTGTCGAAACTTCCAAGATCCGAGCAGCAACTTTCTAGATACCGTGAAATTGACGACAGAGGGAGGTACATGTGGGAACTCTTCCGTAAACGTGGGTCTGGGTCACGCCGTTCGGATCGCCCAACTTTGTACTATCCATTGTTTGCTAAAAAAGATGGAAGTATTCGGATTCCTAGAATGCACTGGGAAGCAACGTCAAAAGACTGGGTGCTTGACGAGTCACCCTCGGCTGGTGAAAGCACCATGTATCCAATCGACGGCGAAGGGGTGGAAAGACGCTGGAGATGGAAACCGGAATCGGTAGAGAGAGATCTGACTCAGTTCCTTGTGAAGGAAAACCGAGATGGTGAGACAATTGTGTACTACAAGTACCGCCCTTCAACGGATGGTGTTCTCCCGCTAACTGTTTGGGCCGATGCAAAATATTCAGCTACCGAACATGGTACTGGAACGCTTAAAAAGCTGTTTCAAGAATACAACGTCTTTGACTTCCCTAAGTCGGTTCATGCGGTCGATGACTGTTTGCATGTAAGTGGACTGGATGGACCAAATATCTGTTTAGATCCTTTTGCGGGGTCTGGCACCACTGGTCATTCAGTGTTGAACCTGAATCGAAGAGACGGCGGAAACCGGACGTTCGTTCTTCTCGAAATGGGAGAACATTTTGACAGCGTTCTCAAGCCTAGGATTCTGAAGGTTATGTATTGTGCAGAATGGAACGATGGCACTCCAGCGTCTCGCTCTTTCGAAACATCACATGCGTTCAAGTACGTTCGCCTTGAATCCTATGAAGATGCGCTTAGCAACTTGAGAATGAACCGTACCGATCAACAGGCATCGTTGCTTGACGATGACGATGAACTTCACGAGCAGTACATCCTCTCTTACATGCTCGACGTGGAAAGCCGTGGAAGCCAATCCCTGCTGAACGTCGATGGATTCCGCAATCCCAATGAGTACAAGCTCAAAGTTGAACGCAATGGCGAGACTCAACTGGTCAACGTCGATCTGGTCGAGACCTTCAACTGGCTCTTGGGGCTGACCGTTAAGCACATCGACGTGATCCGTGGAGTGCGTGTTGTCGAAGGCACCAACCCCGAAAATGAGCGAGTGGTTGTCCTCTGGCGAAACCTTGACGAGATCGACAGCGATTCACTCGACGCTTGGTTCAAGAAACAGGACTACAACACCAAGGATCAGGAATACGACGTGATCTACGTCAATGGCGACAACAATCTCGAAAACCTTCGTCGTGGCGATCAAACATGGAAAGTCCGTCTGATCGAAGAAGAATTCGGACGACTCATGTTCGATGTGGAGGATGTGTAGCATGGCTAAGAAACGAACCAAAAAGAACGAAACGCCGCCACTAAGGTTCGACGAGAAACTCGTCTTGAACCAGTGGATGCTGTCGCTGTTCGAAGTTAGCAGTTTCGACAAGCTGGCTGAACATCTAACGTCACTGGATTTGGAAGGTCTGGATGAAAACAACGTCCACAAGTTCCTTCACCAAATGAAGTTGCTCTGGGAGTACGAAGAGTTCCCCGGTGACACACTGCTTGGATACGACCAAAACATTGTCAAACACACGCTTGCGCTGAGTCAAAAGCGAGCCGAACCGCTGCAATGGAAATATTTTCAGTACCTTACGCTGTTGTTTACAGAGGTTTACCTCGACCGTTTTTTTCGTGATTCCGACAAACTGTTGGCTGACTTGAACGAACACGTCGCCAAGTTCAATGAGGGAAAAGCCACCAAGGAACAAATTCCAGAATACGAATTTGACGACCTTCGAAAGTTGGCTTTTTGGAATGCCACTGGGAGCGGCAAGACGCTGTTAATGCACGTCAACATTCTTCAGTACAAGCATTACTTAAAGTTACACGGAAAAGAAAAGGGACTGAATCGGATCATCTTGCTGACTCCCAACGAGGGGCTTTCGAATCAGCACCTTATTGAATTCCATGCTTCAGGGATTGACGCTGACTTGTTCTCCAAAGAATCTCGGTCGCTGTTTGCCGGTCGGTCAGTGGAGATCATCGAAGTCACAAAGCTCCGGGAAGAGATGGGGCAGAAGACTGTCGCCATCGACGCCTTTGAGGGAAGCAATCTTGTACTTGTTGATGAAGGGCATCGTGGAGCCAGTTCAAGCCTCGAAGGGGCATGGATGAGTGCCCGAAACCGCTTGTGCGAGAACGGTTTTTCCTTCGAGTATTCCGCCACCTTCGGGCAGGCTATGAAGGGGAAGAAAGGGCTCGAACCGATTTATGCCAAGAACATCCTGTTCGATTACTCATACAAGTATTTTTACAAAGATGGTTTTGGTAAAGATTATCGCATCCTAAATCTTGCCGATGATTCGGATGAAGAGCGTCGTCGGCTGTACCTGACGGCTTGTCTGGTCGCTTTCTACCAGCAGCAAAAACTTTACGCTGATAATCCCAACACCTTCCGACCATTTCTGTTGGAGAAGCCCCTATGGGTCTTCGTTGGCGGCAGTGTCAATGCCGTTCGCACGCAGAACAAGCGAAAGGTTTCTGACGTTGTTGATATTTTGCTGACGCTTGCGGAGTTCGTTAAGGACAAACGAGATTCGATCAGTTTGCTAGAAAGATTGTTGAGCGGGCAACCCGGTTTGCTCGACCAAAAAGGTAAGGAGATTTTTGCAACTGCGTTTCCTCACTTGGTCTCTACGAAGATGAATCCCGAGGAAGTTTACAACGACATCCTGAAAGTGCTGTTTAACTCTTCCACACAAGCAGCTTTGCACGTTGAGAATCTTAAAGGAACTGACGGCGAGATCGCTCTTAAGTTGGGAGAAAATGAAGCATTTGGCCTCATCAATGTTGGGGATGCTTCCAATCTGTGCAAACTCTGCGAAGAGCATCCCGGACTGCTGGTCGTGACCGAAAAGGAATTCGCCGGTTCGCTATTCCGTGAGATCAACAACGACGAATCGACTGTGAATGTGCTGATCGGTTCCAAGAAGTTCACTGAAGGTTGGAACAGTTGGCGTGTCAGCACAATGGGCCTTATGAACATCGGGAGGTCCGAAGGCTCGGAAATCATTCAGTTATTTGGGCGTGGTGTTCGTCTCAAGGGCCACAACATGACCCTCAAGCGGAGCAGTCAACTTGAAGGTATCGACCGTCCAGATAGAATCCATCTGTTGGAGACACTGAATATTTTTGGCATCAGGGCCGACTATATGCGGCAGTTCAAAGAGTACCTCGAAGAAGAAGGTCTCCCCGGCAATGAGGAGCGGATCGAGTTCATTCTGCCGGTTGTCAAGAATCTCAACGGCAAGAAGCTCACCAGCGTTCGCATTGAAGAGGGGAAGGACTTTAAGCTACACGGACCAAAACCGACGCTCGACTCCCCACCAGACCGAATCCAACGTCATCCCGTAGCACTCAACTGGTATCCCAAAATTCAGGCACAGCAGAGTAAAGGGGTAGTAGCCAAGATAGAAGACTCAGTAGTGAAGCACGAAGGAAAGCTGGAAGAGAAACATCTCGCCTTCATGAATATTGATGCGATCTGGTTTGAGCTTCAGCACTTCAAGAATGAACGGTCATGGTACAACCTGAACCTTGACCGTGACAGTATCCTGCACCTGCTCTCACCACCCAACAATCAATGGTACAAGTTGTTCATCCCGCCTGAAGAATTAGAGTTCACGCAGTTTGATCGAGTACGTCGGTGGGAAGAGATCGCTATCGCATTGCTCAAGAAGTACGCCGACCGCTACTACAAATATAAGAAGCAGGAATGGGAGTCGGACTTCTACGAGTACCACGAGCTTCGGGAAGACGATCCAAACTTTGTATCGGAGTATCGCCTGCTGATCGACGAGTCGCAGGACACCATCGTAGAAAAGCTGGGCGAACTGAAAGAGAAGATTGGGGACGGCTCACTGACCGATTGGTCCTTCGGCAATCTGCACGCCATCTCATTTGGCCAGCATCTTTATCAGCCATTATTGCATTTCAAGAGCGACTTCGTGGATGTCAGTCCTGTATCCCTGAACGAAGGCGAGAAGGAGTTCGTCACCGATCTCCGCACCTTCTATGATGACAACCAGCCATTCTTTGAGGATCAAGAACTATACCTGCTCCGCAACATGAGTCGAGGTCGAGGTATCGGCTTCTTCGAGGCCGGAAACTTCTATCCTGACTTCCTGCTCTGGTTGCTGACCGACGACAAGCAGTACGTCACGTTCGTCGATCCGAAGGGCATCCGAAATCTGGAAGGCCCAGACGACCCCAAGATTCGCTTCTTCCGCACGATCAAGGAACTGGAGTCTCGTCTTGGCGACCCCAACGTGATCCTGAACTCGTTCATTATATCAAACACCCCTTTTCAGCAAGTTCGCTGGTGGACCGAAGACCTGTCCAAAGACGAGTTCACCAAGTCAAACGTCCTCTTCCAAAAAGAAGACCGAGCAACCTATATCAAGAGATTGCTCTCAACGGCGACGAGTGACAAGCAAGTAACGGTTGAAGTGTGAAGGAAATCGAATTGTGAAAGTCGTAGGTTAATACATGTCAGCAATTGGATGGGTCGATTTTTCGTCAGAACATCGTGAAAAGGTTAAGTCGGTCATCGACTTGCTTTCCACTCCCGGCGTTGTCGACGAGCTTGGCATTGGCGTCATCCGTGATTCGTTTTCTGATTCGCTCTTTCCCGGCATTTCAACCATCCAAACGAGGGCAAAGTATTTTCTAACGGTGCCTCGAATCTTCCGTGAATACGAAAAACTATCGGCCAGCAAACGCCGTGGTAAGAAACTGGCCACCTACCTCAACGACCATGAGAACCTGTGCATGGAAGCAATGGTTGCCAATCATGAAGATGATCCACAAGGTGGGATCATTGGTGAGTCTTTTGCTGAGAAACAGGGCGAGGTCCAACGCAAGCCTTCTTCCGTTTATTGGGCTGGAATTCGGCAGTTCGGTTTGATTCGAACACCATTATCCCTTCAGGCATTTTGCAGGCAATTTGCCAATCCCGACCAACCCATTCAGGACTTGGTGCAAGGGTCTGACAAGACAAAGGGAGATGACCCTGATGCGGCGGGACAGAAAAACGCAACGATCAATGGCCCTGCTTACAAGGATGGCTGGATCGAGTCGCTGACTGTTGATTTGTCAAAAGAGGAAGCCTCGTTTCTCTCAAATCAGATGCAGGCTCGTGTCCCCATGAGTCTGCTGGGACAAATTCTTCTTGACTCCCAAGTGCAATCGCAATTTCTCTCTCTGCCGAGCGATTGCAACTTTTCTACATTTGCTGATGAAGCTCCGTTTCTTGACCAGTTACCGGAGAGCCTTCGGCAGATCATTGCTGGTGCGAGAGGCTTCTGGCAACTGATGTATGGTGCCCACGTCCGCTACAACTGCCTGCTGCAAAAACAACACGGCACAAGTGCAGTGAGGGACGAATTCGAAGCCGAATGGGATGAATGGCTGGACAAATTGCAGTCATTTCGATGGGCAAGCTGGGATACAGGATTACTCTGGAAGTTGACCAAACTTCATCGTCGCAGAGTTCGAGACAATACGGTTCATTTTGTTGAGTCTTGGATTGAGGGACTTCGCAGCGGGGATGACACAAAGTCACTTGATGATTTGGTGACTCGGCAGGAGCGATTTAATAAGAAGGGTCGTGCTCGGCTGAATCCAACCGCCGAGGAGAGCATCGGCGAGTGGATTGGCATCGCTGACCTGAATTACCGGTTGAACGTGGCCCGAACGATTATCAATGACATCCACGTCGCTCTTGCTCAACCGGAGGGCGATGATGCTTGACGTGAAGAAGGACCGACTTGATTACGGTGCGATGTTGATTCCACCCTCGGGCTATCGGTTAGCGAAAGCTGTGGCTGCGACGTACTCGCTGGATTTGAATACGCTTCTTTCGATTCCGGTGGCTCTTTTCTTTTCGCAAACACTCGAAGGAAACTTCGAGGCCGAGCGAGTTCAATTGTTGGAAGCCATCCAGCGATGTCCTGATGTACTGCGGGTTTATCACCAATCGGGCAAGATTCACGTTCCACGAAAGCACAACCGTTTGTACGGCCTTCTTGAGCCATGTGTTGTCGGCATTCTTCCTGAAGACGTATACACGTCGTTTCATCCGAAGGTTTGGGTGCTGCGATATGAGCATGACGATGAACCAACGAAATACCGAGTCATCGTTCTGAGTCGAAACCTGACCTACGACCGAAGCTGGGATATCGCTGCTCATCTTGATGGTGAAGTCACAGATGAGAAGCAGAAGAAAACACAGCCTCTAGCGTCATTCGTAAAGTACCTGACTTCCTTTGAGCGATTTGACGGCGACAGAAAGTTTATCACAGATTTACGGAAGGTCAGATTTGAAACTCCTGCTGGTTTCAACAGCAATTTCTTTTTTCATCCAATCGGGTTCGACAACTTTTCCAATCCTCTTCAAGACCAAACGGGAAGCCGGGCGATTTGTATCAGCCCGTTCGTTCATGACGACGCAGTGAATATGTTGCGGGGAAATGTAACGGACGAGTTGATGCTGTTTGGTTGCCGGGAAGAACTTCGAAAGCTCAACACGGAGACGCTTGATAACATCCGAGCTTTCTGCATCTCCGACCTCATCGTAGACGGAGAAAGTCAAGATAAAGGAGAGGATGGCGAAGGCGAACAGGTCGAGCAAAATCTCCATGCAAAACTCTTCGTGTTTCAAGGAGAGTCGAGTCGGAACTTGTGGTTTCTTGGTTCGGCTAATGCGACAAAAGCAGCGTTGGAGCGAAATGTCGAATTCCTGTTGGAACTGAGAGGTAGCGGGGCAGCAGCGCAACTCGATCGACTGAAAGATGAATTGTTGGGTGAAGACGAAAAAGGTGGCATCTTTCAGGAATACGCACCTCCGTCTGAACCTATTGACGATTCTGGCGAAAGGAAACTTGAAGAAAAGCTACGAGTGCTTGAGTTCAATCTTCTGAAGCACTTGGCGATCAAACAAGCAGAAGTTACTCCCTCTGAGAATGAGGCCAACTACGACCTGCATCTGGTACTTGATCCCGGTCGTCGAAAATGGGAAGGCTTGACGGTCAAGGTGTCGCCCTTCAATTCGGACGGAAACGAGCCCCAAGAGTTGCTGGCCGGACGACAGACAAGGCTGACGTTCCTGAACATCAATGAAAGCAATCTCAGTAGATTTCTGCGATTAGAAATCTGGGAAGGTGCGGAACGGTTGCGAGCCTTCTTGATGAAGGTGGAGATCGAAGGTCTCCCTGAGAGTCGAGTCAGTTGTATTCTGCGGAGCATCATCAATAGTCGAGATCGCTTCTTCGAGTACCTTCGTTTTCTACTGGCGGATGACTTAAACAAAGAGTCGGTCGGCACCGAACCTGACAACGACCGAAGTAATCCCAAGGGCGATGATGCGAGCATCTGGGACATGTCCACTCCAATCTTCGAACAACTGTTGCTTGCCGCATCACGCTCGCCTAGTCGGTTGAAGGCCATTGATGACGTGATCCAACAGCTTCGAAAGGAAGAAGGCGAGGACTCGACGAGTAATGTCATTCCTCACGAGTTCTTGGAATTTTGGGAGGCGTTCAAGCAAATCGTTCCTCAACAAAGGCGGAGGAAACGACAGTGAAGTCACCTCCGTTGGATGAACATGTCACTCGCAGTCTCGACTTGCTGAAGGACTTTCAGCGAGCCACTGTGAACGTGGTCTATGACAACTTGTTCAAGAACGGTCAGCAGCGAATGCTCGTGGCAGATGAGGTCGGTCTTGGCAAGACAATTGTTGCCAAAGGCGTGATTGCCCGGCGACTTATGGAAAGACCTGAAGCAGATAAGAACGAGCCGCTCAAAGTGACGTACATCTGCTCGAATCAGGTGATTGCTCACGAAAATGTCGGCAAGCTGGACATCTACCCCGATCAGCGATCACACGACCGCTTTGCAAGTCGCTTAACGTATCTGGCATTTGAGCCAGAAGACGGTGACGAAGGAATACTTCGACTTAACACGCTTACACCGGCAACTTCTTTCAACAAAGGGAGCAGCACTGGCCAACAACGTGAACGTCGGATTTTGTTCTCACTTCTCATGCAGGACGAGCAGCTACGAAACTACGGAAAACCCGTTTCCGCCATGTTGCGGGCCGGTGTTCAAAAGACTGCGAGCGTGTGGTTCGCAAAACTTAATTCCGAGATTGACAAGCCATGCGGATTCGAACTTCGACCTTGTTGCCACGAACGATTCCTGAAAGCGATAAGAAAGAAGAAACTCAAGTATTCCGACTGCCCGTTGTTCCATCACCTCGGAATCTTCAAATCCATTTCACTTTACGATGCCGTACTCGAATTTAACAAACTGCTGACGCTGAAGAACTTTTGGAAATACCGTGACGGTTCGGACCACCTCGTTCGAGAACTGAAGGACATCTTGTCGGAAGTGTGCGTCGATTACATCGATGCCGACATTTATATTCTCGACGAGTTTCAACGCTTCAAGGAACTTGTAAGTCGTGAAAGTGATTCCGAAGCAGCCGACATCGCACGCCGCATATTTGGAAAAGCTGACGCTCGTATCTTGTTGTTGTCTGCGACTCCGTTCAAAGCGTACACCGGCGACTCCCCTTGGGAAAGTGGCGAAGAACACTACAAGGAATTCCGAACCATTCTCGGATTTCTATTTGACGGTGACGACGATGCGTTGTTGAGCTACGAAGAACACCGTCAGGCCCTTTTTAAGCAATTACTAGAACTTCACTCGGAGTCCGGTGATATCGACACTTCACACCGTGACGCCGTGCAGCAAGTTCTGAGACGGGTGATGTGCCGCACTGAACGGCTCAGCGTGTCAGACGATTTCAATGCCATGACTAAGGACAAATGGCAATCGCAACCCCTGCATGTTTCGGCAGGCGACGTACAGAACTTTGTCGCTACGGATAATGTTGTGCGATATCTCAACGAAACCGACACGCAGTCCAAGCATCAACTTCATGCGCCTATCGAATTCTGTAAATCGGCCCCGTATCCGCTTTCGTTTCTCGACGATTACAAACTGAAACAACAACTGCGAGCGAGAAAACAAGAGTCGGGCGTTCGGAAAGAGCTTCGAGCAAACCGGGACGCTTGGATCAACCACAGGCAGGTGAACCAATACAAACTGGAGCTTGAAGGGGACGGATCAGCAGTCGTCAACGCCAAGTTGAATCAAGTGTTGCAGGAAGTTCTCGAACGCAACGGGGATAAACTACTGTGGGTGCCACCGAGTTTGCCTTGTTATCCATTGGCAGGTGCGCATAAGGAATCCTCGGGGTTCTCAAAGACACTCATTTTTTCCGCTTGGTTAATGGTCCCTCGAATGCTGTCTTCGCTGATTTCTTACGAGGTGGAACGCCGCACTATTGGCAACAAAGGCTCGATGGATGTTCAAGAGCAGAACGCCCGGAAATACTTTCATGCGCAGAACGAGAAACGTCGCCCAATTCCACAATTAGTCTTCTCTCAAAAGAAAACGGGAGGCGGAGAGACGGCGAACAACATGTCGAACCTCGCTCTTCTATATCCATCGCACACATTGGCCGATGTATTCGATCCTATCGAATCTTTTGCAAATCGACGTTCGCTGGAAGAAGTTCGCACGCAGGTCGCTACCAGAATCAACCAGTTGATCGAGGATGCCGAACTTCATCGTTTCAGCAGTCCTTCTGGCGAAGCAGACAAGTGGTACTGGGCAGCACCACTTCTATTGGACCGACACACACCGTCGCTCCGCAGTGATGTCGAGGACTGGCTGAAGGTTGTCCTTGAATCAGATAATTCTTCGTTCTTCAAGATAAAGAAAGGTGACAAGACAGAGAAAGATGAAAACAGTTCGAAGGCGAAGCACTTCGAAGAACTTGTGCATTGTTTTGAAAACCCCTCCGATGCAGGTCTTGGCTCCATTCCTAGTGATCTTGGGGAGGTTCTTGCAGACATGGCAATCGGCAGTCCAGCAGTGACCGCCCTGCGAAGTGTGTCGCAGCAGTTTCAACCCGAATTTTATGACCGAACACTCTTCGCTTTCGATATCGCCGCAGAATTCCTGAGCCTCTTCAATAAACCTGAGTCGATTGCGGCAGTGCGGTTAACTACCGAGAGATCATCGTATTGGCGACGTGTGCTTAATTACTGTGTCGATGGATGCCTTCAGTCCGTATTGGATGAATTCTTCCATGTACTGAAGTCGGACTGTCCGTCAATTTGGGAGTTATACTACCGGCTTGTTGACTCAATGAATCTTGGCACTTCTTCAATCAAAGTCGATGGGCTGAATAGCTTTCTTAAAGAGAAACGTCGAAACCTGCGATGTCACTATGCTGTCGATTTGGGTAATCAGCGGGTTGAAACAGATGACGGCAAGAAACGTATCAAGGGCATCCGCCACAACTTCAATTCCCCATTTCGTCCGTTCGTCTTAGCGACGACTTCGATTGGTCAGGAAGGACTCGATTTTCACACGTATTGTCGCAAGATCGTTCACTGGAATTTGCCTACAAACCCAATCGATCTCGAACAGCGGGAGGGCCGCATCAATCGTTTCAAAGGACTGGTGATCCGCCAGCAGATCGCCAGCAAATACGGAAATCAGTTGAACGAGGAAATGGTGGACGAGCACGGCATTTGGGATGCCTTGTTTTTGGTTGCCGACAGGGAAGAACGACTGGGCACAGGGAAGTGTGAGTTAATTCCGTTCTGGCACGTGAAAGCTGACAATTTTCAGATTGAAAGAATTATTCCGTTCTATCCATTCAGTCGAGATCGGGCACAACTGTCCTCGTTGCTAAAGACTCTTGCACTTTACCGTTTAGCTTTCGGCCAACCTCGGCAAGCAGAACTCGTTGAGCACTTACTCACCAATATTTCCGAAGCGAGAATCAAAGAGATTCGTGACAAGCTGATGATCGATCTGAGTCCGATTGGTTACAACAAACATGAAATTCACACCTTGGAGCCAATTATAGGAGACAATGATCATGCCTGATTCTCTTGTCCAACCGCTCTTCGACGGTCCAATCGACATCGTTAGCGACATCCATGGTGAAATCAACGCTCTTCGTGATCTGCTTGGTCACACACGCAACAACTTTTACATTCAAAGTCACCACCCTCTTCGAGAAACGCTGATTCTCCAAAGATCGTGTTTCACTTCGACGTTCATCCTAATTCAATGAAGGAGTTACAGAATGAAAGCGGACCCAATATCGAAAACCAAGGATGATTTCGCCGACATCATCGATCATATCAGTCTCCCTGAATCGCCAGTGGGAATCGACGCACAATTTACACACGCAATCATCATTGCGTACCTTCAGCAGATTTCAGGGCGGCTTACCAGCATCGAGTCTCAGTTGAAAGAGATGCAATCGTCAGACGGAGTGGATCAAGGTTAAGAATACCGAATGACAACTCTTCAACAACAATTTGACTCCCAGCAATTCTCCAACGATTACGAGTTGGTTAATGGGGCCGCCATGCACGCCGAGAATCCAGAGAATTTCCATATCCCGCCCGATGTCATCAAGCGGCATGTAAGCCCCAGCCAGTTTGTCGAAGTTCGCATCGACTCTCCGAGGTTCTCCGTCCACGAAGACGCACCTGAGAAATGCTCCTGCCCATCGTGTAATGGTGAAATGTCGAAACCGATTTTAAAGCACGACCATCCTGCGTCTTTGATGCCGCTACCAATACAGAATGTCCCATCTCGTGGCTGGGGAGAAGACTTCTGGGTCCGAGTGGAAGAAAGGTCAGGCGGTTTCTTCCGTGGTGCTGTAGACAATCCACTGGTCGAAACCCGACTGCATGGACTGAAGCAAGGTGACGAGATCGTCTTTTATGAGGATCACATTCTTGCCGTCCATGACGTTCACCGGCAGGAACTTGTCTCTGGGATGGATGAAAGTGATTTGAAGGAACTTGCTCAGTGGATTGGATCGCTGAGAGAGTGAGCCTCCAATCAGCCCTTTGAGGCCCAATTGAACAAAAAAGTTCTGGTGGCGATTATGTGAATACCCTCTTCGGGCAATTCGATAGCAATGCCGACATGGACGACAATTGAACAAAAGGTGACACGATGACTCACTCAAGTCGAGTGACTACATCAACATTCCGGCGTACAGAAAGCATCGAGTCGAATGGACGACGCTGGATGAACCGACCGTGTGGCTGGCAGTGTTTTACAAGAGTTGATATTATAACACTTCAACAACCGTATGTCCCATGACAATACGGAGAACCCGAAGGAGCAGGAACCGTGCGTTTATCTGAAAACAGTATCAAAGAGGCGATCCTCGACACCGATCCCGAGATTCGGCAGAGGGCAACCAGATTCTTTGCCAAGTCGTTTTCGTCCGACACATCGGTGATGCCGCTGGTCATCAAGGCGGTGGAGACATTCGGCAGGGAAGATGCGTACCACCTGATCGGCTCATCGAGAGACTTGCCCCAAACCGAAGATACCATTGATTGGATCATCGACGAATTGAATGACGAGCAGAGTGATCAGTATGAGAATTACACCTACAACCTCTCGATGATTTTAGTGAAAGCCGACTGCGCTGTCCTCTTGTCCAAAGAGTCAGCCATCTTGGAATCCCATCATTTTCTGGGCGAACTGCGTGCGTCTTTTTCTGAGCGTTTACAGATGCTCTCTTGGGACGAGGCGACTTGTTGGCAGAAATTGGAAGCATTTTGCGAGGATGGAAAAGACAAGCGGTACATCAACGAGGTCAACTTGAGTTATGCCAACCGGATTGTGGAAGCCCTCGCCCGCTACGGTGACGAATGTGAGGAAAAGGTTCACGTACTTCTTCGGCAAAAGGTCGAGGACTATCACCACAACCCGATGAAGTGGATGGAACCGTTGGTTGTACGGCTGGCTGGGGAGGCGAATCTGGAATCCACCGTTCCCTTGCTCGTCACCAAGCTCATCGAAGATGGCGGCGACCTGCTCAACGAGAGATGTGCCGAGGCGCTCAGCCGAATCGGAACGTCTGCTGTGCTGGAAGCGGTTGCCGAAGCCTACCCCGCCGCTCCTCACCATTTTCGTAACTACGCCACTGGGCCACTGGAATACATCCGCTCCGACCTCGCCATTGAGAAGTGCCTGCATCTGTTAAAGCAGGAGAAAGAAAATGGCATTCGGGCCCACCTCGCACATGCCCTGCTATCCCACTTCGCCCAAGAGGGAATTGAGGAATCACGAGCGTTGCTTATGGGCCAAGAACTCGATATTGAGAGTCGAGGGCTGCGGAATTATTTGGTGGAAACCTGCACGATCATGGGCGAGCGGTTTCCAGAGTACGACGAGTGGCGAGCCACCGAGAAGGCCGAGAAAGAGGAACACTGGAAACGGGTCAAAGAACTAGAAAATGAGCCCGCAGCGCTGTTGCAGTTCGCCTTTGAAAAGTTAGCCGGAAAAACATCGACTGCTGAACTCAAACAAGAACCAACGGTTTCTCGTCAGCCTCACCTGATCCATCCAGTTAAGACTGAAAGTAAACAGAGAATCCGAAGAAATGAGCCTTGCCCCTGTGGTAGCGGAAAGAAGTTCAAGAAGTGTTGTATGAACAATTCTGAGGGAAACCCTCTTTTCAATTGAGAGCGGTGTGGAGAGCGAGTTCAGGAAAACTCAAGACTCGATTGAAAGTCATCGAACGGAAACGGGCTGAGTTGACGAAGGAGCTTGACGGATGACAGCGAATGGGCTTCATTAAGTGCAACGTGCCCGTCGCAATCAGAAAGATCGCCAAATCTAGCAAGGCGGACAGTTTGTCACGAGTGCGATCAACAATCGGCTGATGAAGATCCTTCTACGAAGAACTGACCACTTGCCGGAAAGCCTCAAGAAAAGTGTCCGCCTGTTGTGCGCCAGACAACGAGAAGTTTTGGTCGATGATGAAGAACGGCACGCTCTCGACCCCATACATCTGAGACATTTCCTTGGCGTTTGAGATCACATCCATTCCATCTTCGCTGTTCAGCATGGCCTCAACAGCTTGCCGCTCCAAGCCAGCTTCAGTCTCCACATCGATAAGCGTCTGACGATTGCCGATATCCTGAGCATCGCTGAAATAGGCACGGAAGAGAGTTTCTACAACAGCATCCTGACAGCCATTCTGATCGGCAAGCCAGATGAGTCGATGGGCATTCACAGTATTTGGTGTCCGATCAATCTTATCAAAGGCGAAATCAATTCCTTCGGATTTACCAACAGTGACGACTTTGGCATCCAGTTCCATTGATCGTTCCCAGCTTCCAAATTTTTTGGTGCGATATTCCCTGCGACTAATCCCTTCCTTTGGCATCGTGGGGTTAAGTTGAAAAGGATGCCATCTCACGCTGACTTGGATATCGGCATCAGAAATCGCTTTCTCAAGTCGCCGTTTGCCAATGTAGCACCACGGGCAGATCACATCAGAGATCACATCGACTGAAAGACTCATTCCAACTCCCTGTTTAACGATAAAAGTCGAATTTTGCTTGGTCATTCCACTGTAAAAATTAAATGGAATGTGGAATTCTGGAATACGGTGTTCTGCAAAATTGTACAAATTCTATTCAACACGTCAAATCCCTCTGTGGCAATCGTTCTATGATTGCTGAGAAGCACTTTTGAGCCATCTCCCTTGCAGCAGAAAACCGAGAGAGTCGAAATCTCCACCGCTGACGAGCGAAGAGCGACGAATTGCAGATTTGGAGGGTTGGATTCTTGGAATTCTGTAAAAATGGAAATCCAGACAGACACCAGTTTGCCAGCAACTTCGATGGCGACTTGCATCTTTTTCTCCAGAATCTCGATGAGCCGGATTACCAAGACCGCTGTGGGTGTGGGTAATACTGGCTGATGGAAGTCGCAAGAAGGCTCTGCTTTATACACCGCCCATCCGACTTCGTGAAATTCAGCCACCAGTCTTTCAATGGTAGGGAATTCAGAATCCTTCCTTGGGCCAATTCATCTTTTCAGAACTCCGGTGTTCCTTTTTGGGTTCCATCTCTATCAACTCTGTCAGAAATTCATTGGTAATTCTGCCGTCTGCTTCCCTATCCCACCTCGCCTCAACTTGCGCCAAGAACCGCTGGTAATCAGGGGTGTGAAGCACCGCCTGAATCTCGGCGTCCGTCATGGATGCAACATCATCTTCGTTGTAGTAAACCATAACTTCCTCTAAGAAATCCTGCGGATCTTCATCTTGATCTAGGTGGTTATTACTGTGACTCTCCCGAGAAGAATTTGACAGCCACTTCGGGGTCCGAAAAGAACGACGCTGCATATTCAGGCAGGGTTGCGTGGAACTTCCATTCTCGGGATTTCACGAATGCCAGAGATTCAGCAGCCGTTTTTTCTCGAAACAGCAGGATGTCCATCAACCACGCAGGCTCCTGCCAATCACTGCTGTAGCCAACTACAACTGTATGGTACTCACCCGAGATGAATCCCCAGTTCAGATTTGGATACAGCTTTCGTCCAATAGCCCAACAGAAAGGGGCGATGTGATGACATCGCCCCCACGGTTGATACCACGATAGACAGCTTTCTCGTGGGCACTGACCGTTGAGTGATCCTCGACCGAAACGGCAAGGTGGATCGCCTTCTTCATATTGCGGTGCCAGCAGTTTCATGCCCAGCGTCAATGCGCCGACGACGGCACGGTCGTTCAAACAAGGAGCAATCTGCTTACGCCAGCGTCGTCCAAAGTCAAAACGCCTCATCTGCATCTCCTTGCTCGCTCTCTCGGCGGTGAAAGAACCGTGGCCACAGTATTCGCAGGCGAATTTCAACGCCGTTGCGACTTCTTGTTCTCGTCTTTGATTTTGTTTGCGGAGACGCTTACTGACCCAGATCGTCCTAAATTCGTAGTGAATGTCCGTGAGTATCCCATCGTCGTCGAGTAGACCATCGTCGTCATAAGCTACCGCCCACGTGTCAACGCATTCCCCGTCCTTGAAGACGTAGAACACCTCGATGGCATCCTGTTGTCGAAGTTCTAACATTGCTTTTTTCCTTGAAAGTAAACTCTTGTGTATTTGCCTGTTGGTCAGATTCTCTTCTCGATTCAGTCAGAACATTCCCAGTCGTGCTCATCCTCATCCACAAGTATCGGTGGTCCAAACCGATTCACTACTTCGGCTGGGATCAGGAACTCCCGGTAGGGCTTTCCAACTTCAACCCACTCGTAGGACTCCAGCACATCGTCTGGGATTTCGAGCAAGAACAAGTCGTCGCCCTTCGCTCCTTGCCCGAAATCCAACGGTTTATCCGAAAGCCAAACGCCCTTATGCGTGATGTCAGTCAAGCAGGTGCCCTCGCCGTCACGAAATCCGTTTTCAAGATCGGGGTATGGTGTTCTGTGAAAACATTTCATTGCTTGTTCTCCTTGCCCCGGATGGGACTCGACTCTGACACCCCGGCCTGCTTGTCAGACTCTTGATGCTGGCGATAGAGTCGGCGTTGACGCATCAGCCATCGATAAAGATCGCTCTCTTTGGGAATGTTTTGAATTCCCAACTCTTTCACACGCAGAAAATTCTCCATCCATTGGCGATCCCGCTTGGATTTCGTTTCGGGCCATTTTCCGGTCCACACTGACATTGACGGATCGTGATCTTTGCAGTCGCATGTAATCCGCTGAATACCACAGACAGAACATCGCTCGATGTCGCATTCAGTGATGTGGGGTTGCCCTATGGCCACGCCACAATCTGGGCAGTTATTTTGATTTGTCATTTTCTGAATCTCTTTATAATGTCTCTGTAATACATTTATCTGGTAACACATAAACCTGAAAACCAACATTGGTCAGCAGATACTGTTCCCTATATTCATCGCCTGCTCATAAGCCTTTCTCACTCGTTTAAATTCTTCAGCGTCACCACCATTGTCGGGATGATTTAATTTAGCGAGGCGACGGTATGCAGATTTGATTTGATTCTCAGTTGCACTTGCTTCAAGATTCAATATATCAAAGCATTCAGGACGAGACTTGTTGCGACATTCGTCATGGTAGACCTCTGGTGAGCGATAAAAAGCATTCCACCACCATCCTTTTGATGATCGAGTCGCCTTGCCAGTGGTCTCTAGCACCCGACGATCTAAGATGAAAGTGGATTCGATCCAATCCCACCACTCTCCACTCGATTCCACGGATTTTTCGTATTCTTCACTTTCGACGTAGATGCGTTTTTTGGTCCGCTTCACGATCCGGTATTTCGAAATCGAGTCATGATAACATTTGTCGTAATCTGACCACCATTGATGACACTGATAGACGAACTCTAATGGCAATGCAGTCGAACTAGATGCCTGTTTCTTTGATCTCTCGATAGCTCGTTGCTTCTTCCAATGGGCTTGAGCCATAGAGTTTCCGTCTCTCTGAACTGGGCCGACCTTCGTTTCGGCATCACTTAGAGCAATATCAGGGGAAGCGGCAAAGCCACTCGCAATTGGCTCTTCCATAAAATTTCCTGCTACCCAGAACCAACGATTCTTTCCGATACTAAAACGAGAAAACAAAGGACGGTTATCCTTTCCTTTTTGCGAAAATAACCATTGAAAGGCCCAGCTTTTGAAGCAAGCTCGATGAAGTCCCATTTCCGCAAGTGCATCCCATGCGGCTCGCCGAGCTTTGGATTTCGATTTGGCGAATCCACTGACTTTTGGCTCTTGATCGTTCGGCATATTATGGTCGTCCACTTCTGCTACTATCCAAACAGCCCAAAACCAGTGCATCTCACCATACTCTCGTTTGCCCGCATTGCAGCAGGAAATGATATTTTTCAAAAGTCGCCTCCGAAGTGAACCTTGTTGTAAAATAGTCTATTATTAAAACAAGAATGGCAGGAACGACTACATGCACATACTGAGCAGCGTTCTATATCACATTCATTGATGTGTGGCTGGCCCACGGCCACTCCACAATCAGGGCAGTTTTTTTGATTTGTCATTTCTCACTTCCTTTTGAGTTCAATCTATAATTTGTATTGGGTCAGCCACTTGCCGATGGCCGACTAAGCGAGGCCGTTCTCTGATCGTTCTTGCAGTTGGGGATACGGAATGTGCTCATATGCGGAGAGACCATCAACCTTACTTTTGACCACCCGCCAGCCAAACAGGGTATCCCGGATTCTGAGCACCACCTCTTCAGGGCTGAGCCATTTCAGCAATGCGTACAGTGGTGGATGGTTTACCGGTTGACATTCGTAAATAAGCCATAGCCGCTTTCCTTTTGAGGGCGGATGCAACTTCAATTGATCCGTCACGTCGTGCCATGCCGATTGTCCACCGCCATTATGATCCAGCCACACTTCAGCGTCATCGCATTCCCACATCATGCCAAGTAGATCGTCCACTTCTAGTTTCAGTTCACGGTAGGTTTTTAATTCGTCATTATTGTCAGTCATCTCACACTTCCTTTTGCTTGGGGTCGAGTTAACGGGGTTCTGTAATTCAGCAAGCTTTGTTGCGCACAAAGGAATGTGCGCAACAACATTTTCTGAGGTCTTCGTCGCTATCCTTCTATGTTGTTGTTTATTTATTCACAGGCAGCCATAAGTACCCCTTGGTGCCGTTTATTAAAACATGGTGGCAAAGATGTCACTCAACAGCACTGAATGCGTTAGGTGCCATTCTGTGCGGCCTGCAAGGAAATGTCATTTAACGCTGGTGTTCTGGGTACTCACGATGCTGCTGACTGTTCTTCCCGATCTTCGTGCATGTGCTTTACAACAGACTTGTCGAGCATCCAACGTCTTGATCTTGTCTTCGAACGGTAACTTCCTTTATGCAGTAAGCCAGTATCGGTGAGCACCTTAATAATCTGGTTACGTTTTTTGTTTTTTGATGGAAATCCCATTTGAATAAGAAGTTGTTGACTTGCCCGACGTGTTCCTATCTTTTGCCCAGAAAACAAGTAGTTGAAGAATTTAGTAATGGCATCCAATGTTGGATATCTTCCAGTGCTCTTGTTTCGGCGAAGTTGTCGTTTGGACTGTTTGAAGGCATCTCGAATCTGGTTTTGCAGGTCATCTGGTAGTGGAGTCAGATCGGGATCATATTTCCATTCAGGAGTGGAATCAGACTGAATTAAGCCCCTACATATTAAATAGAACTTATTCTCTTGGTCATGTTGTATAGAAGGTAAGGCTGGTTCTGCTGTCCCCATGATTGTTGACTCAAACTGGAAAACCTCCTTGTATTGACCGCTATTCCGTTTTTGCCGTAGCAATGCGAAGAGTTCTTTACCGTGATCATCTTCTTCATCCAGAATACGATCCACAATTCGGTCTACATTGGACAGAACTTCTGAATCTTTACCTGCCAGCAGGCGTGTAATCTTCCCATTGTGGCGTGTTAGGACAAAGCGATGGAGCACCTGCTTGATTCGGCACCTGTCTTTTCCAAATAATTCCACAAAACCAAACCACAAAGCCAGTGGGGAAATCACTTTCTCAAACTTGTCCTCAACAGGAAACCCTTGGTCAACCAGAAACTTCACAAACTGAACCCATTGCCCACTTCCCGCAATGCCCTTGAGATCAGCCTGCCAAAATGATTCTGGATAATCGCTTTCGTTCGCAACGGAAAAATCTTCTTCAAGTGGAAACACTGATTCTCCAAGCATGGCAATGACATTGTTCTCCACAGCCACGTTTACATCTTGCGTCTTGGATTCAGTTTCCGGTTGGTCTTGCCAGATCAAGTCTGAATCAATGGGGCACCCATCATCCAGCCAAGTGAGAATATCATCGATGACTACTTCACAACCTCTGACCAGAGTTTGCCGCTCATCAACTGGCATTGGTTTGTGATCGATAGTTCCCCCGTTCTGAATGAACGAATCATAGGACTGCCGCAGCATGGAGATGCAGGTCTGGACAATCGTGGGAAATGTCGGCGTTATTGGTGGTGTCATGAATGCCTGAATTTGTGTAATGGGGTCAGTTAGCAGTCCACCTTCTGTAATGATGGCTGAATCCATCCCGCATGGTCGGCGATGTGTCTTCCCCAGTGATCCTCTTGTCTTGGCTGGTCTGGGGTAATGTTCAAGATTTGAAAGCCCAGCGGCCTTTAACCGGTTGTTGATTCGCCGATACACAACGTGGGTCAACTCGGCTTCGTCAGAAACATTCCAGATTGCCAGTCCAAAATTTGCACTCGAAAATGCCCATATCCGGTTTGGGAAGTTGTCATGAATGACTTTTGCCATCTGAAAGAACTTCAAGTTTGGTCTGACCACTGGGAGATACCGATAGTCGTGAGGCCCTCCGCACCAGCCCGTTTTATCAGGATGCCAACGAGTGGGTTCTAATCTCCAAGCGATGGTGTCGTGGGAGTCCAGATCAAGGCAATCATTAAAGGTACGTTTCCCCGCCATCGTTCCGACCCAAAAGGCCGTTTCATCGTCGGGCAGAGCAAGTCGATCCTTGGCGGAACATGTGCAGTGAAATCGCTCCAGATTGAGATGTTTATCGACGAGCGATTCTACAAGTTCAGCATAAAGAGGTTGCCAGCCTCCCCGAGTTTTGAGTGGACACCATTTGGGAATTTCGCCGAATCCGGGCACATAGTGTGTTTCGTACCGGTGCCGGGTGTAACAGCCTCCGGGGTTGCTCGACCAAATGAATCGTCGTTTGAAAAATTCGATTTCGTCTGGAAATAGATCCGACAGTCGTGTTTGCGCATTTTGTTCATTCCGTACTATAATACTCTTGGGTTGCATGATGTCTGTACCTTTCGTTTTCAAGTGGGTGTTTCATTTCGCAGCCTTCCGTTAAAAGATGAAGAGCAGCCTCGGTCACATGCCGGGGCTGTTTCATTATCATAGTGCCGAGAACCGAAAAACCGTGTCTTGCACCGTCAGATCAGGCGTGTGAATAAAGTGGACCCTAATCAGGACGGTCAATTTATAGAAACAAACCTATTGCGCTAACCTCCACAACATCATAAAACACAGTGGTTTGATGGGTGTACTTAAAGCTGATGCTAATCATCCTCATCATCACACTCTGAGCCGCATTTCCTGCAAGTCACTAAATTGTCACCCACATGTCCATCTGCAAAGTCACATCCAAGATCCTCAACAAACTCGCCATACGCATCTATGATCCAAGTGTGAGCCTCTCTCATTGTCGTTTCAAATTCTGTGTGTTTTGGATTATTAGGGCATTGATACATAACGGGTCGCAGTCTTTTACTCCAAAGCGAGTCAGCAACAAACCGAAGTTGCAGGCAATCCGCTGAAGCATTTCAGCTTGCCGAAAATCGTTTCCGTCATCATCGCAGTCCAAACGAAGCGATTGTTCGATAGTCTCGAACTGAGGATGTGGCGAGATGATCTTCATCGTTCCCGCTTCGGTCGGTCCTACTACGCAATATGCGAAAAGGTAGCCAGTTCGCTTGTCATGGTAGAGCAAGACGAACGGTGGACACGGCCGCTCGAACCTTTCAGTCATTGATCGCCGAAAATCGGCAGGCAATTCAACGATGATTGACGGAAACGGTTGTTCGTAGTCGGCGTGACTCACGTTGACATCAACATTCATCAATGCTTCACATTGTCCTGTAGTCGGTTGCAGCACCTTGGGACCATTTGCAAGAGTCTTGGACAACACAAATAGCCCGTACAGCGATGCGTCCTCGGTGTCAGCCAAGAACTGAAGTCTCAGCAGAAACACGGGGTACTCAAGAAGATCCGGATCGTTCGGTACGCAAAGCTGTTTTTTTTTAATTTGTGGGTTTGTGGTCACAGGTTGCCACTTGAGCCAATCATGTCGGCCCAAAAGTTTGAGTGGTGTGATCAACTCCTTTTCAACGAGCATTCGCATTGTTGGTGTTGGCATTGTCGTTCTCCTCGATGGCGCACACTGTCCCCTCAGAAGGCGCACCGGTAGCGCCAAACCACTGAGGGGCTTTTCAGAACATGAAGTCGTGCCCGAGGCCAAACCGGGCTGGCATGATGCTCCCAAGCCTATCGAGGGAGCGGAGTCCTGTTTGTCACGCCGTGAAGCGTGGGCCGTTGAGCAATTCGGCCTGTGGGATTTCGGTCTTAGGACGATGTACCGTGGTCGGATTTGTATCCCGCCTCCCATCCTGCGGCGGCTCATATTGGCTAATGGTGCTCGCCATCAGCCTCAACGACCTTGCGTTTAGACTGGCCACTTTGAAGGTCGTCGGGCCAGTATCGTGCAAAACAGTCACTCCTCTTCGTTCGGGTTACTGCGATTCATTCGGGGTACTGCTTTCGTCACTCTGGAACACCATATCTACATGAAAGAGGTGGGTTCAAATCGGGTTAATTGAATATCTTGTTTTTTTTGAGAAAAAATCTTTTCGAGAGAGTCAGTATCCTTTTCCAAACTTATCCCCATAATGCCGTCTGTATGCCTCTCGCATTGTTTCAGTTCCTTTTACCCGTACATCATTGGGATGATGCTGTTGCCACTCATCAAATATTTGTTTCCACGTCATTAGTCGTAGTCTTCTGATGGCCGAAAAATCGGCAATATCCTGTGTCGTATTTTTTCGACCGGGTTTCCCCATGATGTGACGTGGCCTTGCTGACACGCTGACACGTGTGTTCAACAGCAGGAGATCATCTACCTCAAGATCGACACTCTCAGCCATGCGTTTTACTTCTTCGATGCCGAGGCCCAACTGCTCGAACAATTGTAAATTTGCTTCCGTTTTCTCTTCCCTAGTAATCCGCCTTGCTTTTTGAATCATCCGTTTGATTTTATTGCTAGTCATTTGATTGCATCCTCGACCTCTTTCGTGAAAACTCTGCGCATATTGATAGACAGTTTTTATCTCATGGGACTTTTCGCCTAATTAGAATGGTTGAGGCAGGCTATCATGGCCGTCAATTACATTTTTGAATTCATCGACAACGACCACAGCTTCAACCGAAGCACGCAATTCTTGCTTCTGGACCATGGTGGCTGGTGAAAATATCCGGCACGGATCTCTCTCTTCCATTGTCATTCTCCACAATCTACAAACCTAAAAAATAGCGGGCCAGTTTCATAACTGACCCTATTACGGTTTGTCTGTTGTGGTTGAAAACAGACAATGGCTTACAATATTCTCCGTTGCTATTACTATTTTACGATTGTTTTTTCAGAACGTAAAGTAGATTGTGAAAAAATTGAAAAGTAATTTATTTGGCCCTCTATATCATTTGGCTTTGTTGAAAATTATTTCAGTGATCTATTGGGGGCAGTCTGACTTTACCGCCTCCGCCCCTGATGAAATTCATCAGGAGCTATTTTCTCAAGAACTCCTTTATGCCAAAGAGGTGAAAGCCAGCGGCAAATGATTACGCCACTGTTGGTGTAGTACCTAGATGCGATGGCAGTATCGAATTCGCAGATACTTCAGGTGTGCTGGCCGGTGCAGCAGACATTTGCTCGATGGCCACCGGCAACGTAGCGTCCTCTCTCCCTTCCTCATGGAGTCGCACCTGTCCATTCACGACTGCTGCCTTATCAATGTCACAGCCGATAAACCTGCGGTGATTCCGCAGGCAGGCAATCGCTGTGGTGAAGCCACCGCCGCAAGGATCGACAATTTTATCTCCCGGATTGCTGAAATATTTCACGAGCATTTCTACTTCATGATAGGGGCGTTGCCACGGATGCCAGTCTTTTTCCTGAACCTGACTAACGTAAGTATCCACCCATCGTGTCCGAGGAGTCCATTCGCCCTTCGAGTAAACAACGATTGGAATCGACTTGCTGACTAGATTTAGTCTGGAATAGACATTGCCCACTCCTTTCCAGACCGAACTGTTCAACCATTGGAACTTGAGATGCTCATCGAGTGCCCGTAACTTTTCGTTGAAGCGATGCTGACCGAGGTAGGCGACGAATAGACCTCCCGATACCAGAACACGTTTTGAAAAATCTGCCAACTCACCGATCTGATCAACGAACTCGTTTCCGTAAGGAATGTCACTACAAATCAGTTGGACGGATTCCGGTTCAATTTCGGCATCCTGTTCCAACTCTTGAAATGGACAATGATGGATCTGGATTGAATCATCATTATCAACTTCTTGAACCGCACGGGTAAGAGCTTCGTCTCGTTTCTTCCTGTTTGCGATCTTCCGAAGCTTCTTATTGACGGCACGGGCGGTGAGCTTGTCACCATCGAAACGCCGCTTCATACACTCTTGCTGTTCCTCCACAGGTGCCTTTGAAACTTCTGCCGCAGCAGATACGGCGATGTCACCATTGTCCATCTGCTCAACAAGCTCAGGAATACCGTTCTTCTGAACTTCCTTCGCTCTGTAAAAACTATCCTTACTGAGACCTGCCCGTTTACAGGCTTTATTCAGCTTCACAGTTTCATCTTCGCAATTCCCATCTTGAGCGGAACGGCGATCTCCGCCATGTGTGAAGGTGCGAAGAGTTTCAACGATGGCAACACGCTCGCTGATCGTAAAATCTTTCCGCATGACATCTTCGGCTATCCGTGCGTGAAGCACAGAATCCACTTCGATAATTCGAGCCGGGATGGTCTCACTTCTCATGACATCTCGGTAGGCACGCAAACGACGCTCTCCGAAGATGAGTTCGTTGTCTGGCGTAATACCGATTGGCTGGAGCAATCCGTTTTCTTTAATAGACAGAGCGAAGTCTTCGAGATCACCCATTTCTTTTCGGTGACGGTCGCTAACTTTGATGTCGCTGATTTTTACTTCGATAATTTGATTAGTCATGTTTAGTTCCTTTGTGGAAAATGGATTCTGGAAAACTGAGCGCAGACCGGTGGCCTTGACTCAAACAGGGGTTTCAAAAAGCAAGGGAAGAAGAGGTTGCCGCCTCGAATGTCTGAGGCGGCGAGATCAACCCAGTCCGCTTCTGACACGAGATCACTCGGGTACGAAGTCCACTTGAATTGGCTGATCCAATTTCTTGTAATTCTTCTTCTGTTTGGGCGGCATTCGATGACACCATTGGTTGTAGGCATGGCAAAACGTCGTTTCGGGAAGCAGCACACGGTAGATGTTCCTGACGATGCGGAAGAGTTGGCCGTCACGTTCAATGACCTTCCAGCCGGATTCTCGGCGGCTGATTCGAATTGCATCCTTGCGTTCATACCTCACCACGATCCCTCGACGATCAAGACCCGACTTGGCACTGGCAAGATTCTGTTTCCACTTGGGATGCTGTTGGCGTCCCCATGGTTTGAGGTCAGTCGGCCCCCAGTGTTTGCTGTAAGCCTTCTCGATCATCTCATCTAATTCGTCTTCACGAACGATGCCACAATGATCGGTAACGACCTTGACGATGAACTCTTGATACGACTGGGCACTAATGGCTTCGCCTTTTTGATTCTTCAATTTCATGGACTTGTTTCTCCAAACTTGCGCATATTTTTCACGAAGACCGGACGTGCAGAGTGTTTTCGCTCGGTGCGCAATCCGAGCGCACCCGGCACGCCGGTTACAAAAATTGTGTTTAAGAATTCTGGGCCGTCAGAAATGACGGCCCAGAGAATGGTCAGGCGACGAGTTCGAGAGGACTCGGCGTAGACTGTTCCCGAGAAGGAAGGTCGGCGAGTTTGAACGATTCGCCAACGAATTCGATGTATCCATCCAAAGTCATGATGTCCTCATCCACGATTTCGAGTCGATACTCGAAGGTTGGTAGCTCTTCACCGTAAACTGGTTCGGAGGGATCTCCGAAGTCAAGCAGATAATCACTGGCGTTGCGGAGGTCCTCGAAATGATCAGCGATCAACTCGTCGCCATCGTATCGAAGGAAGTCGAAGCGAGCACACTCCAAGAAGTCGAGCAGATCAGCGAGTGTGCCTTCGGGATTGTTTGATATCCATCGGCTGTGGTTGTCAGCAATCTCCTTTATGTAAATATTACGGTCTCTGGTGGTTCCGTCCTTTGCCACCTTCTTCGACACGTATTCACGGACTTCGGTAGCACTGACGGATCGCTGCGGTGAGGCCCATCGTCGTACCTCATATTCGCCGCAGTATTCGATCACTGCCGACAGCGGCAAGACGACGGCGTAGATTTCGGGGACAAGGCACTTTTTCGCTGTTTCAATGCTCCTGCAAATCGGAAGTTGCTCCGAAACCCGAGGATCGAGTGTGGTCTTGCTATAGATCCGTGGCGTTCTCGCTGGGTCGTTATAAGTAACTACTGATATTACTTCGTGGTCGATCCCAGTAAATACTACATACAGTTTCCCCGTTTTCATCCGTTGTGAAAGATTACGACGGACTTGTTTCGAGGTTTGACGCTTCACAGTTTTCTTCTTGCTCATTTGTAGTCTCCATAATATAGTTTAAAATTTTGACTCGCCGACTCTGGCGAATCAGTAAACGCATTGCCGGTGTCCTACCCTTGCAAATTTTTTCCAGAAGGACAGATGCCGAGCTTCATTAACACGCTCCAATTTCTGCGATATGGGATGATGCCATCACGAATCCCAGCAGCATAAAATTGGGGCAATCGATATTTTTCTCGCCTGCCTGTCCGATCTGTTTTCCTTTAGTATTATTCTCCGGGTTGCGTGTTTGTTATCGCACTTGCCGGTGTCCTATTTGGTTACTGCTCGTCGTGTGTGTTGAAAAGAGCCGGTGCTGGGCAACCACACCCAGCACCGAACTCCAACCACGTCATGCAGCCATCGGGCTGCGCCGGAGATTCGCTCGAAGTTCCATCCACAATGTCCCCAACCAGTTTTGTCCTTCCCAAATATCTCCTTCCAATGCCGCTCCCCAGAACAAACCGGAACCACGCTTCCGCTTGCTGCAATCTTCAACAATTTCTGCGTCCTCGGTTGCCAGTAAAAGCTCTCGTAATTCTGGGTATTGCGAGATTTTGATCTGCAAGCACACACGCATGTTTTCAATGTCCTTCTCACCGCAGGGCTCGATCACCAGTCGCTCCTTATTCCGCTTGGCAACAAACTTCGCTGCCATCGGCGATTTCTCTGCTCGGATTTCTTCGATCACTTCCTCATCCTCAAATCGCAGTGATTGAAAAAGTGCTTCGGTCGTTCTGAACCGCTTTCCGTTGAACTCGATGGGATACGGTGACATATTTCCGAGCCAGCCATGTTGCTCCTTCACCTTGCGAATCAAAATGTACATCGTGTTGTCTCCGGTTGTTGTTATTGTTGTTTGTTTCATGATTTGCTTGCCGGTGTCCTGTTACACCCGAATCGTTTACAAAAATGTCGTTTCTTCTGTCCTTCTTGCCGGTGTCCTAAGAGATCAAAAACTGGTAGAATCTGGGACAATAAGGAGCTTCTGGGTAAGTAGAGGCAGGGAATTGCGGTCGAACAGAAGAAAATCACGAGGAACTAAGTTGGGGCAATGGAAGAAAAACAAAAACGGCCATCACCGAGCAGAGACGTTTCAGGGGAACATTCGGTCACTGCTGGAGAGCCGATGGCTTTCACAGCGAGAAGCCGCAGTTCAAATCGGCGTACCGTATAAATGGGTGCGGCGGCTCTGTCACGAGGGCGTGACCCGAGCGGACAATCGCACCAAGGCGGGACTCGACCAAATCGCTAGATTTTTCGGACTGGAAGTTGAAGCTCTGTGGCAAGAAGAAGTAGTCACTTCTTCAATACCAAGGTCAGATCGCAGCCTCATCCGTTGGACCGGCACGAAGCGAGTGCAGGCGAGCGATATTGTCGAACAGTTTCCCGACGAGATCGCCACGTATTACGAACCATTCCTTGGTGGTGGTGCCGTTCTATACGAGCTTTTGAAAAGCAACATCGCCGTCAAGCGGTTTCGTTGTAGCGACACTTGCGCTCCGCTGATTGAGTTGTGGCAGCAGATCAGGTCCGATCCGGCCATGCTCCTGCAACGATACGAAGAAATGTGGAACACGCTTCGCACTCGTGGGCAGGACTTCTACTTAGAAGTGCGTGATCGATTCAACGAAAGCCACGATCCCTGTGACTTCTTCTTCATTCTGCGGACATGCCGAAATGGATTTGTGCGGTTTAATCAAAAAGGAAAGTTCACTGTTGGTTTCCACCACAAAAGGAATGGGTTACCGCCCAAGGAAGTCCATGCGTTGTTACGGGACTGGCACCGTTTGCTGATGAAACACGACGTGAAATTCGCCGTCCGAGATTATCGAGAAGTTTCTGCGAGAGTTCGAGACGTGATTTATCTTGATCCACCATACCCATACCGGACGGAGATTTATTCGGGAAAGTTTGACCACAGCGGGTTGTGGAAGTGGATGAAGCAGCAGAGGGGCAGCTACCTGTTATCGCTCAACGGATTCGTAGATGGCGAAGACCGTCGTCTTGAAGTTCCCGACAATCTATACGACGAAGAGTTGCAGATCGATGCCGGGATCGGTTCTCTGAATACAAAAGGAGCAAGACAGGTTACGAATAGCCTCTACGTGCGGATGAGGAAGAGCGGCAGAAGGGGACGTTCAAGATAGGAATTGCGAGATTGAACACCAATTCCACGTTTCCGGTTTTTCTAGGAATTATGGAAAACTGGAATCGACAGAGGTAATAACCCTAACCGATACTCTTGGCGCTGCTCTGTCAGAGCATCAAACAGCAGAACATTTCTCAAGTGACCTCGAAAATATATTACTGATCACATCTGATTTTAATTGGCACAAGGACGCAAAATAATTGAAAGAGTTCAATGAGCTTTGTCCCGCAAAATGAATTTTCTGTCCAAAAGATTTCCATTTCAAAAATGTTGCTCTACTTATTTTTATTTTACTTTACGATCAATTTTTTTGGACGTATAATAGTGTAATCAAGTCATTGAATTAGCCCCCACCGCATAGGCAAGCCCCTGTCAACTTGGCTATTTCTCACGCACACCATAAAGTTCAATTAGTGAGGGATAGTATGCGCAAAGAAATAACAAAAAAAGAAATTGAGAAATTTTGGGGATCAGATTTTGATTCGCTTATTGATCAGTATATTGATCGGACTGATTACCGTTCAATCAAAGATGAGCTTGTGGGCGATATCATCGGGATGATGTGTGCTCATTTTGGTTATGAGTACGATGATAGATTTTCGCTCGAAGAAGCATATGAAGATGTGCTATTCAGTTGGTGGCATTACACCATAGTCGAGTGTGCTATACAGTTGATTGACGAGTTGAAAGAAAAGCAAGATGAGTTGTTGTTGTGTGAGGATGAGAAAATAAAATGCAAACATTGAATCCAAATGAAAAAAGTATTTGCGAAATGGTCACAACAATTTATCAAGCTTGCTCAAGAGTTGAGTCTAAAAATTATTGATGCAGAAATCGAAACAGATTGTGACTTTCACGAAGAAATCGTGAGTTACGAGGAATGGATTGAGCAGCAAAATGAAAAACCAGTAGAACAACAGTTGCTGTTGGCGCTGCTAAACTATAAAAAATCAATGGAGTGATTCCACTACTTCAATCTGAAGTGGTGTGTGGATTGAAACGAATGAAAATTAAAGCAAATGACTGAAGCAAAACCAAAGGATTGACTTTGCAAAAGGGCTTGACCGTTATCGGTCAAGCCCTTTTTTTCTTGCTGCTGCTTGCTGTCCAACAGGACACCGGCAATAATATCAGTTGATTTTGAAACACAAAATTGCATTAGGGGCAGAGATGTCAAAGAAAAAGTTGGCAGAAAGAATGAAAGCAAGTGAGCTTTATTTTGTCCTAAATGATTATGATTTTGATTGCAACATTCCTAATATCTTGCACGACAACAAAGAGCATTTAATCATTTTAAATCGTGACAATGCCAGTAAATATGACATTGCAGAATCTTTGCCAATCTGCCAGAAAACAAGAACTGCTCTTAAAAGATTGTGGCACAATGCAGGAGCAATTGTGTTACCACTTTCAGAACTGATTGCAATTTTTGGCAAACCCACTGTCAAAGAATGGGCAGATGAGCAAGAGCAAATTGCTCCTGAAAATATTGATGATTATTTGAAATCTCATTCGCCTAAAATATACAAGACGATCTGAAACAAAAGTTGGCACTGGTCCTATGTGTGTGAAGCCCCTTGATTGATTCAAGGGGCTTTTTCTTTATTAAAATCCAAACTGCTTGCCCAACCACATCACAGCACAATCAAACTGCTTTTGTGATGGCTTCCTATAGAATCTATTAGTTGTACCCTCTGGACTATGACCAGCAAAATACTGGGAATACCTTGCATACTCTCCATGCTCATCAAATTTACTTACAGATGTTTTTCGCAAATCATCTAATGTTCCCCAATTTTCTTTATTCAATTTTTTGCGTTGCTCTCGATATTGCTTGCCAATCATACGCTTTGCAGATCTCTTGCCATTCCTCAACTCATCCATCCACAGAGGTGTATTTGCTGTGGTAGTCAATAATAGCTCGTTGTGGTCGCTCTCATGCTCAATCAGCAATGAATACGTTTCATCCCACAACTTATAAGTAACTGTAGGTACTTCCTGCTCATCTTTTTCCTTATGCCTCTTGAATGTGATAGTCCTATTTTGCTTATCAAATGTCTGATATTTTTTACCATCATCCCCAATGGCAATTTTTGTCCATGTGCCGATATCACTTTCATAAGCGCCAGTATTGAGCATCAGTAAGTAATATAAGCGATGCCTTCCCGTTGCATGATCAAATAAATCTGTTATATCTTCATCATTCCAGATGGTGATAATTTTCTTGGTCGGGACTTTGATTCCTGTTCCACGTTTTCGCAAACTGGGAATAGTATCTATGACTTGTGCGGTATCACTGCACCACTCAAGGAATGCCTTGACTGTCGTTAGCGTATCCCGTTGAGTTGTTTTGGCTAATGCTCCTGATTGTAGATCTGCTCTGAATTCTGCCAATTTCAGACCAGTAGCATGCAAAATATTAGGGCAATATTTTTCAAACCTTTCAAGTTGCATTCTTTGATTATTCATGGCTCCTGCTGTGATATCACCCGCTTTCACATCACTGATGCGAAAGACCAGCCATTTTTTGATGAGTTCAGATGTTTGAAATTCCGTCTTATTCTTTTTCCCGTTTTTGACCACAGATTTGATGATGTTATTTGCGGCTTTAAATTCTGGAGTATTCTCATAAGGAATTAAGAGTTCTGCGGCTTCATACAAGCCTTTCTCATTAGCACTTCTAACAATTCCCAATACTTCACTTGCCCATTCTGATTGTTTTTTATCTTCGGAAATTTCAGCCAGTTGGATTTCATCTTGCAAATGTTCTACCAACTTCTTTCGCAATGGATGTGATGCATCATCTGTCTTTTGCTTTGCTTCCAATTGTGATTTTATTTCGTCTCGTTTGATGACAAATTCTGACCATGCATCTGCTCTATTTCTTCTGCTGTCGGAGTCATAAGCAGATGACTTCCAATTGTTTCCTTTGTAGGATTTTCGCCATCGTACTTTACCAGATGGCAGGACTTGTGGTTTACCTAAATTGATTGCTTCTCGTGCCATAGCTTTTGTCTTTTTTGATTCTCGTGGTCAGATTTCTGTGGTCAAAACTACCAGAAATCTGACCACGAAGCAATAAAAAGGCTCTAAAACAAGCTCGATTTAGCAGAGGTCGCACGTTCGAATCGTGTCGCCCCGACTTTTGATATACATGTTAGTGATTTATAAGCCCTTTCTCAATAATGAGTTAGGGCTTGTTTTTTTGGGCAACAAAACTGGCAACCTTTGGACAAAAAAGGGAATTCCTTGATGTGGTTTGTTCTTATGAAAAAATAGCCATTACAAGTTTCGTAATAGGTTTTTTTTTGTTTTTGTTTCGTCTGTATTCAAGCTCTGAAAGGATTATCTCGACCATTTTCTGAAGGTCTATTGTTGGGAGATTTAGAAGCTCTTTTGCTGGCAGACAAGAATAAAGGCACCCTCTGTAAATTGCTATTTATTTTCTTAGTTTACCGATTTCTATTCAGATTGTATAACTGGATCTTTCTAACTCCATTATTTTAGCTCAACGAGTCCCATCATGCATCAGCCTGGCCT